>Ga0228535_1000288_pt1 | contig 160827 bp, 149 predicted proteins | sample SJ1metagenome_FD_168457 | JGI IMG/M metagenome (GOLD analysis project Ga0228535, IMG submission 168457) | Enriched culture of PCE-dechlorinating microbial communities from Ithaca, New York, USA - SJ1 | ecosystem: Engineered > Modeled > Simulated communities (microbial... > Unclassified... | reverse complement strand
TACAACAAGATGGGTGGGGTTGCCTCCAAGTACGTCAACAGGTATGCAGCTCTCTTCAATATCAAGTTCCAGGTTGGCAGGATGGATCCAACCGAGGCTCTTCTGCTGGGGAAATCAAGGTCAACAGCTTTGTGACAATCGAGAGGCTCAAGCAAGAAAAGCTGTTCAGTCCTCCTGAATTGAGATGGGAAGCAGGGCAAACGGCATGAAGTCACTATTTGTTAAAAACAGCCTAGCCTTATTGGAAAGACAAACTGAGTGAGCTTTACCCGGCTGGACAGCACACCAAGATACCGGCATCATAGAACAAAGGAGTCAACCATGAATCAACACAAAGGATCCTGTCTTTGTGGGAAAGTCACATTCGAAGTACGAGGTGATTTTCAGAGTTTCTACCTCTGCCATTGCAGATTTTGTCGCAAGGACACCGGGTCGGCACACGCTGCAAACCTATTTGCTCCTTCTGCTACCCTGCATTGGCTTACGGGAGAGCACCTGGTCAAAACCTTCGATTACCAAGCAAGCGGACATATAAAAAGTTTCTGCAAAGAATGCGGTTCGGCCCTGCCAAACGTCCAACAAGACGGATCGCTCGTAGTGGTTCCGGCAGGCTGTCTCGATTCCGAAGTACCCATCCGACCCAACGCCCATATCTTTGCTGCCGATAAAGCAAATTGGGATCATGACCTTCAGCATATCCATGTTTTTGACGGGCTTCCAGAATAATCCCGGCATTTTGCCCATCTGAGACTCATTCTGCTTTATTTCTGAATTCATGGAGGCTTTATGAACAATTGGTTTACCATCGATGAGATCGAATCGGACACCTGCATACTCAGTGAGTACCGCCACTGGGAGGAGACGCATTGCTATCTTCTCAATGGTTCAACCTACAGCCTGCTCATCGATACCGGACTGGGTATATGCGATATCCATGAACAGGTTATGAAGCTGACAAGCAAACCGGTCATCGCAGTCGCAACGCATATTCACTGGGACCATATCGGAGGGCACCGTTATTTCCCGGAGTTCTATGCCCATTCTGACGAATTGAACTGGCTCAACGGTGAATTTCCTCTCACCCTGGAACAAATCAAGCAGATGGTTGTCGACCGCTGTGATCTGCCGCAGGGTTACGATGTGAACACCTACGAGTTTTTCCAGGGGACTCCAACCAGAATTCTCCGCGATGGAGATGCAATCGATCTTGGAGGCCGGATCATCAAGGTGCTGCATACTCCAGGACACTCTCCCGGACACATGTGTTTCTGGGAGGAGGATAGGAAATACTTGTTCACAGGCGACCTTGTGTATAAGGACACTCTCTTCGCCTACTACCCTTCCACCGATCCCCAAGCCTACCTTGCTTCCCTTCGGAAGATTGCAGCATTGCCGGTGAAACGGGTATTGCCTGCCCACCATTCACTTGATATCCACCCAGAAATCCTGATCCGAATGCGTAATGCTTTTGGAGATTTGGACAGAGAGGGAAGGCTCAAACACGGAACCGGCATCTGCAGGCATGGCGATTGGGCTGTGTGGTTGTAGGGAACTGTCATGCTCATATCCCGTGATGGATTCAGCCTTCTATTCCAGACAAGTCAAACCTGCTATACTTTTAAGCAAGAGAGGAACACCACATGTCGCGATTAATCGGAACATACGCCAGAGCCGTACGAGCCCCCATCATTTCACAAGGGGATGACCTGGAGAACATCACCGTCGACTGCATCCTCGCTGCAGCAAAGAACGACGGGTTTGAGCTGAAGGACCGTGACATCATCGGCGTAACAGAGTCCCTGCTTGCACGTTCCCAAGGAAACTACCTCGATATCGAAGAGATTGCAGAAGAGACCAGGTCGGTGTTTGCCGATCATTTTGTGGTGCTCTTCCCCATCCTGAGCCGGAATCGCTTTTCCCACATCCTCAAGGGTTTGGCCATGAGCGGGCGGCAAATCACCGTGATGCTCAGCTATCCAAGCGATGAAGTGGGCAACCATCTGATGGACCTCGATGCCATGTACAAGGCCAACCTGAATCCCCATAAGGATGTGCTTTCCCGCCAGGAATTCCGCAAGCTGTTCGGCCATACCTTCAAGCACCCATTTACAGGACTAGACTATATCGACCTCTACATGGACTTGGCAGTCAATAACAATATTGAGGTGGTATTGGCAAACGACCCGCTCGCAGCCCTTTCCTATTCCAAGGATGTGCTGGTTGCAACCATCCACGACCGAAAACACCTCAAGAACCTTCTCTTGAACAACGGGGGAAACACCATCATCGGACTCGACGAGTTGGCGACAAAGCAGGGAAAGAGCGGCGGCTACAACCCTGAATTCGGCCTGCTCGGTTCCAATCTGGCTGGAAACAACCGCCTCAAGCTCTTTCCCCGTGATGCAGAGCAGTTCTGCTATGCAGTACAGAAGAAGTTGTTTGAAAAAACCGGAAAAACCGTTGAAGTACTGGTATATGGAGACGGGGCCTTCAAGGACCCTGTCGGAAAGATCTGGGAACTGGCCGATCCCGTGGTCGCCCCGGGGTTCACCGCCGGCCTTATGGGCACTCCCAATGAGATAAAAATGAAATACATCGCCGACAACGAACTTGTCGGATTATCGCAGGAAGAGGCACAGCGCCAACTCAAGCAGAAGATCTCGCAAAAAGGGACCAACCTCCTTGGCCAGAATGCATCGCTGGGAACAACCCCCAGGCAGCTCACCGACCTGCTCGGAACCTTGTGCGACCTGATGAGCGGTAGTGGAGATAAAGGTACCCCGATCATCCACATCCAAGGCTATTTCGACAACTACGCCTCCGATTGAGCCTGATAGCTGTGAATGAATAAACCGCAGAGTGCATCGTACTGCTGCGGTTTTTTTCTTGTCTTGTTGACCCGGCGGTCAAACAGGGTATACTGAATCCCGGCAGTGAGGGGACCTCAATGGAAAACAAAGAGACAGTGGCGTTGAGCAAACAGGAAAATCTTGTCCAAATCGGTAAGTTCGTAGTTTTTTCCATCAGTGCAGGAATCATTCAAGTACTTGTCTTCACTATTCTCGAGGAACTCTTTCATCTCCCCTATTGGCCCAGTTATCTTACCGCCCTGATTGCCAGTGTCGTCTATAACTTTACGGTAAACCGTCGCTTCACCTTCAAAAGTGCAAACAACATCCCCAAGGCCATGATGCAACTGGGCCTCTATTACGCCATCTTCACCCCGCTTTCCACCTGGTGGGGGGATGCCTTGGTACAGATTGGAATCTCCGATTACCTTGTATTGGGCGGAACCATGGTGGTAAATCTGGTCACCGAGTACTGCGTCAATCGATTCATCATCTACCGCAGGTCAATGAATACCCGAACATAAGAGACAACCTGTATTTCTCTTCTTCCTTGGGAGGTCTTTATCACCAGCATGATGAAAAACCCATCAACCGACCAAGGAAATCCTCTCCTATTTACGTGTAAAACTGAACGGAGATAGAGTGAAAATCAATCTTCCTGACGATCAACTGCTTTGTCGCCCCCTTCTCAAGAAAGTCGATCACCGATTGCATCCTTTGACTCTTCTTATAGAGAAGAAAAGGCGTCAGCCCAAATTTGAGTGTGCGTTTCCAAGGGTCTTCCTTCGCTGCAGCTTCGGTGTATGCATTGTGCGAGGTAGGAGTCCTGAAGAGCCTCATGCAAACCATATCCCCTCCCATTGCACGCATCCTCCATGCACAAGGCAATGGCGATTTCATCGTCATTGAATCCAAGTGGCCAATACGGGTTCTTGAAGTGGCAGACATCCCCGAATGTCAAGGAGCGAAGCGATCGCGGGTTGTTGGTGAGCCCACCATCCTCGAATCGCTGGATCGTCTGCAATACTCCCTCATTATCACCATTGAGATACCTCACTTCGTAGTCGGAAATCTCCCCTCGTTCTCCGAAAAGGCTGAAGTGACTGCTCCTAATACTGCTATGGTACTGCACATCAGAAAAATCGAAGTACCCAGTCTTGCCATCATCAAACGCCAATACAGCAGTGATTCGCTTGCTCTGTACACGTACACCCTCGATGTCGATGCTGTCCCTGCCCCCGGTCTTTACAACCCAACTGGACCTGTTGACCGCGGTAATGGTGCAGTTTGCCCCCTTCTCATCCAAGAAATACCGGATGATGCTGATTCCATGGTGGTCGTGAAGACTGGCACAACGCGCCTCGGTCAACGGTCCCAACAGGGGTGAAAGCGCATGACAGGTGTGGTAATACGGTTGACGCCGGTACTGCTCGGCAATGAATATCCTGCTGTTGGAAGCACGATATCCTGCATAGAGGGTATTCAGGGTCTGAAGCGGGAGTGAGGTGAATCCAGTCTCGCACAGCACCGTTTCATCACAGTCTATAAGCACCGAAAGAAGAGACTCCATGCTGGAGGACGGAACACTGAGGATTACCAGGTCATGCTCCACGCACAGGGCCTGGTGTACATTCGAGCAGGTCTGCACTCCGTAGAGCTTTTGTACTTCCTCTGCCCGCTCTTGGGTACGCAACACCCATGTCACCAGCGTGAACTTTTGAGGAAGAGCCTTGATGATCCGATAAAAGAAGAGACTGCGCCAGCCGTAGCCGATGAGAATAATTCGCATGGTAAACCTGCCTTCTCGCGGGATGAGTTCATGAAGCTACTATAACACATGAGAAGCAGAGTACTGATCAGGTTGCTTGGGATGTTTATTAATACCGGTAAGTCACACTCTTGCATTATTACCTATTATGCCTTATAAATACCATATAACTAATTTTTAAGGAATTTTTTGTAACAATGAAAAACTATTATACCGTGGAACAAGTTTCTCAGATGCTGAGCATGCACCCCAAAACCATTCAACGATACATCCGTGAAGGAAAACTTCGTGCGAGTAAAATCGGCAAGAGCTGGCGCATCAGCGGCCATGACTTGAGCCTATTTGCTGAAGACAACAGCGCCGAAGCTGTAACGCTGCCAACCAAGGAACGTGCTACAAGCACCTCGGTGATCGACATCCAGGTGGAGGGCAAGGATGAAGCATACCGAATCATCACCACGCTCAATGCTGCCATGAATGCAAAGCCATCAGAGTACGGAGACGCTTCCTTGGCAACACAGTTCATTGAACGCGAGCGTACCGTAAGGCTGATGCTCTGGGGCGGCCTGCCCTTCATGGTGACCATCTGCAACATGATACAACTCTATATGGATGGACAGAAGGAGTGATCTTATGCAAAAAACCTCAGTGTTCAAATCACAGGAAGGTAGAGAGAAAATTCAGGGATACTACGACATGATCCTCAATGCATTCCCGTTAGGGAAAAGATATGTGGAAACAACCTTTGGCAGGACCTTTATCCTGGAAGCGGGAAAGAGCGACAGACCACCGATGGTGCTCCTGCATGGATCATGCAGCAACAACGCTGCCTGGCTTGGAGACCTTTCTGCCTTAAGCAGGGAGTATCATGCCTTTGCTGTCGATATTCCCGGAGAGCCGGGCAACAGCGAGGAGTATCGGCTGAATCTGCAATCGGATGAGTATTCCCGATGGCTGGCAGAGGTTCTGGATGCGCTTGCTCTCAAGAAAGCAATCCTTGTGGGAAACTCGCTCGGAGGATGGCTGGCACTGCAATTCACCGCTGCTCATCCTGAGCGGGTACAGGCACTCATCCTCCTGGCAGCAGCGGGCCTGGTACCTCCCAAGCAGGCGTTTATTGAACAGACACAGAAAATCCCCATGGACCGGTCCAGTGCCAAGGCGACAAAGGACACCATCCTGGGAGACAGTGTTTTGCCAGCCGAAGTTCTGCAGTTCATGATGCTGGTATTTGAACACTTCAACCCCATCATCGGTGCACTTCCAATACTCTCGGATGTACAACTGGCCGGACTCTCCATGCCCGTTCTCTTCATAGCCGGCATAAGCGATGCAACCATGGACGCAACACTTGCAGCAAAAAGGTTGAAAGCACAAGTCCCCCAAGCTGAAGTGATTCTCCTGGAGGGCTCGCATGTCATCACAACTGCTGCAGACAAAGTGCTCCCGTTCCTGGCAGGGATATTGTAGGAACAGCTGGTTATTGAGGGGCCCGCGCCTCCCAATCCTTCTCCTTGAGGTTGGTGTAAAGGTACACAAAAGCGGAAATTGAGCTGAAGAGGAAAATCACCACCGAAATTGCGGCAGCAAGATTGTATTCGCGGTTTGCAAAGGTCTTGCGCAAATATACACCCAACAGCAGGGGGTGGTTGCGCCCGATCAAATACGGGGTGGTAAAGGAACTTATGTTGCTCATGAAAATGAACACCATGGCGATCATGACATCCTTGAAGGAGAGCGGAAGCACCATCTGGAAAAATACTCTGAACCTGCCGGCACCGACATCCCTGGCACTCTCGACAATGGACTCTGAAATTCCGGAAAGAGCGGCAACGATGATCATGGTGGCGAAGGGGATGTTGAAGATGACATTCATCATGATCACACCCTTGGAATTGAACAGGAGACCGGGTTTGAAGTTCACACCGAATTCCATGAATATTCTGTTGATCAAACCCGAGTCCCGTACGATGGTCATCACCGCATAGATGGTTACCAAGTTGGGAATGAACCGCGGCAGCAGGTACAACGTACCTATGGTCTTGCTGATCCTGGTATCAGAGAATCTAAGATACAATGCCAACAGATAGGCGAAAACCATGGATATAACGACTGTAAGTGAGGCTACCCAGAGCGTGTATACGATATGGGCCATCGCCAACTCGTCGGTGAACAAATAGATGTAGTGGGCAAGCGTCGGCTTGCCTGATGCATCAAGAAAGCTGTTGATGACTGTGTTGACTATTGGATAAATGACTATCCCGATGGTAATCAGCAATGCCGGAGCCAACATTGCCAGTACTATCAGATTCTTCTTAACGTCACCCTTGGTTTTCATGGTGGATACTCCCTTCCAGGTGGGGAGGATGTTTGGAACCACCCTCCCTCACTATAACATTACCAGTTGGACCGATTAGCGAAGCGTTGCAATCTCTCGTTCCCAACGCTGGGTATGCTTGTCTCCCAGCTCCCCGATTGAAAGGATTGCAAAGTTGGATGGATCCAATTCCGATACAGCCCCTTTCATATCCGATTCGATCAAGGACGATTCGATGACGGGTACGGCAAACATTACTTCCAGACAAATCTTCTGCCCGGCAGGGCTGATGACGAAGTCGATGAAGTCATAGCACGCTTCGGGATTCTGTGCCATGGACGCGATGCTCAGCGATACATCGGTACCCGAAAGGGCATCGTCGGTCATCTGGGTCATCTTGGTTGTCGGAGGCAGGGTTCCATTGGCCATGTTGCTGAGTACTTGATCAGCCCAGGCGGGAATCATGTCAACTTCACTGTTGATGAGCAAATCCAACGAACCTTGGTTCTTGTTGGGATACACAACCGAACCACCGGATTTATACAAGTACGGATGAATCTCCTTCAGCCAGGCAAAACCGGGATCCCACTGCTCGGCCCACTTCGGATCATTGGAGAGACGTGCGCTCTTGTCTGCAATCAAATGATACGTGGCAGTCCTGACGAATGCGGAATAGGCTCCACCAGAGGAAGAATACGCAAACCTGCCGGGATTCGCCTTGATCCATTGGGTCAACTCAGCCCACGTGGAGGGAGGAGCGGGAAGCCGTTTTGAATCATAGGCGAACACGACGGTGGTTCCACGGTAGGGAACCAGCTTGGTTTGCAGCTCGGTCGGCTTCATGGTGACATGCTTCCAGTTCTTAAGCTTTGAGTAGTCCAGGTCCAGGAAAATGTCCTCGCTCCCTGCAATGTCGGCGAGTGCCGCCAGGGTTGAGGTATTGTTGGCGAGGATGTCGATTCCTGCATTCTTCTGCTGCGTCTGATAAGCCGCTGCGATACGTGCATTGAAACCTTCATCGCCGGTTCCTGAAAGGATGAACTGCAGATTGACCCGAGATGTCGACTCTGGCCGGGCATTGTATGCATCGATCAATGCCGTAAACAAATCGGACACGTTTTGACTGCCATCGGTCCATACTGTCACCGAAGGCTTCCCGGTTGCATCGGATGCTGCCTGCGGCTCCCGGCTTCCTCCTGCCGGCAGCACGGCCAGCACCATGCCCAGTACCAAGAGAATTGCTAGTACCTTTTTCATAAAGACCTCCTATTGTCTTCAGCAAAGCTTTCTGCTTTGCATAGTTCGCTATTCACTAAACTGTCGGGAATCGCTGAAGTACAAGGCTACATGTTCACCCCGCTTGAAAAGGTCGGCTTCACTTCCTGACAGGAACGCCTTCACAATACCGAACCGGGTCTGAACCACCATCTCAGTGTAGTGACCGAGCATCATGATGTTTCGAACCTGTCCTTCCAGGTCGCCGCCACCACCCTTCTCAACCCTGATGTTCTCTGGACGCACGGCAGTATGCATTCCGGCCTGGGTTTCAATGAAATTCATCTCGCCTATGAAATCGGCGACATACCGACTCGCAGGATGGTGATACACCTCATAAGGCGAGCCGATCTGCTCGATGCTCCCCTTGTTCATGACAACGGTGCTGTCGGATAAAGCCATGGCTTCTTCCTGGTCGTGGGTGACAAACACGACGGTTATATCGAGGTCAGTCTGGATTTTCCTCAGTTCTTCCCGCATCTGCATACGGATTTTTGCATCCAAGGCAGAGAACGGCTCATCCAGAAGGAGAACCTCAGGCTTGAGAAGCAAGGAGCGCGCGATGGCAATACGTTGCTGCTGACCTCCAGACATCTGGTTGGGATACTTTTTCTCCGTACCAGGCATTTTGACCAGGTTCAATACATCCAATATGCGATCGGCAATCTCCGCCTTGGGGACCTTTCTCAACTTCAAGCCGAATGCAAGGTTGTCGAAGACCGTCATATGCGGCCATAGGTTGTAACTCTGGAAGACCATTGCCGTCGGCCGTTTCTCAGGAGGAAGGTCGGCGATATCCTTGCCATCGATGAGTATGGCTCCGGCATTGCACTCGAGAAAGCCTCCGATGGTTCGGAGAATGGTGGTCTTTCCGCAGCCCGACGGCCCGAGCAAAGTCATCAACTCACCTTGCCTGACCTTCAAATTGATATTTTTTACACCATCACCATTCTTATACAATTTTGTCATGTTCTGTATTTCGAGCTTTATTGTTTCATTCATTTCCCATACCTCCTTCGGGTTTTCAACCCATCTTGTAGCCTTTTGACATGGTCTCCGCCCCGATATACTTTCTCATGACAAGAATCAAGAGCAGGTTCGGCAGGATCAACAACATGGAGAATACCGCCCCGGCGGTTGCCGGATAATCAAGAATGACTCCATACATTTCAACCATCATGGTTCGATAGGTAGGCAGTCCTACCATCAGTGTTCCAACGCTCTCACCCAGCGAGCCGATGAAGGCAAACATGCAGGCAACGGCAATCCCGGGCCAGGCCATCGGCAGGGTTACATAAAAGAATGTCCGAAGCGGCCCGGCACCGACATCCCTGGCAGCCTCCTCCTGTTGCACAGGTACGCTGCGGAAGGCTCCGGCAGGCAGCCAAATCATTTGCATCATGCTTCCAAGCATATGGATGAGCAAAACACCCATGAACGAGCCCATCAGCCCCACCTTGTAATAGATGATGCCCATCGACGTATACATGCCGATCTTGGGAAATGCATTGCCTATCAGGAACGTAAACATGATCAATCTTCTACCGGTGAATTTGTACCGAGCCAGTACATAGGCGGCAGGCAGACATACCAAAAGAGACAGAATCACCGAACAGATGGCAAATTGGAACGAGTAAAGCATGGATTTCACCAAGGCCGGTTGCTTGAGGACATACTGCCACCACTGAAGGCTCCAAGTCCTTGGAAGCACATCGGGATACGTGTATTGCCCTGCGAAAGCAAGAACCAGGGTGTATAGCAAGGGGCCGTAAAACACCAGCAAAAATGAAAACAAGAGAATTACTTCCCAGAATTTCTTTCTACCCAGGGTGTTGGAAATGTGTCGGGGGCTCAAAAAGGATAGTGAAGACATCCAAGTTCTCCTTTGCACTATGCTAAGACGGTTGAGAAAGTACAGTCTGATGGGTTTGAAGCAGGCTCTGCACCATGGTTACTTGACGAGTGGTAACGTTTTCAAGATTGGACATAGAAAAAGAAAGCATTCGGTCCAATGCATCACGGTCATCGACGGTCCAAACGGAAACGGAGAGACCCGCAGCCTGGAGTGCTGTGAAGTGCTCCTTGCCCAAATTGTGATACGGGAAGTTAATCACCTTGATCCCGAGATGAAGAGCGAGCTCGACGACAGATGGCACATGATCCTCAAAATGCTTCATGTAGGTGCGGGTGAAAGCCCATGGGTCTGTCATTAATCTGCTGAAGTCTCCCATCGAGAAAGGTCCTTTATGCAAGTACAGATACTTGAAAAGTTCCTCGATGTTCATAAACAAGGTCGCCCGGTCTGCAATACCGGGGTCATAGGATACTTGTTCGGGGGAAACGGAACCCGAAAGAATAAGACGGCTCTTGTCAAAGCCATACCGCTTGGCAAGGCCGAGCAACTCATACAGATGCTCACGCTCCTTGACATCACAGTTGATCGAAAGTGATGTCGGACCAAGCAGTGCAAAAACACTCTCAAGCGATTGGTAAGCAGCATACTCCGATACCGAAAGCCTCTTGTCATGGGATATTCGAAGCACCCCGGCAGGGTCCATCCGAACATCCACTTCCACTGCATCGGCGCCGAGTTCGATGGCCCTCCGTACAGATTCCATTGAATCTCTTTGTGTTCCTTCACACCCCGAATGTGCGGTTACCATGGGTACGGTCATTCTTGTCACAAGCCTCTCTTTATCAGCACTTTTTTAGTAATGCAACCGGTTTCATTTGTGCACATACAACAATTTGTCTAAATGAAACCGGTTGCATTTGTGCATAACGTAGCTATATACTTAATGATAACAACACTGTTTTCGTGGGTTGTCAACAAAAAGATTTGTAAAGTGAGGTGAAAAGATGATGAAGTTGGACGACATCGCAGCCCTTGCAAAAGTCTCCAAGACAACCGCTTCACGCGCACTGGCCGACTCCCCCCTCGTCAAAGAAGAAACCAAGGCATTAATCCGAGAGATCGCAAAAGCACACAACTACAAGCCCAACACATTGGCCAGTGCATTTGCCAGGAAAAAGTCAGGAATCATCGGTTTCTGTCTCTTGAACAAGGATCATCCTTCCTTCGGCCACCCCTTCTTCGGACCGGTACTCGATGGCGCGCTCGAACAGGCAAGAAAAGACAATTACCACATCATCCTCGCCGCCAATAAAGGAAGTGATTATGTGTTTGAGGAACCTTTCATGCAGGATTGCATAGAAGGAGTCGTTCTATCTTCCTTCGCACCGGCCAAGGCAGTGCAAGAGTTTAAAAAACGCGGTATACCCCAGGTGCTCATCAACGATGTCCTCAATACAGAGAACAACACGTTTATCATGGATGACAACTACGGTGGGGCATATCAATTGATGCAGCATCTCATGAAAGACAAGGGCCATTTTCGAATAGGATTCCTTACCGACCGCCTGAGTCACACCAGTTATCTTCTCCGATACTTTGCATATATTGATGCACACAGGGATGCGGGCCTGCCAGTATATTCCAACGACAAGCTCCCCCTTTTCGACCTTGAAGGAGGTTTCTCGCTCAGCAGTGATTACTACCTGAAAAAGTATGGGTATGACGACATCCCCCGAATAGGATCTCCCATGGTGGTCGTCGGGGTCAAATCGGCGGCAGGGTATGAGGCGGTAAAACAGTTGATTGCAACAGGTGACCTGCCATCGGCAATCTTTGCTGTTTCGGATTCTCTTGCCATCGGAGCCATCCATGCGCTGCAGGACGCAGGTCTTCGCGTACCCGAGGATGTCGCCGTAGTCGGCTACGATGACATCATCAGTTCGACCGCCGTGAGGCCGGCCCTGACGACTGTTCGGGTCAACCGAAAGGAAATCGGACGAACAGCGATACAAGAACTTGAGAAGCTCATCGAGAACCCCGAGCAGGAAACGAAAATCATCTATATCAAGAACAATCTCATTCTGAGAAAAAGCTCCTGAATTTACCTTGGGTTTGTTGCTTACAACCCTGCGCTATCCGCTTCCTGCCGTGAAGGGCTGAAAGCCAATGAATACGGGATGAGTCGTCAAAGCATAGGAAAGGCCTGACGTCAGGCAGACGAATGTATCGTGCTCCCTTGCATAGAAGTTGTGTTCAACGTAGTGTAGAAAGAAGAAGGTTTCAATATCGATGAGAGACAAAAACAAACGTATTGGAAGAAAACGCTGGCTCATTGTATTGGGCTTGGTAGTGCTTATTTTCATCCTCGTCTCCCTTGTTACGACGAAACTTGTCTACGATGCACAATTCCGCCGCCACGACCGTCCTGATGAGACAATTCATGCCAACCTGCGGTATATCGACATTGAGCGCGACTATCCTCGTTCGATCGTACACTTCACATCAGGGAAGAACACATTGCAAGGCTATTTCTATGGAGATCGGAGCGCTCGTGCCTTAATGGTTGTAGCCCACGGGCTTGGAGGAGGAGCGGACAGCTACCTGAGCCAGATCAGGCACTTTGTCGATTCAGGTTTTTTGGTATTCGCCTACGACTGCACCGGCAGCTATGACAGTGAAGGCTCGAGCACAAGGGGCTTTCCCCAATCGATCTTGGACCTGCATGCCGCCCTCGCTTATCTTGAAAGCCAACCAAGCCTCGCTTCGCTGCCCCGATTGCTCTTCGGCCACAGCTGGGGCGGCTATGCCGTTGCTGCCGTACTTTCGTATGATCACGACATCAAGGCGATTGTCAGTGTCTCCGGGGCCAACTCGGCGATGGACATCATTATTGAACAAGCAAAACAGATGATGGGAATTTCGGCATACATCCAATACCCCTTTCTCTGGTTCTATCAGCGCATGCTGTTCGGCAAGGCGGCTTCCTTTGATGCAGTGTCGGCCATCAACACCGCGAACATACCGGTGCTCATCATCCATGGCATCGAGGATGAGTTGGTTCCCTACGATGGCAGTGCCATCATCGCTTTCAAGGACGAGATATCCAATCCATACGTCAGGTACATCACGGCAACCCGTGAAGGGCGCAACGGCCACAACAATCTCTTTCGCACCGATGAGGCTGTTACGTACGTGGAGCAGGTGAATAAGGAGTATCGAGCGCTCTATGACGCCTACGAAACCCAGATTCCCTATGAGGTGAAGCAGCGTTATTATGCTTCAATCGATCGTTTCAGGATTCATGCCCTACAGCCGAGTCTGATGCAGGAAATAGACGCCTTCCTCGATTCTGCACTGGTGCAACCATACCCATAGCATACATTTTCTTTGTGAATGTATGAAAAACAGGCAACTCGCAGTTGCATCGCAAATCAAATGCGATACAATGGCAAAAGCCACACGTTGGAGGTGCCCATGATATCCGTTCAACCGATATCCTCAAAACATGATTGGAATTTATTCTTTGAATTTCCCAATACATTGTATAGGGACAACCCCTGCTATGTACCTACCTTGCTGCTCGATGAACGGTGGAACTTCAACCCTAGAAAGAATCCTGCATTCGAATATTGTGAGACCATTGCATTTCTTGCCAAACAGGATGGAAAGGTTGTCGGGCGGGTCGCCGCCCTGATCAACCACAAGCTCAACAAGGCCAAGGAACAGGCATACATGCGGTTCACCCGTTACGACGTCATCGACGACATCGAGGTCAGCCGCCTTCTCTTTGCGGCGGTCTTTGCCTGGGGCAGAGAGAAGGGAATGGATACCATCATCGGCCCCATCGGCTTTTCCGATTTGGACAAGCAGGGCTTGTTGGTTGACGGCTTCGACCAAATGGGGATGTTCATCACCTTGTACAACCACCCCTATTACCATGACCACCTGACGCAACTGGGATTTGCCAAGGACATCGATTGGGTGGAGTACAAGGTGTTCGTTCCCAAAAAACCCGATCCCCGCATTGAAAGGATTTGTGAAATTGCACAGAAACGGCACGGGTATCGGCTGCTCTCCTTCTCCAAGAAGAAGGAGGTCATCCCCTACGCCCACCAGATGTTCCATATGTACAATGAGTCTTTTGCAAAGCTCTACGGGTTCTGCCCGCTCAGCGACGGACAGATCGATATGGCCATCAAGCAGTTCTTCAGTCTGGTGAGTCTGGACTATATTTTCGTTGTCGTCGATGCACTGCAGTTGGTCATAGGTTTCGGCATCATGGTGCCATCGCTGTCAAAACCTCTGCGCGCTTCCCGCGGAAGGATTTTCCCCTTGGGATTCCTGCACATCCTCAAGGCCCTCAAAACTCACGAGGTGCTGGATATGTACCTCATTGCCGTCAAGCCGGAGTATTTCGGAAGGGGTGTCAATGCGATCATCATGCACGAAGGCATCAAACGCGCCATTGCAAACGGGGTTCTCTATGCGGAGACGGGTCCTGAGCTGGAGAACAACGACAATGTACAGACTCAGTGGAAGAGCTTTCACACCGAGCAACACAAGCGTCGAAGGTGTTATATCCGTCCATTGACCGAAGAATCCGTGCAATGAGATCCTAGGAATCACTATTTACTGAGAGTTTGTTTTTTACTTCTCCCGAATCTTGCCGTATACTACTGAAGAAAAGGGAGAGGAAAGGTGAAAATTCAGAAACAACAGGCTATGCGTACAGTCCTCTATGGACTCGCCCCGCTTTGCTTTGCCGCACTGTATTTTTTTGGTTGGCGGTTCATTGCCACTCTTGCTGTCGTTACCGCCACAGGACTCTTGTGTGAATGGCTCATGTTCAAACGGTATGGATTCAAGGTTACCGAATCGCTGTTCGTCTCCTGTACGTTGTTCGCGCTCTCGCTGCCTCCGACCATACCCCTGTGGATAGCAGCCATGGGCATCGCCTTCGGCATCATCTTCGGGAAAATGGTATTCGGCGGTTTCGGAAAGAATATTTTCAATCCAGCCATTACCGCCAGGGCGTTCGTCTATATCAGCTTTGGAGTCCCGATGACCGCCGCATTCGTTGAAGATGCCACCTCTCTCGGCTTTTTTCCTGCAGCTCTGGGGTCGTGGCTCAGCAAGGCCGACAGCGTCTCAGCGGCCACCCCGCTGGTAACCAAGGGAGAACCGCTGCTCGACCTGTTCCTGGGCTTTACCAGTGGAAGTTTCGGTGAAACCAGTGCCTTGTTGATCCTTCTCGGAGGCCTGTACATCATCTACAAGAAGGCTGCCAACTGGAAAATTATTGTCGCCTCTCTGCTCTCGTTCACCCTTTTGCAGACCATCTTCTGGGCAAGCGGACTGCAGATTACAACCGAGCATGGACTGGTGGGAGTCTCATCCCCCTTGGTCGCCCTCTTTTCGGGCAGCTTCCTGCTTGCTGCTTTTTTCATGATTACAGATCCTGTATCCGCCTCCCAGTCGACTGATGCCGGCAGATGGATCTACGGCGCCCTTTTCGGCCTCTTGACCGTGTTGATCCGCACCTTCTCCACCTGGATCGAAGGGGTGACCTTCGCAATCCTCATCGCCAACATGTTCGCACCCCTGCTTGACACCCTGCTTAAAAGTGCAAAAGCAAAGAAGAAGCAGAAAGGCGCGCAAGGAGGTGCTGCATGAGCATACAGAAAACATTCTATAAAGATCGCATCTACCCGCTGCTGTTCATGTTCCTTACCACCTTTTTCTGCATCCTGCTGACTGCAGGCATTCATCTAGCCACACAAGACCGTGCAGAGGCCAACGAGCTCTCTTTCACCCGAAAGGCAGTCCTCGATGCAGCAGGAGTTGAGTATGAGAATACTACAGCAGGCATCGAAGCTGCGTACCTGAAATCCGTTGAGGAAGCAAACGGGTATTATACCACCGAAGGCTCCGGCGGCAAGCGCTTCATCATCCCCCTTGAGGGACCGGGCCTTTGGGGTACCATCTCCATCATGGCTGGATTCGAAGAGGACCTGCAAACCTATACGGGAATTGCCATCGTCAGCCAAAACGAGACTCCGGGCTTGGGAGCCCGTATCGAGGAGCCGTGGTTCACCGCCCAATTCAAGGGTAAGCGGGCACCCTTTACATTGGTTGAGGAGGGCACTGCAAACGCTGTGAATGAAGTGGATGCCATCACCGGGGCGACCCGCACCTCGGAGTATTTCAGAAACCTTTCAAACCAAGGTGCAGATGCTGCCAAACGCATCATCAGAGGAGAGTGATATGGCAAAGAACCAACTACGTAAAACCTTTTTGGAACCACTTGGGAAGAACAACCCCGTGTTCGTCCAGATATTGGGCATTTGCTCCACCCTCGCAGTCACAAACAAGTTGCAGAACACATTGGTCATGACCCTCGGGGTTATGTTCACCACCGCTCTCTCCAGCTGGACCATCTCGTTGATGCGCAACCACATACCGTCAAGAATCCGTATGATGGTCGAGACCATGGTCATCGCAACCTTTGTCATCATCGTCGATATCGTACTCAAGGCTTTTTACCCGGAGATGTGGAAACAGCTTGGACCCTATGTCGGCCTGATCATCACCAACTGCATCGTCATGGGCCGTGTCGAGGCGTTTGCACTGCAGAACAAGCCGATGCTTTCACTCATCGACGGCCTCTCTTCCGGTCTTGGATACGCGTATGTACTGCTTGCCATCGCATTCGTCCGTGAGCTGCTTGGAACCGGAAGCCTCTGGGGCTTTAAAATTCTAGGTGACTGGTGGACAAACTGGGCGATTATGATCATGCCCCCGGGAGGATTCTTCGTCCTTGCCATCCTGATCTGGATCATTCGCGAAACGATCATGAAGGAGGCCGAACATGCATGACGCTCTACTGCCTTTCGCCGTATTCTTCGCCTCGATTTTCACCGGCAACATCCTGTTGACCAACTATCTGGGTACCTGTTCGTTCCTATCGGTATCCAAAGAGATGAAAACCTCGGTGGGGTTGGGAATCGCCGTCATTTTTGTCATGGCCACCACCACGCCGCTGAACTGGCTTGTATATGAGTATCTGCTGCTGCCCTTCGGGCTTGAGTACCTGCGCTTCATCGTTTTCATCATCGTCATCGCCGCCTTCGTGCAACTCACCGAGATGACCATCGAACGATACAGCGAGCCGCTTTACCAATCGTTGGGAATATTTCTGCCTCTGATCACCGTCAACTGCGCGATCCTGGGCGTCAGCTTGTTCATGGTCATCCGAGAGTACTCGTTCTTTACCTCATTCCTGTTCGGGCTGGGCAGCGGCATCGGCTGGTTTGTCGCCATCATCGCCATGGCAGGCATCCGGGTGAAGTTGAAGAACGCCAAGGTTCCTCCCGCTCTGGAAGGACCTGGCATCACCTTGATAATCGCTGGATTCATGGCCATGGCTTTCATGGGTTTCTCCGGCATGATCGCCGTATCATAAGGAGAAGCACATGGTGACTACACTTCTGATCAGCATCGCCATCATCAGTCTCATCTCGGTCTTCCTCGCCCTGTTGATGGTCATAGCCGATGCCACCATCGGCAATTACGGGGTCGTAAAGATTTCCATCAACGATGGGACCAAAGAGCTGGAGGTAAAGGGCGGCCAACCGCTGCTCAAGGCATTGAACCAGGAAGGGGTGTTCATCCCTTCGGCCTGCGGCGGTCGAGGTTCCTGCGGCCTCTGCAAGGTTCGAGTGGTCCAAGGGGGTGGAGAGTACCTTCCCACCGAGCTTCCATTCATCAGCGAGGATGAGAAAAAGCAGCAGGTAAGACTATCCTGCCAGTTCAAGGTGAAGTCTGATGTCGCCATCGTCATTCCCGAGGAGCTGTTCTCGGTCAAGGAGTTCAAGACAAAGGTTGAGCGCATCCGCGACCTCACCCATGACATCAAGGAAGTTACACTTCGCCTTAAGGATGGAGAATCCATCACACCAAAGGCAGGCCAATACATCCAGTTCATGGTGCCTGAGTATGAAAACTCCGATGAGAGCGTATACCGCGCCTACTCCATCGCCTCGCCTCCGAATGACAACACCCGTGTCGAGCTTGAGATTCGTCTCGTGCCAAACGGTATCTGCACCACGTATGTTCACAAATTCCTCAAGGAAGGCGATGAAGTCACGATCAATGGTCCGTATGGGGATTTCTACCTTCGCAATTCAGAACGCAACATCATCTGCATTGCCGGCGGATCGGGTATGGCTCCCATCAAGTCCATCCTGCTCGATATGGTGGACAAGGGAATCGACCGCAAGACGATGTACTTCTTCGGCGCACGTTCCAAGCGCGACCTTTTCCTGCTCGATGAGATGCGTGAACTTGAACAACGTCTGCCCAATTTCACCTTTGTGCCCGCCTTGAGCGAGCCGGCGCCGGAAGACAACTGGGAAGGCGAGGTCGGACTTATCACCGATGTGGTCAGACGCATGGTCAAGGACGGGCCGAACAGCGAGGCGTACCTGTGCGGAAGTCCGGGAATGATCAACGCCTGCATGACCGTTCTCACTGAGCTGAACGTCGCAGAGGAAAACATTTTCTACGATAAATTCTCATAACAAGGAGCCAACGATGAAACAGACGCCTGAATTCGACAAAATCCAACAGCAGATGAAAAAAGGCGTTATCACCTTGGATGGGTTCCTCGGTGATGACACACGCAACCTTGTCGATATCATTGCAAGCGACAGCATGACTGTCAACAGGCTCAACACAACCTGCAAGGCGATTGCCGACCGTATGGAATACTTCAAGAATCTGGGACTGACAGGACTCGGGGAGTTCATTTCTGTAGATGACACATTCGATGTGAAGGTCGACTCGGTGCGAGGTCTGCTTCCCTCCCCCTTTGGAGGGAAGGGCATGTATGGAAAGATCAACACCACGGTGGTGAACAAGAAAACCGGCAGATCGGTTGTCTATACCGACCTGCATATCCACTTCATTGCCGACCATTGCTTCTTTGAAGGCAAAGGCTCCCCGTTCAGACTCGAACCCGAGGATTTGGTGACAGTGCTTGAGGTGGGTGAAGTAGAGCAATAAACGCATAGAGAATCCAACGAAGAAGAGAAGCAGGTGGATGGCTGCCTGCTTTTCTTTCCAACTAGGTACGATGCTTCAAGTATATGAGGAGAGACTGAGCTTGCAATATCCTATCAACACCATCCTGTCATCAATGAATGCAAAGCGGGTGTTGTCCATGGCGGCAATCTCTATTCCCGTCAATATCGCTCATATACTTTTCTTCACCCGGGGACTTCCCTCTTCCACTCCCATCGAATTCACCTGGCGCATCGGCATCATCGCAAGTCATGCAACACTGGCGGCAGTATTCTCCATCCTCGGTCTCCTCGTTTTTTTATCCAATCGCAACGTGATTAAATCAGACATGCTTCGCCCTGTGCCCTATATTGCGGCAGCGACAACGTTGGCAATGGGGGTTGTCATCGTAACAATCGACCAGTTGGTGACAACTAGCATCACCCCCTACCTCGTCGGGTGTCTTGTCGTAGGCGTCGTATTTCTCCTGCACCCCCGGCAGGCACTTCTCTTATTCAGTCTTTCCTATCTGGCTTATTACTTTGCGCTGCCTATCACACAATCCAAGCCAGCCATTCTGCTCTCCAACCGGGTGAATGGGATTACCAGTGCAGGAATAGGACTCTTTCTGTCGATACTGCTGTACAGGTCCATGCATTCGGATTTACAACACAAGCAAACCATTGAAGAACAACAGAAAGAACTCGAGCAAAAGAATCTCCAGCTTGAACGGTTGGCCTTTTTCGATCAACTTACAGGTATCTACAACAGGCGAAAATTTGAGGAGCTCATCGGCAGGCAACTTGAGCTGATGAAGCAGGACAGGTTCCCGTCCTGTCTTGTTCTCGTTGACATCGATCGTTTCAAGGAGATCAACGATACGTATGGGCATCTCTTTGGAGACACAATCATGAAGGCGGTTGCAACAACCTTCGCAAAACACATTCGTCCCATTGATGTACTCGCACGATGGGGAGGTGATGAGTTTCTCATCCTCCTCTCACACACTACAGTCGATGAAGCACGAACACTGGTGGAGAACCTGCAACATGCAGTCGAAGCGATGCATACAGACGTTGGTTTTCAATCAGTCAAGGTTACCACCAGTTTTGGAATTGCCGCCCTGCAGTGTGGCATTGATGACCCCTACGGCACTGCCTACAAGGATGCTGACAGCGCCTTGTATCAGGCAAAGCAACTTGGGAAAAACCGAGTGGAAGTTGCACAAATACAAAGCTAGATTCTGTGCCTCACTCTTTGCAATGAGAAAGAACCACTAAACAAGCATGTGCGCCCCAAAAAAGAGCAGGGGTTCCGCATAAAAAGCTCAAAACTGTCTTTATTCCTGATTCACAAACGCTTTTTCCAATTCAGCGATATCAATCTTTTTCATCTGCAGCAATGCCTTGCTCATCCGATTTCGCTGCTGTTGAGTTCCTTCAAACAACATTTCATCGGTTTTCCGTGCAGTAACCTGCCAGGAAAGCCCGTATCGGTCTTTCAACCAGCCGCACTGCTCGGACTCTGCATCGCTACTGAGATTTTGCCAGTAGTAATCGACTTCAGCTTGGCTCTCGCACTCTATCATCAGGGAAATGCCTTCATTGAATGAGAATGGATGTTCATAAGCACTATCCATCGCTGCAAACCATTGTCCTTCCAGCATGAAATCCAAGAACATGGCACTGCCCTCCAGATTCGGATCCATACCGCCGGGGTAACGGGCGATTTCACCCATCCGCGATTGCTTGAATACCGTTTGATAGAAGAGGCAGGCTTCCTCGGCCTTCCCATTCACCTTGTTTGTAAACATAAGGCTGGGTATGATCTTCGGCCTTGGCTCTCCTTCATCCTTGGTGAGAATGAGCTGCCAGGATACCCCGTACGCATCCTGGACCCAGCCGTAGTGACTGCTGAAGGGATATTCACCGAGTTGCATGAGAATTGTGCCTCCCTCGCTGAGCTTGTCCCAAAGCCGGTCCAGATGCTCTTTTGCATGGGGATTGCTGCTTGGATCGAAATTCACAAAGAAAGAGATCGACGGATTGGGCTTGAAGTACGGCCCGCCGTTAATCGCCATGAATTGAAAACCGGAAAGTGCGAATACAATCAGATCACAATCACCCGAGGGAGTATCCTCGAGCTTGGTGACATGGATTATTGCAGGATCTTCAAACACCCGGGTGTAGAACCGTACGGCTTCCAATGCCTGATCGTTAAACCATAGATGAGGGATAATTCGTTGTTCTATCATATGTGCACCTCACATAGTAAAACACTATGATATTTTTTGGTGCTACACAACCTTCCAGGTGGTCAGAATACCTACATCAAGTGGCTAATTGAACCAATATCGCAGGATTTTTGAAACAGACAGGTGCTTTGAGCGACATGGCACGTCATTTGCATAGAGGTATGCATCGCAAAGGAGATGCCCCCTTGAATACTCACAATCGAACGATATATCTGGTCTGTTCAAAGACGGGAACCTGGCTTTCCACCTTGATCACGCTCTTTTCCCGCATTCAATATCCCCATGCTTCAATCAGCTTCGATGAGAGCTTTGAAAGAATGTACACCTTCGGGCGAACACGGCCGTGCAATCCTGTCAGCGGAGGATTCGCCATCGAGAATCTCAACGAAGGGGTGTACAAAAATCACTCTGATTGCAGCTGTGCAATCTATCGGATTGCTGTAACGCAGCAACAATATGAGGCATCGAGAAGCCTTGTCGAGGAGTTCATAAGGAACAAGGGGATGTACCGCTACAGCCTGCTCGGTCTCGTCGGCGTGCTTTTCAATATTCCCATCAAGCGGAGCGACCACTATTTCTGTTCACAATTCGTTGCAGAGGTTCTGATTAAAAGCGAGGTGGTTTCATCGTCTAAAGTTCCCCAGCTCATCACAACCGACGACCTGCGTGCTTTGGTGAAAAACGACTTGATGTACGAAGGCGTGGTGGAGATTTCGCTCATAAGCCAAGCAATGAACCATGCAAAAGTTTCTTGAATTCGACATAATTCACCCACTTTCCATCGAGCTTCCTTCATCAGTATCTGCTACAGTACACATGCCATGATAAAAACACTGAATCATATAATCGAATTCATTGAAGTACATCTGTGTGAGGACATCACCCTTGAGATGATCGCAAATGAAGCAGGAGTATCCGATTACCACTTCAGAAAGATCTTTTTCTTTCTCACCGGCGCCACCCTCAGCGAATACATCAGGATGCGGCGCTTGTCGGAAGCAGGTAAGGATCTTCTCTCGGGTATGAAGGTAACCGATGTCGCCTTCAAATACGGTTACGAATCCATCGACGGATTCACCCGATCCTTCAAGGCATGGAGCACTACCCTGCCCTCGGATGTCTATAGAACCAAAACGTGTACGCTCTACCCCAAAGTGTCATTCAGCATATCAGTTTCAGGAGGAATCAACATGCAATACCGGATTGTAGAGAAGCCGGCCTTTCATCTTGCAGGAGTCACCAAGCGTGTCCCCATGCAGTTTGAAGGAGTGAACCAGGAAATTGTGAAACTCGCACAAAGCATCACAGAGAGGCAACGTGAGGAGCTGCATAGGATTCAAAACGTTGAACCGAAGAAGGTCGTGAATGCCTCCTATGAAGCTGATACCCATTTTATGAAGGAGGAAGGAGAACTGACCCACCTTATCGGTGTTCTCACGACAGAGACACGTGCAGGGCAGCAGCTTGAAACCGTTGCAGTACCGGCCCTCACATGGGCTGTGTTTCCTTGTGAAGGACCGTTTCCCGGGACACTGCAACAGACAATGGCGGACATCTACGCCCAGTGGCTCCCTTCGTCCAAGTATGAGCTTGTCGATGCTCCAAATTTTTCTTGGACGACAATGGATGAAGAGAGAAGCGGATACGCAACCAGTGAGGTTTGGATTGCGGTCAAACCGCTGAATTGATCGCCCAAGTCCCACACAATGATTGAGGCCTGTGAGCAAATCTGGTACGATGCAATGCGGAGGATTCAATGAACAATTTGGCGGTCATTTCACTTGGAGGATCCATCATTGCACCGGATAAGGTGGACAGCGCCTTTCTCAGGCAGCTCAATGAGGCTCTCAGAACATATTTACGTGAAGACAAGAGCAGGAAAATCATTTTGGTATGCGGAGGCGGAGCTCCCGCCAGGGTGTATCAGCAGGCGATGAGGGAAATCCAGGAGGATATCGACAGCGAGGAACTCGACTGGCTTGGTATCAGGGCGACCCACATCAACGGCCAGCTGGTCAAAGCAATGCTCAGTGATTTCTGTACTGACAACCTCATCATCGACCCGACCGGACATATTAATTTCCGGGGTCAGGTGTTGGTTGCCGCCGGGTGGAAGCCGGGCTTCTCAACCGACAACGACGCAGTCATCCTTGCAGAACGCTTTGAAGGCAAGCTCATCATCAATCTGAGTAATATAGCCAAGGTCTATACCGACGATCCCAAGAAGAATCCTGATGCAAAGCCTCTGGATTCCATCAGCTGGGCCGACTATAGAACGATGGTGGGTAATCAATGGACTCCCGGCAAAAGCACTCCTTTCGATCCAATTGCCAGTAAACGGGCTGAAAAAATGCAGATGAGAGTCGTGTGTGCCGATGGAAGGAACATCCAGAACACCATGGACATACTCTATGGCAGACCGTTTCTGGGTACCGTTATCGGAGACGGGAACGCGTAAGCGATAAGAAGTATGGCAGGGGCTTGGCAAAGTCCTGAGGGAAGGGGTTCTCCTGGGTAAAATCAGGTATCCAGGAGACATTCTCGCCCAGTTCCTGCACAAATCCATCCTCTATCCCCAACTCCTCCAATGCTGCAAGAAGAGCATCATACTCATTTTCAGTGATTGGAGGGAAGGATGCATCGCCAAGGGGAGGTTCAAACTGAACCATCAATGAGAGATAGGCGTTCTCCTTCAATTCCCTGGAAAAATACTCAAGCACAGAGAAGCTGGCCGCCAAAGCGGTAGGGAAGACCAGATGGCGTACCAACAGCCCTTTCAGGCTTCCCTTCTCATCCACATAGGTGACAGGATGCTTTTGCTTGAGAAACTCCATGACAGGCAGAATATCATCAGCATACCGTCTCAGTCCGCAGAAAGTGGAGCTCACGTCGTGATCCAACGTTTTGACATCGACCAGGTAGACATCAACGTAGGGGTCGATCAGAGCCAAACCCTCAAGAGACTCGAATCCCGAACTATTCCACACCACATCCAGTACAAGTCCCTTGGATCTGGCAAGCACCAATGCTTCGATGATCGAGGGGATGAAATGAGTGCCGGTGACCATATTCAGGTTGGTTGCACCCAACTCCTGCAAGCCGAGCATGATCGAACAAAGCTCCTCGATGCTCAAGGTAATTCCCACCTCATTCTCATCGGTGGAAATCTGGTGATTCTGGCAATATGCACAATGGAGGGGACAGCCGCTGAAGAAAATCATGCCGGACCCGTTCTCGCCGGTGATCGGAGGTTCTTCGCCCTTATGCAGCCCGGCCCAGGCCACCCTCACTTCAGATGTCTGCCCGCATCGCCCCCTCTTATTCGCAAGTCGGTCGACATTGCATAGATTCGGGCAAAGTCTGCAGGTACGATATGCTTCCATCACCGATGCTTCCTTTCCACTCATTATTCCAGTGTAGCGAGAAGCTGATATTCTTGCATAGACTCTTTGGATGAGCCAAATATGTTTTGCTATTTTACTATACCTTATTCGGTATATTTATAATGCAGATATCAATCTTACATTGTATAGCTGTATTGAAACGCTTGACCCAACAGCACAAATTCATCACTCTTATCGCATGGCATTACGAGATTTCCTGAAACGTCCTTCTCTTGAGAATAAGGAGGAAGAACGGTACATCCTCTCCATTGATGGAGGCGGGATGCGTGGAATCGTACCCTCGGTACTGCTTGCAAAGCTTTCCTCGCTGCTCGAAGAGATGGGAGACAACCGCCCCCTCTATGCTCATTTTGATTTGATAGCGGGAACCTCAACGGGAGGCCTTCTTGCCCTTGCCCTCAGCGCTCCGGTGGAAAAAACCAATTTGGTTGCCGATACGCGTTATATTTCCTACATCTTCAGGCAGGAGGAGCAGACCTTCTGGCAGCGATTGCGTAAGCAGCCTGGAAAGGAGAGCCTTTCAGGAACCCTTCCGTTCGGAGTGGATACCAAAACTCTTGAAACATTGTATCTCAAACACGGCAGGCAAATCTTTCCTAAAAACCAGGGAAGGATTTTCAGCCAGATATTCATAGATAAATACGATTGCGAGCCTCTGGAACGCTTTCTTCTGCAAACATTCAAGGATATTCCGCTCTCTGAAGCTGTGGTGCCGACCTTGGTGATGAGCTATGAAGCCTCCACCGGCAAGCCGTTTGTGCTCAGTTCGCATGACTCCCATGGCTTTCTCTTTCGTGAGGCGGCACGGGCAACCAGCGCCGCTCCGACCTTTTTCAGGCCGGCGTATCTATACGACCGACAAGAGATGTGCATGCAGACGCTCATTGACGGCGGTGTCGTGGCCAACAATCCTTCCCTGTATGCGTATACCGAAGCAAAACGGCTCTACCCGAATGCCAAGAAATTCCACATACTCTCCCTCTCCACTGCAAGCAGTGACTTCACCTTCACCGTCAGTGGTGCAGGTACCGGAGTAATAGGATGGATCGACCCTGCCAAAGGGGCTCCCATTCAGAAAATCTATGCCACTGCACAGATGCAGGTAGTCGACCATATCGCCCAAAAGATTCCCGACCTCTCGTATACCAGGATACACGGCACACTCGGCGAAGAGTACAAGCTTGACGCCACCAGCTCTTCCGCACTCGCCTCCATGAGCAAGGAAGCAGAGAGAATCTTTGGCGAACACGAAGAGAGCATTCGTACATTTGCCAAACTTCTGGCCGCCCGGTCATCGTTCGACCAACTCATCCTTGGACCCAAGGAGGTTGTACCGCAACAACGCCAGCTGCCTTCTCACATAGAGGAATCCGAACAGGACAACCCGGCACTTTCATCCTACTACTCCTTTCTTCAGCGCTACCAAATAGAAGAAACCACAACGCAAGAGGGAACCGTATGAGCACCCATCCCAAACAGATGGAGCTTGAGGCGGTCATGCGCAGACTGTGCGACGACTTGGACCACTACCTTGAGGACACGTACGGTGATCGCTACCCCTTGCATCCGAATCGACCGGTCAGAGGAAGGGCTGCAAGTGTCGCCTATGACGGACTCTTTTCCACCGGGACTCAATTCACCCTCGGATACGGCAGCGACCACGGCCGAGGTTACTTGGTCTCCGTGGAAATCCGCACCCTGTCAAAAGTACATGAGGAAGATCGAAAGGAGATTGAAACATCAGCGATCACCTATCTGCGCTCAATCATTCCCGCCTACTTTCCCAATCGAAACATCGAGGTGAAGAGGGACGGCAACGTTTACAAGCTTGTAGGGGATTTCTCCCTGGGCGCATCAAGCAACTGAACCAAACCGTTTTTCAGTCTTTCATTAGCCTGCCTAACAAAACGCTTGAACTCTTTGGGGCGATGGCCTCGGGAATCGTCGCTGATCACCCTCAGTATGGAACAAGGGATAATGCGCAGCCTGCATGCCATTGCAACACCAAAGCCTTCCATATCGCTTGCACCCAACCCCAATTCTTCAGTCAAGTAGGGATGCTCCTCACGATAGGAACGAAGCAGAAAACGATCGGCGGTGCCGAGAATCACCTTTTTGAAACCCGATAACACGGGAGCAAAAAGCTCGATGGCCCCGTCAACCATCTGCGAATCACCGTCGAACGTCTGACCTCGCTTAAGGCCGAACGCCCGAAGGTCCAAGTCGTATTGCACCACCTGCGTCGCCACAAAGCCATCCCCGATTTCCAAAGAAGCTTCGATCGCCCCGGCATAGCCGAGCAGCACAACAAACGAAGGAGCATACGCATCGATGGCCTGGATTGCAGCAAGGGCACTTTGCACCTTTCCCACTCCGATACAGACTCCGACAACCACACGACCGGCGACCTGAATCGGCTCATACAGCTTTGTTAGCACTCCTTCCAATTCACGTTTTGTGGCTGCAAGTATCAGAACTTCACATTGCATGAATTACCATCTCTTTGCAAGATAAGGCAGTATGAGCGAGACGGCGATGCCGTGACGTTTCTCATACCCAGCCTGCATCGTTGCCTCGATCGCCTTTGAAGTAAACGCAACTGCAAGCTCTACCGACCTTTGGAAGGACTCCTTACGAAGCAAGAAACCCAATAAAAGGCTGGCAAACAAGTCCCCGCAGCCAGGATAGGAAACCTCAAGCTTCCGGTACGGTACCAGATACGATTCGCCCCCTGCATAGCAGGCCACTACGTTTCCGTCCCCAAGAGGGACGCTGGTGATGGCGACCTTTGCATTGGTTGCAAGCCCGAGTTCCTTCGCCCACGATAACGCTGCAGGAGCATCGAACTGCTCTTGGTACGGCCGCCCGAGCAACAGCGCCGCCTCGGTGGTATTGGGGGTGATGACGTCGGCATGCATGACCAGTCCCTGCATGGCATTCACCTGCTGTTCGGTTACCGGTCCATAGAGCGACCCCCCGTCGCCAAGTACCGGATCGACAAGCGTCAAGGAGGCTTTCTGATCCTTGATGAAGGCCTTGATCAGATCGACCTGATCGGAGCTGCCGAGAAAACCTGAGTACATTGCATCGAATCGAAGTCCAAGGTCCTTCCATGCATCCAGGATACCGATGATGTCTCTACTCGTATCCCTGAAATAATAGGAGGGAAATCCATCGGTCTGGCTTGATAGCAGGGCTGTAGGAAGCGGGCAGGCCTCCACTCCCATCACCTCGAGGACGGGCAGGACAACAGTAAGCGAGCTCTTTGCATAACAGCTCAAATCGTGGATGGCGGCACAGATTGGTTGCATAAATCTACACTACCGCACATCTGCAAACAAGGCAATATATGCTATACTCGGCCTAGTGGAGGTCCCCATGCTATTCTATGACAGTCTGCATCACCTGATCATCGCCGACGACCAAATCAATCCTTTGGCGTTCCCGCTTCCAACGCAAGATGAGTTGCACCACGAACTCTCATCCATGATCCTCTCATCCTCGGGATGGCGGAAAGTATTTGCCGAAAGCGGAGACGAAGAGGACGCGACGTGTGAGATACGCAACGAGACTGCAATGCTTACAGCACTTGCCGCCCTTGCCTTGGCACGCACGCTCGGTGTTCCTGCGGCCCAAAAGCAAGCGGTCCTGGGTGGAGAAGCACCTAAACAGGAAATGGAGGCAACCATACTCGTAGGACTCGACGCCAGACCCACCGGGCGGATTCTTGGGGACATCGTCTGCCGAACCCTCACCGCCCTTGGATGCAAGGTACGCTACCTGTTCATCTGTGCAGCCCCCCAGATTATGGCCGACTGCAACCTGCACCCCGATGAGGCGGATGCATTCTTCTATATTTCGGCAAGCCACAACCCGATCGGGCACAATGGTTTCAAGTTCGGCAAGGACGGAGGAGTCTACTCGCTGAAGGAAGCCGATGAGCTTACCCGGGTCTACAGGGACATCCTCTTTCAAGAAAGCATGGCTCCAGCCTATCTGCAACGGCTGACCCAGGAAATGGACATACAGCAGTATCGAACGGTGTTGGAGCAGGTCGCGTTCGAACGACAACGCAGTCTTGAGCGCTACGAAACCTTCGTTTTGACCACTGCAGCCAAAAGCATCGATTCCGCCGAGCACAAACGCTTTCGCCAAGACCTGCGGCAAGCCCACCAGAAGGAGCCCCTATCGGTCATCGGGGAACTCAACGGCAGCGCACGATCGGCGAGCATCGACAAGCACCTGCTTACCTCTCTCGGCCTGAAGGTACTGTTGCTCAACGACCGACCCGGAGAAGTTGTGCATGCCATCGTCCCCGAAGGTGAGAATCTCGAGCTCTGCAGGACAACCCTCCAGGAGTTGTATGCCAAGGACAGTTCCTATCGTCTCGGATATGTTCCTGACAACGATGGAGACCGCGGCAACCTGGTCTATATCAGTGAACAAAGCGGTCAGGCCCAAATTCTTGAAGCCCAAAACGTATTCGCCTTGGTGGTGCTTGCCGAACTCTCACAAACGAGATTGCAGAATCCGAACAAGCTGCTGGCCACGGTGGTGAATTGCCCGACATCCATGCGCATCGATCACATCGCACAAGCTTTCGATGCCGAAGTCTTCCGCTGTGAAGTCGGAGAGTCGAACGTAGTCGACCTGGCCCGCATGAAACGAGAAGAAGGGTACCTTGTGCCGGTGCTGGGAGAAGGATCGAACGGCGGCAACATCACCCATCCTGCAAAGGTTCGCGATCCGCTGAACACCCTTCTCAGCCTGGTCAAACTTCTCAGAAACCGCGATATCGCCAAGCTCTGGTTTCTTTCCGTCGGCAAGCAGGTTCCCCGCTCCATCACCTTGGACGGCATTATCGAGAGCCTTCCGGTCTACACGACCACCGGCTCCTTCTCGAAAGCCGGGAAAATGCAGGTCACACAAAGTCATGGAATTCTCAAGAACCGGTATGAGGCGTTGCTGCAGAGCGATTGGGAAATGAGAAAAACAGAGCTTTCTGCGATGGGTATCCACTCCTTCACCATTTTCCAAACCGAGGGTACGAACTGCTATGAGGGGATGGGAGAAGCCTATCGTCATGGCTTATACAGCGGAGGATACAAGGTGGCACTCAAGAACCGAGACGGAGTAATCACCGATTATCTTTGGATGCGCGGAAGCAAGACGGAACCGGTATTCAGGGTGGTTGTCGACTGCCAGGGCGATGATGAGAACAGGTATGAGTATCTACTGGCGTGGCACCGCAGCATGATTGAGCGGGCCGACCGGGCTTAGCTTTCCACCTGCCAAATCTCGTTGGCAAGTCCTTGAAGCGTCTCCTCCCTCCGAGAGGAGGGAGAGAGTTCGCACTCCCATACCACCAATACTCGATATCCCATCTGCAAGAGCAAGGCAAGTACTTTTTGGTCACGCTCCCTATTCTTCATAAGTTTTCGTTCCCAGAACGGACGGTTAGTCTTCGGAATAGCAAAGTGTCTGCACCCCAGATGAGCGTGCCAAAAACAACCATTGATGAAAATCACGGTCTTGTATTTGGGCAGCACCACATCGGGTTTTCCCGGAAGATGGGTATCGTGGATGCGATAGCGAAATCCTTGGCGGAAAAGGAAGGTACGTACCGCCAATTCCGCCTTGGTATCCTTTGCCTTGATGCCGGCCATGATCCTGCTTCGTTTCTCGACGGAAAAACAATCGCTCACGACCGGTCTCCTCTTACAGGCTCAAACCGGCGATGGCCGCCCCGATGGTTGGAGAGTCATCAATACGCACAAAGCGGTAGTAGCGTTTGTGCTCAAGCTGCAGATAGGTATGCAGGTAGTACTCGGTGTACTTTTTCAAGTATTCGGTCTTGTAGAATGTGGTACCGTCTGCGTTGATGCATACCGGCTTGCGGGGATCGGTTCCCGCTCCACTCTTGATCACTGTCGCTGCAAGATTGGCTGCAGTGAGTTTTGCCGCACGGGCGATGACTGCATCGATAATCATCCATAAGGCGATTGCATCGTCCTCATTGCCTTCACAGCAGGCAACCAGGGCATAGTTGGAATTGAAAGGCATCTCAAGGTAGTTGCTCATCACCGTTGTATTGACCGTGCCCAGCTGCGCAAAGCGCTTGGCAAACGTAGAGCTGAGCACACCCTCGGCGATTGCCTTTTGAATAACCAGCGTACTCAACGGCCCGAGGTAGGCTCCACTGATCATCTTTTCCAGATGATACTGCTCGGGATGCTTGGTCGAGTCGAAATATTCGCGGTCGAGCCTGCCGGGACAGAAGTCGAAGTTTCCCGATTCGATGTTGATGATCTGGCTTTTGCCATCAAAAAGACCGAGCTTGGAAATATTGCTGTTGCGTTCGACATAGGCGGTGTTCGTCCCCGTGCCGAGAATGAACCCGATGTACCCGCTGTAGTCTGTGTCGCTTGGTGCGCCCTGACCTGCAAGCAACGTGGCTACGGTATCGTTGAGCACGGCGACTTTCTTCTTCGAAACATCGTAGCCACGACGAGCCAGTTCGGAAAGCAGGCTGGCTCCGACCTTTTTACCGATGACTTCGGGTGCCTTGATCTCCTTGGAGAATACCAAGGGGATGCCGTCGTGGTCTTCGGTGATGGCCGCTGCATAGGAGAAGCAGAATCCGATTTTATCACTCTTGTCGATCAGCCTTTCCACCTCATCGGCAAACGTGCTGAAAAACTGCTGGGCGGTAACCTCTTCCTTCACACCGGGCATCGAAACCTTCCTGAAGTCCTCGATATGGGCCAACCCCTGTTCGTCGAAGGTGACCAGACAGGTGCGGAAGTTCGTTCCTCCGGCATCCAGGACGATTACCGGCTCACCCTTGGCGAGGCCGCTCACCACCTCGGTGTAGGTTGGAATCATCTTCAAAGAGCTGCCGCTCTCGTTTTCCAGCCCTTTCTCCATCTCGCTCAGGAAGGTGGCGAGCAAGGACTTCATATCGATGGAAGCAGCTTCGATTCCCCACTTGGAAAGAAATGCTGTGGTATTCTGGACACAATCGGACATGATTTCTCCTTATCAGAAGAAAGAAGGCGGGCCTACACCCCCTTCTCCTCCCCATTGATTTTCATTGCAAGCGGTTTTACCGCAAAGTATCCCTCATCGTCTGAGTGTAGCATAAAAGTACCCTCGACACGAACAGGGGTGCTCACTCTTCTTCCCTGTACCGTCACATCGGCAACCACGGTGATCTCGGGAATTTTCCCGCTGGTCACCACACCCGCCATCAAACCGGCAAGACTTGCTCCCTCGCCCCACTGGATCACCATCGCTCCCTTGAGTACGGCATGACCGACCTCCCACCCATGAACCGTCAGATACTGGATTGCGATATCGTTGAGAGGACCGCGGGCTGTATTGAGCAGGCTTGCGAAGAAGGAGGGGTTTGGTTGGCGGGTCGTCATGAATACAGGTAGATAGGTACCGATATCCGAGTTCTGAAACGTCAAAAGATTGGGAAGCGACTCATCGGAGCGAAAGTGCAACATGGCGCCCGGCAGTTCCAAGGATGGGGAGTTCAAAAAGGCTGCCACCGCGCAGATAGCAGAATCGGTGATGGCCGCAATAGCCACGGTAACATCATTTGCTGTAGGGGCTTTCGCTCCCAACGGCATCATAAGGCTTACTACAATGAGAATCAGTACTGCTGCTTTCATGACTACCCTTTCTTGTATCATATGCTACGAATACAAAGAGAACAACCATAGGAGAGAAAAAAGACAGAGTGGGGCGAATGTGGTACAATCAGGGCATGAGTTACCATCCGAAACAAACAACCCTCTTCTGGTATGACTTGGAGACCTTCGGCCTGGACAGCAGGTACGACCGAATCGCCCAGTTCGCAGGCCAACGCACCGACTTGGATCTCAATCCCATCGGTGAGCCCATCGTCCTGTACTGCAAACTCAGTGACGACTATCTTCCCGATCCTCTCTCCTGCACCATAACCGGGATCACCCCCCAGGAGGTGAACAAGAAGGGAATGTGCGAGAACGACCTGATCGAGCGCATCAATGCAGAGTTTTCCAAGCCCAATACCGTGGTGGCCGGCTTCAACACCATCCGTTTTGACGATGAATTCATCCGCAACGCCCTCTACCGCAATTTCCTTGACCCATACAAACGTGAGTGGGAAAACAACTGCAGCCGCTGGGATATCATCGACTTGGTAAGGGCGGCTTACGACCTCAGGCCTGATGGAATCAGCTGGCCTCCCCGCAAGGAGGAGACAGGCAACCCCACCTTCCGCCTGGTCGCCTTGACAGAGGCCAACAATATCGAGCAGATCGGCGCCCATGATGCGCTGGTAGATGTAAGGGCCACCATTGCAATCGCCAAGCTCATCAAGGAGAAACAGCCCAAGTTGTATGAGTACTATTTCGCCCTTCGCAACAAGACCCAGGTCAAGAAAATCGTGCAAACGCCCTTTGGCGAGCCGGTACTCTACACAGCTGCCTTCTTCAGCAAGAACGAGGGGTGTTCGCGCCTGATTACAGCAATCACCCATATGAAGAGCAATGCCAACGCCATCATCTGTTTCGACTTGAGCAAGGATGTGGCCCCGCTTCTGAACGCTACAGAAGAGACGCTGCTGAAGACCGAAGGGGTGTTCACCCTTTCAATCAACAAGTGCCCGTTCGTTTCGCCGTTGAGTGTACTGACAGACCAGCTGGCGATAAAGCTGGGAATAGACAAGGAGCTTGCCCTTTTCAGGCACAAGCAGATCAGCAGCCACACAAAGCTGTTGATGACCGCACGCAATGTCGTGGACACGTATGAGGGTGTGGATGATGTTGACTTCCAGCTCTATGACCGTTTCTTCGGGGATGCCGATCAGAAACGGTTCAATCTCATCCGCCAAGCCCAGCCCAAGGAGAAACTCTCACTGCATCTCGACTTTGAGGACGGCCGGGTCGCACCTCTGCTATTCAGGCATGTGGCACGCAATTGGAGTGAGGTGCTGAATGACGAGCAGAAACGCAAGTGGAGAAGCTTCTGTGCAAATCGCACTCTCAACCCACCGGGCACCATCAAGATGAATTGGAACTTCTTCAAGAGAAAAATAGATGAAAAATTGGCAAGTACGGAAATCTCAGCCGAGGAGAAACGCGTACTTGCCGATTTGAAAGCCTATGGAGAGGAACTGGAGAAGAGAATCTTCGGTTAGAGCAGTTTCATCTCTTTTGCAACCGATACGAAAGCATCGACGGCTGTCTCGATATCCTGTTGGGTATGGACAGCCGACAGCTGCACCCTGATCCTGGCTCTTCCCTGGGGGACGACCGGATAACAGAATCCAATGACATAAATTCCCCGTTCAAGCAGGGCGTCGGCCATCGCAACCGCCTTGTTCTCATCGTACACCATGACCGGAACGATGGCGGTCTCGCCCTTGACCAGATCGAAGCCCGCCGCCTCCATGAGAGAGCGGAAACGTTTGGCATTGCGCATCGTCAGGTCCTTGTAGGGGTTGTCCTGCTCAAGGATATCCAGAACCTTCAGCGTCCCTCCGCAGATGGCCGGCGCCAGGGTGTTGGAAAAGAGATACGGCCGGGCACGCTGGCGATAGAGGTCGATCAAAAGCTGGTTGCCGGAGATGCAACCACCGCTGGCCCCGCCGCACGCCTTGCCGAAGGTTGTTGTAATCAAATCAACCTGCCCTTCCACACCACAAAGTTCCACCGTTCCACGTCCTGTTGGACCCAGATACCCGGTTGCATGCGAGTCATCCACCATTACAAGGGCATCAAAGTCCTTTGCCAGTGCACAAATCTCGGCAAGCTTGGCAACATCTCCGTCCATGGAAAACACCCCGTCGGTTGCAATGAGGCGACGACGACAATGCCGGCTCTGCTGCAAACACTCTTTCAGGTCATTCATGTCGCTGTGCTTGTACCGAAACCTTTCGGCCTTGCAGAGCCTGATGCCGTCGATGATCGAGGCATGGTTCAACTCATCGCTGATGACGGCATCCCCTTCTCCCAGCAGAGGCTCGAACAATGCTCCGTTGGCATCGAAGCAGGAGGAGAAGAGAATCGTGTCATCGGTTCTTAAAAAGGTGCTGATGCGTTTTTCCAATTGTTTGTGCAACGCCTGCGTACCGCAGATGAACCGCACCGATGAGAGACCGTAGCCCCATCTGTCCATCGCATCCTTGGCCGCTTGGATCACTTCCTTGTTGTCGGAGAGACCAAGATAGTTGTTGGCACAAAAGTTCAGCACCTTCTTTCCCGCCACTTCGATGCTCCGGCTCTGGGAACTGGTCAGCACCCGTTCCTTCTTGAGCAACCCACGCTGTTCCTGCTCTGCTAAAAACGCCTTCAACTGCTGTCGCACTGTTTCGTTCATTCCCCCCTCCTTTGGATGGTAGTCAGCATGTCCGCTGTCATGGCTGCAAGGTCGAAACGGGGTTTCCAGTCCCATTCAACCCGGGCAGCATAATCTTCGAGGCTGTCCGGCCAGGAGTCGGCGATGGCCTGCTTGACCGGATCGATATCATAACTGATGGTGAAATCAGGAATATGGGTACGGATATAGGCAGCCTGCTCTTCAGGACAGAAGCTCATGGCGGCAATATTGAACGCGTTGCGGTGGCGCAGTCTGGCCGGGTTGGCCTCCATGATCTGGATGGCAGCCTGCACGGCATCCGGCATGTAGATCATATCGAGGTATGTGTCGCCGCGAAGGAAACAGGTATAGTGATGACTCTTCACCGCCTCGTAGTAAATTTCTACGGCATAGTCGGTGGTACCACCGCCCGGAGGAGTCATGTTGCTGATAACCCCGGGAAAACGGATGCCACGGGTATCGACATCGAACTTATGGTAATAATAGTCACACAGCAGCTCACCGGCGACCTTGGTCACCCCGTAGATCGAGGTGGGGCGCTGAATGGTATCCTGGGGCGTGTATTGCTTGGGTGTGGTCGGACCGAAGGCTCCGATTGAAGAAGGAGTGAAGACAGCACAACCATTGGCTTTGGCAACCTCCAAAGAAGCTATCAACCCACCCATATTCAGGTTCCAGGCATTCAAGGGATCTTTCTCCGCCCTTGCAGAAAGGACGGCAGCCAAATGATAGATGGTGTCGATGTTGTGCTTTTTCACGATTGCATCCACACTCTGTCCGTCACGGGCGTCAACAAGGTAGAAGGGTCCGCCTTCCACCAAAGGCTTGTTGACATCATTACGGATATCGGTCAGTACGACATGATCGTCACCGTATCGTTTGCGACACTCCAAAGCTATTTCCGAGCCCAATTGGCCCAACGAACCGATGATCAGGATGTTCTTCATGGCGACCTCCACAGAGCGCTTTTCTTGACAAGGATGACAACCCGGCTTACAATGAACATGTTCATTATAATAAACTCAATTCACTATGTCAAACTTTTTACCCAGCAGGAGCAGTCAGATGGAAAACCCTCCGATGATCGGCAAAAACATCCAGCGGATACGAAACAGCCGCAAGCTTACCCTCAATGTTCTCTCCGAACGTTCCGGTGTCTCAAAAGCCATGCTCAGCCAAATTGAGTCCGACAAGGTTAATCCTACTGTAGCCACCGTCTGGAAGATAGCCCGAGGCCTGAATGTGGAGCTCAACGACCTGCTCGATACCGACGTTCAGCCCAAGCGGGTGTTCAGCATCAACCCCGCCGGTGATGATGCCCCGAAAATGGAAACCCACGACAATGGCGTCTCCATCCGCATTCTCAGCCCCTTGAACATGGTCGAGGAGCTGGAGATGTACCTGCTCACCTTCGAGGCTCACAGCAAACTCGCAAGCGAGCCCCACTACCCTGGGACCCAGGAGTTCCTGACCGTAGTAAAAGGTGCGGTGAAAGTCCAGGTTGGAGAGAATGTCGCCGAAATCAAGAAAGGTGATTTCTTGGTCTATCACTGCGACATCGAACACTCCATCACCAATGAGAACAACCAGCCGGCAATCGTTCATATGGTAGTGCGCTTCACAGTCGACAAACGATAACCTTCCATATACTTTGACACACCCCTTTCTCTGCGGTATAAGGAGAAGAAGAGGAAGGGTTGCGCATATGGTTAAGAAAGGCATCATGGTCTCCTACGGGATGGGCAAGTTCATCGCCGAGTTTCTCACCGGGGCGTTTGGATCCATTGTATTCATGTTCTACGAGACCGAAGTCGGCTTGGCAGGTGCCTACGCCGCCCTGGCTACGGTGATTTATTCTGTCTGGAATGCCGTCAACGACCCCATCATCGGGTATGTCACCAACAAGACAGCGCCATTGGCCAAGAAATTCGGCCGGCGTTTTGTCTGGATAATGGGTGGGTTGGTGCTTTGCAGCCTCGCTTTCATCATGATTTTCTCGGTTCCCACAACATGGGATGCAAAAAAACAGCCGCTTCCCGTCTTCTTGTGGATGGTTTTCACCATCTGTCTCTACGACGGCTTGTATTCGCTGTGGGAAGTCAACTACCAGAGCCTGTACCCTGACAAGTTCCGAACCGATCGGGAGCGGACGACAACGGCTGCCATCGGAACGGGCATCGGAGTGCTCGGCATTGCCGGCGGGTTCATCATCCCCCCGCTCTTCTTCTCCTACGGTGTGAGGGCAAGCTATCAGGTCTGCGCCATCGTCATTGCGGCGATCAGCATTGTGTGCACTTTCGCCTTGAGCTTCGGCGTTTCCGAGACCAAGCAGATGATCGAACGATTCTCGGACCAGCACACGAAAAGCACGCCTCCCTTTTTCAGCCAGATGCGCAGGGCACTGAAAAACAGAAACCTGCTCGCCTTCGTCATCCTCCTGTTCTTCTATCAGAGCGGATGCATGCTGATGACCGCCAGCATCAACTATGTCGTCAAGTATGTATTAGGCGGCAAGAGCACCCAAGCCACTCCGATATTCGCCGGAATGTTGGTCGGCACCCTGCTTTCCATCCTTTTGTGGACACGTATCGCCAAGAAGGTCAAGAACAACCAGCGCATGCTTATCCTCTCGAGCTTCGCCCTGGCCCTCTTCGCCCTGCCCCTCACATTCCTCCCGAATACACTCTCATTCATCGTTGGGATGACACTTTGGGGACTGGGTTTCGGCGGTTTCTGGACCTTCATGAGTCCGGCCATGGCCGATGTAATTGATAGCCTGGTTGTCGATCAAAAGCGTCGTGATGATGGGGTTGTTCTCGGTATAAGAGCATTTTTCATGCGTTTCAGTTATGCAAGCCAGGCTATCGTATTCTTTGTAGTTCACAAGCTCACCGGCTTCGACGACCAGGTTATCACCCAGTCGGCAAAGTGGGGAATACGGTTGCATATGGGCCTCATTCCCGCCCTGTTTTTCCTTGCAGGAGGATTGCTCTTTCTGAGAATGAACCGTCTTGATTCCACACAGGTAGGGAAAAATCGTCTCGCCCTCTCCCAACTGGATATCTAGCAACGCTATGCAAAGAGCCGGCGGTTTTGTATACTTTGCTTTTAGGAGAAATGAATGCTGAAGAAACTGCCCGAGTATGAGAAACAGCTCGCAGATATAGACGAAAAACTGAGCCGTCCTGAAACCATGCAGGACATGAAACTCTTTAAAAGCCTGAACCAGGAGCGGTCGCATCTTGCCCCCATCATCGACCAATTGAGGTTGATGCATTCGCTGAACACCCAGATCAGTGAAGCCCATCAGCTCATGAAGGAAGAGACCGACCAGGAGATGCTTGAAATGACCCGTGAAGAGCTTCACGAGCTTGAGAAAGAACTTGCCTTGTGCGAGCAGAAAACCAAAGTACTGCTCATCCCCCCCGATCCCTTGGAAGGCAAGGATATCATCATGGAAATCCGGGCCGGTACCGGTGGCGAGGAAGCTGCCCTGTTTGCAGCAAACCTGTACCGAATGTATTCGCACTACGCGGATGAGAAGGGATGGAAAATGGAGATACTTTCCTCCAATGAAACCGGTATCGGTGGCTACAAGGAGCTGGTTATTTCCATCAGTGGAAAGGATGTCTACGGTTCGCTTCGTTGGGAAAGCGGTGTTCACCGTGTCCAGCGTGTTCCGGAGACCGAAAGCGGAGGGAGAATCCACACCAGCGCCGTCACTGTAGCCGTGCTTCCGGAAGCAGAAGAGACCGATATTGAAATTCGCCAGGAAGATCTGAAAATCGACGTCATGCGCGCAGGAGGCCCGGGCGGGCAGTGCGTCAACACCACCGACAGTGCGGTGCGCCTCACTCACCTTCCCACCGGGTTGGTGGTCATCTGCCAGGACGAAAAGAGCCAGATCAAGAACCGCGCGAAAGCACTCAGGGTGCTGCGCTCACGCCTCTACGACTTGGAAGAGGAAAAAAAGAACCGTGAACGGGCGGAAGCCAGAAAGAGCCAGGTGGGCAGCGGCGACCGCAGTGAACGCATCAGAACCTACAACTTCCCCCAAAACCGGCTTACCGACCATCGCATCAATCTGACGTTGTACAAGCTGGAACTCATCATGGCAGGCCAGCTTGACGAGGTGGTTGAAGCACTGAAAATCGCCGCCGGCGAGGCAGCCCTGAAGGACGGTTGAGCCTGTGACGACCATCCAAGCCTGGAAAGTGGAAACCGCCGCCTTGCTCAAGGAGGCGGGTCTTGCTTCCACGGCCGACCTGGATGCTCGGCTTCTGCTGCAGATGGCAACCGGGTATGACCAAGCCAAACAAATTTTATTATATGACCGGGTCCTCACCGATGCACAGCTGCACAAGCTCTCCTCGATTCGAGAAGACCGCCTACGCCATAAGCCGATGGCCTACATTCTTGGTTGCAAGGAGTTCTACGGCCGCAATTTTCTCGTTGATGAAAGGACTCTCATACCCCGACCGGATACCGAGACCCTCATAGAGGCTGTCATCGCCTTTTCCAAAGGAAAACAGCAGCCACCCAGCATCATCGACCTCTGTTGCGGCAGCGGATGCATCGGCATAACACTGGCACTCGAGCTGGACGCCAACGTAACGCTCAGCGACATAAGCGAAGATGCCCTATCGGTAGCAAGAGAGAACGCAAAGCGGCTCCTGTCCAAGCCTGTGACGTTTTTACAGGGCGATCTACTCTCCCCTACCGACAAAATCTATGATATCATCGTCAGCAACCCACCTTACCTCACAGCCGCTTGGTGTGACGAAATCTCAAACGAAGTAAGGTGGGAGCCGAGACTTGCTTTGGAAGGCTTCAGTGAGGACGGGCTCGGGCTCATCAGGAAACTAGTCAAGGAGAGTGGCAACCACCTGTGCTGTGGTGGAGCTTTATTTTTAGAGTGCGATTATCGGCAGGCGAAGGATGTGGCAGAACTTCTTTCTTCCCACCGATTCACCGATGTCTGCATAGAACGTGACTTATCGGACCGCGACAGAGTCGTATGGGGGGTGCTTGCGTGTACGAACAGCTGATCGAGCGATTCATCCAGAAAGCATTCAAGTATCCCAAGACCGACCAGGAAAAATTCTTGGCTGCAGCCACGTTCGCCGCGAGCAAGCACGAGAACCAAAAACGAGCCAGCGGGGAACCCTACATCATCCACCCTCTTGCGGTAGGAGAAATTCTGATCCAGTTGAAGATGGATGCCGATACCATCTGTGCAGGACTTCTGCATGATACCCTTGAGGATACCGCCACCACCTACGAGGAGCTCAAAGAGCTCTTCGGCCAGGCTGTGGCCGATATGGTCGAAGGCGAGACCAAGATTGCGAATCTGAAAACGATGAACAAAAGCTTGGCCGAGGCTGAGACCATCCGCAAGATGTTCTTTGCCATGAGCAAGGATATCCGGGTCATCATCATAAAACTCGCAGACAAGCTGCACAACATGCGTACGCTGCAGCACCTTAAGGCCGAGCGCGCCCGTGAGATCGCGGGAGACACCCTCGACATTTTCGCCCCGCTTGCCGACAGGCTCGGTATCTCCTGGCTCAAGGACGAGCTGGAGGATTTAAGCCTGAAGATTCTCAAGCCTGACACCTTCAACTACATACAAGAGTATCTTCTCTCAAAAAAGAGCGAGCAGAAAGCGTACCTGAGCAGAATCGACAAGTCCATCTACCGGGCTTGCGGTGATGCAAACCTAAGTGACATCATTGTAACGAGCAGGGCCAAGCACACCTACTCAATCTACATGAAGATGAAAAAGCGCAAGAAGGAGATCGATGAGATTTTCGATATCCTTGGAGTACGCATCCTGTGCAATACCGTTACCGAGTGCTATACGATTTTGGGTGTTGTACACCGCTTGTGGCCTCCCATTGAAGGGCGCTTCAAGGACTATATCGCCATGCCCAAGGCGAACAATTACCAGAGCCTCCATACCACCGTCATGGCCCTGGACGGCAAGCTGCTGGAAATCCAAATCAGAACCAAGGAAATGCACTTCACCGCCGAGTACGGCGTTGCCGCCCACTGGTCCTATAAAGCTGATTCGGGAAGCGACACCGGTTCCTGGTCGAAAATGGACAATGAGCAGTTCTCCAAGATCATCAGCAAGCTCAAGACATGGTCCAACGAGATCGAGACCAGTGAATCATATATGGATGACATCAAGGGAGAGCTCCTGAAGGACACCATTTATGTGTTCACCCCCCAAGGTCACATCGTTGAGCTCGCAGCCAACGCAACAGCCTTGGATTTTGCCTACCAAATCCATACTGAAGTGGGCAATCACACCACAGGGGCAAAAGCCGACGGATCGATCATCCCACTGAACGCTCCCTTGAAGAACACCCAAGTCATTGAGATTCTCACCAGTCCCAACGCAAGGCCCCATTTACAATGGCTGCGTTACGCACAGACCAACAGCGCGAGGAAAAAAATCAAGGCTTGGCTGAACAAGTATGACGAGAACATCCTCATCGACAAGGACATCATTGCCAAACGCAAGGTGACCGAACCGCCGGCCAAGCTTGAACAGCAGCCATCCACCCCCGCACCCGTCGTTGATGATGAGAACATTGTTCGGCATGTAGTCGACGCCAAACGAATGAAATTCCGCGTCGGTGATGAGAAGAATATGATGATTCACATTGCACAGTGCTGCACTCCGGTGCGCGGTGATGACATTGTGGGGTACATCAGCAGAGGAAGGGGCATCATCGTCCACAAGCGGGATTGTCCCAACCTCAAGAATATGAGTGAGATCGTAGACCGCTCCATCGAGGTAGAGTGGGAGACCGAGTTCCCCAAGCTCACCAAACGGTTCAGTGTCACCAGCAAGCGCACCTATGACTTGTTCGGTGAAATCGAGGGAGCTCTACGCAAATTCAAGGGCCATCTCATCGAAGGCCGTCTCTTCGACGATGAGGAAGGCAAGTTGATGGGAACGTTCACCATGGAAGTCGAGCGGGAGGAGGATTTCAAGAAAATCATCAAGAACCTCAAGACAATCCCTTCCATCAACACCATCGCAGAGATTAAATAGCCGCTACTCTTCCAGAACACGAAGAATCTCAGGCAGCAGCTGCTTCTTGCGCGACAGCACCCCGCTGAGCAGGAATTTCCCTTCGCTCTCTTTCTTGTAGGCAAGCTTGCGCTCTGCAATCGGCATGCTTGTCATCAACAGGACGCTGTTCTCCCGTACGACATCGGTTATCAGGAACATCGCCCAGTCGAGATTGTGCTCAATCTTCACTTTCTGCAGCTCAGCAAGGTAGGAAGCCTTGTAATCATCCACATCGCTGAGGGTGGTGACTTCACACTGCCCTATTCCGAAGCTCACACCCAATTCCTTGTATTGCTTGAAGTCGGATTCCAGCATCCTGCGTGGATTCTCCTTGGCCAGCGAAGCGCCGCTGGCAAACATGGTTTGACCGAAGGCAACCATGTCGGCAACCTGTGCGAGGGCCAGCAGATCCTGTACGGCAGTGTAATCCTCAAAGGTGGTGGTAGGACTCTTGAGCATGATGGTGTCGCTGATAATACCGCTGAGCAAAACCTTCGCCAGCTGTGCAGTGATCGGGATGCTGTTGCGGATGAAAAGCTTGTAGATGATGGTACAGGTCGAACCGAGGGGTTCACAGCAGATGAAGATGGGATTGCGGGTCTTTGCCGCTCCGAGGCGGTGGTGGTCGATGATCTCCACCACCTCGGCTTCCTCAAGACCTTCCACACCCTGCTCGGTCTCATTGTGGTCCACCATGATGAGCTTGGTCTTGGGCTTGTGCAGGAAACAACGGCGTGTCACAAACCCTGTATAGGTCTCTCCTTCAAAAACAGGGAGGCCGCGGAATTCGCTTTCGGCCAGGATATCCCTGGCCTCCTCAAACAGCGTATCAGCCTGGAGGCTTGGCGGATCCTGCACCATAAGCTGGACGACAGGAACGCTCAAGCGCAGCAGGCGCAGCGTTTCGGCGGTATCCAATGCGCTTACAAACACCGTACCCCGATAAGAATCCCAATCGACATTGCTGGTAATTTCATGTTCAATCCCTGTCAGGATGATAGCCGGGATCTGCAATTCAATAGCTTTCTTGATATGGTCTTCCCTGTCTCCGACTACCAGAATTGGAGCTTGACCCTCGAGAGCCTCCATATGCCTGCAAAATACCACATAGCGCATCGCCCCGACCATGATGGGGGCGGTAAAGCTCTTTCGTTCGCCCTTTTTCAAAAAGGAGCCTTTGAGCACCTTGGGGAAGTTATCCACCACAAAGTGATAAAGAGGACGCTTTCCGCTGTTCTCTTTGAGAATGAAGCTGCTTACTTCATCGACGCTGAGCAGGCCTCGATAGTGTTCGCCTTCCATGACAGGAACTACGGAAGATCGGCTGGAAGTGCCGTAGAAAGAGACCAGGGTATACACAGGGTCGTCGACCTGCACCACCGAATCAGCTTTTCGTATGACACTGCTCACCTTGGTTCTCACATCCTTGATAAAGGGAGGAGGCACAACCCCAAGCCGCTCAAACTGTGCCTTGGTGGCATCGTTGAGGCTGCCGCAACGAACAGGAAGATAGGTATTGTTCGGATCGATCTTATTCTTTAGATAGGCATAGCTATAGGCGGCACAGATGCTGTCCATATCAGGATTCCGGTGTCCACTTACATAAATCTCAGCCACTTCACACTCCTGTCGATGCCATATTTTATCCTAGTTGCACAAGTCTTACAACTCAAACCATGCTAGTCAGAAACCGCTAAATGGAGTACCATCAAAAGACCGGAGGATAACGAATATGCCAAGTGTAGTACTCGCCAATGATCATGGGGCTGTTGACCTAGCAGTCATTTTTGCAGATTACCTGAAGAAAATCGGCTATGAGGTCAATCATCTCGGGGTAAAGACCAACGACTCGGTCGATTATCCTGATATGGCAAAAGCAGCCTGCGATGAGTATAAGAAGGGTGGTTATGAGTTCGGCATCCTTTTATGCGGAACGGGAATCGGCATCTCCATCAGCGCCAACAAAATTGACGGAATTCGATGCGCCCTCCCGCAAAACAGCTATGCCGCCGCCATGGCTCGCAGGCACAACAATGCCAACTTCATTGCCTTCGGAGGGAGAATCAACTACAGTGAAGATCCCGTGGAAATGCTCGACGCTTTCATCGAAGCTGCATTCGAAGGGGATCGTCACCAGCGGAGAGTCGATAAGATAATGGCACTCGAACAGAGCTGCTAACGGTAGTCCTTGTACGACCCCACCACGTAGAAATCGAACTTCAACAGATCGAAAAGCACGCCTACTTGTTTTGTTTGCAGGTTATACGCAAGCGTGACGGCGAGGAGTCTTTCACGCTTGCCGGTCACCGGACTGCCTACGGTTATCGGAGTAAGCGAAACCAACAGGTGAGTGAGTGTCGTTCTCCCATCGATTGTATACGGCGATATCATCGCCCCGACTCCAATCAGGGTATTGATGCCCACTCCGGCCGTCTGTCCTCCGGAGGAACGCTGACCGAGCAACGCCCTCTGGAGGAGGAAAGAAACAGAAGTGGTATCGACGAAGGTTGGAACCAACTGGGTGTTGGCTTGCACGTCCAGCTCCCAGACATCGGTCAATCCGATTGCCGACCCCCAAGCCAGTTTCAATCGGCTCGGATCGAGATTCCTCTCTCCCAGATGAGCATTGGTGCCGATTGTGATGCCCACATCGAAATATCCGGCAAATACAGGAAGAGCCAACACTATCATCATGCTTAGCAGCAGTACTTTCTTTCGCATACGAACCTACTTGAAAAAATATGTGAATCGAATGATATTGAAGCCCCAGCTGTCAATCTCACCTTTTTCCATGTCTATAAAAAAATAGGGGCTGAGCACCTCATACCAAAAGTCTTTCTGGATCAACTTGAACGGACTTGCTTCGAGGGCAAGCAGAGACATATTCCTCTTTGGGTTGAACGAATAGGAAACACCTACCATCGGGGCATAGGCGATGACATTGTGTGCAAGAAAATTGAAGGGATGACGTGTCGTTCGAATGAGATCAACTCCAAAACCTATCTGTAGATACGGGACTCTATAGACACCGCCTTGATCGGTTCCCAACGAAGTCCTGGCAATGACCGAAGGATTTGCAAATGCAAGATTCCAAGGCTTGTAAACCAATGAAAACTCGACACCGCTGGAGGTCAGCTGAGGCTGTGCCTCGACAGTCTGTCCATAATAGCCCAACCCGTAGCCTATACTGCGTGCAGAGAGTGAACCGATCAAGACCAATCCAACCACCATGAATGCAAGAAGACGTTTCATACTCAACCTCCAATAAACCCGAAGGCAAAACGTGGATAGCTGGCAAACGTCCGCCAGGACTCGGCCATCTCATCGGTGATGGGGACTGTACTCGAGTACAGTTCATCAAAATGCGCCTCAACCTGCTTGGCGAGCTCGGGGCTGTCGATCACCAGTGCAGTCTCATAGGCAAGATTGAAGGAACGATAGTTGATGTTGGTCGAACCGATCACCACATACCGGTCATCGATGATCATAAGCTTTTCATGCAGAAGGCTTCGACTCTCTTCGCTCTCCTTTTCAATTCGCAGATCGATACGCATGGTCAACAGGTCCTTGGCCATGTACTCGATTCCCTTTCGGTTGCTCACCCGCTTATCGAAGGGGACGATCATTTGGATGTTCACTCCCCTCTCCCGGGCCCGCCGGAAGGACTCGATCATATGCTTGTCCATAAAAGGCAGGAAGGGCAGCACCTTGATCTCGTGCCGGGCCTCGTTGATCAGCGAGCCGAATAGCTGGCTCATCTTCTTAGACTTCGGGTGTTGGTCCAGATAGAAGGCGTCGTAGGCTTTCAAGCCGTCGGCGGCCTGTAAATCCACAGCAAAATCATCCCTTTCTATGGTCTCCCAGCTCTGCTCGTTCCACCATTCGACGAAGTGATCGAGCATGGTTGCTGCCAAGAAGGGAGAGTAAAACTCATACATGCTGTCTCGCTGCAGGTCTTCTCCGGGAGCCCCGATGGAGATGTAGTTCAGGTTCATTCCGCCTACCGCAAGATGCTTACCGTCTATGATCAGGAACTTGCGATGGTCGCGGTACATGAGATTGATACCGCTGACCAGACGGGCCGCACTCATAGGGTTGTACTCAAGAAGGTGCACCCCGCTGTCCCTGAGATATTTAAGTGGTATCAGGTGATACCGGGTTTCGGTCATGTCAAACGGACCGATACCGTCCACCACAAAGTAGACACGCACTCCGCTTTGGGCCTTACGGACCAAAGCGGTATACAAGCCTTCCAGTTCCTCGGAACTGGAAGCCAGGAAGGCTGACGTGATCAGATAATCCTCGGCTCCCTCGATCAACTCAATCAGGCGTTCGCGCCACGCATTGCCGTCATAATAGACGGTCGGATAGGTGACCTGCACCTTGGGTATATCAAAAGAGAGGAGCTTCTCCTCCAAGGTAAGCGCTTCATCAAGCGCCAAGGGACTCAGCATGTGACTGGTGGATGAACAACTCAAGGTGAAGAACAGAAACAGCACAAGAAAAAGAACTAGACACAGACGTTTCATCATAACCTCATGCTCGGAAATATAAACGGGTGAGGGAGCAGCTCGGAAAAGGCATACACAGTATGATCACCTCCCCTTCCCTCGGCAAAATCCACATCGACAAGGTGGATTTCAGTTTCAGGTCTCGAGAACTCTGCCAGAACCTGGAGGCAATGGGCGCAAGGCGGAGCCGGAGGAGCGTCCTGGCTTACCACGACGACCATCTTGATGCCGATCGTCCCTTCGCTGGCAATGGCATTGAGAATGGCATTGCGTTCTGCACAGATGGTCGCCCCATAGCTGGAATTCTCTACATTACAGCCGCTGTAAACCCGATTGGTTTTGGCGCTGACCACGGCGGCCCCGACCTTGTAGCCCGAATAGGGAGTGTAGGCATTTTTCCGGGCCTTAGCGGCTTGTTCGATGCAGTACTCCAGCAAGGCTTTTTCTCCCATCCTTGCCTGCCCTGCTTCTAGAACCTTATTGGCACCAAACACGGTGCGTCCGTCACTTCCTCCATAGGAGGCCAACAGAGCGTTGAAATCATTGATGCTTGAGAAGTCTTCAAAGGCATCGAGGCTTGAGAGCACGTAATCAGCTCCGGCATCGGAAAGTTCAGTGACAGTGAACGTAGACTCGAGGGCGCACACCGAGCACCCTGCAGCCTTGCCGGCTTGTACGCCGTTGAGCGCATCCTCCACGACCAGGCACTCATCGGTGGACAGCCCCAAGGAAAGGCCTGACAGCTGGTAGATGTCCGGATTAGGCTTTGTCCTTTTCACTACATCCCCGGTGACAACCATATCAAAATCCTCGAACTTCAGCCCGATGGCCTCAAGGTTGATGGCGGCCTTCATGCGCTGTGCGCTGGTGGCAAGGGCAAGCTTGAGCCCGGCCTTACGTGCATTGGCTATGAAACGAAGCACCCCCGGCATGGGTCCGCGGTTGTTGGCAAACCGCTGGTAATAGGAGAACAAGGCCTTCTTTGCCTGTTCAAAATCGATGGAAACCCCGTACTTCTCCCCCACACCGCATAGATAGCGCTTGTCTCCGGTACCGATAAAGGGAATGAAGTCCTCAGGCTGTGCCGTAATTCCAATATCTGAAAGATACGCAAGTGCGGCCTGAAGGATGACGGGTTCCGAGTCGATGAGAACCCCATCCATATCAAATAATATTCCTTTGATCATGGTTATACCTCGCCGACAGTGTAGTGAAAACAACTGGTTGTGACAAGAAAGAGAGCAACAAGAACGGCAGCCTGTTCAGCTGCCGCTCTTGGTCCGAACCATCAATGCATGATGGTTTTTCCTCTTCCCACATCGTGTTGGCCGATGAATAGACCATTGCCCTCGATGCCAAGGTACATACCGTCTCCCATGACCAATCTACCACGCAGATAGGTCATCAAAGGTTTTCCGATCACCTGCATGCCTTCGTAGGGGGTATACCCGCTTGCCGAGTGGGTTGTCTCCTTGCTGATCGTCCATGCAAAATCGGGGTTGAAAAGCACCAGGTCGGCATCGCTGCCCACCCTGATCGCACCCTTTCGTGGATACAATCCGAAGGCCTTCGCTGGTGCCGTCGAGAGCAGGTTGACCACCTGTTGCACCCCGATTCTCCCGCTGTTTGATGCAAAGGAATAGACCAGACTCAGCAACTCTTCGGTTCCCGGAATTCCTGGGAGTATGGTTCTGCAGTCGCTTCCCGCCATTTTTTGCTCTACGGTGAACGAACAGTGATCGGTTGCAATAATCTGTATCTCACCATTGAGAACTGCTTCCTGCAGCGCCTCGTTGTCCTCGGCTCCCCGTAGAGGCGGTGTCATGATGTACAGAGCCCCGTCAGGTCCTTCAAGCTTCCCCTTATTCAGGAAAAGATAGTGCGGGGTGGTCTCCACAATCACCCTCAGCCCTTTCGCCCTGAGTTCCCGGACTTTCTGCAGTCCCGCCTTGCTGGAGAGATGCACCACATACAACGGCATATCCAGCTCCAAGGCAATGGTACCCACCGTCTCAATGCCACGGGCTTCAGCCTCACTGGGTCTGAGCAGCGCATGGGCTGGTGGAGTATAGGGTCCTGCATACTCGGCATCGACTTTCTGGATGGTTGCATCGTCTTCGCAATGCACGCTTACCAAAAGGTCAAGCTTCTTGCACAAGGAGAAGACCGCTTTCAACTCTTCGCGCTTTTCAACCAAGTAGCCGACATTACGGTAGGTGGTGAACATCTTGATCACCTTCACCCCGGACTTCTTTAGGGAGGAGAGTTCTTCCTCAAGCCCGTCGCGGTAGGAGTACAAGCCTTGGTGCAGGGAAAAGTCTACGGCCATCTTCGCCTGCATGGCGTTGATGCGCTCTTTCGCGCATGAAGCAAGATCACCCTTCTTATCGTCATCGGCAAAATCAATGACAGTGGTCACTCCTCCATAGGCTGCACAACGGCTGCCTTCTTCGAAGGAGTCAGCGGTGACCGTCCCTCGGCTGACCAAGTGGAAATGGGTATGGGCATCGATGATTCCCGGCAACACACACAACCCCTCGGCGTGTATGATCTCGGTTCCCTGGGGAACCTCTTCGGCGTCAATCGATGCAGCGATACGCACTATCTTCGAATCTTCCACCAAGATGTCTGCATGCCTGGTCCATTCCGTATCAACAAGTAGTCCGTTTTGAATCAGTAGTCTCTTCATACCTAGAGAATACTCCAGGAATGAAGAGTCTGCAAAGCAAAAAGTGATGGCCTCTCAGTACCTCAGGTCAGGTTGCTTGACCGCCCTCACCTCATCGAGTCTTCCCACCACCGTGGTATGGGGAGCCGTCCTGAGGCTTTCACTGTCCGTTTTTGCACGCTCGGCGATGGCAAGCAGGGTATCGACAAATCTATCCAAGGTTTCCAGGCTTTCACTCTCGGTCGGCTCGATCATCAACGCTTCGCCGACCAAGGAGGGGAAGTACATCGTGGGAGGATGATAGCCTTCGTCGATCAAGGCCTTCGCTACATCCTGAGCGGAAACACCGTACCGCTCCTTCAAGGTTGCACAACTGAGCACGAACTCATGCATGCACCGTTTCCCGTACGGAATGGGGAAGGTGGATGCAAGTCGTGCAGCCACATAATTGGCATTGAGGACCGCATGCCTTGCAGCCGCCCTGATGCCTTCACTACCCATCCTCAGGATGTAGACATAGGCTCTCAGAAGCACCAGAAAGTTGCCCCAGAACATGCTGACCTTACCTATGGAATCCTCGTCATCCCAGCGATAGACATAGCCGCTGTCGGTCAATTCAATATCGGGCTTGGGTAAAAACGGCCTGAGCGTATCGTTGCACATCACCGGCCCGCTGCCCGGCCCTCCTCCCCCGTGCGGAGTGGAAAAGGTTTTGTGCAGGTTAAGATGAATAACGTCAAAGCCCATATCCCCAGGAGTGGCCATGCCCATTATGGCATTCAGATTCGCTCCATCGTAGTACAAGAGGGCCCCACTTGCATGCACCATCGCCGATATCTTGAGAATGTGCTTCTCGAACAGTCCCAGGGTGTTTGGGTTGGTCAGCATCAAGGCGGCTGTTGTTTCATCAAGCTTGGAGGCGAGGTCCTCCAAATCGACCATGCCCTGCTCATCGCTGGCTATCGGAACCACATCAAAGCCATTTACCGCTGCACTCGCCGGATTCGTCCCATGAGCGCTGATGGGAATGAGAACCTTGGTGCGCTGACTCTGTCCGTTCTTGACGAAGTAGGAGCGAATCATCTTCAGGCCTGTGTACTCTCCATGAGCCCCTGCACACGGCTGAAGCGTTCCCCAGCTCATTCCTGTGATCGACGAAAGGTCCTCGATCAGGTTGTACATCACTGAGAGGCACCCCTGGGAGGTGGAAACATCCTGCAATGGATGGATTTGAGTGAATTCACTCATGCCGGCAATGTGCTCACTCAGCTTTGGGTTGTATTTCATCGTACATGAACCGAGGGGGTACATGCCGTTGTCCACCCCGTGCACCATATTGGACAGGCGGGTGAAATGCCTGACTACATCCAGTTCAGCCACCTCGGGCAGTCGGGCGCTTTTTTGACGGGAAAGACTTTCAGGCAGGGAAGGCAGGGCCTGGTCGAAGCCGCGGGGGAGGTCAAGCGGGGGGAAGCAATAGGCTTTCCTTCCTGCCTTTGACAGATCGATCAACAATGGTTCACTCATTTCATCACCCTCCGTGCAGCGGCCAGATACATCTCAAGTTCCTCACGACTGCGCTTTTCCGTCACAGCCACCAGCAGAACGAGTTCATCCTTGGCCTGGCGTGTGAGTGCAGAAAGCCTCACTCCTGCAAAAATACCTTCGTTTCGGAGCTCCTGCAGGAACTTGCGCATCCGTTTTGCATCGGAGAATACCAACGGGAACTCACACCAGAACGGCTTGTCCCAGATCAAGGTGATCCCGGGAAGCTGGGCCAGATGGTAGGCAAGATAGTGGGATTTTGCATAGCTTTGGTTGGCGGCTTCCACCATCCCACCCCATCCGAGTGAAGAGAGATGGATGGTGGTCATCAAGGCGGCAAGAGCCTGGTTGGAGCAGACATTGCTCGTAGCCCGTTCGCGTTTGATGTGTTGTTCCCTGGCCTGCAGGGTCAAGGTATAGCCCTTGCGTCCCTTGTTGTCGACGGTGGCACCGACGATTCGGCCGGGGATTTTTCTCAGCAGTGCTTCCTTGACGGCCATGTATCCGCAGGAAGGACCTCCGAAAGCCAGGGAGAGCCCCAGCGACTGGGTGTCACCGACAGCAATATCGGCATCCCATTCCGCCGGACTCTTTTGGATGGCCAGAGAAAGAGGATCGCTGGAAACGGCGAACAGGCAACCTTTTTCATGCAGGAGGGAGGCGACATCGGTGTAGTCCTCCAACAAGCCGTACCGATTCGGACTCTGGACTATCAAGCCGGCACAGGATTCGTCGAGCAAGGAGGAAAGATCGGAGAGGTCCACCACCCCATCCTTCTCTCCAACCAGACGGATCTCATGGTCTGTTCCTTTTGCCCACGTCTGCAACACCTGCAGCGTAAAGGGGTGCAAGGTCTCGGAGACCAGGACTGCGGTGGCCTTTCGCTTGGCTCCGATCATCAGCGAGGCGGCTTCTGCAGCAGCATTCGCTCCATCATAGAGGGAAGCATTGGCGACATCGAGACCGGTGATTTCACACACCATGCTCTGAAATTCGTAAATGGCTTGTAACAGACCTTGGCTCATCTCGGCCTGATACGGCGTATAGGCGGTCACAAAGGAGGGAAGCGAGGAGAGAGCTTTCACCGTCGCGGGAATAATATGATCGTAACAGCCGCAACCGAGGAACGGAATGCCCCTCACGTTACGCAAAGCTATGGAATCAATCATCCGCTGCACCTCGTCCTCGGTCCTCCCATGACTGATGGGAACGGAATCGGCGAGCAGCAGGTCTTCACCCAGCCCATCAAAGAGCTGGTCCATAGAATCAACACCGATGGCTTTCAGCATGTGCTTACGGTCCTCATCGGTATGGGGAATATAGGGGTAAACCATGGATACCTCCAAGTACATGGACAGAACAACGCCGCCGAGATCGGCGGCGGAATACTTACAGATTATAAAGAAGCGAGGTAAGCTTCGTAGGCTTTCGCATCCAACAGAGCTTCATAATCCTCTTTGCTGAACGACTGCAGAACGTAGAGGTGATGCTCATAGCAATCCTCATTGATGAGTTCGGGAGAACCATCCAGCTCTTCGTTGGCTTCGGCGACGACGCCTTCGATCGGATTGAGGATTGCAGATGCAGCCTTGACGCTTTCGACGGTCGAAATTTCCTCGCCCTTCCCATAGCGCTCCCCAAGGGGAGGCAACTCAACAAACACAATCTCTCCGAGTTCATGCTGGGCATGGTCTGTTATTCCAACATACGCCTTCTCACCCTCAAGACGGACCCATTCATGGTCCTTGCTATACCGCAATTGCTCTACAATCTTACTCATATCTGACCTCCAACCATCGTCAATGCTACCATCACCTCTGCTCGTTGTCGAGAGGGAAGTACTGCTGAAGGAAAGCCAAATCCAGCTCCGGATAGAGTTTGAATGTTTCCAAGAGAGCGAGTACCCTTCTCTGGGCTTCTTTCTTCACCTCGATATCCGTTATCGCCTTCGCCTTACTCTGCTGTCCGGCATTCTCGCCTTTGGTCAGGGTCACCGGTTTGGTGTTCCTCAAGACAAGTACAATGATCGAGGCAATCTCCTTCATATGTTCAGGACCCATACCCAACGTAGTCACCGCCGGAGTTCCGACTCTCAGACCGCTGGTGTACCAAGGCCCGTTGGGATCGAAGGGAAGTGCGTTACGGTTGAGCGTTACGCCGCACTCACGCATGGCGGTTTCAGCCTGACGGCCGTTGAGGCCGAAAGAGCGGACATCCAGGAGCATCAGGTGGTTGTCCGAACCTCCTGTCGCTACGGTGATGCCTTCATGCATGCAGGCATTTGCCAAAGCCTCCGAATTTCTGACAATAGCCTGGGCGTAGGCAGCAAAAGAAGGATCGAGTGCTTCCTTGAAGGCGATGGCTTTGGCGGCCATGACATGAGGAAGCGGTCCGCCGATCACCAACGGGCATCCTTTATCGACACTTTCGGCAAACTCAGCCTTGCAAAGGACCATACCGCCTCGGGGGCCGCGCAGGGTCTTGTGGGTGGTCGTAGTAACAACATCGGCCCAGAGCACCGGGTTGTACTGGTCTGCAAATACCTTACCGGCAACCAAACCAGCAAAGTGGGCCATATCAACCATGAAAACAGCCCCGACAGAGTGTGCGATATCGGCCATGCGCTTGAAGTCGATCTTTCGTGGATAGGCGCTGTAACCGGCAAGAAGAATCAAGGGTTTGATCGTTTTCGTCTGCTGTTCGATTGCATCATAGTCAAGCAAGCCGGTCTTCGGGTCCACCGAATAGCTGTAGGCATCAAACATCTGGGCCGAAACATTCTGACGATATCCATGGGTAAGGTGTCCGCCGCTGTAATAGTCCAAGCCGAGAATCTTCTGATTACCGAGTTTTTCACGAACCTGGTTCCACATTTCCCTGCTCATTTCGCTGGGGTTGGTGATTCCCATTTCGGCGAGGGTCGGGACCTGGACGCGGGCGTTGAGGATGGCCCAGTAGGCGATCAGGTTGGCATCAGCGCCGCTGTGGGGTTGCACATAGGCATGCTCTGCACCGAAAAGCTGGCAGGCATATTCACAAGCTATCGCCTCGATGGCATCGACATTATCGCAACCTGCATAAAAGCGGTGATAGGCATAGCCTTCACTGTATTTGTCAGTCAAGAGGTTGCCCATGGCAAGCTGGCTGGCTATGGAGGAGAAGTTTTCACTTGCTATCAGCTTCAAGTGCGTCCTCTGATCATGCAGTTCGTTGACAATGCGTCCGGCAATACGGCTGTCAACATCCGCAATTTGCTGCAAGGCTGCAGTATAGGAAACCATTGCCTCATTAACCTGTTCGCTCTGATGCAAATACGCTTGCAATGCTTTTGCTTTGGCCATTCTTTCCACCTCTTGCGTGAGTTCTTAGTTGGTATCTTGCCCCTGCAAGCCTCCTCTGTCAACGGACTTTGCCCTCTTTGCACATTTCTGTTGCATTTTTTGTGTGCATCCCACTACAATACCCCGATTGTCTTTTTTCAGGACAATCGTAAGAAACCACATGAAAGCGAGATATCCGGCATGAAAGAGACAAAAGCACGCGAGACATTGGCCAGCAGACTAGGGTTCATCCTTCTCTCAGCTGGATGCGCCATCGGACTGGGAAATGTATGGAGATTTCCCTTTATTACCGGCAGATACGGCGGGGCTGCTTTTGTGCTCATCTACATCCTGTTTCTCATCATCCTCGGTCTTCCTGTCATGGTCATGGAACTCGCCATCGGAAGGGCCAGCAAGAAGAACATCGGTCTTGCCCTCGATACATTGACTCCTGCCAAAAAGCCTTGGCATGTCTACGGCAAGCTGGCGATCATCGGCAATTACACCTTGATGATGTTCTACACCACCATCACCGGATGGCTTCTCTCCTACCTGCTGCATATGGCCAAGGGGGATTTTTCAGGTCTTGATGCAGCAGGTGTCGGAGCCTTTTTCGGCGGCATGCTTGAAAATCCTGTGAGCATGACCATGTGGATGATCATTGCAGTCATTCTCGGCTTTCTTCCTGTCGCCCGAGGGTTGCAAAGCGGTGTCGAGAAAATCACCAAGTACATGATGATCGGCTTGTTGGGCTTGATGCTCATCCTTGCCGGCAACAGCATATTGCTCAAAGGTGGAGCAGAGGGCTTAAAGTTCTATTTGATCCCTGACTTCTCCAAACTGTCCGGCAATTTCTTTGAAGCTGTCTATGCAGCAATGGGACAAGCCTTCTTCACACTGAGCCTTGGCATCGGCAGCATAGCCATCTTCGGCTCCTACATCGACAAGAAACACCGCCTTACCGGAGAGGCCGTCCGTATCATCAGCCTGGATACATTCGTTGCTCTGTGCAGCGGCTTAATCATATTTCCTGCCGCCTTCGCCTTCGGTGTGCAGCCCGACGCGGGTCCGTCCTTGATCTTCATCACCCTTCCCAACATCTTCAACCAAATGGCCGGCGGTCGTTTCTGGGGTACCCTATTCTTCCTCTTCATGAGCTTTGCCGCCCTCAGTACGCTCATCGCCGTCTTTGAGAACATCATAAGCTTTTGGATCGACACCAAGGGTGTAAGCAGAAAGAAAGCCACCTTGATCAATGTCCTTGCGATTTCCCTTCTCAGCATCCCATGCGTTCTCGGCTTCAACATTCTCTCGGGCTTCCAACCGCTGGGACCCGGTACCGGCGTTCTCGATCTTGAGGATTTTGTGGTAAGTTCAACGTTGCTGCCACTTGGATCCTTAATCTTTACTCTCTACTGTACTTGGAAATACGGCTGGGGATGGGACAAGTTCATCGACGAGGCCGACAGTGGCGACGGTCTCAAATTCCCATCTGCCCTTCGTTTCTATTTCCAGTACATCCTTCCTGCAATCATCCTAGGAATTTTCATCAAGGGCTACTGGGACATCTTTGTTAAATAGCGCTAGGTTGACACGCACAATACTAGTGCATATAATTTCCTAGCTTTCAAGCAGATATTTGGAGGATTTGTGGCCAAAGAAGAAGCAATTGAAGTAGAAGGCGTCGTTCGCGAAGCGCTTCCCAATACGATGTTCCGCGTGGAACTGCAGAACCAGCACGTTATCCTTGCCCATCTCTCGGGCAAAATGCGCAAGCACTATATCAGGATTGTTCCTGGTGACACGGTGCGCGTTGCACTCTCCCCGTATGATTTGACCAAGGGTCGCATCATCTACCGCGAACGTTAATCCTATCATGCAATGAAGGCCGGATTCCTAGGGGACCCGGCCTCTTTCATGCCCTTTTCACTACCGATTACTCACTGGATTTCAGAATAATCCAAATCACACCGCTGCCGCCATGACATGCTTTCGGGGTGTAGGCTTCTCGTACAACCTTGCTCAATCTGATCTGCGAAAGCGCTGCTTCCTTGAGCAGGGAATATCCCTTGTCGTTATGAAGACCCTTGCCGGTGATGATCGCTACTTTCATCAAATGCTTGTCCTTCGATGCACGCAAGAAATCTCCACAGGCCTTCTCAGCCTCCAAAACCGTCATTCCATGCAGATCCAGGGTTGCTTCGGGTTCCAAGGCCCTGAGCTCGCCGATGGTCTTTTCAACGACCTTCGGTTCCTTCTTCTCCTTGCGGGCTTTCTGAATCGCTGCATGCTCATCGGAGAGCTCGTTCCATTTACGATAGGTATCGGCAAAGGACCAACTCACCGAGCTGTCTCGTTCACTGTCCAGTTCGTCCTTTTCAACAAGAGCTTCCTCAACCTCCTGGGTAGGCATCAAGGGAGTCTTGGAAACAACCTTAGCCGTAGGATGGCCATCCACCTTGCGCTTTTTTGCAGGCTGGTTACCTTCGAATGCATCCAAAAGAGCCCCGAAGTCCTTGGACGGAACATAGCTGCCGCTCTTCTTGATCGGCTCAGCTTTTTTTTCCGCCTGGGCTTTTTTATCGGTTTTCTCTCCCTCCCACTGTGCAAGAATCTCCGCAAAAGATTTCTCGACCTGGACCTTGGAATGACTCTTCATCCGCTTGGTCACCCCTTCAAGTTCTCCGGTGGCCTCCCAGCTTGTAAGGATGTCACCGAAGTTAGCCTTGGGATCGTAGCCTTTGATCAAAGGCTCCTTGCGTTCACTGACAACGGGCTTGGCCACCTTGGGCTGTTCTTTCTTGATTACCTTGGGCTTGATTTCTTTAATGCCCTCAAACGGGCGATAAGCATCAGATTCAACACCAAGACGGCTGTTTCCAGCCGCCTTGTTTTGTTCTGAGGCCTTCTTTTTCTTCTTAGGCACTCAAACCTCCCTTACATCCAGCAATTGTGAGACAAAGGGCTTGATAATCTCCACCACCTTGCTGATCGGAGCTCCCTGTACCTTGATGGTGCAGATTGCATTGGTCGGGTCGGTTCCCATGAAGGTACCGAAGGTGATGATATCGATGCCCTGTTCGCTGAGAGCCTGGCTGATCTTTGCGATGGTTCCAGGCTTGTCCTCCACGATGAACGAGACCCTGACTCCAAAGTGACGGGCGCCGAACAGCTCCAAAAGAATCTTGAACATATCACTTTTGGTGACGATGCCGATCAGCTTGTCTCCCTCGAGAACAGGAAGACTGGACAGGTCCTGGTCGACCATCATGCGGGCGGCTTCCTCAACAGTGGTATCCTTGTTGATGGTGACCACATTTTTGCTCATAAGCTTCTTGACCGTCAGCTTACTCAGCAGATAGGCCATTTCGTGGATGGAAAGACTGCTGGCCGGAGAAGGAGTGGCGTACAGAATATCTTTCTCGGTTATGATTCCGACCAACTTTTTGTCCTTGTCAAGAACCGGGAGGCGGTGAACCTTTTCCTGTTTCATCAAGGCCGAAGCTTCGGCAATTGACATATCCGGAGTAGCCGTAACAGGATTGCGCGTCATTCTTCGTTCGATAATCATTTGAATCTCCTACCTACTCTACTCACACTATAATTCAACAAAGCACTAATTTCCAGTCATTATTCGCCCAGATACGCCGCCCTGACCTGCTCGTTCTCAAGCAAAGCCGACGATACGTCATGCAACACGATCCTGCCATTCTCCATGACATAGCCTTCGGTTGAGGCCTTGAGAGCCATGCGTGCATTCTGTTCGACCAGGAACACGGTGACCTTGTCCTGCTTGTTGATCATATCGATTTTTTCAAAAATATCAGCAATCACCAGAGGGGCCAGCCCCAGTCCGGGCTCATCCAGGAGAATCAACCTCGGTCCGCTCATCAAGGCTCTTGCAATCGCCATCATCTGCTGTTCGCCGCCACTGAGGGAGCGGGTCTTCTGCCGTCTGCGGGCTCCAAGAATCGGGAAGAAGTCGTACATGGCTTCCTTGCGTTCAGCGATGAGATTCTCATCACGAACCAGGAAGGCTCCCATATCAAGATTCTCTTCAACAGTCATATCGGCAAAGACCCGACGGCCTTCAGGAACCAAGGCGATTCCTTTGGCGGCGATAAGGTCTGTGGTCAGGTACCTGCCCCGTTTCTCACCCTTCACCACTTCGGTTTTAGCTCTGCAAATCTCCTCACCATCGAAGGTGATGGATCCTCCAACCAGAGGTTCCTGACCGACAATAGCCTTCAGAAGCGTACTTTTTCCACTGCCATTGGCACCAATCAGACACACGATATTGCCTTCGTTGACATGCATGGAGACATGCTGCAACGCCTTGATGTTTCCATAAGAGACGGAGATGTCGTCAATGGTTAGCAACTCTTTCATTCTTCTTCCTTTCCAAGATAGGCTTCAATGACACTCGGATTGTGTTTGATCTCCCTGGGTGTTCCCTGGGCGAGCTTCTGTCCGTAGTTGAGGACGGTGATGGAATCACAGATGTTCATCACCAGCTTCATGTCATGCTCGATCAGGACAACGGTGATCCCAAGGTCCCTGATCTTGCGGATGGTAGCCATCAGATGGTCGGTTTCCTGGGGGTTCATGCCGGCAGCCGGCTCATCCAGGAAGAGCAGCTTGGGATCGGTTGCCAAGGCGCGGGCGATTTCCAGCTCGCGCTGTCTTCCATAGGGAAGATTCTTGGCAAGCTCGTTTTTCATCGAGCCCATTTCAAAGAAATCCAACCAATCACAGGCTCTTTCGTAGATCTGCTCTTCCTCGGCCTTGAGGTGAATGTAGCTGTTCACTGCATTGAGAAAACGGCCCTTGGTTTCACTCTTGCCGGTCTTAAAATGCCGACCGATCATAACGTTTTCCACCACCGTCAGTTCCTTGAAGAGACGGATGTTCTGGAAGGTTCTGGCAATACCCATTCTGCAAATCGTATGAGCGGGAAAACCTGTTATGTTCTTCTGATTGAAGAAGACCTTGCCTGCCGACGGTACATCGAGCCCCGTAACATTATTGAACAAGGTGGTCTTTCCTGCCCCGTTGGGACCGATCAGACCGGTGATCAAGCCGCTTTCAACCTGAAAGTCAACCTTATTGACTGCAATGACTCCACCATAGGCACGGGTCAATGCTTCAGTTTCCAAGAGAATCATTCTGCACCTCCCTTGCTTTTGGCAGCCTTTTTCCCATATCGGTTGGACTCACGTCCGAGCAGTCCCTGAGGACGCCAGATCATCATGACAACCAGGATCAAACCAAAGAGAATCTGCTTGAACTGGGGAGGTATGACACTGGACAAGCCGGTGAGCTGAGGCAGGTAGCTGATGAGCTGAATAATGAAGGCGCCGAGAATCGAGGCCTTGAAATTTCCCATCCCGCCGAGGACAACCATGCAGAGCACCATGATCGAGACCATGAATGTATAGGTTCCCGGGGTAACGGAGAGAGTGAATACAGCTTGGAAGGAACCGGCGATACCGGCAACCGAGGCACCAAGAATGAAGGCATACACCTTGTACTTGGTGATGTTGATGCCCATCGACTGGGCTGCAATCTCATCTTCACGGACAGCGGTGAGCGCCCTTCCCATTCTCGACCGTGCAAGACGCTGGAAAAGCAGGTAGGCAATCAACACTGTAATGACAAGCATGAACAGGAAGGCATACTTCTTATACGGGTTGATGGTAAAACCGAAAAGATCAGGCATCGGGATTCTCTGGATTCCCATGGGACCGTTGGTGAGACTGTCCCAGTTGTTGAGCACATTACGGACGATCTCCCCGAAGCCAAGGGTCGCAATGGCAAGATAGTCACCCTTGAGCCGCAGCGTCGGAAGTCCGATCAAAAGCCCGAAGAATGCACTCAACAGTGCTGCTACCGGCAAGGTCGCCCAGAAGGACCAACCGAAACGGGTTGCAAGGATTGCGGTGGCATAGCTGCCGATGGCAAAGAATCCAGCCTGGGTGAGACTGAGCATGCCGCCGTACCCGGTGATGATATTCTGACCGAGGGCCATCAAGGCATAGATGCCTGCATAGATGAGTATGAGTAGAAAGAAGTTGAACATACTATACTTTCTCCTTTTCGACCTTGCCGAAGAGACCCTCGGGTTTGACCAGCAGGATGATGATCAGCACACCAAAGGCAATGGTGTCCTTCAGGCCCGTGGGAATGCCGAAGATGGCGACTCCGAATGTTTCCAAGAGTCCCAGCAGAATACCTCCGAACATGGCTCCGCTGATATTGCCGATACCACCGACGACAGCTGCAACGAAGGCCTTCAAGCCTGTCATGGTGCCCATGGTCGCATAGACCTTGAAATCCAAGGCTATCAGAATACCACCAACGGCGGCCAAGGCGCTGCCGATTGCAAACGTCATGCTGATGACACGGTTTACGTTGATGCCCATGAGCATCGCAGTTCCTTGGTCCAGGCTGGTTGCACGCATCGCCTTGCCCATGCGGGTCCTGTCGACGAACAGCTTGAGAATGATCATCATCACAAGCGATACAACCAAAATGAGTATCTGGTGCGGGGTTATGACCACATCCCCCAGGTGAACAGGAGTGTTGTCAAACGGATAGTTGAATTTTCTTGAGTGGGTTCCAAACATCCATGCAGCACTGTTGCTGAGAATGAAGGAAACACCGATGGCACTTAAAAGAGGTGCAAGGCGCGTAGCCCTGCGAAGCGGTTTGTAGGCAACCCGTTCGATGAACACCCCCAGAACGGCACTGAATGCCATACTGATGAGCATGGCTATAAAGAATGCAATGATCGTCCATAACCCAAGCGGGGAAGAACCCCTGAGCAGGTCGAAGAGGAACAACCCTACATACGCGCCTACCATCAGGACGTCACCATGGGCGAAGTTGATAAATTTCAGAATGCCGTACACCATCGTATATCCGAGGGCTATCAGGGCGTAGATGCCCCCGAGCGTCAGGCCATTCATCAAATGTTGGAAGAATTCAGCAATTCCCACGATGCTCTCTCCTTCGTACGAGAACTGAACAGTACGATAACATGAAAAGACCGGTGTAAACAACACCGGTCCTCCCATTTCCCGCAAGACCGGGAATACTTTTAGACCTTAGTCAATCTGGACTAGCTTACCATCCACAACCGTGTAGGTTCCAAGATACTCAGGAGTAGTCTTGTTGACCTTGTACAGTCCCTGGTAGGCGACCAAGTCACCATTCTCGGCAAAGTTGACGGTTCCGCTTACACCAGGGAAATCCTTGGTTGCAGCAACTGCATCACGAATCGCCTTGCGGTCGAACTTTCCGGTTGCCTTATAGACCTTGTCCATGGCAGCGAGCAGTATGTTCGTTCCATCGTAGGCGTTGGTGGCAAAGCTGTCGGGACCGACACCATACTTGGCTGTGTAATCAGCAACGAACTTGCTGTAGGACGGGCTCTCCTTGACCTTTGCAGGACCGACATAGATGACTCCATCGGTGAAACCACCGGCGAGGTTGTAGATTTCGGGGTTGGAGAATCCGTCACAAGAGAGGAACGGAATCTTCATGCCAAGCTGGGAAGCCTGCTCAAGAATCTGAGCCATCTCGGCTGTGTAGTTGGGAATGTAAATAGCCTGGGGATTGGCTGAGCGAATCTTGGTCAACTGGGTTTTGAAATCCTTGTCGCCGACGTTGAATGCCTCGGCAATCGTCACCTTGCCGCCTGCAGCCTCAAAGGAAGCGGTCATACCTTCATACAGACCCTGGCTGTAGTCGTTCTTGGCATAGAGGACGCCGATGGTGCGGTAGCCGAGCTTCTCAAAGAAGTAGCGACCCGCTACCTCGCCCTGGAGGCCGTCTGATACGACGGTGCGGAATACAAAGTCACCGATGCTGGTGATGTCTGCATGGGTTGCAGAGGGGCTGATCATCACGATGCCTTCATTCTGTACGCGTTCGCCTACTGCGAAGCTTACACCGGTGAAGACAGGTCCGATCAGACCGACAATCTTATCAGAAGAGGAGAGCTTCTCAATCGAAGAGAGACCCTTCTCGACATTTCCTTCAGAATCTTCAGTCACCAATAGGACGGGAAGTTTCCCACCGATTCCGCCCTTTGCATTGAACTCTGCAACTGCAAGCATGGCCGAGTTGTTGCTCAATACTCCATAGTTGGCATAGTCACCGGTCATCGGGCCGATGAAGCCGATTTTCGGGCTGGCTGCTTCAGAGCCGCCCTGAGCGAATACAGGAAAGGACAATACGGCCAAGATGGCCAACAGAACAAACAGGCTTTTCTTCATCTTTGGTACCTCCAAATAATGCCCGACAGTAAATTATCGAAACATTTACTAGGTTATACAATAACAAGTATATTTATGCAATATTTAAACACTGCAATTTGAAAATTTTCCGAACAAGAAGGGGCGGAAAGCCTCTCAGCCCTCATATATCACTCACTGTTGCCTCCCTTTGCTATCCATAAGTCCTAGTGTCGTGCTATACTCAAAGTACTAAAACATTTTTTAGGAGGTCTCTATGGCAGGAAAAAGCAAGATGCTTGGTGAATTCAAAACGTTCATCACCCGGGGAAACGTAATGGATTTGGCCGTCGGTCTTATAATCGGAAGTGCATTCACAGCAATTGTCAATTCATTGGTCAAGGATGTTCTCATGCCCTTCATCGGTCTCATCCTCGGAGGCGTCAGTTTTGTTGACTTGAAGATCGTCATTGCTGAAGCAACCGCAGAAACTGCCGAGGTAGCAATAATGTACGGCAATTTCATTCAGAAAGTCGTTGACTTCCTGATTATCGCCTTCGTCGTATTCATGCTTGTACGAACCATCAATCGCATGCGCGAGCACCTCGATGCAAAGAAAAAGGCGGAAGAGAAAGCAAAAGCGGCGGCAACACCTGCTCCTGCACCTGTTATTCCGGCCGACGTGGTTCTGCTTACCGAGATCAGAGACCTGTTGAAGAAAAAATAAGGGGTATACCAGCAAGGGGAAAAAGTTTTCAACCCCTCCCCTTGCAACCCATTTCCATTTACGGTACTATCGATTTTGCATTTGCTCCTGTAGCTCAGCTGGATAGAGCACTTCCCTCCTAAGGAAGGGGTCGTGCGTTCGAATCGCGCCAGGGGCACGTTTGAGAGGTTGTTTCAACACAACCTCTCTTTTTTGTTTCTAGAGAATCTCCTCAATGAGCAGCGGGTATTTGGACAGAGGCTCGCAGCCCCTCTTGCCGATGAGAATAGGGTTTTCGTAGCGAAAGCCAATTCCCTCTTCCAAGCTGGCGTACTGCATGGCGCAGATTACCATCTCCCCTTCCTGATAGACATGGTCGGGGTTCGTCCAATAGGGGAACGGCCCATCCATGGCATGCCCGATCCTCCACTCGTCGCCAAAAAGCCCGATGCCATGCTCGCAGCCGGGGAGCAGAAAATCTGAACAATCAAGACTTTCGGCCCTGTCCATCATGACCTGGGCAAGAGATGAGGGTGTTGCACCCTCCTTGTAATGATCGAGCACCGTCTGAACCAAATCCACAAAATTATCCGCATGGCGCCTTTGGCGTTTGGTGGCGGGTCCGATCAGGTAGTTGTGTGAGTGATCCCCCAGTGCAAGATGGAACATCGAATGCAGGTCGACCATCAGCGGTTCACCTTGGGCAAGCTTCTTCGTCGTAGGAGGTGTACAGGCACCAAGGGCGGTGCGATACCCGCTGGAAATCTCATTGAGTCCTGCAAAGTTCCACTCCGAAACCGATCCCTCCTTACGCATGGCCAATGCGGCAATGCCTCCGACCACCGTCTCGGTCAGGTGTTTCCAACCACCATTGCTCAGTGCCTCGAAGACGGCTCGCTGTCCTACATCGACGATTCGCGAGGCTTCGCGGAAGCGGGCCACCGTACCGGCATCCTTGATGATCGAAAGCTCGTCCACCAGATGGTGGGCGTTGACCAGCGTCCAACCCGGCAATGCGGCTTCAAGTTGCGTGTACTCATAATGGCTGAGATTTCCTTCAGCCGTATAGGTTGCAATCCCATCCTCGACGCCCAGCCTTCCCCTGCTTATCCCCAACTCCTCGGTCAGGCAGGCAGTAATCAGGCTTATGGGATCCTGCCCTCCCATCGGGGCGTAAGCGCGTACATTGTCGGTTGAAAGCCAAGTCTCATCACCAACCCGCGTGGCATCGACGATGAAGGTATGCAGTATTGGTTCTCCTGTGCGGGGGATGACCACATAGCTGCGCCAAGGGATGAAGGCATCCAACAGGAAGCTCAGCGTTCTGGGACGAGTCCCCACATAGGCATCCAGACCTTCTCTTTCCATTGCTTTTTGTAAATCCGCCACGCGTTTACGGTTGTCGATATAGTACGGACTGCTTTGGTTTAGTCTTCCTGCCATGCTCACACCTCCCTGTAGTCGGTCGGAATCATGCTCAAGACTTTATTGACCCGGTCGGCAAGCGGTGCAAGCCTGACGGCTTTCGCCATATTGCCTTTGAGGCGGAGCTTTCCTGTCATCAAGGCACGCGTACTACTCAACTCACCGCGGGTAATCGAGGCAAAGACCGAATAGGGACCGCGAATAATGAATTCCGCTTCAGGAGCTGGAACCTCGCCGGTCTCAAATGCCACCACCTTTCCGTCCTCGCACTTCAGAAAGAGAAAAAACTCTTTCCCCTCAGGGCCATGCTCATAAATGTCCACCATCGAGGTGGTCACGTTGTGCATCTTCTGTGGGTCGATTTCACTTTGCAGCAGCTTCAAACCCTCATCCCTCCACGATTTGCCTAGATACATCAGCTTCTCGTTCATGTGTACAATCCTCCTTATCCGACTGACGGGCCAACAGCCCGTTCAAGACCAAATCAAGGCTTTGCATAAAACGTCTTTGCTCACTGCCCGACTCTTCAACATACGCACGCTCGATCGAAAACCGATAGAGCGAGAAAAGAATTTGGGCTGCGAGCTGTACGTCATCTATACAAAACACCTTTGCGTCCACCGCCTTCTGAATGACGCCAGCCAGCAACTGGACAGACTTTTCATTGATGCGGGCGAAGGGATCAATGCCATCGAGCACAGGAAAGAGGGATGGATCGCTTGCGAGTATTCTCCTGAGCCTGGTTTCCTTCTGCATGTAGGAGAAGGCACTCATGCACAGTGCCTTGAAGCTTGCAAGCGGATCCGATTGAGCCTGCGCCTGCTCAAGTGCATGCGACTGCCATTGCTCAAAGGCATACGCAACGCATTGGATATAGAGATCCTGCTTGTCTTGCACATAGCGATAGAGCGTTCCGACAGCAACCTGCATGCGAAGAGCAATGTCTTCCATGCTGGTTTTTCGGTACCCGTATTCAGAGAATACCGACAGTGCTGTTTCAAAGAGTTGCTGCTTGCGCTTCTGACCCTTAGGTGAAAAAGTGAAGATTTCGTTCATATCTTCATTTTACACCTAATATCCCTCACGTCAAGAGAAGCAGGAACCATAGAGAAGCATTCTTCCCATCGCAACGGTATCCTGGGCCAGGGTCTGCTGTTCTCCATCATCCATTCGTCCGGTAACCGCCAGGCAAAGCCTGCCGTGCATGGAAGAAAAAAGCAGGGAACCAACTACAAGCACCTGCTCATCGCTCATATGACTTGGAGCGGAAAGCCGCAGCCACCGTGCCATGATATGGGACGGCCGGGCGAGAATCGGTTCAAGCTCGGAGGGCATCTCAGCGGCAAGCTCTTCCATCCAGATAAGCCGAAACCAAGCCGGATGCTGCTCAACAAACTGTACATACCGTTCGATCAGGTTACCAGGCTCCGACAACAATGGCATCCTGTCTTCCGGCATCAGGGCAATTAAATGCTCAAGGGCCGAACCAAGAGCGAACCAGAGCAATTCCTGTTGGGATTTGAACCAGTTATAGGCATTGGTATGGGCACAGCCCAACTCTTTTGCAACCCTGCGCAGGTTCAAGTCCCGGATTGGAACACCCTCATCCAACAGACGCAGAACCTCGTCAATAAAAGCCTGCCTCCCTATTGTCGTTGTTTTCATAATCGTTGCCACCTTGCATCCACAAGCAGGTCTGTTCCGTGATGCTCAAAATCTGCAGTATGGTGAAAGGTCGATACCCACTTCTTTCCCATGAATGGAGGCTGCCAACTGGTCAAAGGATGCAGCATCAGATGAAGTCTGCCGTCTGTGGAAGCAACGGTATAGGAACCGCCTATCACCCCATGAACGGAGTTGACCGAAAGGATGAACCTTCCTTCAACCGTCTGATCCGCCTTCAGATGGCGGACATCGGGAAGGGCAGGAGCAAAATCAAGTGTTACAGAACTATCGTGATGCGTGAATTGCACTTGCTTGATCTCGGGATATCCACTCTCCCATGCCAGGTGATAGGTTGCATTACCACCTGTAATGGACGGGGTGTTTTCTGCCAGTGGCTCACTCTGCACCACCCTCTTCCCTGCACTCAGAATATCGGCGACCACGACATCACTTGCGTAGCGACTGTAGTACACCTGTCTGCCTTCCACAATGATGGGGAACGACACGGCTTGGCGTTTTTGCTTGTCAATCCATACCTCCAACCGAGTTCCCTTCTTGGCGACCATATTGAAATCATCGAGGAATACCATGGGAAACGATGTCGGATTTTCGGCATGGACCGATACCGGGGCCAACATCGCCGTCGGCTTGGCATCGTTCCGATTCTCAGTGACGGCAAGTTCAATGAGTCGATTCTCCCAGTCAATGAAACTCGCACGCACGTCAAGTCCCCTTTCGACAACTTCCATCCAAGCATGCAATGTGGTCCGATGAAAGTATGGCTGACTGAGCAATGTTGATACCGAAGCTTGCCGTTTTTCATCCATCAAATCGGGATTCTCATAATAGTAATCTATTCTGCCGTCCTTCCGTTCAGTAATCACCGCCCAAGTCTCAGTGCCTGCAAGCAGAAATTTTTGTACCTCGATGGCCTTGTACACCGGGTCATCGGCAAGGTCTATAAGCATCAGGGCCTCGATATCGTCAAATGTTGTTTGAAAAAACCGTGCAAAACGACCATCGTAGGCTCTTCCGTATAGGGAGGAAGGGTTCGTCAGCTCCTGATTCTTGAAAAAGGTCTCGGCATCCACAGCCTGCGGCTTGATGGACATGCATCCGGAGAACAGCATCACAAAAAGCGAGATACTGGCAACCGTACACGCAAAACGACGAATGAACATAGGAACCTCCAAAATATTACCATTGGTAATTACCACTGGTAATATAAAGGAATTACCGAATCGTTGCAACCTCTTCATACTGGAAACCGCCTGCTCGATGGCAGGCGGTTCAGATTCATAGGAGAATCAGTAGAAGTAGAATCAGCAGCAGGAGCACAATGGGGAGTGCTGTCAGGCCGATCCTCAACAATTTCTTTCGTTGCTGTTCCAGCCTTTGGGCGACAGTCTGCTTGCTTCGCTCGGCTTCAAGACGTTTCTCTTCTTCCTCGAGTTTGCGCTGCCGTTCTTCCTCGGCTTTCAGTTCGGCTTCACGTTTCTTCTTGTTCGCCTCGACCTGTCTGGCTTCCTGCTCCTTCAAGTCAAGGTAACAGCGGCCGCACAGTACCATGCCCTCGCAGTCATGAAGGTCGTCATAATAGCTTTCATTGCATTCAGGACAGATGTAACAGCGCTTGAGCCTTCCCTCTTCCACCAGCTTGCACACCACCATGTGATGATCGTGTTCATGCTGCTCTTCCTTGCTTTTGAATATCTTCTTCCACCAAGGCAGCTCCTCCTTGACCTTGGGCTGTTTTTCCAGCTCCTGTGCAAGACGGACGATCCGTTCACTCAATCCCCGGTCCTGGGTGATGAGCAAGAGGCTCTTGTTCGCTCCAACCTGCCGAAATAGAGAGACCAGGTGGTCGTCGGCGATGCCGACGCTACCGGTGTCCCCGATGCGTACAAGTCCCCGTTTGGCAAGCTGGCGAATCAGACCGGGGCGGATGGTGGCCCGAACGCGCACCTCCAAGTCCTTCTCCTGATTATCCTTCAGACCGTGCAGCTCCTCCATCGTCTTCTCAAGAATAAGCAGCTTCTTCTTGCGACGCTTGAGAATAGGTTCGGCATTGGCAACGAAATACAAGAAATAGTCCAGCTGAATGATCGGAGCTGTATCGACATAGATTTCATCAAAGGAGCGCAGCTGCTCGTCCAGCGTATCCAGATACGCCTCATCAGAGGTGGCAAATCGTGACCGGTCGCCCAGCTTGCATGCAATGATCTCCCGATAGAGAGACAGCTCGCTTGCAGCCTTCGAACCTTCCACCTTGATGCCTACACTCCTGAGGATGCTTGCAATTTTCTCCTTGCCCAGGCGGAACTCGGAACCCAGCACATCCAGTGCATTTTCAGCCGATATCGTCTCCACCTTGAGAGCAGGGGCTCTTCTGCCCATTAGTTTTGCCATGATAGGGTTCCATCAATCCTTCGCACGCTTGGTGCGGATATGCTCGACAGCCTCGGCGAGCGTGAGCGAGAGTGCTTTCTCCTCATCTTTCTTATATTCGTTGGGCAGGGCGATATTCTCCTTCCCCGCCTTCAGGTAGTAGCCGTATCGGCCGTTTGCCAGTGAGACAGGTACACCTTCAAACTCTCCAAGCTCCTTTACCGTGGAAGCCTTGGCCATCCTCGAGCCACCCTTCTTTCCCTTGGCACCGCTCTTTTCAACCTCTTGGGAGAGCAGGACAAGCGCCTCATCCAGGGTAATCGAAAAGAGTTGCTGGTCATGGTCGGTCTTCTTCAAGTTTCTCGTCTTGTTATTGCAGGCGATATAAGGACCGTACTTGCCCTTGAAGGCAAGCACATCGTTGCCTTCCTCATCCTTCCCTAGATTTCTGGGAAGACCGAGGTAGCGGTTCGCCAGCTCAAGATCCTCAACCCTATCGGCATCCTGCACCCACTTGGGAATGCTTGCTCGCTTGGCATCCTTGCCTTCGCCCTCCTGCCAATAGGGTCCGAACCTTCCATTCATGACCTTCACAGCCTCGCCATTGACAGCCCCGTTTCCCAGACTTACCGGCTGGAGTTTCTCCTTGCCGTTTGCAATCAGGGTTTTGACATCCTCGTCGGTGATGGTGCCCGGGGTCCAAGAGAGAGGAAGAGAGATGAAAGCACCGTTGGCATCAATGACATAGGCACCGTACGGGCCGATCATGACCGGGTTGCTATCACTGATATGCGGCAGCTGCAGTGTTTTGGACACAACCTTGTTGTCTTGCTGAAGCTGTAGGACATTCTGGTTCTGCAACCCTGTATCGCCGCAATAGAACGAGCAAAGGAACGATTTCTTGTCAAGTTCGCCCGAGGCGATCTTATCCAAGCCGTCCTCCATCATTGAAGTGAAGTCATAATCGACAAATTGTGGAAAATTGGTTTCCAAAAACTGGCAGACGGCGAAACCGATGAAGGTGGGAGCCAAGGCGGCTCCTTCCTTGACCACATAGCGACGGTCGAGCAAAGTCTTGATGATCGTAGCGTAGGTCGAAGGACGTCCGATACCCCGTTTCTCCAACTCTTGCACGAGTGAAGCCTCGGTATAGCGTGCCGGGCTCTTGGTCTGGTGTTCCACCTCCACCAGGCTCTCCAACGGACAGACTTGGCCGACCTTCATGGCAGGCAGCAACGTCTCCTTGTCTTCCAAGGCGGCATCGGGATCGTCCGAGCCTTCCACGTACGCCCTCAAGAAGCCTGGAAATACAATTTCGGTTCCGGTGGCGGTAAAGGTACCGCTTCCGGCTTCAAGGGTGACCGTCGTCGTTGCTTTCTTTGCCTCGGCCATCTGGCTTGCCAGGGTTCGTTTCCAAATCAATTCATAGAGGGCCAACTCCTTGCCGGTCAAATGGGTGTCCGAGGGGAGGAGAAACGTATCACCGGCTGGTCTGATGGCTTCATGAGCTTCCTGGGCACCGGCGCTCTTTGCTGCAAAGTAGCGGGGGGACGGCGACAAATACTCTTGACCGTACAGTTGACCTACCAGATTTCTTGCCGCCTGGGTTCCCTCTCCACTCAGTGAGGGACTGTCGGTCCTCATGTAGGTGATGAAGCCGTTCTCATACAACTTCTGGGCGATGCGCATGGTGTCGGAGGCGCTGATATGCAGCTTCTTGATGGCATCCTGCTGAAGTGTGCTGGTGGTGAATGGAATACTGGGTCGGGTTACGAAGGGCTTTCTCTGGATGTCCTGCACCTTGAACTGCTCGCCTTTGAGCTCCTTGACGATGGAAAGAGCCTGCTCCTTGGTAAGCATAAGCACCTGGCCTTTGGCCTTGTACTCGCCGGTTACCGAATCAAAATCCTTGCTGTTTGCCAGTCGTTGTCCCTGATAGGCCGTCAGCTTTGCTTCAAAGCCCTGCTTTTGGGCTGCCAGCAGCTGTGCTTTCGCATCGTAATACGTGCTTTGCTTGAACACCAATCGTTCGCGCTCGCGTTGAACCGTCAAGCGCAGACCCACCGATTGCACCCGTCCTGCAGAAAGTTTCTTGTTGGAAAGCTTCTTCCACAACGTCGGTGAGAGCGTATATCCGTAGAGTCGGTCGACAATACGCCTTCCCTCCTGGGCTTGCACCAGATTCTCATCCAGCGGCCGGCCCCCATCGAGGGCCTTGGTGATTGCACTCTTGGTTATTTCATGGAAAACCATCCGCCTAAACGGAATCTTGGGCTTGAGCACCTCAAGAAGGTGCCACGAAATACTCTCCCCCTCACGGTCCTCATCAGTTGCCAACAGAAGCCGGTCAGCCTTCTTCAGACTGCTTTTGAGCTCCTTGATCAAGGATTCTTTTCCCGACACCACCTCGTAGTCACACGCAAAATCATGCTCGACATCAATGGCCATCCGATCTTCCGGAAGGTCCCTGATATGTCCTTTGCTCGCGACAACCTTGCAGTTGGAAGGAAGGAATTTTGTTATTGTCTTTGCCTTGGTCGGCGACTCGACTATGATCAACGTATTGGCATCATCCATGCATTCTTCTCCTGAAGACCCGAGGGCTTAGGTTAACACATATACTGCCGCCTTCAGCTTTTGTCAACGCATACTTTCCAATCGACATCCATGAAGGCTAGACAAGGAACGTACAGATGAATACCCCTTTTTGCCCGGGATTGGGGGAGGTGAACAACCCCCAGGAAGCAAGACCGTCTCCTTTTGTCTCGAAGTGCAGCTCTTTTTCCCCTTTAGGGGAAAGGATGAACCGATAGGTGGACTTCGTCTTGAACGAAAGGGAACCAACCTTGGTCCGAACCTCGACCGCATACCGATCGATTCCATACTCAATGGAGGTTACACTCCAAACAGACGGTTTGAAATTTGTTGTGTTGAAAACCTCGGCATTGGCCCGGTAGGCTTTCTGCAGTTCGCTCTCACCTTCGAACGGAATCTCCACATTGACAAGCTCCTGACCCAGCAATGGGAAAATCGTATAGGAGCGGTCATATATGCCCTGGATGGTGTAATAGGGCTTGGTATAGGAAACCAAAAAGTCCAGCTGTCTGCACTTTCCCTTGTTGTCCTTGTCGGTAAGGTTCACCCAGCGGTAACGGCCTTCCCACCCGGAAGTTTCACACTGCACCTTGGCCGCCGCTACATCGACATTGCCTGTCTTGCGGGCGGCGACAATCACTTCATAGGTTCGATGACTTTCCAAAGGCTCCTCGTTTGAACCCACGACGACGCTTTCAGAGCGTACCCGCTGCACAGGATTTCCATCCACGTAGACATCGTAATAGTCTGCACCGGCTACCGCCTTCCACTGCAAATGCAACTGGTTGGGATATGCTGAGATCAACTGCACATCCAGAGCCGAGGCAAAGAGAGGCAGGGCACAGATAAGCAACAGGCAAATTACCGCTTGTTTCATACCTTATTGTAGACACAGCGGTCTCCTAGTTGCAAGAGTTTGTCATGCCAGCTACTATCGGTCACATGACCATACACTTGATATCCTGCTGCCTCGAAGAGGGAAACCTCAGCTACCCCCTTGGCGCACTCTGCATTCAAAGCGCCGTACTTTCTCATCTTGAAAACGAGCAGTGCATCCATCACGCTTTCACGCTTGCCGATGATCCCGTTGCATCAGCACAGTCGATACCCCTCGCTTCCTTGGATGTAGCAGGACTTTCGGTATATCTCTGGAATAGAGGTTGGATGGACACGTTCGCCCTGACCCTGAAGGCCCGCAACCCGTCCCTCCATCTCTTTGCCGGCGGCCCGGAGGCAACAGCAAATCCGGCATCCTTCGATTTGGGTCTCTATGATTTCCTCATCCTCGGGGAGGGAGAGGAAACGGTCATACAAGCCCTCAAACACATCAAGGAAGGAAAAATCCCCCGGCTTCCAGGCGTACTCTCCCGAACCAATGCCTTCGGTATCGCACCCAGTCCCAGACTCGACCTCCTGTCTTCACCGCTTTTGAGCGGTCTTGCCGACCCGTTTCTCTCCCCCGGTGCATCGGTATTATGGGAGATGACCCGCGGCTGTCCCTTCCATTGTTCGTTTTGCTTTGAATCGCGTGGAGAACGCAGCGTACGGCACTTCAGTTTCGAACGGCTTGAAGCTGAACTCGATTACCTGGTCGCCCATGAAGCAGGAGAGGTCTATGTCCTCGACCCTACCTTCAACATGGATAAGAAGCGGACCCTCGCCATCCTGGCAATGCTTGAGAAGAAGCAGGCTCCAATCCATTTTGTCTTTGAAGTGAGGGCAGAGCTGCTTGACAACGCTCTTGCCGATGCATTTGCCAAGATCGACTGTTCCTTGCAGATAGGCTTGCAGTCAACCGACAAGAAAGTTCTTGAAGCGGCAAACAGGGTGTTCAAGGCAGACCAGTTCGCCAAGAAAATCCAGCTGCTCAACCAGCGTGGCATCGCCTTCGGTCTGGACCTTATCATCGGCCTTCCCCATGACAGCCTTGCTTCCTTTACCAAGAGTCTGGACTATGCCATGCTGCTCAAACCCAGCAATCTAGACATTTTCCCCCTTTCTTTGCTTCCTGGAACCCTGGTCAGCGACCAAGCGTCCTCCTACGGCATCGTAAGCATGGAACAAGCACCTTATACCATTCTACACTCGCCGACGTTCAGTGAATCGGATCTGAAGCAGGCGATGAGGCTCAAGAGTGCGTGCGACCTCTTCTTCACCCAAGGACAGGCAGGTATGTGGATGCACAAGCTATGCGAGGCAACCGGCCGAAAACCATCTTCGCTGCTCACCCTCTTTGATTCCTACCTCTCTTATTATAAGGAGAAAATGAAGCCAGAGGATGAAGAGCCCGATGTATTTACTCTCCAGGAGGCTTTTGTTGTCAGCCTTCTTAAAAAACTGGGAAACCAGCGCTACCTGAAGCCGATGCTCTCATACATGGAGTTGCATCAGGGAATTGCGTTCTTCCATATGTATCAAGAGAGTCCCACCATCACACTATCATACCCGCTTGAGCAGCTTGCACTGCTCGACACTATGTCCCTTGATGATTTTCTGGCATCCCATGCTGAGTCTGAAGAGATACGGCTCTCCATCCACAGCACCGATGAGGGGGAACTCCATTTTCTTCCTGTCACCGAGTAGCGTTGGGAAAACTTCTAGTTGAGAACCAACAAAAAATCCCGTACAGTATGAGTAAGGAATGAAACCAGTGAAATATGTGAATCATGCAATCCGAGCAGCTCTTCTGCTCGCTGTTTTATTTGTAGCTTCCGGGTGCACCGTCACCGAGGCTTTGACTTTTACCAATACACCGTCACATGCATCTGCATTCGACTTTACCGTTGAGGATTTCTTCATCGCGGTCCTTCAGGATTTCAGTGAGTTTGTTCCCCCTGAAGGTGATCAATCCCTGATGGACAAGGCCATTGCCGATTTCGAGCGGGCTCTCGATTACAGCCCGACCACGGACAACGTCAGGATGACCAAACTCAATGACAATGCATACCAAGGAACTTTCACGTTCAGGAACCTGCAACAGCTGTTCAGTGACCTGGGAGCGGGAAGCAATCAGAGTTTGTTGAAGATGGAGAAGAACAGCATCTCATTCTTCCTCTCCATGGATAACTACGACCAGCTTGTTCCTGTCATTCCTTTTTTGGCGGATGAGAATTTTGAAGCGTTCGGCCCGGTATACAACCAAGGGCTCAGTGAAGCAGACTATCTGGAAATGATCAGCTTCATGCTCGGAGAGGAGGGGCCACCCGCAATCGAGCAATCTTTCATCACCATGAGGGTTGAAACGCCCACTCCTATTACCGGCTATACCAACGGCAGGAAAATCTCCAATACCCTCTATGAGTTCAGCTTCCCTCTTATCGACTTCCTTCTGCTGGAAAGTCCCATCACCTTCTCTGTCAGCTGGAAATAAGGCAGACAACCCACAAAATGTCAGAAAGGCAGCAGAAACCTGCTGCCTTTCATATTTTCCCTTGGTTGGAACGATTATGCATTGAAGCGGAAATGCATGATGTCACCGTCCTGCACCACGTACTCCTTGCCTTCCATCCTGAGTTTTCCTGCTTCCTTTACCTTCTGTTCGGTCTTGTACAGAAAAAGGTCTTCACAATTGAACACCTCTGCCTTGATGAAGCCCTTTTCGAAGTCAGAATGGATGACACCGGCGGCCTGGGGGGCCTTGTAGCCTGCATGGAATGTCCACGCACGGTCTTCATCAGAGCCGGCAGTAAAGAAGGTACGCATTCCCAGCGTATGGTAGGCACTGCGGATGAGCTGGTTCAACCCGGATTCCTTCAACCCCACCGCCTCAAGGAACTCGCGCTTCTCTTCCTCGGTCTCCAACACGGCAATCTCAGATTCAATCTTGCCGCAGATGACCACCACTTCCGATCCCTCGGCTTCGGCGATGGCTCGTACGGTCTTGACATATTCATTCTCCTCTACGATGCCGTCTTCATCGACGTTGCATACATAGATGACAGGCTTGAGGGTGATGAGGTGCAGGTCATAGACCATGGCTAGCTCCTCTTCCTCCAGCTTCAGTGACCGCGCTGATTTTCCATCCTCCAGGCACTCTTTCAATTTGGTGAGAACGGGAAGTACTTTCTCGTTCTCCTTCTGTGCTTCCTTGCTCAAGCGGGTGAGCTTGGCCTGCTTCGCCCAACGGTTGGTCACCGTGTCCAGATCGGCGAGGGCCAGCTCGATGTTGATCGTCTCAATGTCACCTGCCGGATCGATTTTGTTGTTGACATGGATGATGTCGCTGTCGTCGAAGCACCTGACTACATGGGCGATGACCCCCACCTCCCTGATGGAGGCCAGGAAGCGGTTGCCCAAGCCCTCCCCCTTGCTTGCTCCGGCAACCAAGCCTGCAATGTCTACAAACTCGAAGGTGGCAGGGACTACTTTTGCAGGAGGAATCAATGCAACAATCTTATCAAGACGTGGATCAGGAACGCTGACAATGCCCACATTGGGGTCGATTGTACAAAAAGGATAGTTCGCAACTTCGGCAGGAGCTGCCGTCAAGGCTGAGAAAATCGTCGACTTACCAACATTGGGAAGCCCTACTATGCCGCAATTTAAACCCATTATTTACCTCATTCTCGGCTCATTGGAGCCAGCAGGGGAAGTGTAGCACATATTGACTTGCACGTTAACCAGCCCTATAGTCAACAGCAATGGGTATTGAACAGTTCATCGGCTCCGAGGAGCCTGTTTCCAAAGGGAAACGTGTCTACGAAATCAAGGATGAAGACCAAAGGGCGCTCCTGCTCATTCTTGTTCCTCCAACAGAATCAGACCAAGGGGCAAAGCGAAGAGCCGAGGAGCTCAAGGCTCTTGTCGACACCATGGGAGCTCTCACCGTTAGGACTGAGTTCATTCCCTTGCGCCAAACCAACAGCGCCACGCTCATCGGCAGCGGCAAAGTCGCAGCCATCAAGCTCTTGGTGGAGGAACTGGAAATTGATGTCGTCATTTTCGACCAAGGCATCAACCCCCGGGTACAGCGCAACCTTGAGAAGGAGATGGAAACCTGCGTCATCGACCGTGATGAGGTGATCCTTCAGATTTTTGCCGACCGCGCCGCTACCAAGGAAGCCACCTTGCAGGTGGAGCTCGCCCGCCTTGAATACTCGCTGCCCAGGCTGACCCGCCGGTGGACGAACCTCAATCGTCAGCAGGGCGGTGTCAAGGGCACCAAGGGTGAAGGAGAGACGCAGCTCGAGCTCGACCGACGACAGATCCAGGACCGGATCGTCGCCCTCAAGCAGATGCTTGAGAAAGTGGTGCAGCAACGCACCATCCAGCGCAACCAGCGGCTCAGTGGAAATATTCCCACCGGAGCCATTGTAGGCTACACCAACAGCGGCAAGTCCTCGCTGCTCAATGCGCTGACCAATGCCGGAGTACTTGTTGAAGACAAACTTTTTGCCACCCTCGATCCGACGACCCGGATGGTCAAACTACCCGGAGGGGAGGAAATCTTGCTCTCCGATACCGTAGGGTTCATCAGCGATCTGCCGCACAACCTCGTGAATGCCTTCAAGAGCACGCTCGAGGAGGCCAAATATGCTGATTTCTTGATTATCGTCTGTGATGCTTCCCATCCTGATATGATTGCAAGCTACACCACCACCGTCCAGGTACTGGAGGAGCTTGGCTGTACCGACAAGCCGGCAATCGTACTTGCGAACAAAATGGACAAGGTGGAGGATGCGTTTGCAGTTTCGCGTCTCAAGTCCCTGTATACTCCGGTACTGGAGACATCCATCAAAACCGGAGCCGGACTGGACACACTCCTCACGCAAATAGGCATCACACTTCACGAGCTCTGTCCCACGACAACCTATTTGATACCTAACTCACGGCACGATTTGGTCGCCCACATCCACCGCTTCGGCCAGGTTGAGAGCATCGACTACACTGAAGAGGGAATCCTGGTGAAAAGCCGCATCCAAGAGAGATTCCAAGGGCAGCTGCATCCCTTCAGATACGAACAATAAAAAGTGGGTGCCACCCCGAAAGGAAGCACCCATTTGCAATATCCGAACGTCCTTGGACGATTAGTTGAATCTCCACAGAGCTCCTACATATCCACTGAAATGGAAGCTGACGTCAGGCAGAAGCCAGAGGCCTGGGGCTATGCGCAAATAAAAATCAAGGGGAACATCATTGTTGTCAAGACTGTACATGACTCCGACGGGAGCAATGGCAGCAAGACCGAGCTTTGCACCCGACTCAATGGGGATTCCGACATATGCACCGCCACCGACGGTTACATCGAATTTTGCTTTCTCTATCTCGAACTCCGTCACCTTGTAGTTGGCTGCAATATCAAAGGAGAGGTATCCGTCAAGGAAACCAAAACCAAGATTTCCTACGATATCAAAATCATTCATTCTATACTGTACACCCACACCGGTATTGGTACCGAGGTTGAGACCTACAGCAAGATCACTCTTGGCTGCACCACCTGTGGCGGCAGTTACAGGAACTACAATAAGGGCTACCAGAATAAGAGCTAGTAATACTTTCTTCATACGCATTCTCCCTTTGTAGGACTCTCTCCTACGTTGTGATGTTTTCTTAAATATACCACATGCTACTATTCTTGAATAGGCGGCCATCCGGGAAACAGCTCAATAAGCCAGGATTTCACTCGGGGACAATGAACCACTAGCGTTTTTCAACAATCCTCGTTACCATACACTCACGGAGGAAGTGTAAAATATGAACAGACATCTGACTGTACGTGGGACACTAATCGGCATCGCAGGACTCTTGGTCATTACAGCAAGTTCCATGTATGTGGCTTTACGTATGGGAGCCCTTCCTTGGCCCACCATCTTCGTCACGGTTGTCAGCATGGCCGCCTTGCGAAAGGCAAAGGGATCCACCCTGCAGGAAATCAATGTCACCCATACCATCATGAGCAGCGGGGCGATGGTCGCCGGAGGACTTGCCTTCACACTGCCGGGTCTTTGGATGCTGGACCCGACGGCAAATTTCTCCATTCCCAGCCTCCTGGTGCTCACAGTAGTGGGAGCCATTCTGGGAACCCTGTTTTCTTCACTCTTTCGTAAAAAACTCATCGAAGAAGAAGCTCTTCCATACCCGATGGGTATTGCCAGCTACAACACACTGCAAGCGGGAACCAAGGGAGGGAAAGGTGCAAAAACGCTCTTTGCCTCTATGGGAGGTTCCGTCATATTCACTGTATTGCGTGATGGATTCGGTAAAATCCCTGCGCTGCTCACCCTCTACGGCGGGAGTGCCGTCATCCCCTCGTTCTCCATCTGGGTCTCCCCCATGGCAATGGGTATCGGAGCCATCATTGGTCCGTTGTTCGCCTTGCTCTGGTTCGGAGGAGCCATCTTCGGCTACTACATCCTCACCCCGATCGGCATCTCCCAAGGCCTGTTCGCCTCCATGGCCGAGGCTGATGTTTTCAGGTCCAACCTGGGTATCGGGCTGATGATCGGAACCGGTCTGGGAGTCTTCTTCAAAGCCGTAGCATCAAGGCTGAGCGCACAAAAGAAGCTCGAAGAGAAACAGGGAGGACTTCCGGCTTCCAGCCGCCTGATGATCATCCTCATACTTTTCTTTGCAGTCATCCTTCTCGCCCTGGGAACCGAGCTCGGCCTTATTGAAGCGCTGGTCCTCATGGCAGGCATCTACTTGGCGACCTATCTATCGGGCATGCTTACCGGACAGACCGGCATCAACCCGATGGAAATCTTCGGAATCCTCGTTCTCTTGGTCATCCAGCTCATCTCCAACCCTTCTCTGATAGCATCATTCAGCATCGCCGCCATCGTAGCAGTGGCATGCGGCCTGACCGGGGACGTCATGAACGACCTGAAGAGCGGGTACCTGCTCAAGACCGATCCAAGGCAGCAAATCCTTGGAGAGGGCATCGGAGGGGTCATCGGAGCCATCCTCTCGGTCTTCGTGCTCCTGATCATGAAGGCTGCCTTCGGCGGCTTCGGTACCGCAGAGCTTCCCGCTCCCCAGGCTGCAGCAGTCTCGGCGATGGTCGGAGGACTACAACATATTCCCGCCTTCCTCATCGGTCTTGGCGTAGGATTGGTTCTCTACTTCTCCAAACTTCCCAGTGCAACCCTCGGCCTTGGAGTCTACCTGCCTATTTACATCTCTTCGATCATGGGCTTGGGAGCACTCTTGTCGGTACTCATGAACAAAGTGCTGTTCAAGAAGCACGGCAAGGAAAAAATTGGTGAAGAGACCGGACTGGTAGCCAGCGGCCTGTTGGGAGGCGAGGGAATAACAGGTGTGGCGATTGCTATTCTTTCGATGTTTAAATAGGTATACTGTCCACTATGGAACAAACCAAACACCTACCCCTCTCCCTCTATGGTCTGGAGGAGGAGACAATCGCAGAAATACTGTCCCTTACCAAGAGCTTCCAAGCCAAGCAAATCTTCAATTGGCTTGTCAAGGGAGTATATACCTTTGAGACCATGACCGACCTGCCCAAGGCGGAACGGGAGAGGCTTTCCTCACTGATGAGCAGCGCCTGCTCCTCGAGTATTCACACATCCGAAACCGATGAGAGCGGAGCCACCAAGATGGGTATCCGCCTTCATGACGGCAAGGTGGTTGAATGTGTCCTGCTTGTCGACAAAAAGGGTCGGCACACCGCCTGTCTTTCCAGCCAGGTCGGTTGCGCCCAAGGCTGCACCTTCTGCCGAACCGGCACGATGGGACTGCTTCGCAACCTCAGTGCTGAGGAGATCATCGAACAGTACATCCACCTGCTGTCTGCAAGCAAGCAACCTATTACCCACATTGTCTATATGGGAATGGGAGAACCGCTTGCCAATATTGCTCCGGTGACCCGCTCGATCCGGTATTTCCACAACCCAAAAACCTTCAACATCAGCCTCAGACGCATCACCGTCTCCACCTGTGGTGTAGTTCCCGGCATTCTCAAGCTGGCCGAACAGAAATTGCCGGTCAAGCTGGCAGTATCGCTCGTCAGTGCCGACAACCGTCTGCGCGATCGGATCATGCCGGTCAACCAGACCTGGGACATCATGACGCTGAAGAAAGCCTTGCTGCACTATCAGCGGCTCGGCGGCAAGCGATTTACCATCGAATATTGCATGTTGGGAAATACCAACACCGATGAGATCAGTGCAAAGAAACTTGCCAGCTATGTGAGAGATTTGGATGTAATCGTCAACCTCATCCCCTGGAACCCTGCCGAGGAGCTGACTTACCAGACCCCGACGGAAGAGGAAATCGATCACTTCACCCTGTTACTCGACCGCCTGCACGTCAACTACACCCGCCGTCGTTCACGAGGCAGGGAGATCAATGGAGCCTGCGGCCAGCTTGCCGTGCCCATCAATAAAGGGTTGGAGTACAATCTCATGATTGATGAGGAAGATGAGGAGTAATATTTTTTTCCTGTACAACCAACAAGGGTCAGCAAGGGTTTTCAGCCCCTCCTGACCCTTTTTCTCAATCAAATCTTCATCGGGATCAAATCAACGTACGTCTTAAGGCTTCCCTCATTGAGGCAGGTCTCGATGATCAACCTTCCCAAAGGATGCAATTCAGGGGTAAGGAACTTTGCCAGTTCCTTCTTGAAGAAGGCGGACAACAGCAATGATCCTGCGTCGTAGCCCTCTTGCCCAACCTCTGCTTGCTGATGCACTTCCAACAGCTCCTTGGGCATATACACGCCATCAACCTTTACACTGTCCAACGAATACCCCAACAGCGGATTTCTCGAAGCCTTGAGTTGATGAGGCTGAAATTTTGCACTTCCGCGTCTGGACAGGTACTCACGGGCTATCCATTGAGGCATGAATCCCACTTTGTAAACCCCAATATACTGATTGGGTACCAGGATGTACCGAGTATTCGGATAGTCGACGATCTGCTTGAGCAGCAGGTTTGCCTGGTCTACCATCCTTCCTGTAGCAAACGGCCAGTAGGAGCCCACCCCCTCGCTGCTCATACCCTCACTGTCCGTGATGCTGGGATTGTCGTGTCCCCGCGGGGCCACCAGTCTCCAAAGCCATGCAAGAGCGGGTGGTAAAACATGAAAAAGACCGATGATCCCATAGGTAGGATGCTCCTTGGTGCAGGGAGGAGTCCGCACCCCGAAGCTACGGATATCCACCTCAACCGCCTCATCCACGATATTGGGAACAAGCCTTCTGGGCATGATCACGCGCGGATTTGGGCAAGGCTTGCCAGGAGAGTCCATCATGTGCTCCCATATCAGGCAGGTTGAACCGGGAACCGTCTCATAGTTGAGAAAAATCAGCGGTTCGCCGGGATGGATGCACAACGCTTCCAGGTAGGGATCGGTGCCGTACTTGGTTATGTGGTTGGTTCTCAAGAACCAACCGGCCTCAGCATCATAGACCACCAATTTCCCGCTGGAGTTTTGCAATTTGGGGTGACACAGCGCCATATCATCGGTAACAGGCCTGAGTTCACACGTTTCAATCAGATCCAGATACATCTTTTGCTGGGTGATGGTATTCTGGCTGAGCAGAATCCTTCCATCCAACTCTCGATGGATGGATTCAATCATCTCGCTCTTTCCTCCACCACTAGCCCCTTCATGCATGATGGTGATGATGTTGTCGTAGGGGGTGATGACCCGGACGGTGGACCCGTGGGAGGTCACCCAGCCCTCTTTCTCCCCGATATCCAGCAGCACACCATAGACACCCTTCTTCGCACTGGGTCCAGGATACAGGTTGTAAGAGAACATCTCATACACACTGTCCAGCCTGTTGTGGACGACCATCTGCTTGCCTTGGAAATGAGTATGCCTGAAGGTGGGCGCAAGATAAATGATTGCTTTCGGACAAAAACCATCCTGCACTTTACCGGCAGGCAGGAAACCCTGCAGATCGGCCAAGCCGCCGGCAAAAAAACCGGCATTGCTTGGAGCAACCAGGAGAGCGGGTGTCTGCATCGCCTCTATGCCTGCGTAAAATGGCAGAAGGATCAAGTCCTGGGATGCCAGCCATGCGAAGGTATCTTCCCTGAGTGCAGAAAAATCCGTACCAAACCTGTCGGTATAGCGGATCTTGTCAGTTGGCTTTTGATCGGCTATAAGCATGCAGTCGGGGTCACGACGACGCATGTAGATGTCATGATAGTTAACCACCGCCCCATTTTTGCAGCGAGCAACGGTCGCTTCGACCACCCTGCCAAGACCGGGAACATCATAGGCGACTTCATAGAGATTGCACGTACTCCCCCCCATGGCGAGCTCCAAAAGCTCGGCTCTGGTTTCCGGAATGGTTACTTCCATTCCTTTAGCAAGCACCGCCTCCAATTCTGCGGGTAATACCATCCTGTCAATACATGTGTTCATGCAATTCCCCTTTCCATGGTTCTTTTCTTCCAGGGCGGTCCATGGCACCTGCCTCGGAAACGTATGCGCATCCTAAAAAACAAAAAAGGCCCAGCATACATCGGTAACACCGATACACACTGGACCACTTCAAGACTGGGTTGCACCCCTTCCTGTCATCTTCCTCGAGAGCTTGCAAAGCCTCGTTGTTTTATAAAAATCTTACATCGTCACTTGAAAAAGGTACTTTCAAGATTCTCATCCAAGGTAATGATGATGATCTTTTCCCCCGTTCGTGTGCTTACATCGGAATGCAGGCTCACGATGTTCACATCAATGACGTCCTTGATTGTCCTTTCAAAATACTCACCCGCACTCTCAAACAAGCTGGTTCGTACCCGCTTCAACAATTCAACGCCTTGGCTGCTCTCTGCCAGTTTTTGTTCCACCTGACTTAGGAAACCCTTGAGCCGAATTATTATCAAATCCTGAACAATCGTTGTCTTGATCTGCTTGGGGCCGCGTCCCATGTAATTGATCTCAAAGGCACTCACCGCTTCGCTGATACGCGCTTCAATCTGTCCCTTTGTCATCACCAAGTCTTCCCCTTGCTTTGTAAGAGGATAATAGAAAGAAACACAGCCTTTGTCAATGCGATGCGACGTCCTGCAAGCCGTTGCTTGCAGGACAGTCCTTACAGAACCCTACTGCTCCAAAACAGCCTTGATCCTTCGCACACCGGCGGAGGATGACTGCTCCTTGAGAATCTTGAAACGACCCATCTGACTGGTATTCTGTACATGGGGGCCGCCGCATACTTCCTTCGAGTAATCCCCGACCGAGTAGACTTTGACCTGCTCTCCGTACTTGCTGTCAAAGAAGGCAATCGCACCTTGGGCTTTCGCCTCTTCCAAGGTCATGGTTTCACACGTGACTTCAAGGTTCCGCCCGATGGCCTCGTTGACCATATCCTCTACTTTGCGGATTTCATCCTCTGTCATCGGAGCAGGATGGGTGAAGTCAAAACGAAGCCGTTCTACGGTGATGTTCGAACCTTTCTGACCGACATGCTCACCCAGAACGGTGCGAAGAGCCTTGTGCAGCATATGGGTTGCCGTATGCAAGGCGGTAGTTTTATCACTATGGTCGGCAAGACCTCCCTTGAACTGCTGTTCGGCACCGCTTCTGCTGATCTCTTGATGCTTTTCGAACGCTTCCTTGAAGCCAGCCTCATCCACGGTGAAACCGTGTTCGGCTGCAAGCTCCTTGGTCAGTTCAATCGGATAGCCAAACGTGTCATACAGTTTGAATGCAGTGCGGCCGCTGATCTGACGACTACTCCCCTTCAAGAGATTGGGAAGCATTTTTTCAAATTCGCGCTCGCCCTTTGCAAGGGTTTCGGAGAACTTGGCCTCTTCCTGAGCGAGCTCCTTGAGCACAAATTCGCGATTCTCAACCAGCTCCGGATAGGGCACGCCGTACAACTCAAGTACGATGAGTGCGAGCTCGCCGAGGAAAGCCCCCTCGATGCCCAGCTTGTGACCGTGCCGTACCGCACGCCTGATCAGGCGTCTGAGAATATAGCCCTGTCCCACGTTCGAGGGGGCCACCCCCCGCTGATCGCCAAGAATGAACACGCTGGTACGCACATGATCGGCCAGAATGCGGATGGAAACATCATTCTCCTCATCATCACCATAGTGTTTCTGCGAGAGACGTTCGATACCTGCAATAATTGGAGTGAAGACCTCGGTTTCATAGACCGACTTCTTGCCCTGCAGGATGGCAATCGTGCGTTCAATGCCCATACCGGTATCGACACACTTGCGGCTCATCTCCTCATAGGTGCCGTCGCTGTTCTTCTTGTACCCCATGAATACATCGTTCCAGATCTCAAAGTACTTGCCGCAGGAACAACCCGGACGGCAATCAGGACCGCAGGAAGGACGGCCCGTGTCGATGAACATCTCGCTATCGGGACCGCACGGACCGGTTTCCCCTGCAGGACCCCACCAGTTGTCCTCGCGGGGAAGGAAGTAGATACGCTCGCGGGGAATGCCGAAGCTTTCCCAGGTCTGAGCTGCTTCCTCGTCGCGGGGAACCATATCATCACCGGCGAAAACAGTAACCGAGAGCTGGGAAATATCGAGGTTGAGCCATTTGGTGAGAAACTCAAAGCTGTAGGCTATGGCCTCTTGCTTGAAATAGTCCCCCAAGGACCAGTTGCCGAGCATCTCAAAGAAGGTGAGATGATGGGGATCTCCCACCGCCTCGATGTCACCGGTTCGGATGCACTTCTGGTAATCGGTGAGCCGCTTCCCGCTTGGATGGTCGCTGCCCAAAATATAAGGCACCAAGGGGTGCATGCCTGCAGTGGTGAAAAGCACTGTCGGATCGTTTTCGGGAATCAGGGAAGCCCCACTGATCTGGACATGGTCTTTTGATACAAAGAAGTCAATGAATTTTTGCCGTAATTCGTTGGCGGTCAGCTGTTTTTTCATAATATGCAGATAGTAGTCTCGTCGGCAATCGCATGTCAAGGAGAGACTGGTCAGAAGAGGTCGAGTTGCACAGCCTTTTGCCTGGGTTTTCCCACCCCGTCGCGCGTCTTCTTCGCCTGATTCAGCACCCTTGGCAGGTCTTGGCTCTTCTTGATGATGAACACCCTGCTCTGGTTGGCGAATTGGCGGGGCCATAGGACACTATGGTTGTCCACACTGCTTTGGTAGATGAAGAGGTACTTCTTCTGTTCCAAGGCAAAAGCAGCCTGCCGAACCGCACCTCCCCCGTCCCGGTCCTCGACCACCACCGAAGCATCACTGAGCGCACTCATCAGACGGTTGCGGAGCAGGAAATGCCACTTCTGGGTCACCGTTGCAGGAGAAAAGCGGCTTACTACAGCCCCGACTTTGGCGATTTCCTGCTGCAAGGCTCGATGTTCGGGAGGATAGCAGGCATTGATGGGTGTACCGATGACCGCGATGGTCGGATACCCTGCAGCCAAGGCAGCCTTGTGAGCAACACCGTCTATGCCCAATGCCAAACCGCTGGCAACCACATACCCGGCTTTTCCCAACGATTGGGCGGTATTGAGAGCCAACTGCTTCCCCTCCAAGGAAGGAGAACGGGTGCCTATGACCGATACCGCACACTGACTGAGCAGACCCACATTACCTTGGACATACAGAAATCTTGGACGGAAGGCAAAGGAGTCGACCTGCCTGGGCCAGTGGGGACTGTCCCAACCGAGGATTGCAATAGAATCATCCATGGTTTCGAAGTGCGGGCGAATTTCGTAATACGCATCGCTGATGCGCGAAGCCTCCACTCCAAGCAACTGTGCATAGGTCTGGGCGTGCAACACTAGACTCTCGTTGAGGATTGAGTACTCCATGGCCTTCTCAAAGGCGTAGGAAGCCTTGGCCTCGGCTCCTTTGGAGGCCTTCAGCAATGTTTCGTAATGCAGGGCTTGAAGCTGTATGCTATCCATACGAGCATGGTATCACAAGCAGGAAAGAAAGGGCAATCAAAGCAAGAAGCGCAAAAAGGCCAAAGCACCCGAGCCGAGTCGTTGTTTCTTGAGCTGAATACGCTATAATCAGCCTATGCACGAGCAAGCCATACAACACCTCAAAAATGCCGATCCAATCCTGGATTACGTGATTGGAAAAGTCGGAGCAATGGACTATACGCCCGAATCAGACGGTTTCGCCTTCCTGGTGCAGGTCATCATCGGACAGATGCTTTCAGCGAAGGCTGCCGATACCATCCATGCCCGCCTTCTTGCCAAGGTTGACGGTACTGTCACTCCTACTGCTGTTGCAATGCTTGAAGAAGACTCATTGCGCAGTCTGGGAATAGCGCGAAGAAAGGCCCAAACCATCCTTGCCCTGGCTCAACAGGTCATCCAAGATCCACAGGTCCTTGATGACCTCGCCTCCTTGGACGACCGGCAGTGTCTGGCATGTCTGTGCCGATACAAGGGCATCGGGCCTTGGACGGCGAAAATGTATCTGATCTTTGTATTGGATAGACCGGATGTCCTTCCCCTCGAGGATGGAGCGTTCCTGCAAGCCTATCGCCACCTCTACGGCGATGCAGATATTGAGACAAGGGCCTCCGTCTGGAAGCCCTATCGTTCGCTCGCTGCACGGTATCTCTACCGCTTTCTCGATCTCGGGTACTGCCGCTAGGCCAAAAGCGCCCTGGCAAGCTCCTGCATTCCCGACAAATCCTGGTCGGTCGGGTTCCAATTCACCTTGACCTCGGCATCGACTACAGAGAAGCCCGCTTTGGTCAGCTCCGTACGAAGGACGGAATTTCCCTCTCCACTCCAGCCGTAACAGCCGTATACGCCGGCCTTCTTGTTCTTGAACTGCAGCTCTGTGAGGAAATGCAGCCAGCCGCCGACCGAAGAGAGAATTGATTTGCCCGCCGTCGGAGAGCCTACGGCTATCGCCTTCGACTTGAACACCTGCGTCATGATGTCATTCTTGTCGGTCTGGCTGATATTGAACACCTTGACCTTGGTATCGGGACTCAGTGCCTGTATCTGAGATGCAAGGGCATGGGAAAGCTGCTTTGTTCCATCCCACATCGTGTCGTAGACGATGGTAATCTGGTCCTCCTGATAGGCATCAGACCACGCCGCGTACTTCTCTACGATCTGCAGGGGGTTGTCACGCCAGATGGCTCCATGGCTGGGGGCGATGATGTCGATGGGGAGATTCAGCTTCACAATCTCCTCGATCTTTCGTTTCACCAACGAGGAGAACGGGGTGAGGATGTTCGCATAGTACTTGATCGCCTCCTCTGCGAGCAGGCACTGGTCGGCCTTGTCGTTGAAGAGCTCCTCGATTCCGTAGTGCTGACCAAATGCATCGTTGGAGAACAAAATGTTGTCACCGGTCAGGTACGTCGCCATGCTGTCAGGCCAATGGAGCATGCGCATCTCAACAAATACCAGGCTCTTGCCGTTGCCCACGTCGACTGAATCGCCGGTCTTAACCACCTTGAAGTTCCATTCAGGATGATGGTACTGGCCCACCAGGGACTTCACTGCATTGGCTGTGCAATAGATCGGAGTCTCGGGGATTCTTTCCATCAGATACGGCAGAGCCCCGCTGTGGTCGACCTCCCCGTGATTGACTACGATGAAGTCGATCTTCTCAAGCTGTATTTCCTTTTCAAGATTGTCCCGGAACTCCTTCTCATACGGTTTCCAGATGGTGTCGATGAGGACAGTCTTCTCCTCCTCGATCAAATAGGCGTTCTGACTTGAGCCGTGATTGATCGAATAGTCATCGCCATGAAAGGTCTTGAGTTCCCAATCAATCCTTCCAACCCAAGATACATTGTTCTTGATCGTCCTTTTCATGCATTCACTCCTTGTCTTTATCAGAATACACCACCTTCAACTGAACCGCTATGCTGCAGCTCGATGCAGGATCCATGGTTAAAAAGCCAGTTCTTTCAGCTTCGCCAAGTCGGCAATGGTGATTTTCTTCTTCCCGGTTATACGAATAATCTGCTGTTCCTGCAGGACTGCCAGCTTGCGGTTCACCGTCTCCTTCGTCAGGTGGGTGGCATTCCCTATGTCCTCCTGCGACAGGAACAACTCAAGATTTGCGCTGCGAACAGCGCGTTGATGCAGGTACATGCAGATGCGCTTGGTCACATCCTTGGTGGAAAGCATCTCAAGCTGCTGGCGGTACTGCTCCAGTTTGGTATTCAAATATGTCATGACTTTCAGCGAGATGGAAGGATCGGCGAGCATCAACTGCTTGAGCTTTTCCCCCTGTATCATGCAAATTCCGCTTCCTTGCTCGGCTATTGCACTCTCTTGCACCGTCCCGGGGGCGAACAAGCCGTCAGATCCGTAGAAGTCCCCGGGAAAGAGGGTGTCCAACAGCAGCTCCTTGCCGTCGACGGAGTAGCGCACCAGCTTCAGTGAGCCCGAGCGGACGATGTACAGGTTTTCCGATGCATCACCCTCGCGGAACAGCACTTCATCGGCCTCCAGCTCCCGCTGGAGAATGAGTCTCTGCACCCGCCCTATCTCGGAGGGGTCCAGATGTTGGAAAATGGGGACATTATGCAGACAAGGAGAGGTACCGTCGGAACAGGCGCTGCAATGCATCATAGCCATTAATCGTCCTCGTAGAGTTCGTTGACCAGAGCCCATGCATCCCCGTCGCTCTTTCTCAGACCGCAGAGCAGCGTGTACTGATTGAGCAAGGTCAAAAGATGTTTTTCCCTCACTTCCTGAGGACTGGAGAGAGCAATAACCGACTTCAGCTCCTCGCTGTTGTCGTCCAGGTTTTGCACACGGTCGAACTCTCTGAGCATATCCTCCCTGGTGAACAGGAAGAAGTCCTTCACACCAAGTATCATGACCGGCATGTACTGCCTGCGCTGCAAGGCCTCGGCGGTAAGCTTGATCTGCTCTTGCGACGCATCCGGCTGCAATGCCTCATAGGCTGCTTGTAAATCATCCATACAGAGTGCCTCCTCTCTCTATGATACTCAAGGTCTAGAGAAAAAGCAAAATGAATAGGAGTTGTTATGATTATGCAGAAAATCCAAGAATCTAATGCATATTCCGATAAATATACATTTATCCGGTAATGGATTAGTTCAGACTTGATAAAAAGTACAAATATTTGATGCATAATTCTGTAATATTTGTTAATATCTAGGTAGCAGTTCGGAATTTTTATTACAGGATTGTACCACCGGTGGGGAGAAACAACATGATCAGGGAGAGGATTCGAGAAAATCTTGGCAGCATGTCCCCGTCCTTTCAGGAAATCGGGCGATGGCTGTTGGACAACTACGATGCAATAGGATTCTCCTCGGTTCATGACCTGAGCAAGACCATCGGGGTCAGCAATGCATCCTTGGTCCGATACACGCAGGCCCTCGGCTTCAAAGGCTACAAGCAGTTCAGGGAGGCAGTCCAGGAAGAGGTGAAAACAAAGCTGCATCCCGACTCAGAGGTCACCCTCAACGAACTGGACCTGTTGCCGGTCAAGAAACAGTTGCAGCGTCTCTCGGAGAACGAAATCAACAATCTCAGCAAAACCTTGAAAGACATCAGTGTGCAGTCGTTGCTTGAGATGGTTGAAGGAGTGTTTGCCAGCAACCGTATATTCATCAGTGGATTCGGTGTCAGCAAGAACATCATGCAGATTTTTGAATACGCACTGACGTGTTTACAAATCAAGGATGTACATGGCATCACCGGATCGATCAGTGACTACAGCCCGAAACTGCACACCATCGCAGAAGGAGACAGCCTCTTCATCCTGACCATGCCCCCCTACTCTCCCGAGGCCATCCATGTGGCAAGCCAAGCGAAGATGCAGGGAGCGAAGGTGTTTCTTTTCACCGATTCGGCAAACTGCCCCATCTATCCAGATGCAAAAGCGGTGGTGCGTTGTGCGAATAATTCACTGCTGCTCACCAACTCCTATGTGGGAATGATTGCAGTGATCCAAGTATTCATCAACATGCTTTTGCTCTCCAGCAAAGGCAGCCTCATATCCCATATGAAGGAAATCTACCATACAGAACAAGAGGGCTACGCATTCCTGAAAGCCCAGAAGGAAGGTTTACTGTGAAGATATTCATTTCAACCGACATGGAAGGCATTGAAGGCATCAGTTCGTGGAACGAGATGACCACCAAGGAAGCTTGGTGTGCCGGGCTTCTGAAACAGGAACTCACCTATGTAATCTCGACGCTGCTCGCACATGCCGACATCGAGGAAATCTGCATCTGTGATTCGCACAGCAGAGGGGAGAACCTGCTCTACGGCTCGTTCTCAGATGAGCGGATCACCCATGTGAAAGGCTACCCACGCCGCAACTATATGATGGAAGGCCTGGATGAAAGCTTCGATGCGGTCTTCCTGCTCGGCTACCATGCAAGCATCGGGTCGCTGAACGGCGGCATGGACCACTCCTACAGCTCGTCGTGCATCTATCGGGTGCGCCTGAACGGCAGGGAGGTGGGGGAAGTCGAGATCAACGCCTACTATGCCGGTATGTTCGGCGTCCCTATCGCCCTCATCAGCGGCGATGACATTCTAGAGGCCCAGATGAAGGACTTTCTGAAGGTTCCTTATGTTCGAACCAAGGAAGGAATGGGCCGCTATGCTGCAAAAATGTACAGCCCCGAACGGGTGAAGCAGACGTTTGAAACGCAGGTGCAGGCCTTCCTTACACAAAAAGAGTTCGAAGTGAAACGATTGGACGGTGAGGTTACGTTGGAAGTAGACCTGGCCACCACGGTCATAGCAGACGCGGTTTCCATCGTCCCGGGCATCAAACGTCTCGATGGAAGAACGGTGCAGTATACCAGCAGCAGGTATGAAGACATCTTTCATATGATCCTGACCATTGCCATGCTTGGTGGCAAATTCGCCCAGTATACATAAGATGAACCCGCGTTTGAGAGAGGAAGAGGTATGGGAAAGTATATAGTACGACGTTTGCTCATGATGATACCGGTGCTCCTTGGAGTCACCTTCATAGTATTTTTCATCATGTCCCTGACGCCCGGCGATCCGGCCGCCATCATTCTGGGAGACCAGGCGAGCGCCGAATCGCTTGCACAAAAACGAATCGAGCTGGGATTGGATAAACCCTTGCTCGTACGGTATGCAAGCTACATGGGAAGCCTCTTTCGCGGAGATCTTGGGGTTAGTTACCGCAACCAGCTCTCGGTGGCCGAGCAGGTGTGGGATAAGTTCCCGAACACCGCGTTATTGGCCATCGCCGGTATTCTGGTTGCGCTGCTCATCGGTATTCCGGTGGGAATCCTCTCTGCAAAGAAACAGTACACATTCATGGACAACTCCTCGATGGTGCTCTCCTTGGTTGGGGTTTCCATGCCCAATTTCTGGTTGGGCCTTTTACTCTCCCTTCTGTTCGCGCTCAAGCTCGGCTGGCTTCCTTCACAAGGAATGGGCAGTGGGTTTTTCGGGTTGCTGCGCTCCTTGGTCCTGCCCGCCATCACCCTGGGAACAGGTGTTGCAGCAACGGTGGTGCGCATGACCCGCTCCTCCATGCTTGAGGTAATCCGCCAGGACTATATCTCCACTGCACGGGCGAAGGGAATTACAGAAAAGCAGATCACCAACAAGCACATGCTCAAGAACGCCCTCATTCCCATCGTCACTGCAGTGGGTCTGCAGTTCGGCCACCTCCTCGGTGGAGCCATGCTTACCGAAACCATCTTCTCCTGGCCGGGGCTGGGACGCCTGATGGTCGATTCGATTACCAGCAAGGATATTCCCATGGTACTGGGAGCTGTAATTTTCATGGCAGTCATGTTCAGCTTCGTCAATCTTCTGGTCGACATCCTCTATGCCTTCCTCGACCCGCGCATAAAGAGCCAATACAAGGGGAGAAAGGCAACCATCAGAAAGGAGGTCACCGCATGAAGACATCGGATGTCAGGAAACAACGCACCCTTGCAGCAGAGACCTGGAGACGTTTCAGGAAAAACAAGCTGGCACTTGCCGGCATGATCGTCCTGATCACCCTGGTGCTTATCGCCCTGAGCACCATAGTAATCGACTTGGTCACCGACAATGCCATTTACAACAACTATGTAATCAAGCAAAACCTTCGACTCAGGCTGCAGGGCCCGAGCAAGGCCCATATATTCGGCCTCGATGAGTTCGGCCGTGACATACTCATGCGAATGATCTGGGCGGTGCGATACTCCCTGTTCATGGGAACCATCGCCATCGCACTGTCGACAGTCGTCGGGGTCATTCTCGGTTCGATCGCCGGCTACTACGGCAAGGTTACCGACAACATCATCATGCGCTTCATGGATGTGCTGCTCGCCATACCTTCCATGTTGCTGGCAACCGCCATCGTAGCCGCCTTGGGCACCAGCCTGACCAATGTCCTGATAGCAATCGCCATCAGCTATGTACCCACCTTCGCCCGCACGGTCCGCGCCTCGGTGCTGACCATCAAGGACCAGGAGTTCATCGAGGCAGCCCGTGCAATGGGTGCCAGCGATTTCCGCATCATTTTCAAATACATTCTCCCCAACTCGATGGCCCCGCTCATCGTACAGTCAACTTTGGGAGTCGCCGGTGCGATTTTATCCATTGCAGGGCTTTCCTTCCTTGGCTTGGGCATACAGCCGCCGACCCCCGAATGGGGCTCGATGCTCTCCTCGGCAAGGTCCTACATCCGGGAAGGCTGGCATATAACCGTAATTCCAGGGTTGGGAATCATGATCACCATCCTCGCACTCAACGTCATGGGTGATGGATTGCGCGACGCCCTCGATCCACGATTGAAGAATTAGGAGAGACCATGAAGACTACTACCGAAGAGCTGATACGCATTGAAAATCTCACCGTTCAGTATGAAACCGATGACGCGGTGGTCCATGCGCTCAATGATGTCTCGCTTTTCATGAGAAAAGGAGAGACGCTGGGCCTGGTTGGAGAGACCGGAGCCGGCAAGACCACCCTCGCACGAAGCATCCTGCGTCTGATTCCCTCCCCTCCGGGCGTCATTAAATCCGGCAAAATTTTCTTTGACGGCATGGACCTGCTCAGTTTGAGCGAGAACCAGATGCGCGCCATTCGAGGCAACAGCATCTCCATGATTTTCCAAGATCCCATGACCAGTTTGAATCCTGTGATGAGCGTCGGGGACCAGATCATGGAGGTTGTGGAGGCCCACAACAAGGAATTGAGTAAAGCTGAGATGGAAAAGCAGGCACTTTCCATGCTGGAGATGGTCGGTATTCCTTCATCAAGAAGCCATGAATATCCTCATCAGTTCTCAGGGGGAATGAAGCAGCGGGTCATCATCGCCATCGCCCTCGCATGCAATCCCACCCTGCTGATCGCCGACGAGCCGACCACCGCCTTGGATGTAACCATCCAGGCCCAGGTTCTCGATATGATCACAGCCCTCAAGACCCGGCTGAATACTGCAATGCTGCTCATCACCCACGACCTCGGGGTGGTGGCGCAGAACTGCGACCGCGTTGCAATCCTGTATGCCGGGCAGATCATCGAGCTGGGTACGCTCAGCGATATTTTCAAACGCCCCACCCACCCCTACACCAAGGGGTTGCTCGGTTCCATTCCCTCTCTGACCAAGGAAGTAAGGCGGCTCAGCCCGATCAAGGGCATGATGCCAGACCCGACCGACCTGCCGCCGGGATGCAAGTTTGCACCCCGCTGCCAATTTGCAACGGACATCTGCAGACAGGCTGTCCCGCCATCCTATCAGATCAGCGACACTCATCAGGTGCGCTGCGTCCTTGCCAATGCGGAGGTGAACAATGGCTGAACCCTTGCTCAAGGTTGAACACCTGAAGAAATACTTTCACACCAACCAGGGTACCCTGCATGCGGTGGACGATGTCTCCTTCACCCTCAACAAGGGCGAGACGCTGGGGGTTGTCGGAGAATCGGGCTGTGGAAAGTCCACATTGGGAAGAACCATCCTACGCCTTCACGAGCCGACCGGCGGTAAGGTCTTCTTTGAAGGGAAGGAAATTACGGGCATGGGCAAGCAGGAGCTGAAGGATCTCAGGCGCGACATGCAAATCATCTTCCAAGATCCATTCGCCTCACTCAATCCGCGCATGACCATCAGCGAGACGATTGGAGAGAGCCTGCTCATCCAAAAGATCTATACCCGCAAGCAAGCCGATCAGTTGAGAAAGCGTGTGCTGGAGCTGATGGACTTCGTCGGACTGTCGCCAAGGCTGGTCAACAGCTATCCGCATGAGCTGGACGGAGGCAGAAGGCAGCGCATCGGAATCGCCCGAACCCTCGCCCTCGATCCGAAGTTCATTGTCTGCGATGAGCCGGTATCTGCGTTGGACGTCTCCATTCAGGCTCAGATTCTCAACCTCATGCAGGATCTGCAGGATGAGTTCGGCCTGACCTACCTCTTCATCACTCATGACCTTTCGGTGGTGAAGCATCTCTCCAATACCATTGCGGTCATGTACTTGGGACAGGTGGTCGAGCATGCACCTTCCTTGCAGCTCTTTGAAAGACCGCTGCACCCCTATACCCAGGCCCTGCTTTCCGCCATTCCCGTTCCCGACCCCGACTACGAGGTCAATCGGGTGCTTCTGCAGGGAGAACTGACCAGTCCCGTCGATCCTGTCCCCGGTTGTCGGTTCGCCAAGCGATGTCCGTATGCCTGTGATGCATGCAGGAAGGCCGATATTCCTCTCAAGGAAGTGGCCCCCGGTCACTTTGTTGCTTGTACGTTGGTGTAAAACATTGTTCCTGCCAAAGGGCCAATGAAAGAAATAGGAGAAAAGACCATGAAAAAGATGCTGACCGTGCTACTCGTTTTACTCTGCAGCGCAGCCCTCTTCGCTGGCGGGTCCGCAGAATCGTCTACCACAGCCGCAACAGGCTACAAGGATACGATTACTGTCGGACAAGGTGCGGATGTCACCTCATTCGATCCTCACATCGGTAAGGAGACCCCCGCTGTCGCAGTCACCAACCACATCTTTGACACGCTTGTGGACACCAATCCGACTACCGGTGAGGTTGTCCCCCAGATTGCTGAGAAATGGGAGGTAGTATCCCCTACTTCGTACCGGTTCTTTATCCGCAAGGGCCTTACGTTCCACAACGGTGAAGCCCTGGATGCCGACGACGTAAAGTTCTCACTCGATCGCGCCATTGCAAGCGGATCGGTCTCCTACATCGTCGACTTCATCAAGGAAGTTAAGATCGAAGACCAGTACACCGTCCTTGTCACCACCAAGGCTCCGTACGGACCGACGCTGCGCAACCTCGCAGTTCCCTTCGCCGCCATCGTTCCCAAGGACTATGTCTCTGCAAACCAGGACATCCTGAAGACCAAGCCCGTCGGATCAGGTCCCTACAAGTTCGTCTCCTGGACCCAGAACGACAATGCCAAGCTTGAAGCCTATGACCAGTACTACAACGGCGCCCCCAAGACCAAGAACCTGATCATCAAGGTCATTCCTGAAGCATCCCAGAGAACCATCGCCCTGGAGACCGGTGAACTGGATATAGTGTACGATGTGCTGGTCTCAGACCTTAAGCGGGTGAAGGAAAACAAGAACCTCGTTCTTTTGGAAGCCCCGTCGTTGACCTGTTTCTACATCTCCTTCAACATGCGCAAGCCCCCGTTCAACAATCAGAAGGTCCGCCAGGCCATCAACATGGCGATCGACCGCCAGCTGCTGGTTGACACCGTCAACAGCGGTACCGGAGCCGCAGCCGATGAGATCATCGCCCCGGCCGTATACGGCTACTACTCCACCGGTGTATGGGAATACAATCCCACCAAGGCAAAGCAACTGCTTGCAGAAGCCGGCTACCCCAACGGGTTCAATGCAACATTGTGGGTGAACAACAACCAGAGCCGTGTAGAGATGTGCCAGGCCATTCAGGAGATGCTCAGGGAAATCGGCATCACCGTAAAGGTCGAGGTGATGGAATTCGGCACCTTCATCAGCCGCACCACCGCCGGGGAGCATGACATGGGATATTTCGGCTGGGTAACCTCCACCAAGGATGCCGATTACTCCTACTACTCCTTGCAACACAGCTCACAGCAGGGAGCTCCCGGAAACCGTTCCTTCATCGCCGATCCCGAAGTCGACCGTCTGGTCATGCTCGGTCGCACCAGTGCCGACACCAAGGTTCGCGATGCCGCATACAAGGATCTGGCCATCAGGCTGAAGGAAATCGCAAACAACGCTCCGATCCTTTATACCGCGATCACCGCTGGTACAAACAAGAAGGTTGAGGGCTTCGTACTCGACCCGATCGGATATCACAGATTGGAGACCGTCAAGGTGTCCAAGTAACAGGCTTCAGGTTCCAGGCAGGCGGCATTGCAGCGGACGTACGTACTCTGCTGCACATCCTTGGGTTCCCTTGTGATGCCCCTGCCTGGTTTCATTCCATCCAAAAGGATAAAAGTCCATGAATACGCAAGACCTCATTCAGAGCATCAAACGCATCAGCGATGCCAACGGCATCAGCGGTTTTGAAGATGAAGTGCTTCATGTAATCCGAGCAGAAGGTGCCGGCCTGGGTACCTTCGAGGAAGACCGGATTCGCAACCTCTATCTCTACCGACACGAAAACAAAGCAGGAAGGCCCATCGTACAACTGAACGCCCACACCGATGAGGTTGGTTTCATGGTCAAGGCGATACGCCCTGACGGTATGATTGAGTTCATTACCATCGGTGGTTGGATCCCGACCAATGTCCCGGCCCACATGGTGCGCATCCTCAACAAGGATGGTATCTATGTTCCGGCCGTAGTTGCAAGCAAACCTCCTCACTTTATGAGTGAGGCAGAAAAGAAGGCCCCCTTGGAAATCACAAACCTCGTACTCGATGTAGGGGCGAGCAGCAGTGAAGAGGTCATCAAGGAGTATCGAATCGGAATAGCTGCACCTGTGGTGCCCGAAGTAAGCTGCACCTTTGATGAGAAGCACGGCCTTTTCATCGGCAAGGCGTTCGACTGCCGTATCGGCTGTGCAAGCACCCTCGCCACCCTCAAGGAGTTGCAGGGCATGGATCTGAAGGTCAACCTCGTTGGCGACTTCTCCAGCCAGGAGGAAGTGGGAACCCGAGGCTCGATTGTCAGTGCCAATACCATCAAGGCCGACCTGGCCATCGTCTTCGAAGGCTGTCCTGCCGATGATACGGTGGTGCCCTCGTATCAGGCGCAAACGTGTCTAAAAAAGGGCCCGATGCTGCGCCACATCGATTCACGTATGATCACCAACCCCCGCTTCCAGCGGTACGCCCTGAACCTGGCCCAAGAGCTAGGCATCCCGGTACAGGAGGCCGTGCGCAGTGCAGGAGCAACCAACGGCGCTCCCATTCACTTGGCCCATGATGGAATTCCTGCCATTGTCATCGGTATCCCTGTCCGCTATGCCCACACGCATTATGGGATCAGCGCTCTCTTCGATGTCGAGCAGGCAGTACGCCTAGCCAAGGAAATCCTGCTGCGGATGGACAGCAAGACCATCAGGAGCTTTTGATATGGGAATGCGCATCGGGTCCATGTTTCCTCTTCAGGAGGTCGGGGAGAAACCATCCTCTTACTTTTCGAATAAAGGAGAGGATGTGCAATACTTTCTTTCCGGCCGATGCGCACTCTACGCCTGCCTTCTGGATTGCACTAAAAACAACACACCAAACATTGCCTACGTTCCTGCCTACACATGCGAGACAGTGCTTGCCAGCTATGTGAAGGCAGGTTATACCCTGCGTTTCTACGACGTCGACATAGAAGACCTCAGACCATGCTTCAAGACAGAGGACCTGCAAGGAGTCTCTGCTCTGAACCTCTGTGGCTACTTCGGTTTCAGCAGGTATGACAGCGCCTTTCTCCGTGAATGTAAAAGAAGAAACATTACAATCATCCAAGATACCACCCACAGCATGTTCTCCAAAGATGGACACTACGAGGGAGCTGATTACTATGCAGGTAGTGTCAGAAAATGGCTGGGGATTGCAAGCGGCGGTGTTGCAGTCAAAAGGAACGGTACATTCTCAATACAGCCGATTCCCGCCGACGAAGAGCATCTCAAAGGCCGCTACAAGGCGATGGAGTTTCGAAAGCTCGCAATCAAGACGAACAATGATTCCTACAACGAGATGGCTTCTTCGGTGTTCTGGGAGACGGAGATGCGCCTCAGACGCATGTTCGATGCCTTTGCAGGCGACCAAAAATCCAAGACAATCCTGGACAATCTCGATCCGACATTCCTGATTGAAAAACGTAGAACGAATTACCAAACGCTTCTCGATGCACTCACTCCCTCGTCGCAATGCCGGCCGATATTCAGCAACCTTGACGAACATACCTGCCCCAGTCACTTCTCCTTCTATGCACAGGACAGGGAGCAAGCGCAGCAGCAATTGGAGAAAAAGGGTATACGGAGCACCGTTTACTGGCCGCTGCCCCCTATGCTGGCCGACAGGGAACGCTATGGGCAGGCATCATACATCTACGATCATGTAATGAGTGTGCAGATGGACCAGCGGTACAGCAAAGAGGATATGGCGTATCTGGGGAAGGAATTAGCGAAATTATAATCGTTGCACTCTTGCACATAAGGTGTATTACTTGTACCCTTGGCTATTATGAAAAGAAGACGCCTCCTGCTTGTCTTCCTGCTCTGTTCTACCTGCTTCGCCCTCCAAGCTACACCAAATTTCACGGCTATCTACCAACCTGAACAGTATCTTGAGTTCAAGAATGGCACAGATCCCTATACAAACTCGCAATTCGTCGCGCTGTTGGGTACCATGACGGTGGAAATCACTTCACCGGTTAGTATGAGACAACCCTAGTTTGTGCAGATGAATTCCAGTGCAGAGTTCTATTTCAGGGGCATGTTCGATTGGAATCCGAATAACATCAACACCACTCATACCATGCAGAACACCCAGTTCTATCTTGACACGGTTACCACTGTACGAAACCCGCAGGAGCATGTGTACAAAATCAGGCAGTCGCGAGGAGATGGGATTGCATTGCTCACTACCGTAGACAATTGGTACAATGTTTCCTTCTTCGAGACGAAAATCTACCTGAGAGCCATCCAAATCCCGACAGGGTGCTCTATCTGCTTCAGATTCTCGATGTGCGATCCTTCAATCCTTCAGATGCCTTCAACCCGCATAGAGCACGCGTCGCAACTGCAAAAATTACCTTGCAGAATGCAAAACCCGATGAAGCATATGATGTATATATCAGTTTTGACAGCGAAGTCACTCCCGGGCAGTTCAGACTCTCCCTTGACGGGGATCCATCCCAATATGGATTTTCCTACACGCTTTTCTTCCAAGATGAACCGGTCAATCCCGATGAGCAGGAAAGCTGGCTGGGCCTTACCTTGCAAGGCCCCAACGAGGCATATATCGATGCCAGGATCATTGAGGAATCGAAAGCCGAGAATGCCCCGGCTGGAACCTACAGTGATACCATCAGGGTCAGCATCACTCCGTTCGATACAATTTGAAGCAAGCCCATATAACAAAACTCCCCATCCCGTAAGGGAGGAGGAGTCTCTCTGTTTATGCCGCCTCTCAGAATTGAACTGAGGACACAAGGATTTTCAGTCCTTTGCTCTACCAACTGAGCTAAAGCGGCGTCAACGTCCTCTTGTATACCCTAATTGAGGTTTTCTTGTCAACACCTTTCTAAAAAAACACAAAATCTTGCACTTGGCACCCGTTGGATATGTGCTATAGTCCTCTGGAAGGGAGGAGCGCATGATCAAGGTATGCATGTTCGATATGGGAGGAGTGCTGGTACGCAATTTTCTGGTGGCTCCCAAGCTTCTCGCCTTTCTTGGCCGTAGTGAAACTTCCTTTTCCGAGCTTCCTGATTCGTTCAGGCAAGCTCTACGAGCTCACAGCAAAGGAGAAATCGAAGAGCTGGAACTATGGGACATCTATGAGAAGACAACAGGTTCCTGTGTCCCAAAGCATGAAGGGAGCCTGCTTGGGAAATTCTTTGAACCGACTGTCGACATACCCACGCAGGACATTCTCTGCGAACTAAAGCAGAAAGGCTATCGAGTAATCTGCGGCACCAATGTCAACGATTCCCACTACACCATCCACCATCGATTGCATCAGTATGACATTTTCGACCACATCTATGCCTCCCACCTTCTGCATAGCGCGAAACCTGAAGGAGCTTTCTTTCAAAGTATCCTGGAAAGCGAGCAGCTGGAACCCGACCAGCTGTTCTTTACCGATGACATGCCTGCGAATATTGAAAGCGCCCGCACACAAGGCTTGGAAGCCTACCTGTACACCGATGCGATTGCGTTGCAAGCACAACTGGAGAAACTGAAAATTCTTCGCTAGAACGCATCCAGACGCTTCTGTATTGAATCAGCGAGCTTTGCGATATGCAAACCATCCACAAACGAATGATGCGCCTGCACAGAGAAAGGAAGCAGCCATTTGCCATCCTTTACCGTATACTTGCCCCAATCGAATAAAGGAGTGGATGCATCCTTCTTTCCGGAAATAGTATGGGAGATATGGGTGTAGGAGAGCCAAGGCATGGGAGAAAATTGGAAGACATCATTCGCCAAGGGACCGGTAAAGTACTCCTTCTGCGCTTTCACCCGTGCGGCAGCTTCAGCCAGATAGTCGGGAAGGCTATCCTGCATAGGAACATAGACTACCTTGAACAAATCGCTCTGCTCATCCAAATAGGTACAAGCAGTATTGATCTTCCTGTACAAAACAACCCGACCATCGAGAAACCGATACCGAAACTCCTCGATTTCCTGGGCACACGAAGTCACCAGATGCACCATTGAGAACGTAAATGAGTAACCTGAAGACCGAACCCTCCCAAGAAAATGCGTAACGTCGAGTTTAAAAGTCACACAATACGAAGGTTCCACATACTCACGAAACACCTGGCAATGTACAGTCCGTTTCCAAGCAGCCATATCCACGACAGTATAGGTCTCCTGCATCTCCTATACTCCTTTCTTGTTTCAGATTCTATCACAATCACATAAGCAATGCCCGAGGTTGACAATTCCTTTCAAATCTTGCCCAATGCAGGGTCATCTGCTACAGTCACAGCACATGACTGATGCAAACCATCCCATCCTTTCGGTCCAAAACCTCAGCTTCTTCTTCGAGCAGGACAATCATATCCTCAAGGACCTCAGTTTTTCGATAGCAAAAGGTTCCTTCACCCTCATCACCGGGCCCAACGGGTCAGGCAAGAGTCTTTTGCTGCGTTGCCTGAAAGGGCTCCTGCAGCCAAAGACCGGTTCAATACACATCCTGGATGAAGATTTGACTCATAAGGCCAAGCAACGGATGCAGGCCATCGGACTGGTCTTTCAGGATGCAGAGACGCAGATAGTCGGCCAAACCGTCGAGAAGGACATCCGCTTCGGGATGGAGAATCTTGGATTACCCAAGGAAGTGCAGGAAAACAGACTGGAAGAAGTGCTTGCACTGCTGGATCTGCACAAGCAGAGGAACCAACGTCCACGCACGCTCAGCGGAGGGGAAAAGAGGCGCCTGGCAATCGCCGGGCTGCTGGTCATGGACCCCAGGCTGCTGGTTCTGGACGAACCGTTCGCAAACCTCGACTACCGCTCGGTGGTCAGCGTACTCTCCACCCTGCTGCGTCTGCAAAAGGCGGGGCATACGATCATCCTGGTAAGCCATGAAGTGGACAAGACACTCGCACACGCAGACCATGTGCTCCTGCTCGATGACGGGCATCTGGTACAAAGCGGCACTGCTGTCGATGTGTATCCGCACCTGGCATCCCATGGCATCTACCTGCCCTCCTCGGCGGGTATTGAGGAACTCTCATGGCTGAAGCGCTGATCTTCCACTACCGGGCGCAGGACACCTTCTTGTGCAAGGCAAATCCGCTCACCAAGGTTGTTGCCGTCATCGCCATTTGTGTACTCATTCTCTCTCTCTCCTTGTCCGGCTTGCTTTTGGTAAGCGCTGCCTTGCTTGTCACAACCTTTGCCCAACACCTGCCCTTGCGCAGCTATAAGCGCGAGCTCAAGTACTTTGCCTTTCTGCTGTTGCTCATCCTTATAACCGAATATATGGCGACACAAAGCCATCAGCAGGCAGCTTCGGCCTTTCTTCGTTTCGTCTGCATAATCCTCTGCGGCCTGCTCATCGCCGACAGCACCTCTCCCGACGACCTGGCTCGATCACTGGGAAGCCTTCTCGATGGAATCCCGTTCATACGGGGTTGGGAGGTTGCCAGCGCCATCGAGCTGACTCTCTCCATTCTTCCCATGATCTTCGATGCAGCCCTGCAGGTCGTCACCGCCAGAAAAGCCCGCCTTGAGAGACGACGCAACCCGTTGGCCTCACTCACCTCCCTGATTTCCGCCATCTTCAGCCTCCTGTTGGACAAGACCGAGGACCTCTCCCTAGCCCTGGAGGCAAGGCTCTTCGACCCGGTTCGTCCACGGCAGAGACTTCCTTACACGATAGCCGACCTGAAGCTCGCAATCCTTCTTCTCATACTGCTTTTGCTTACTTCCATGCTATAGTTATCCTATGGATGCCAAACAAGCACTACGCACCGAGCTTAGACGCCAGGCAAAGCGCCTTGCTGCCTCTGACTTTTCGCATGAGGACGCAATGAGCTGTGATGCATTGCTGCAATCAAGTGCATACAAGCAGGCGACCATGTTGTTTGCCTATGCTCCCATGGAAGATGAAGTAAACATCACAGCACTCTTGAAGCATGCAATCGCAAACAAGGCTCTTGCCCTGCCGGCATGCAAAGAGGATGGAAACATCACCTTTTTTCGTGTTGAGAATCTTGCTTCATTGACAGCCGGACGGTATGGAATCCTTGAACCGAAGCAGGATTTGCAGGTTGAACCAACAATGCATGATCTATTGGTGATTCCCGGTCTCGCCTATACCAGAAACGGCAGGAGGCTCGGCCGCGGGAAAGGCTATTACGACCGCTATCTCGCCTCCAACCCCGGCTTCTTCACCATCGGCATATGCCGCAGCCATCAATTATTGGAAGATATCCCCACCGATGCATGGGACAAGTCAGTCAGGACAGTGCTTTGTGCAGGAGTATTTTATTGATTGTCCTTGCAGAACCAGACGAATCGCTGATCGGCCATCATGGAGAAAAACCGCTGGCAGGCCTCGTCGGACTTGCTCTGATGTATGTCCAAGAGGTGCGAGCGCATCTCCTCGGTGCGGACGCTGCGCAAAATTGAACTCAAGGCACCCAAATACTCCATTTGGATGGAAGGAGAGGAGGCGATGACAAAGAGCAGATGCACAGGCATGCCATCGGCGCTTCCGTACTCAAGCCCATCCCTGCTGATGCCCAGGGCGATGTGCACCTCGTTCAGTCCCAGGATCTTGCCATGGGCTATGGCCACCCCGTGACCTATGCCTGTCGTCTGGGCGCGCTCACGACGAAGCACCCCGCGTTTGAAGCGCTCGATATCGGGAAGAGAGGAAAATATGTTGCAGGAATCTATCACTTCCAGGATGGCCTGGGTTTTTTCAGTAGCCTGAAGCTGACAGATCACCGATCGGCAATCGTTACGAATATCCACTACGATACTATACACAAACACGAAATGAGCTTCAAGGCGGTGGACCCGAACGCAATCGGGTCCACCTGCAGTGATCTAAAGGGTTTGCAGATAGTCATTCATTGCCTTCGCCGCCTTACGGCCCTGTCCCATGGCAAGGATGACCGTCGCAGCACCAAGTACGATATCGCCTCCGGCATAGACACCCTTGAGCGTAGTCTCACAGGTCTCTTCATTGACGATGAAGTTTCCCCGTCTATTAACCTCGATCCCGTCGGTGGTTGCCTTGATCAAGGGATTGCTGTCGTTTCCGATGGCGACGATGACGGTGTCATAGTCGTACATCTTCTCACTTCCTGCGATCTCGATGGGACTGCGTCTGCCTGAGGCATCAGGCTCGCCCAGTTCGCACGTGATCAACTCAACACCGTTCACCCGCCCCTTCTCATTGGCGGTAATCCTAAGTGGGGCGTGAAGGTACAAAAACTGTACACCCTCTTCCTTGGCGTGAGCGACCTCCTCCTTACGGGCAGGCATCTCAACCTCGGTGCGGCGATAGACGATCGTCACCTCTTCGGCGCCCAAACGCTTTGCCGTACGGGCCGCATCCATGGCCACGTTGCCGCCGCCGAAGACTGCAACCTTGTGGGAATCAAAGAGAGGAGTCAATGCTTCTCCGACTGCATACGCCTTCATGAGGTTACTGCGGGTCAGATACTCATTGGCCGAAAAAACACCGATGTAGTTCTCGCCTTCGATGTTCATGAACTTCGGAAGGCCGGCACCCGAGCCGACGAACACGGCATCAAAGCCGTCCTTCTCCATCAAATCGGAGATCTTTCGGGTTTTGCCCACCAGATAGTTTCGGCGGATCTCTACACCCATGGCAACCAGATTGTTCAATTCATGCTCGACGATCTTCTTGGGAAGACGGAACTCAGGAATGCCGTACACCAATACCCCACCGGCCTTGTGCAACGCTTCGAACATCACCACCTCGTGACCGCCTCTTCTGAGGTCTGCAGCGGCTGAGATGCTGGCAGGTCCTGTTCCAACCACAGCGACACGCCTTCCCGTCGGTTCTCCCACCTGGGGAACCTTCTCAAGCTCGTGCTCTCGGGCGTAGTCGGCGACAAACCGTTCGATGCGGCCGATGGATACCGACTGATCGATGTCCTTGTGTATTTTACCCACAGTGCAGTAGAGCTGGCACTGACTCTCCTGCGGACACACCCGTCCGCAAATGGAGGGAAGCAGGCTGCTCTGCTTGATGATTTCAACCGATTCGGCAAACTTACCCTGGGCAGCCTTGTCGATGAATGCAGGAATATCGATGGCGACCGGACAGCCGGCGATGCAAGGCTTGTTCTTGCACTGCAGACAGCGCATCGCCTCGATCCTCACTTGGCTTTCGGTGTATCCAATGGCTACTTCCTGCATATTGGCAACCCGGATCTCGGGCGCCTGGGTGGGCATCTCCTGCAGCGGTATCTGGGCCCGATCCCTCGGGGTCAACTTCTTATCGGCATATTGGGCCAGCAATGCCTGCGCCTGTGCGTCCAACTCTTCTCTCGTAGCATGCATAACGCTTATGCCTCCCCTTCCTTGATGTGCATACCAATATGGCAGCGGTGATGAGCTTCCTGTTCCTTGCTCTTGTAGGTACCCAGGCGAAGCAGCATATTGTCCCAATCCACCTGATGTCCGTCAAATTCCGGGCCGTCTACACAGACGAATTTGGTTTTTCCCCCAATGGTCACCCTACAACCGCCGCACATGCCCGTACCGTCGATCATAATGGTGTTCAAGCTGACAATCGTGTGAATCCCATAGGGTTTGGTGGTGAGGGCGGCAAACTTCATCATGATCGGAGGACCGATGATGACGACACAGTCGGGTTTGTATTGCTCACACAGCTCCTTCAGCGGTTCGGTCACCAACGCCTTGCGCCCGTAGGAACCGTCGTCGGTTACGACAATGACTTCATCGGCGGTAGCCTTCATATCCTCTTCCATGATCAACAGGTCCTTGTTCCTGGCACCCATGATCACCTTGACTTCATTACCGGCTCTCTTCATCCCCTGTACGATGGGAAACAGGGGTGCCACCCCGATTCCTCCGCCGACACAAACAACCTTGCCGTATTTCTTGATGTCGGTGGGTTTTCCCAACGGACCAAGCAGGTTTTCTATGGTGTCGCCTACCTCCAAAAGAGCCAGGCGATGGGTTGTTTCTCCGACAGCCTGGAAAATCAGGGTGATGGAACCCTTGACAGGGTCTGCATCGGCAATCGTCAACGGAATGCGCTCGCCGAAATCCCCACCCATCTGCAGGATGATGAACTGTCCGGGCTTTCGCGCCTCGGCAATCTCCTTGGCCTCAATCTCCATTCTGAAAACTTCGGCCGAAAGCCGCTGCTTAGAAAGAATCGTATTCATGACTTCTCCTCAACACTTGTCTTGGCGTATGCACAATCCACCACTCTGGCCTAAAGATAGGTCAAACATGCGAATAATAACAGGTGTGCATGGTGTTGTCAGTATTAAATTCTGAGCAAGGAGTGTCAAGTGCATCTTGCCCAAGAAGACGCATGCTGGCAAACTAGGAAAAGGAGGGTCAATCATGATCAAGAAAGAACAGGAGATGAAAAGCGTCGTCAAGCAGAGGATGCGGGAAGGTACCGGGCAGGTGGTGGTCAAATCATTGATGGATGAGGGGACTGTATCGCACAGTCGGTTGTTCGCTGAGTTGGTCATCGAGAAAGGCTGCTCCATCGGCAAGCACGATCACGTAAATGAGACCGAGTACTATTGGATCACCGAAGGGAAAGGCATCGTCACCGAAGCCGACGGAGAGAAGGTCGTGCAGAAAGGCGATTTGGTCATCACCGGAGGCGGAGCCAGCCATGCCATCCGGAACGATGAGGATGAGACCTTGAAACTGATGGCCCTCATCATTTTGGAGTAGAGAATTGGAACAGCCTGCAGGAAACTGCAGGCTGTTGTGTGCAAGAGTATTGGTGATTGATGCTATTTAATCTTCACTTCAATCGTCTTCGGAAGGACTTCCTTCTTCTTGGGCAGGGTAAGGGTCAAGACACCGTCGGAGAACTCGCCCTCGATCTTCTCCTCATCGATGCCCTCGGGAAGGCTGAAGGAACGCTCGAACTTCTTGAAGTATCGCTCGCGTACCAGGCTCTTCTTACCGTCGACATCCTTGAGAGACTCCTTGTTGCTGGAAAGCTTGAGAACATGCTTATCCACATTGACCTGCACCTCATCCTGCTTGTAGCCGGCGAGTTCTGCCTCGATCACATACGACTTCTCAGTCTCATAGATGTCCACCGGGGGGATCTTGGAGCGACTCACACCCCAGTCGGAAAAGAGATCGTTGAACAGGGAATCGAAGTTCGAAAGACCATTATTCTGATTGTAGGTTACGTAATATTTCATGTTGACACCTCCATGTGTTCATTGCTGTGCTTTTTCATTCGTAAAGTACTATGCAACTGGCGTGCCAACTTTTACCTAAATTTGTAATATATTTCTATTTTTTTATATTATATCAATTTATAAAATCCTTTACGTACAGAGATTTCCATCACACTCCCTTGACTGTTTCCAATGTGGCCCAATCGGGAATTACTGGTTCATAGATAGGGCCAGAATGACACACCCATATCATAAAGACTCGATTTCTGTTCCCATCTGACTCACCGAACGTAGTTTGCAGCCCCTTTGAAGAGTCCAAAGTCGGCCGAAACAGGCGCATTGCGGTAGAGCTCGCTGACGGCTCGCTCGCTATGCGCCATCCGTCCGAAGACCTTCCCATCTGCAGAACTCAGGGCCTCCACTGCATACAGCGACCCGTTGGGATTGTCGACCGAGAACGGGGCTGCAACATTGTGCTCATCCACATACTGGCTTGCTATCTGCCCGGCCTCCGCCAACGCGTTCAGGGTATCGGCATCGGCGGTGAAACGGCCTTCGCCGTGACTGATCGGAAGCCGATGAACCTGCCCCACCTCGTACTCGCTGAACCACGGCGAAAGCGTTGAACTGACCCGCGTCCTCACCACCGTCGAGATATGCCTGCCCGCTCGGTTGTAATCGAGCAAAGGATCGTGTTCTCCAATTGTCGTGATACGGCCGTGCGGCAGAAGGCCGAGCTGCACCAACGCCTGAAACCCGTTGCAGATACCGCCGACCAACCCGTCACGCTTCTCAAGCAGGTCGACGATCTCCTTCTGTATAAGGGGATTGCGCAAGAAGGCTGCGATGAACTTTCCCGACCCATCCGGTTCGTCGGCAGCAGAGAACCCTCCGCTGAGAAACAAAATCTGGGCCTGTCGGAGGGCGTCGCGCAGCCGCACGATGCTTCGTCTCACCTCGCTTTCGCTCTGGGTATTGATCACAACCGTTTCGCAGCTGACATTGCAGGCATTCCAGGCACGCTCGGCATCATACTCACAGTTGGTACCGAAAAAAACCGGAAGCAGCACCTTGGGCTTTGCAACCGGGTAACGGGAGCGGATGCGCGCCCGCTTCATATAAGACAAGGTAGGAACGGTCGATTCAGACTCCCACTCCTCCCTGTTGCCGTACACCGAAGAAAGAGGTGCTGCAAGCAGCTGTTGAATGTGCTCAAGCTCCCATGTTCCAAAGGGCAGGCAAAGTTCGGATTTCTCTATGGTATGGCCGATGCAAACACTACCGGGGCCAAGATCGTGATCACTCTCAACCAGGAACGCACCGTAACGCTTGCAGAACAGGTCCAAATCGGCAGTAACCTTGCAGCCGATGTCATTACCCAAGGCCATCTTGGAAAGAGCCTCGGCAATCCCACCGTATCCCAATGCCCAGCAGGAGAGAACCTGTTTCTTCCTCACCAATCCACCGACCTGCTCAAACAAGGCGGGAAGCTCTCTTTCCTGCTCTTTCTGCAGCAGATAGAGCTTGGAACCGGCTCTCTTCCATTCGGGACCGATAACATCGTCCTTGGGTGCGACCGAGACGGCAAAGCTCACCAAGGTGGGGGGGACATCCAGTTGCCTAAACGATCCGCTCATTGAATCCTTGCCTCCGATGGCGGCTTTACCGAATAGCCTTTGGGCCTTGTAGGCACCCAGAAGCGCCGAGGCAACCACGCCCCAACGAGCCGGATCATCCCCCGGCCGCCCGAAGTACTCCTGGAAGGTCAAATAGGTCTGGTCCCAATCACCACCGGCGGCCACCACTTTTGCAAGCGAGTGAACAACAGCCAGAAAAGCTCCTTCAAACGGATTTGCCTCCATCACAAACGGGTCATACCCCCAGGCGGCAAGGCTGGCTGTGGAGCTTTCCACTTCCGGCAGGGCAATCAAGGCCGCCATCGCCTGAATGGGGGAGCGCATCGTCTTCCCACCGAACGGCAGGAGCAGCGTTCCACAGCCGATGGTGCTGTCGAACATCTGATTCAATGCCTGCTTGCTGGCGACATTCAAATCGGAGAGCATGGCTTCAAAGGCTTGGACGCTTTGCGCTGACGGCCTTTTCTCACTTCTTGGATAGTGTGAAATCTCCACCGTTGCATGCTTTTTCGCTCCGTTGCTATCGAGCAGTGAACGCTCGATCTCAACAAGGACTTTACCCTGACAGGTCATCCTCAGAACAGGATCTCCCGTCACTCGTGCTACAACCGTTGCTTCCAGATTCTCCTCGTTTGCATACTGTAGGAAGGCGGGAACATCAAGCGGGGCGACCACCATGGCCATTCGCTCCTGACTCTCACTGATTGCCCGCTCGGTGCCGTCCAGCCCTTCATACTTGGTAGGGATGGCATCGAGGTCGATCACCAGGCCGGGGGCGAGCTCGCCGATGGCCACGCTCACCCCGCCGGCTCCAAAGTCGTTGCATCGCTTGATCAGAGACGAAACCTCCGCTCTTCTGAGCAGCCGCTGGATCTTGCGCTCCTCGGGGGCGTTGCCTTTCTGTACCTCGGCGGCGCACGACTCAAGCGAGGAAACATCGTGGCTTTTGGAGGAGCCGGTGGCTCCACCGCAGCCGTCACGGCCTGTCCTTCCCCCGACCAGGATGATCACATCACCTTCCACGGGAGTCTCTCTTCTCACGAAAGCTTGTCGAGCAGAACCGATGACAAAGCCGAGCTCAAGGTGCTTGGCGATAAAGTTCGGGTGATAGATCTCCTCGACAAGACCGGTGGCAAGACCAACCTGGTTTCCATAAGAACTGTAGCCCAAGGCCGAGCGTTGGGCGATGACACGCTGGGGCAGCTTTCCCTGCAGGGTTTCAGAAATGGGGGCACGAGGGTCTGCACTGCCGCTGATACGCATTGCCTGATACACATAAGCACGGGAGGAAAGGGGGTCGCGAATCGCTCCTCCTATACAGGTGGCTGCTCCTCCGAACGGTTCGATCTCGGTTGGATGATTGTGTGTCTCATTCTTGAACAACAACAGGGAGGGAACCACACCCTCATTGGTTTGCACATCGACCTTGACGGAACAGGCATTGATTTCCTCTGAGACTTCCAGCTTGTCAAGCCTTCCCTCCTTCTTCAGCTGCTTTGCAGCAAGGGTGGCGATTTCCATCAAGCAAATCGGTTTATGGGGGGCAAGCAACCTATGAGAGTCCAAGAAGGAGGCAAACACCGAGAGAATCTCGGGGTCCTTGATGAGAACCCGATCGAGTTCGGTCAAGAACGTGGTATGCCGGCAGTGGTCCGACCAGTAGGTGTCTATCACCTTCAACTCCGTCAGAGAGGGGTCGCGGCCCTTGTCGGCAAAATAGCGCTGCACCAACGCAAGGTCTTCACCATCCATGGCCAGGGAGTACTCTTGCAGTATTGCCATGCGGTCGGTCCGGGAGGAGAAACCGACCAAGCATGCGGGAAAAGCGGGAGCGGCAGAGCTCTCTCCTATATGCATGGGTATGCACAATGAGGCTTCCCTCGCTTCCACGGGATTGATGAGATAGGATCGGATACGTGTTTTCTCCTCGTCCGAAACCTCTGATTCGAAGCAATAGAACGTTGCACAGCGAACCGTACAGAGAAGGTGCGGATAGACCAGCTGGATGCACATACGGGTAGAATCAGCACGCTGATCGAACTGACCGCCGAGCATTTCCACCCCCAAGGCCCAAGAACATGCAGGAAGCTCGGAAAGCATGGCATCGCGCTGGACCATACTCAATACGGTACGGGAAACATATGCTGCCTCTTGATCGCTCATCCCCTCGATGTCATACCGGTGGCAGATCGCCAAACGTGCAGGTTCCTTGAGTCCCAGAACGGAGGTCAGAGAAACAGCCAATGCCTCTTCAGCACTGCGAAATCCTTGTTTGCGTCGTACCCAGAATCGATGAACCATCACCTTTCTCCTTGAGCAAGGCTCTCTTTCCGATGTCCTTGCGATAGTGCATTCCTGCAAATGAAATCGAGTCAACGGCGTGATAGGCCTGCTCGACGGCCGCATCAAGGGTGTCTGCGCGGGCGATTACATGCAGCACCCTGCCCCCGCTGGTAACCAGATTCCCGCTCTCATCGATGGCAGTGCCGGCATGCAGCACCTCAACGCCGTCAACCAGGCGGCCTATGGTGATCTGCTTTCCCGTCTCATAGGAGAGCGGATACCCGCCGCTTGCCAAGGCGATGCTGCAGGCATAGCCGCTTGAAAAACACACCTCCACCTGATTAAGTGTCTGGTTCGTACAACTGACTAGAATGTCTGCGAGGTCGCTTTGAAGAAGGCTGAGCACAGCCTCGGTTTCAGGATCGCCGAAGCGGCAGTTGTACTCGATGACCACCGGCCCTGCCTGGGTGAGCATAAGACCGAAAAAGAGACAGCCGGTAAAGGGAATGCCCTCCTCACGAAGCCCCTGCAAGGTAGGCTCGATGATGGTCTTCTCACACAACGCGGCAATCTCCTCGGTGTACCAAGGGTTTGGCGCGATCGCCCCCATACCGCCGGTATTCGGCCCTGCATCACCGTCATAGGCACGTTTGTGATCCATGGCGCTGACCATCGCCTTGGCATTAACTCCGTCGCTGAAAACCAAAAGAGAGACTTCAGGACCGCTTGCATACGCTTCGATGACCACCGTTTTCCCGCTCGCACCGAATTGGTCGTCGACCATCATCTGTTTCACAGCCTTGAAGGCTGTTTCGCGATCGAATGCAATGGCCACCCCCTTGCCCAAGGCAAGGCCGTCTGCCTTCACAACAACCGGTAATTCGCAGTCAACAAGATAGGAATATGCTTGGTCGCAGTCGCTGAACACCCGGTAGGCAGGAGTGGGAATATGGTGGCGTTGCATAAAGGCTTTTGAAAAGGCCTTGCTGCCCTCAATCCTGGCCGCCTCCTTGGAGGGGCCGAAACAAGGGATGCCGTGAGATCTGAATGCATCGGCTAATCCGTTGACCAACGGTTCATCGGGTCCGACGACTGCAAGCTCGATCTGCTGACTCAAGGCGTATGCTGCGATGGCCGCATGGTCGGACATGCTGATATCGGCCATGCTGCACAGGCTCTGCATCCCTGCATTCCTTCCGATTGCAAACAGCTCATGGACGTGCTGCGGCTTGCTCAGTGCCTTCGCCAAGGCGTGTTCACGACCTCCACTGCCGATGATGAGGATACGCATGCTAGTGGTGGAAGAGGCGGATGCCGTTGGCGACCATGACCATGCCGTACTCGTTGCAGGCCTGGATCACTTCCTCGTCCCTAAGAGATCCCCCGCTCTGAGCAATATAGGAAACACCGCTTCGGGCCGCCCGATCGATGTTGTCACGGAAAGGGAAGAAGGCGTCACTGGCCAGGCTCACCCCTGAAACCTGTGCGAGGAAAGATCGCCTCTCATCCTCGGTCATGGCAGAAACATCGGTGGTAAGGAACCGTTTGCATTGCGCTGTCTCGGAGCGCAAAAAAAGCTCAACGGCATTATCCTTGTCGTTGCGGCTCAGGTTCGGCAGGAATGGGAGCGAAAGAACCCTCCCGCTCTGCCTGAGCTGCCACATGTCGGCTTTCTCGCCGGCCAGGCGCGTGCAGTGAATCCTGGACTGTTGTCCCGCCCCCACCCCGATGGTCTGGCCGCGTTTGGCATAACAGACCGAGTTGGACTGGGTGTACTTGAGCGTATTGAGGGCTACCAGCAAATCCAATTCAGCTTCAGGAGGAAGGTTCCGATTCGCGGTTACAATGGGCGTAAGAACCGAAAGGTCCAGGATTTGGGTATTGCGCATCTGCTTGAAAGTAATGCCGAATACCGACCGTGTTTCTTGCAGCGGCGGTTCATAATCCTCATCGATTTGCAGGATGGTATAGGCCCCGCCCTTCTTCTTTTTCAACACCTCCAAGGCTTCCTTGCTGTAGGATGGGGCGATGACTCCGTCGGAGACCTCGCACTTGATGATCTGGGCGGTTGAGAGGTCGCACTCACAGCTGAGGCTGATGAAATCACCGAAACTGGACATGCGGTCGGCACCCCGGGCCCGCACATAAGCGACGGCCAAGTCACTGAGTTCGGTCTTCTCCCCAATGAAGTACATTTGCCGCTCGGCCTCATCAAGAGGCAGACCAACCGCTGCACCTGCAGGGCTGACATGCTTGAAAGAAGCTGCACTTGCATATCCGGTGGCCTTGGAAAGGGAGCGGACCAGCTGCCAGCCGTTGAGGGCATCCAATAAATTGATGTACCCCGCCCTCCCGTTGAGTACGGTCAGAGGCAGCCTGCCCTCCTCGACACAGATGCTCGCCATCCGTTGATTGGGGTTGCATCCATACTTCAGCTCAATACAATCCATTATCCGCTCCTTGTCTGATTGCAAACACTGCATCAGTGCCTGTCAGATTGATCTCCTTGACACACACGGCCACACGATACTGCCTGTCAAGCATCTCCCATATTCGGTCGGCTATCGAGTCGGCATCACCGGCCAGATCCACCTCCCTCGGCTCTCCTGTGAAACCGGGGAGCGGGTTGCCGTCCCCTTCGTAGGTGTGTATAAGATGGGCTTTTCCCTTTTCCAACTCTGTATAGGAGTAATAAGAACGATCGCAGCTTCCATCGTCTGAACGCCTGAGAATGGACAGTGTGTAGAAAGGATCTTGCCCAAGGTGAAAGAGACCGCTGATGCGGGGGGTGTAGTTGGGCGCATCAGGCTCGAACGTGCGGCTTTCAAGGGAGGCCTGCAGGGTCCTTCCCTGTCTCAAGCCATCCAGAATTGTATCGCTCTGATCGCCGTTTGCCACCACTACATCTTCACCCAGCCTGTCCATTGCACGGTAGATGATCAGCGAGGGATCGACAAGAAGGCTCTCATCGACGGCCTTTGTTCGCACCGTATCGCCTTCGGCCACCAGACAGCGATTCTTGCTGTGACTGCTACGCGCTGTAATGAAGTAGGCGATGATTGCATTTCCTCTCTCATTCAAACCGCATACAATTCCCCTGCCGGGGTACCTGTTTGCAGCCAGGTTCTGTAGTAGACTCATGTTTCTCTCCATGTACAGGCAGTAGGAGGCCACTGTCCTTGGAAGCAGTTTCCACTCCACCTGCTCTAAAATTCGTCGCCCCAGGGATGAGGGGGTGTCGTCGCCGAGTACATCGATCGCCTGTTGGGCGAGGATCGGACCGCCGTCGGCAACTTCATCGACCAGGTGCACGGTTGCCCCGCTGATTTTCACCCCCCGATGGAGGGCTGCTTGATGAACACGCAGTCCATAATACCCTTTTCCGCAGAAACTGGGTATCAGGGAGGGATGAATGTTGATGATGCGTCGCCGATAGCGCTCTGTCACCTCACAGGAGAGGATGCTAAGAAACCCTGCCAGCACAATTAAATCGATGTTGTGCTGTCCCAAACATGCAAGCAACCGGCTCTCAAACGCTTTCCCACCCAGCGTTCGTCTGTCCAATCCGACAGCCTCAATGTCATGCCGTTCGGCCCGCTCGAGGGCGGTGCATCGGCGGTCGCCGATTACAAGAACGATACGTCCATCAGCATTCTCCCCCCGCTTCTGGGCATCCAGCAGAGCCTGGAGATTGCTGCCATCACCGCTTACCAACACCGCTATACGAATCATACCAGCTCACACGCCTTGTCGCTTGCCACCACCTCACCCAGGTGATAGGAGCCTTCAAGCAGGGCCAAGGCGGCTTCGGCATCCTCTTTACCTACGGTAAGGACCATCCCCACCCCCATGTTGAAGGTATTGAACATGTCGTGCTCGCTGACTGAACCTGTACGCTGAAGCAGTTTGAAGATCGGCAGTACCCGTACATCGCTTCTCCGTATCCTGGCGCCAAGGCCTTCAGGGAGGGAACGGGGAATATTCTCATAGAACCCGCCGCCTGTGATGTGCGACGCCCCCTTGACGGTAATGTGCCGGGCAAGCTCAAGCACTTCTTTGACATAGATGCGGGTGGGCTCCAGCAAAGCCTGGCCGAGGGTCATCCCCAGTTCCGGGTAGAACACCTTCAGGATTTCAGGTTTGTCGTCCACGTTGAAGATATGCCTGACCAAGGAAAATCCGTTGGAGTGCACCCCGCTTGAGGGAAGGGCGATCAAGACATCGCCTTCGGCTATGCCTGCATTGTTGAACACCTTGCTTTTGTCGACCAAAGCGGTACAAAAACCCGCCAAGTCGTACTCCCCTTCCTGATACAAGCCGGGCATTTCGGCGGTCTCACCCCCGATGAGGGCGCACCCTGCCTCTTTGCAGCCTTGGGCGACACCTTTGACGATTTGCTCGACTTTTTCAGGTTCCAAGCGACCCAGGGCGATGTAGTCCAGGAAGACTTGAGGCTTGGCGCCGCAACAGATGACATCGTTGACACACATGGCCACGCAGTCGATGCCGATGGTATCGTGACGGTCAAGAGCGAATGCAAGCTTGAGTTTTGTGCCAACCCCGTCGGTTCCGCACACCAACACCGGATTGGGGGTCTCTTTCACATCCAGCTCAAACAGACCGCCGAAGCCTCCCAGATCGGAGATGACACCACGTGTATAGGTGGATGCAACATGCTTTTTCATCAGTTCAACCGCTTGATAACCGCGCCTTATATCCACCCCGGCTTCTTCATACCGTGTGCTGTAACTGTCATTGTGCATTGTTGCCTCCTTGGGGTACTGCACCGGGATACACGCCGGTGAAGCATGCACTGCAAAACCCGATGCCGGGATGGTCGCTGAGTTTGACAACCTGCTCGGGAAGCAGGAAGCCCAGCGAATCGACGTCAAGAATCGCTTTCATCTGCTGCATGTCATACTTGCAGGCAAGCAGATCCTTGCGTGAATTGATGTCCGTTCCGTAATAACAGGGGTGGAGAAAGGGAGGGGCCGAGGAACGAAGGTGAACTTCCTTCGCCCCCGCCTCCCGAAGCAGTCGGACGATGCGCTTGCTGGTGGTCCCCCTGACGATGGAGTCGTCGATGAGCACCACCCGCTTCCCCCTGACCGTGGAAGCGATGGGGTTGAGCTTGATGCGCACCCCGCTCTCCCTGTCCCCCGCCTTCGGCTGGATGAAGGTACGGCCGATGTATTTGTTCTTGATGAAACCGATACCGTAGGGAATGCCCGACTGACGTGAGTAGCCGATGGCTGCGTCGATGCCGCTGTCGGGCACCCCGATCACCACATCAGCCTGGCAGGGGTGTTCCAAGGCGAGGAAAGAACCGCTTCTGATACGCGCCTGATGGACGCTGATCGTATCGATCACGCTGTCGGGGCGGGCGAAATAAATCAACTCAAAGACGCACAGGCTGCTCTTGACCTTGTTCGTATGCACAATCGAACTGGTCAGGCGCTGGTCCGCCCGGTCGACGATGCAAATCTCCCCGGGCTGAAGGTCCCGGACAATGACGGCCCCCACCGCATCGAGGGCGCAGCTCTCACTGGCAAAGACATATCCGTCTTCCAGCTTTCCCATGCACAGCGGCCTGAAACCCCGAGGATCGCGTACTGCAATAAGTTGGGAGGAGGTCATGATCAACAGTGAATAGGCCCCTTCCAATTCAGCCATCGCTTTTTCAATCGCCTCTGCGATGGTGTGTGTAGTCAAACGGTGCTTGTAAATGAGATATGCGATGACTTCGGTGTCGCTGGTGGTGTGAAACAGGCAGCCGTCCCGCTCGAACTGCGAGCGCAGCGACTCGTCGTTGGTCAGATTACCGTTGTGGGCGATCGCCATGCTCCCTGCATGGTGGCGGACCAGCAGCGGCTGTACGTTCTCCCGCGACCGCTCCCCGCTCGTCCCGTAACGGGTATGGACGATGGCCATCCGGGTCTTCTCCTCATCAAAGACCAAGGCTTTGGGAAAGACTTCATTCACCAGACCCAAATCTTTCTGCAACGACAACTCACCGTCGGTGTTCAGTGCAATGCCGCACCCTTCCTGACCACGGTGCTGCAAGGCATACAGACCGTAGTGACAGGCAAGGCCTATGTGCTCCTTGTGTGCCGAACTGATGCCGAACAGTCCGCACTCCTCCTTGAGGCCGCCCACGTTCAGCTTCTCCCCAGAAGGCGTTGCATCACTTCGTGATATGCCTCTTCAACATCCCCCAAATCCCGACGGAATCGATCCTTATCGAGCTTCCTGCCTGTCTTGACATCCCAGAACCGGCAGGTATCAGGGCTGATCTCATCGGCGAGAACCAGCATTCCGTCTTCGGTGACCCCGAACTCCAGCTTGAAGTCGATCAAGGCGATGCCGACCTTTGCAAGGTAGTCGCTGAGGATGTCGTTGACTGCAAGGCTGTAGCGCTTGATGAGTTCAAGCTCCGCTTCGGTGGCAAGACCGAGGGCTTTGATATGACTGGAGTTCACCAAGGGGTCCCCCAGATCGTCACGCTTGTAGCAGAATTCAAGGACGGTACTTGCCAGTCTGGTGCCTTCTTCAAGACCCAGTCGCTGGGACAACGAACCTGCGGCAATAGAACGTACGATTACTTCCAAGGGAATTATGCGTACCGCCTTCACTGCCGTTTCCGTCTCTGAGAGCTGCTGGACGAAATGCGTCGGGATGCCTTCTTTGGCAAGCAGTTGCATCAGATGGTTGGTAATCTGGTTGTTGACAGCTCCTTTTCCTAGAATCGAGCCTCTCTTCTTACCGTTGAACGCAGTAGCATCATCCTTGTATGAAACAATATAGACACCCTTGATGTCGGTTTCATACACCCGTTTCGCCTTTCCTTCGTAAAGCATGGACAGCTTTTGCATCGCTTCCCCCTGTTGCAATAAAAAAAGAGCCTTATCTACATAAAGCTCTTCGCAATTCTCCTATCGGCTTCGCGCACAGCCTCCTGGCCCGCCTTTCTTCGCTCGTCAAGCCGCACAAGCAGCTCGGAGTCGGACAAGGCCAGTATTTGGGCGGCAAGCAGTGCTGCATTGGCCGCCCCGTCGATGGCGACTGTAGCCACTGGATACCCGCTGGGCATCTGAACCGTGGAAAGCAGGGCATCCAAGCCACCCAGGGAGGCGGAAAGAGGAAGCCCGATGACCGGCAGCAGGGTTCTACTCGCCAGCGTGCCTGCCAGGTGGGCGGCTTTTCCCGCTGCAGCTATCAAAACACCAAACCCTTCACTTCGGGCGTCAGAGGCAAATTGACAGGCTTCGTCACCGAGTCGGTGGGCTGATAGTATCCGTACAGAGTAGGGAATTTCCAATTCTGCAAGGGCCTTGATGGCCGGCTGTACCAGGCTTAGGTCGTTCTCACTTCCAAGAAGGAGGGCAACTCGTTGTTTGGCTGTCTGCATAGGCGTACGATAGCCAAAATTGCATACTTATACAAGTAGTTTTGCAACAAAATCTACACGTATTGGACAATTATGTTGTAGTAATGCAGTTAGTTGTTTTCACTAATCGCTTTTTGCAACATTTTATGCACCAAACGTACAGCATCTTCAACGCAACCATCACAACTACGCAACACAATACCAGTCTCATCTCCAAGCAGGTCCTTACAGACCAGGCTGCCGTTCTTTCGGGAAAACTCCGATAGTATTGCAGACGACCGGCTATAGGAAAGGCTCTTCGTCCCACCCTCTACACTGCCCTTGCTGGTCAACAACCCTACAATGGCCACCGCCCCGCTTACCGCTCCGCAGGTTCCCTGATGAGATCCCATCCCGCCTCCAAACCCTTCCATCAGCGAAAAGAGTGTTTGTTCAGGCAAGCCGACTTCATTACAAAAGGTGCAGGCCACCGCTTGGGCGCAGTTGTAGCCTTTGCTGCGCAACAGCATCGCTTTATCCACATAGTCTTGTTCCATGGCTTTTCCTTTCTACTCCCTGCCCGACTTGTGCAGGTAATAGGCATAGTCTCCTTCATAGATATTGAGCACACCCTTGTCCAACTCGAACACACGGTTGGCAAGATGCTTGAGGAAATACCGGTCGTGGCTGACGATCATCAGCGTTCCTTCAAAGCGTGAGAGAGCATCCAGCAACACCTCGCGGCTTTGGATGTCCAAGTGGTTGGTCGGTTCGTCCAGTACCAGGAAGTTGACCGGAACCGATAACATGCATGCCAGCATCACCCGGCTCTTCTCTCCCCCGCTCAGCGTCCCGATCTTCTTGTCCACATCGTCACCGCTGAACAGGAAGGAGCCGAGCATCGAGCGTATGGAGGGGATGGTGGACATGGGAACCCTATCGAAGACCTCTTCGAAGATTGTTTTATTGGGGTCCAGTACGTCGGATGAGTACTGACTGAAGTATCCCATGTTCACACTTGCGCCAAGCGTGGCTTCACCGCTGGAAGCCTCGGTAAGTCCGACGATGACTTTCAGAAGGGTGGACTTGCCCGCTCCGTTGATACCGGTCAAGGCAATCTTGTTGGTCCGCATGACAACTCCGCTGATATTCTCAAAGACGGTATGCTCACCGCCTTGGGCCTTGGGCCAGCGCTTGGTCAGGTCCTTGAGGACCACCACCTGGTCCCCGCTTCGCTGACAGGGAGCAAACTGGACCTGCATGATCTTTGATTCAGCAGGAAGTGTAATACGTTCAATCTTTTCCAGCGCCTTGATGCGTGATTGCACCAAGGATGCATGGCTTGCCCGGGCGGCAAATTTGGCGATGAACTCCTCGTCCTTTGCGAACCTGGCCTGCTGCCGGTTGTAGGTGGCGATGAGTTGCTCCCGCCTGATTTCGCGTTCACGGATGTAGAAATCGTAGTCGCCGCTGTAGCTGGTGACCTGACCGTTTGCCACCTCGACGGTTCGGGTGCAGATCCGGGTCATGAACTGGCGGTCGTGACTGGTCATCACCACATCACCCTTGAAGCTTGCAAGCCAGGATTCAAGATAGATGATCGATTCGAGATCCAAATGGTTGGTGGGTTCATCCATCAACAGTACATCAGGATTCAAGGCAAGGATCCTGGCAAGGGCGATGCGCATCTTCCAACCGCCGCTGAAGTGCTCCACCGGCTCATGATAGCGGTCCGGCCCAATACCCAGACCGGTGAGAATCTCTTCGCTTCGCTGGGTCAGGTCATACCCGTCGCGGGCAAGGAACTCGGTCTGAAGTTGCCCGTAACGCTCCATGTCGGCATCACTGAACACTTGACTTGCATCGCCCATACGGTGCTCAAGCGCCTCGAGCTCCAAACCGATCTCATAGACCGATCCCGAGCCGGCAATGACTTCCATCAGGGCGCTTCGGCCCTGCATCTCACCGACATTCTGGCTGAAATAGCCGATCACGGTATTATTGTCGATGAGCACCTGGCCGCTGTCGGCTTGTTCCTCGCCTGCCAGCACACGCAACAAGGTCGTCTTGCCGGCGCCGTTCGGACCTACAAGCCCGATTCTATCACCGCTTTTTATTAAAAAATCCGCATCCTTGAGAATGAAACGATCCCCATAGGCAACAGTTATACCACTCAGTTTTACCACCTGTCACTCCTCGAAAGGTCGAGTGTAGCAGAAAATGGTCGTGCATGTCAGGATGTCCAACGCCCGTAGATTTGTCGGTTGCACCTGCTGCACCTGCCTCCGACGAATGCTTTTTCGGGGTGCACAGGAACGTATCGTCTGTCCGATATCAAGAGCGAATTGCAATAAGGACAACAGGTGGCTTGCTTCTGCTCGGAATTCCCTGCATAGACATACTCGATGGGCGAAGATGAGACTGCATCAAGCAACTGCTTCATATACGTTTCTGAGGTTGCCTTTTCTGTTGCGAGGTAGCGGGGAAAGTATCGACTCAGGTGCCACACCTGCACTCCCCGCACGGCAAGCTGGTTTGCGAGGGTGAGGATGTGGGCCGTGTCATGCTCGCTTTCCATGACCATGGTGGTGACTTCGACATGGGCTTTCCTGTGAACAAGGTATTCAATGGCGTCCAACACAGGTTTTGCACTGCCTTTGCATACGCGCCGGTAGAATTGTTCATCCCCCTTGAGGTCGATGTTGTAGGCATCGATGAGGGGGAAAATCCGATTCAGGGCCTCCTCGCTGAATGTGCCGTTGGTCACCATGATGGTTGCAAGCCCTTTGGCCTTGGCAAGAGAGGCAACTTCGAGCATATAATCCTGCCACACCAGCGGCTCGCTGTAGGTGAAGCTGATCGAAGGGCATTTGCGTTCCATGGCGAGAGAGACAAGCGCCGGTCCGTCGACAGGCTCGGCTGCCGGGTTCTGCATGAAGGAGGGTTGGCTGATGGTGTAGTTCTGACAGAAATTGCAGTGCAGGTTGCAGCCGTACATCGCCAGCGACAGTGTTTTGCTTCCCGGAAGGAAGTGGTACAACGGCTTCTTCTCCACCGGATCGACTGCAAGGGCTACAAGCTGACCATACGCTTGAGTCACTAGTTCGCCCTGACGAACCATCCTCACCGAACAGAGGCCGCTTTGGCCTTCCTCAAGGGTGCAACGGTGGTAGCAAAAGTCACAGCTGATCTTCACCAAAGACCTCCGCCTGGAATACTTCAAAGCTGCAGGCTGCATCCAGGTATGCCTGAGGATAGAGCCCTGCCTTCATGGAAAGATGGGATAACATCGTCGGCAGGTCCCACCCCTGTTCTACGGCAACCTGCGGTAGAAAAACCGCCCGATGGTAGCCGTGCGTGAGCAGAACACCGTCGATGCCGAGGCGAATGTCAGACCAATTTTCGATGCTCCGCATGCTGCTCAAGAGGGATATCTCTATGATGAGGTGAGGCAGCTCTTCTTCGGTAACCGGATGAAAGCGCGGGTCGCTGAAGGCCGATTGGCGCGCAAGCGCCGGTATTTCCTGATAAAGGGGACCCCTGCCCCACAGATTGCCGATGCATCCCCTCAAATCACCCTTGTCTGTTTTGAGGGTGACAAAGCAGCCCATCTCAAGGCTGAAAGGCAGACTGTTTTCCTCCTTCAGCCTTTCGCAGAGCGGCGTTGGATTATCGGTCAATGTACCTGCAATAGCCTCGCGGGCGAGTGACAGCAATTGCTTGTGTACCATACGGTCCATACATTACCTCCACAGGATGGTAGAATAGGCGACAAAGTTGGCGTCCGTCGATGAGCTGATGTCCAAGGACGTGTAGTAATCGGCTACCCATCCTCTGCTTTGCATGCGGCCGGCTATGTGGCTGACCACCATGGCTGGAGCGTAGCCGCATACCGTACTCTTTTTTGATGAACAAAAAGCGAAAGCCTCCTCGATCCGTCCCTCGCAGAGCAGGTGGGAGAGAGCCAGGTCATCCTCCCTGACTCTCAGGGGGGCTCCGCTCTGATACGGGGTGTAGCCGAAACGCGGGCCGTAATGGGTGAAATCGCTGCTGGCGATCAAGGCTGTCCTGCCCTCCTTGATCTCATCCTGTCCGAGCTCTGAGACCAACGCATCAGCAATGGCTGCAACCGCTTGAGGCTGGGAAAAATGACTGATGAGGGCCAGGGTGACCTTCGGCCGATGAGAAAGACTTGCAATGTAGGGAAGTACCATCTCCAAGGCGTGTTCACTTTGTATTGCAGAGAAGTACTTGGCTTTGGCACTCGCAAGGTTCTGGCTTTCCAGCATTCCCAACGGGGTTTCCATCCCATCAAGGGGAGAGCTGGCCAAGGTGTCCATGCCCAGGTTTGCATAGTGGCTCGGAGCAAGCACGACAAGACGCCGGACGTTGGAGAGGTCGGCGGCGAAGAACGGTGCAATACCCGTTTTGGAATAGAACAATCCTGCATGGGGAAGGACTGCAAACCGGTAAGGACAGTGCTGATACGTGGTATTCTTCAGCACCGTCTCGATCGATTCGCTGATCAAGAGCCTGAGTGCCTGTTCATCGGCGGGATACCAGGATCCAGCAAAAAGTGCTTTGCGTATCATCGTGTTTTAATCCTCCGTACCTGTTTTCATCATAGTCCACCCGCTCCAAAATGCAAGGTGACGGTAGCTGTATGGAGGAAAAGAGGCAACCTGCCTGATTGCGTGACCTATCAGGCAAGTTGCCAAACGTGGAGGTAAAAAGAAACCAAAGGAGAATCAGGACACAGAGACAATCGAAACAGAGGAGAGACAGCGCCACGATTTGGGAAGTACTTTATGTTCTCCAAGGATGGAGATTTCACTTGTAAATACAATATCGTCACTGCTTTTACCGACCAACAGGTCGAAGCTTCCACGTTCGAGCACCCGTTCCATCCGTTCTCCAATGAAGGAGAACAGGTCTGCAGGAAGGGTGAACAGTACCTTTTTCTTTTCGCCGGGTTCAAGGCTCACACGGGCGAAAGCTTTCAGCTCCTTCACCGGACGGACGATCGAGGCCACCTTGTCGTGAATGTACAGCTCAATCACCTCGTCTCCGCCGACCTTCCCGCTGTTCTCAACCTGCAGACTCACTTTGAATTCTCCGTTATTGGGAATCTGATTCTGCTCGACCTGGAAGTCCGACCAGGCAAAGCTGGTGTAGGACAGACCATGTCCGAAGGGAAACAAGGACCCGAACTGCTTCTGGGTCGGCAGGCCGCCGGCTTTCTTGTGATGATTGTATACGTACGGCATCGCACCGACCGATTTCGGGAACGAGAGAGGAGAGCGCCCACTCGGATTGTTCAACCCGACCAACGTCCTGGCAATCGCCTCACCCCCGCCTTCTCCGGGTAGCCAGGCAGAGAGAATGGCACGTGCATCAGTGACTGCTGCATGCATGGTATAGGGTCTGCCGCTTACAAGCACTACAACCACCGGTTTACCTGTCTTCAGGACTTCGTCCATCAACTGTTCCTGCACACCGGGGAGATTGAGGCTGGAGGCATCCGAACCTTCACCGACCGTACCTTGTCCAAACAGACCGGCAAGGTCCCCGACGACCAGAATGGTTGCATCGGCCTTGCTGCTTGCTTCGCAGGCACGTTTGATCCCGCTCGTATCCTTGCTCAACTCATGCGCTGTCCCGCCACCCTGTTCATTGACGTCGCCGGGGAAGAATACGGCGCGTTCCACCTTGCTCTCATAGAGCATGCAACCAGGTTCAAACAGCACCTGTTCTTTTCCCATCACGTCTTCCAGGGCCGTCCGTATGGTCTTTGCCAATGCAGGGACGGTTTCCTTCGGACCATGGGAACCTTGCAGATGCACCGGAGGAGCATACCCGCCGAACATTGCATACGGGTGGTCTGCAAGAGCTCCGATGAGTGCGACCTTCATTCCCTTCTTCAAGGGCAGCGTACCATCATTTTTCAACAGCACCAACGACTTTTCCGCCACTTCCCTGGCAAGCGCATGATTCTTCGCCGACCCGATGTCGATTGCATCCTCCTGGATGTAAGGATGCTCGAACACACCTTGGCGCAGTTTCTCCTCAAGAATCCTGAGAACCGACCGGTCCAGCGCCTCATCGGTCACCAGACCCCGATACAGGGCTTCGATGAGTCCCTCCTTGAAGACGGTGAAACCGGGAAGTTCGATATCCATGCCGGCATTGAACGCCAAAGCAGCCGCCTCGGCCATATCATCGGCGACATGGTGGTCGTTGACCAGCTGCACGATAGCTTCATAGTCGGCTACGATCAAGCCGTCAAAGCCCCATTGCTTCTTCAGCAGGTCGGTTACCAGGCTGTAATTGCTGGTGCAGGGAATGCCGTCGATATCATGGTAGGCAGGCATCACCGAACCCGGATTTGCATTGCGTACAACCATTTCAAAGGGAAGGGCGAAGGTGTTGCGGAGCTCGCGCATCCCGCAGTGTACCGGAGCATGGTTGCGAGCCCCCTCGCTGAACGAGTGGCCGACAAAGTGCTTCAACGTTGCCAAGGGAGAACGGCCGGGCCCTTGCAGGCCTTTCACATAGCTGATACCCATCAAGCCGCACAGATACGGGTCCTCTCCGAAGGTCTCTTCCAGACGGCCCCAACGGGCATCACGGGCGACATCCAGAACCGGGGCGAGGCCCTGATGGATGCCCAGGCTTCTCAGTTCATCACCGATGGCCGAAGCTGCGCGGCCGATCAAATCAGGATCCCAGGTCGCCCCATAGTTCAGGGCTGAAGGGAAAACCGTCGCCCCTTTGATCATCGCACCGGTCAAACACTCCTCATGGAGCATGGCTGGAATTTTCAAGCGGGTCTGCGTCACCAGGTAGTGCTGGAGTTTGTTGATGGCTTTCGCCTGCTTTCGGGGGTCGTTGGCCATGGTTCCGAACGGCCGGGTGAGCTGGCCGATGCCCTTGCCCAACACCTCTTGGCATACATCTCCGGTACGCTGCTCCTTCTGTCCGTATTCACGAACATTAAAGGTTCCATCCTCCCGTATTTCAAGCCAGGCAGATACTAGCTGGGCCACCTTTTCCTCGATGGTCATACTGCGCAAGAGCTGCTCTGCCCGTTCCCTATTCTGCTGCATACATCCAAACTCCTTGTAACAAATAAGAGGTTCCTACTCCTTCAATGCCCCGAGAGCAACGCCTGCAATAATGTACTTGCTGAGCAGGAAGTAGACGATAAACAGCGGCAATACCGTTAGGGCCAAGCCCAGGTAAACCGAACCGTACTCGGTTTTATAAATGTCCCCACGCAGAAGGCTCACCATGATCGGCATGGTATACTTCTCCCTTCGGGTCAGGATGATTGTCGGAATGAACAAATTGTTCCAGTTGGTGACGAATGTAAAAATCGCTTGGGTTGCCATCGCCGGCTTCATGATCGGCAGAATGATGCGGTTGAACGTGTAAAACTCCCCGGCTCCGTCGATTCTGGCTGAATTCACGATATCCAACGACAAGGTGGCCAGAAGATACTGACGCATGAAGAACACCATGGCAGGGGCTGCAATGGATGGGAGAATCAAGGGCCAGAGGCTGTTGACCCACCCTATCCGGTACATCATCTGATAAAAGCCGATACCGGTGACCTGGGCCGGAATCATCATGATGGCCAGAATGAAGGAGAAGAACGGCTGGCGAAGTTTCCAGGTATAGGCTACCAAGGCGTATGCGGTAAGCGAGGAGAAGTAGACTGCACAAAGCGTGGCCCCGCTGCTTACCAGCATGGAGTTCATGAAGCCGACCGCTGCGTTGAAGCTTTTGCCGTTGAGAATCTTCCAGTTGCTGAGCAGAAATGAGGAAGGAAGCAAGGCAACCGAGTTCTGCTGGATCTGGAATGTACTTCTGGTTGCATTCACAAACATGAGCCAGAACGGGAAGATGCTTAGGATCGAGAGGAAAATACACACGACATAGATAATCGTCTTGGTGATATTCGTAGATGCCTTCAAGCTCTTCATACCGATGCCTCCTGCTTCAATGCACGCACGCGTGCCCGCTCCTGCCTTCTGATTTTTTGCTCGCCCCTGTCGCGCATGAGATAGAACATGGCTATGGAGAGGACGACGATGATCAGGAACATGAGCATGCTCGCGGCGGCTGCACGATTGTAGAGATAACTGCCGCTGAAGGCCTGGTTGTGGATGAAGACGTTTGCAGTAAGCGTAGCGTTGTCCGGACCTCCCCACAGGTAAAGCTTGGGAATATCGTACATCTGCAGACCCCCGACCATGCTGGTGATCAGGACGTAGAGCAGGATGGTTTTCAGTCTGGGAAGGGTGATTCTAAAGAAAATCTGAATCGGGGTGGCACCATCCACCTCGGCAGCCTCAAAGAGGGTCGGGTTGATTCCGAGCACCCCTGCAATAAGCACGATCATGGAATTGCCGTACCACATCCAGAACTGGATGAATGCAACGACCCCTTTTGAAGTCCATATCTGCATATGGAAGTTGGCAGGAGCATCAAGAAGCCCCAGACTCATGAATAAATCATTTACCGGGCCTTTGGGATACCCAAAAAGAGAGTTGAACAATATGGCGATGGTAGCGGCGGTAATGATGTTGGGCATGTAAATCAGCACTTTGAAAGCGCCTTGCCCCTTGACCTTGAAGCGTCGGTTGGTGAACCAGGCGGTAAGCAGCAGGGCCAACAGTATCTGGGGAATGAAGTTCATGATCCAGATGACCGCAGTATTGACCACTGATTTCTTGAAAGTATCATTGGCCAAGATCAACTTGAAGTTCTCAAAGGGATCGGATAGAAATGTGAACGTGGTCCGCCCCAGGCCCCTGAGGTCGGTGAATCCGATGATTACTGTGTAAATGGTGGGATAGAGAGAGAAAATCAGATAGGCAAGCACAAAAGGGATGGAAAAGTAATACCCGTACTTTGCATAGTTGATGCCTTTCTTATGCATGGCGTGTTCCTCCAGTAAGTTTCACTGTGCATCGAAGCGAGCAGGAATAGCAAATTTCCATCCTGGCGATGCTGTTTGGCAGAAGAATCCAGGTGCAGGCTGCAAGCCCGCACCTGGAAGTCAACACTCCCTTAGAGGGCGCTGATTGCGAGGTTGTCGGCAACCTGCTTCTTGAAATCTGCAAGAGCAGCAGAACGGGTCTTGTTTCCTGCGCTGTAGGAACGAACCTGATCACGCCAGTAGATGTTGATGGTTTCATCATACTGGGTCTTGTTCTTACCGGTGGCGAAAGCGCCGGCGGGTACGAATACGTCAAACATATCCTGTCCACCAAGGAACGGCAGGGTGCCGTCGCTCTTCTTCATGACCGTACCGGAAGCAACAGTGTCCTTGGTTCCGCCGGGCCCATTGAGGGTGCCGTTGGCCCAGTAGTACTGCAGACCGGTCTCGGAGCTGTCCAGGGTGATCCACTCGATAACCTTGCCCACTGCGTCCTTGACGGGGCTGTTGTTGTTCGCAATGACCCATGTGCCGCCCCAGAAAAATCCTACCGGAGGTTCGCACACTGCCCAGTCGCCATAGGTGCCTTCACCGGGCTTCGTTCCACCGCTGTTGCCGGCCATGACGTAGTTGATAAGCCATGCGGGACCGAAGAAACCGAATACCTTCTTTGCACCGGCGTCTTTCATGTCGGCAAACCAAGCATCGGTCCAGTCGCGGGTGTCGTTATGATACCCCTTGGCGAGCATGTTCTTGGCGATGTCAAGGAAATCCTCGCGGGTCTTGTCGACAAAGAGCTTGCCGTCGACAATCCATCCCTTCGGGGAAGATCCTTCGATGGCGTGCCAGATGTCTCCATCACCGCTGATGATGGCGTAGTTCTTCTTGCGAAGGTCTTCAGCAGCCTGGAAGAACTTCTCCCAACCCGGTCCGACCTTGGTCTTGATTACTGCAGGATCGTCGGTTCCCCAGACGTCTTTTGCAATGGAGCGGCGATAAATGAAAGCTCCGCCGGTTGCCTGATAACCCAAGCCTACCAGCTCGCCCTTGCTGTTGCTTCCGATCTCAACAGTATAGGGAGCGATGTCGGCTTCCTTGAGCTTCTTGTCTACATCGATGCCCAAGGATTTGTAGGGGGCTGCAAAATGAGCGGCATCACCCTGGGTGTATTTCAGGACGAATGCAGACTCTGCACAGTAGATGTCGGGAGCATTGTCTCCACCGGAGGCAAGGGCCTGGTCCAGTGCGGGCTGGTAGGCGCCATCGGTGGTGGCGATGATGGTTGTGTTGATCTCATAGTCAAAATCGGGATTAAGAGCTTTGTACTTCTCGAGCATCTTGGGCACTTCATCGGTGAAGCTCCAAAGATTGATGACCTTTCTCGCGGGGGCCTTTGCGGCTTCAGTCTGACCGGCGGCGAACAGCGAGAGACTCATGCAGACGACCAGCAGCAAACTGACGACGATACGCATGTTCCGTTTCATACAGATTCCTCCTTGCATTGTATATGTCCAAGACATATGAACGATTACCACGTAGGCTACTTTGCTTTCGTACAACGCTTGTACTGAACAGAGGTTCCCACAACCATCATACTAAAAGAGCGTACGTGAGAATGGCACTAGGTGTTTGTCTTGACTTTGGCTAGGACATTCATCCTAGGTTTCATCAACGTTCGTTGCTTTTCACCCATTGGATCGCAAACCTGCGCAGAGAGCCTGCGTCGTTTATCGACAGCTTGTGACGGATGTTATCCCTATAGACATTGATGGTCTTGACCGAGAGGTTGAGGTTCTGTGCTATCTCGGAGACACCGAACCCTTGACCCAGGAGGCGCAGGACCTCCATCTCCCTGATGCTCAACAGCTTGACCGGATCGATTTCCTCCCGGCTGTCCCCAAGCAGCATCGTGTCCAACATCCGTTCGCGCATATCCTTGGATAGGTAGAGCTTGCCCTTGAGCACCACTTCGATGGCATCCAGCAGCGAGGAGGCGGCTTCCTGCTTCATTACATACCCTTTCGCTCCCGCCTTCAAGGCACTGGAGGCGTATATAATCTCATCGTACATCGATACGACGATGCAGGAAATTTCGGGGTGGGAGGTCTTCAGGGTTTTCACCAGCTCAAGACCGTTCTCCTGCTGCAAGGAGATATCCACCAGAGCCACATCAACCTCGATCGAGTCGAGTAATGCAAGAGCCTGGGTGATGGTGGTCGCCTCAGCGACAACCTTGTAACGGCGGACATTTCCAATGACACTGGCCAATCCCTGCCTGAACAAGGGGTGGTCATCCACCAAGAGGAATCGAACGGTATGATTCATGCATGCTTCTCCTTCAGTAGTACGTTCACCGTTGTACCCTCCTCGCTGCTCTGGATGGTAAGCTCGGCATCAGCCATGGCTGCACGATTGCGCATGATTCTCAGTCCCAGCCCGCGCTTTTGCAGCTTCTTGGGTAGTCCCGTCCCATCATCGCTTACGGTGAGGCACAGGGTGGTTTCACCTTCCTCTCCATCAATTCTGCTGGATGAGATCTCTATATGGCTTGCATGTGAGTGCTTGATGGCATTGGTCAGTGCTTCCTGCACGATACGGAACAGGTTGAGCTCCCGGGTGGGGTCCTTTATATGAAACAAGGGATCGACATTCACATCAATCTCCACCTGGGCATACCGCAGGCTGTCCGCCACCAACGCCTCCAGTCGCTTCTGGAAACTCGAGTGTTCGAGGTCAAGCGGCATCAGGCCGCGACTGATCGTCTTGATTTTGCTTATCGCCTCATTCAAATGCCTGCTGATGGACTCAAGCTCATCGGCAACAGAGCCTTCGCTGTTACCCAATCGCTGCCTGGCCGAAGAAGCCAGCAAGGAGATGCCGAGCAGGTATTGGCACAAATCGTCGTGAAGGTCCTGCCCGATCCGCTCCATGGTCTTGGTTGAAATCTCCATGACCTCCTGTTCCAGCTCGGTCCTGCGCCGAATCTCGGAAAGCAGATCCTGTGTTCTCACCCTCACCTGCTCTTCAAGGTTCTTTTCGTGCTTTCGGATCTGCGAGAGAAGCAGCGAGCCTTTGAGGGTACTAGACACCTGCTCCTGCAGCACATCGTACAGGGCGGGCATCACCATGCCGAAGGGGACCAGGAAGTAGCCCAGCGGCTCATCCATATAGACAAGCGGAAGCAGAACCCATCTTCGTTGCTTCCACTGTGTCCCCAGGACCGGCGGGAGAATCCACCGGGCTGCAAAGGGTTCACCGAACGCCTGTTCCTGGGGAAGGTCCTGGACGGTCATGAGCAGCTGTACCTGATCGGAGGAGTTGAGAAACTTGACCAAATACCCTTCATGTATGCCGAAGAGGTGCAAGCTTTGCTTGAGATTGATCATCAACTGCTCAAGCTCGAACGTACCGCTGAGCATGGCGCTTACTTTGCGCAGCGAGTCGAACGAACACTCCACAGCCACCCGCTTTGCTGCCTGGAAGCGACCGATCTTGTCTCCGATGAGCGCCCTTGCAGCTCCGGTGAGCATCGCCTGGGTCTTGCTGCTGAGATCGCTTTCCACGCTTGTCTTATACTCGATCACCGAAAGATACTCGTTCCAACGATGCATCGAACCGCTTTCGCTTGCAGTGGCATCAAGGGCACGGTTGAGCCGGAAAATCATTTGATGGTAGTCACCAAGGCGCATCAGACGCAGCAGGTCCTGAACGGCCAGTCTCTCCGCCGGGGTTGCATAGCTTGGCAGCTCGTGCAAACCCGGAGTATAGCTGACATGGGGATTGCAACCGCATGACTCCCTGATCACCGCCGTGCAAGGCAGTGTGATATGCTCCTCCTCCCCTCCCGCCATGATCCGGTCAAGGACATCGATGGCAAGAACGCCCATCTCATACAGCGGCTGGACGACGGTGGTCAGGGGGGGAAGCGTATAGCGGGAGGGGTCCAGTCCATCGAATCCGATGACCGACACATCGTCGGGAACCCGAAGACCCGATGCGGCAAGCTCTTCCAAGGCTCCCTGGGCCATCCAGTCGTTGAGACAGACGAGGCAGTCGAACGTCAGGTGATTGTCGAGCAGATACCGGACAGCCTCCCTTCCCGCCACATCGGTGAAGGTACCGGGCATGATCAGGGCGGGATCGACTTCGATGCCGTGAGCCTGAAGCTCTTGGATGCAGGCACTCAGTCTTCGTATCGACTCCTCATGGGTTTCAGGGCCTTTGAGGATGGCAAACCGACGACGGTGGTGCACTTCAATCAGGTGCTGCACCAGTGAAGCGATGCCCTCATCGCCTTCCACTGTTATATCGCTCATCCCCTGCATTCGCATGCCGATGGAAACCCTGGGCAATGAAGACCAAGGAGAGAAGAACTTGTTCAAATCAACGGTTGTAAAAAAGGTGGCCAACGAAGAAGCGATGATTATCAGCCCGTCTATGTTCTGTTCACTGGCCAGGTGGTAGGCAAGGTTGGAGGAGGCTTCACTGGCGATCGGCGATCCAAGACGGGAGCCGATGAAGGAAATCGTACCGATATTCCGTTTTTTTGCCTCTTGCTCCATCGCATGCCAAAGGGCCGATTGATACTCATCGTCCAAATTGGCGGTAAATATTCCGATGCAACGATGCCTGGACTGCAAAATACGCTCCTTACGCTACGGCTTTCTCTCATCATACCGTATGAAACAAGGATTGCAATGATAGGGTTGTCGCTGGAACAAAGCTTGGTTATTGGTACTTCTTCCCGGTGAGCATGTCGTAGGGCAGAGAAAGGGAGACCTGCTCTTCTCCTTTTTGCAGGATGAGGCGAGAACCTTCCAGTCTGCAGCAGCGAAGCAGCATTTTTCCATTGATTCCCTTCAGCGAAACGCCCTGCACCAAAGACTGGACATCTTCGCTGCTCGTCCCCGCCCTTTTTCCGGTGAACGGGCAGTAGACGGGCCGGATATGGACTTGGGAGAACACCGAATCGTCGTTTTCAATCGAGACGGTCAGGCGCATATCCATGTGGTAGGAGTAGGCATACACAGCAAGTGAATGCTTGGCATCCACGGCAAGTGCAAGAACGGGTGTGTTTTCGTCCATATATTTTTATTATATAGAAATAGTTCAACCTTGTCAAAAGAGTGACAGGGCAGGTATAAAAAGGAAGGCAACCCGCCGTGCGACCATTGTCACCTCAACAAGTTGCCCAAAAGCTTGGTAGAATCAGGAATCACCGTCCTGCTGTGTACCTTTGTACATTCAACAGTCCATTCATCAGCCAACTATTTAGCAGGGGTAGGACTCGGACCTACGACCTTCGGGTTATGAGCCCGACGAGCTGCCAACTGCTCCACCCTGCGCCGAATTTCCTACCAACTATAGGGGAAATGGAAAATCTTGTCAACTAGAACTATAAATATTCCTTGAAATCTTCAGCTCTCATATCTCATATCTCTATATTATATACTTTTACTTCCGTTCCCATTCATCAGCAACCAGGGAACGAGTCTTCACGCCGTGTGCCGACCAGCGTTGAACTTCAGCTGTACACATCAATGCATGCCATCGTCCATGAGCGAGGTACCTGTACACGTGGCAACACCGTGGAGTGTAAAAACCAGATGCTTATAGATGATAATTTTTTCTCATAATTCGGTACTTTTAATAATTTATTGACACTGATTGATACTTCGTTGTATATTTATGCACAACATTGAATACAATTTTCAAAAGAGGTTTTATGCAAAAGAACGCTGCAGCACTATTCAGTCATGAATCAATCAATCTCACTGCGCTGAAGGCCAAGGCATTCAATTTCCGATGGGCGGAAGTTGACGAGGGAGTCATCCCGATGACAGCCGCCGACCCCGACTTTCCCGTAGCCCCTGAAATTGTGCAGTCCATCCAGGATTACATCAAGGATGGGTATTTCTCCTATACTCCGCACACAGGGTTCCCTCGGTTCAAGCAATCAATGGCCCGATATGTCAATGAGAAGAAAGCGGAGGGAATCGAGGCTGATTTGGTTCTTCCCATAGACAGTGCCGCACGCGGGATGTACATCATTGCCGAAACAGTCCTTGCACCTGGAGACGAAGTCATTGTGTTCGATCCGGTTGACTATCTCTTCAGGGAATCCACCCTGGCCGCTGGAGGAAAGGTGGTCCTGTTCCCCGCCAAGGTCACCGAGGACGAGCGGATCGACTTGAGCAATCTTGAATCATATGTTACTCCGAAAACTAAAATGATCTGCCTGTGCAATCCGCATAACCCTCTGGGTTTGGTGTATTCCAAGGAAGACCTTGAGCACATCCTGGCAATAGCGAACAAGTATGACTTGTGGATCATGAACGATGAGATCTGGTCCGATATCGTCTATTCCGAACGTCCGTTTACAAGCATCCTTTCTCTCGGAAAAGCCTTGAACAAGAAAACCCTCAGCGTCTTTGGCTTCTCCAAAAGTTTCGGCATTGCATCCCTGCGTGCCGGAGCCCTGTATGCAACCCAACCGGAGATTTTCCAGGAATTGGTTAAGAAATCCGGCGTCCTGACCACAGCCGGAGGCATAACGGCAATCTCGCAGATAGCTGCGATCACTTGTCTGGACTCGTGCGGTTATTGGCTGGATGCGTTTCTCAAGCATCTTCAGGCAAACCGCGACCATGCCGTACAGCGCCTGAGGGCGATGCCCTATGTTTCGGTGCGTAAACCCCAGGCAACCTATCTGCTGTTCATCGACATCTCGGCAACAGGCCTCTCTTCAGAAACTTTTGCAGCCAGGCTCCGTACGGAAGGCCGTCTTGCCCTCGTTCCTGGCACGGCACGCTTCTTCGGACCAGGAGCCGAGGGGTATGTGCGCCTCTGCTTTGCAACTTCGCGCCAGCTGCTTGATGAAGGGCTGGACCGTCTCGAGGCGTTTTTGAACAGCCTGTAAATGCAAGGAAACTTACTGTTGTGCGTTTCAGAAACACCTGAAGCAAACACATTGAGGATACGTTACATCATGGAGGAAAAGGTACATGAAAAAATCCACAGTGCTTCTGCTACTCGCGATTGTGTTGCTCATCGTCCCCGGCTTCGTCTTTGCCGGAGGAGCAGCTGAGAAACCCGCCGCCGCACCTGTTGCAAAGGGCCCGATCATCATCGGCAGCAATAGTGCCCCCAGAACATTGAACCCCCTCTACTTCCCCAGTAGACAGGATTCAATCGTCACCAATCTGATCTTCGACAATTTCGTGCAACCTGACAAGGAAGGCAGGATAGTCGGAGGCCTGGCCGAGTCATTCTCCGTCGCCGCCGATGGCGTCACCTATACGTTCAACCTTGCCAAGAACGTAGTGTGGCATGACGGCGAAAAGTTTGACGGGGACGACGTCGTCGCCACACTGAACATGCTCGCTCACCCCGACTATGCAGGCGGTGTCGACCGCGTCAACCAGATTGTCGGTGTCGAGGAATTCAAGGCCAATCCGACTTCCACAATCTCCGGTGTCAGCCTGAGTGCGGACAAAATGACGGTGACCATCAAAATAAAGAAACCGTCGGCAACCTTCCTCCCCGGCCTGTATTTCCAGATTCTTCCCGAGCACCACATCAAGAACATCAACCTTGCAGAGCTCGAGAAGGCAGCCTTCAATACCAATCCCGTCGGCACCGGCCCCTTCAAATTCAAGGAATGGAAGGTAGGCAACTCAATTACCGTCGAGAAGAACAGTGCATATTGGCAGGGCGAGCCGAAGGTGGACTCCATCATCGTGAAGTTCGGTGAGTTGGTAGCCTTGACCACCCAGTTGCAATCAGGTGAAATCGATATGCTGGAAGTCGAGGAAGAAGGTTACAACACTTTCAAGAATGACAAGAACTTCAACATTTACACCTACCCGATGCTCAGTGTCGACTATGTTGGATTCCTTACCGGACCCGGCAGGGCAGCCGACACCCGTGATGACCGCCCCGTCTTCAACAAGAACATCCGTCAGGCTCTTGCATATGCAACCAACAAGGAGGCTCTGGTCAACGGTGCCTATGGTGTGATGGGCTATGCACATGATTCAATCTTCCCGAAGAACTCATTGGGTGACAGTCCCAACGACAATCCGTACACCTTCAACCTTGCAAAGGCAAAAGCCATGATCGAGGCGGAGGGATATGTGATGAACAACACCACAAAGTTCTACGAGAAGAACGGCAAACCCTTGCGCATCGAGATGTACTATGCTGAATCGAGCGCTCCCCAAGCTGCAATCTTCAAGGAACAGTGGAAGGCCGCAGGTGTAGACTTGAACCTCAAGCTTGTTGACTTCGGCGCTCTCATCGGGGTATTGCTCAGAAAGAGCGATGCAAACGGTAGATTGGCAAATGAGGCCGGCTACGACCAAACCACCGCTGCCACCGATTCCAACTTTGATACATACCTGCTTGGGTTCGCCCAGGAATCCGATCCGCAGGAGTATGCTCAGTACTTCGTTGATGACCCTTTCTGGAACTTCTATCACTATGACAATGCAAACGTGCGCACGTGGTTTGCAGAGCAGGAAGTCACCACCGATCAGACCAAGCGTTCAGCAATTCTTCACCAGATTTCCGAGCAGATCACCGAGGACCTCCCTTGGTTCACCTATGCAGGAAAGAACGAGACGATTATTGCCGGCAAGAACATTGGAGGACTTAATCCCGACACCCGTGGATACACCCTCGATGCTCATCTTTGGTTCCTTCAGTAACCATACAAAACCCACTGTGGCAGCGCTCGCTGCCACAGTTCTTTGGAACAAGGCATGGATCACATACCGTCAACCCTTGAACTGCTGCAAGACCTGATACGCATCGACTCACAAAACCCTCCCGGAAACGAGCAGGGCATGGTCGACTATATCGCTGAATATTGCAGAAAACTCGGCATGCAATACACCATCTACACCTACGCTGAGAATCGTTCAAACCTCTATATCACCTTCGGATCTGGAAGCCAAAGACCCCTGACTCTTCTCGGCCACCTCGACACCGTCCGATTTGACAGTGCAGCGTGGACCTATCCCCCGCTCGGGGGCGAAATTCATGACAATCACCTCTACGGAAGGGGTGCCTTGGACATGAAATACTTCGTTGCAGCTGTATTGACCATTGCAGGCCGACTGCATGCAATGCAGGACAGGCTCAACGGTCCCGTCAATGTGCTCTTCACCGCCGATGAGGAAACCGGAAGCTCACAGGGAATACGCAAGGTCCTCCAAGAGGACAAGGTTCGTGATGCAGTAGCCGGATCACTGGTATTGAATGAAGGCGGCGGATTTGCCACCTTTCACGGTCGAAAGCTGACTTACCTGTTTGAAACAGGTCAAAAATCGGTTGCTCGGCTTCGGGTGAGCATACCAGAGCTGCCTGATACCAACCCCTACTTCCCCACACTCTCCCATGAGAAAATTCTTGTGCAGGTCGTCAAACGGCTCGATGACCTTGAGCTGGACACTTCGCTGCCGCGTTCGGTACAGGACTTGCAACGAGTATTCCTTGATGACAGTACCAGTCTCGCAGCTTCCGATCGGCGGCTCTTAGAAACCATGAGCGAGTCAATGATCACCCCGACCATCATACACGGCGGTTCCAGGAACAAGCAGGTGCCTGAGGGATTGAAAGCAACCATCGACTTTGATTGCCGCCTGCTTCCCAATGTGGATAGACAGGAATTCCTTGACAAGGTCGAAAAAGCAATCGGTGACCTTCCGGTCAAGATCGAGCTCACTTCCTTCTCTCAAGGGTATGAGGCGACAGTCGGACCGGACCTTGTACACCTGCTGGAAGACGCACTGCAGAAGCATGATCCCGAGATTGTCTCGTTGGTGCCGTTCATCACCCCGGGATCCAATGACGGCAAATACCTCAAGCCGCTCGGTTGCGATGTCCTGGGTTTTGCTCCGCTCTCCAGCGGGCAACCCTTCAGCTCCATCATGCCCCTGATACATGGTGTGGATGAGCGAATTTCCCTTGCCTCGCTTACTTTTTGTGAACAGGTGCTCCAGGACGTTTGTCTGGCGTATCTGACAGGAGATTCCATACGTGAGTAACGTCGAAAAGATCACCCAACTGATACAGGAGCTTCGCAACCAGGATATCGATACCCTGCTCATCCTCTGTAGAGAGGATTCCGATAAGGTTCTTCCTCTCCTGCTGCCCGTCCACGTGGTTGCGCAAACAGCTTTCTTCTTCAACAAAACCGGCAGGCCCATCGTGCTGACCGGCAGCACCGATGCAAATATGTACAAGGACTTCGGCATCTTCGAGATTGTCGAGGTGAAGGAGGATTTCGAAACCGACTTCCTTCGCTTGTTCAATCGCATCAACCCGAAAAAACTCGCACTGAACATCAGTGAGCTCGATTATCTGGCGGATGGACTTACCGTCGGGCAGTACATGCTTTTGGAGAAGATTATCGGTCCAAAGCGTTTGGCCGGGTGTGAAACGAGCAGTGAACAGATTGTAAGAAATCTGCGCAGCATCAAAAGCGAGTACGAAGTACAGTGCATCAGGCATGCCGTCGAAGTGACCTGCACCATCTATGAGGAAGTAGCCCCTCGCATCTCGGTAGGCATGAGCGAGACGCAAATCGGCGATCTCTTTGTCGAAGGCATGAAACGCCATCAGGTGGTCAATGCATTTGGAGAGCCCTACAGTTACCCCTTGGTCTGCATCAACCGCTGCGGTCTTGCACACCGGGAGCCGAACCCTGAAAACATTCTTGGGCCCGGCGATATCCTGATTTGCGATCTCAGCGTCTCCTACAAGGGGTATTGCTCCGATATCGCACGAAGTTTTTATGCCCTGGCCGAGGGAGAGCAAGAAGCCCCGTATGAGGTGCTGAGGGCATTTCAAACCACCGTCGATGCTGTGTCGGCTGTCATTGACGCCCTCAAGCCGGGTATGATGGGATATGAAGCCGACCAGATCGGCCGTTCAATCATAGAGAACGCAGGCTATCCGACCATTCGCCACTCAACCGGCCACCAGCTCGGCATGCGTGTGCATGATGGAGGCACCTCACTCAGCCCCCAATCCAATCCCAACAGCCACCACCCCATCCAGATGGGGGAAGTATATGCAATCGAGCCTACGGTAATCCAGGATGACGGGGCGCCCTCCTTCATCGTCGAGGAGGATGTGGTTGTAACTGAACATACGGTACACATTCTCAGCAGCCGCCAGAGGGAACTCTGGTATATTGCGAGGTAGGCAATGGATATTGTTGAGCTCTTCAAGCAGATGGTACGTCTGGATACCACCAATCCCCCGGGCAACGAATACCTGATGACCGACCTCATCTCCGCCGTCCTTGCCAAGGAAGGCATCTGGCATGAAGTCCAGACTACGGCCGAAGGCAGGACCAACCTGATCGCCCGCATCGGTGTCGAATCAGAATTGCCTCCGATAATCCTCATCAGTCACACCGATGTAGTAGGTTGCGAGAACCAAGCTTGGAAACATCCGCCCTTTGAAGCCGTGGAGGAGGACCGAATCATCTACGGAAGAGGGACGGTGGACACCAAGCACCTGACGGCAATGCAGCTTGGAGCATTGCTTGCCTTGAAGGACCATACCCTCAATCGTGCCGTCTATCTCCTTGCCACATCGGATGAGGAACAGGGGAGCAGCCTGGGCATGCCCAGGCTTGTGCAGCAGTACGGTGATCTTTTCAAGCGCGGCTTGGTTATCAACGAAGGCGGAGGCTTTTGCATCACCCACCAAGGAAATCCCTACTGGTTGTGCACCGTCGGGGAGAAAGGCCGAATCGAGGTGAAGGTCACCATCGAGGGGGCCAGTGGACCAGCTTCCTTTAAAAGCGAGAACAAGGCCGTCGATACCTTTATAGGATTGTTGGACCACCTTGGAAGCTATCAGTTCCCGGCAGTCGACACCGCCGTCCACCGGCTTTTCACTGAAGTCGTCGGAACAGAATCCACCCACTCGTTTCTGAACCATTTTCGGTGGTACAACAGCCACGATGCCATTATTTTGCAGCGCTACGATATCGGCACCCAGGTAAACGTGCTGCCGTATCGAATCGAATTCGAGTTCTCGCTGCAGTTGCTGCCTGGAAGAAGTGAACAAGAAGCCCGTTCGCTGCTCGCCTCGCTCTTTGCCGGTACCGGTGTCTCATATGAGGTTCTTCGCTTTGATGCGGGTTTTGAGAGTGACTGTACAAACCGGTTCTACAAAACCATGGAAACCTTGGTGCAAAGGCACTATGGTGCAGACAGGCTTATACCTGTATATGCATTGGGAAGAACCGACGGAAGATTTCTTGGACCGCTGCCTTCAGATGTCTACGGCTTCTCGCCGGTGACCGACGCCATACCGTTCGAAACCATCCTGAAGCTGGTACATCAGGTCGATGAGAGAATCGACCGGGATTCGATTGTGAAGGGAACTCGGTTTCTGACCGACCTGATACAAACCATGGGGAACTGTTGAATATGGAAGATGCATACGCACTGAATAGAGAAAAGATCGCCCAAGCCAAACTCATTCTGGCTCGATCCGGCATCGATTGTTGGATTGTGAAGACAAAGGAAGGCAGCGATCCCTGCATGCCGTTGATGTTCGGCCTGACCATCAGCGGTGATGCCGCCCTGATCGTAACGCCGAAGACCACCATCGCCATCACCAGCTCCATAGATGCCCATGATGTCGTCTCGAGCGGGCTCTTCGAGCAGGTAATCACCTACACCCGTACCGGCTTTGGAGAACAGCTCTACACATTGATTGAGCGTCTCGATCCGAAACGAATAGCCGTCAACTACAGCATGGAGAACCATCTCAGCGACGGCTTGACCGTTGGATCGTACCGGGCATTGAAGAACATGCTGGGAAGCACCTATGCGACTCGCCTTGAGTCGAGCGAGCAGTTTTTGCAAAAGCTGAGAAGCATCAAGAGCCCAAAAGAGGTCGAGTACATCCAAAAGGCAATTGACATAACCTTGGAAATCTACGACGAGGTTTTTACTCAGGTACGCAAGGGAATGACCGAGATCGAGATTGGACAGCTCTTTGTCGATGGCATGATCAAGCGCGGGGTGGTCAACGGCATCACCCGCAAACTCACCCCTCCGATCGTCATGAACCATAATATCGCCCATCGCGGGCCGGGCAACTCGGTATTGAAGGAAGGCGACTACTTGATCTTTGATTTTTCAGTAGACTACAAGGGATATTGCTCCGATATCGCACGCACCTGCTATGTACTGAGAGAGGGAGAGACTTCTGCCTCGCCACAGATGCAGAGGGCTTTTGAGACCATCTACGAGGCGATCAACCGGGCTTTGGCTGCACTCAGACCAGGGGCCGTAGGCACCGATGTCGACCGCTGTGCCCGCCAGCACATCCTCGATTGCGGGTATCAGGACATCTTCCATGCCGTCGGGCATCAGGTCGGTCGTGATGTGCATGACGGAGGAACGTTGCTCGGTCCGATCAAGAAACGGTATAAGAATGCCTCGCTTGGCGTTGTTGAGGAAGGCATGGTCTTTGCAATCGAACCAACCATCCTCTACGAGCAAGGCCCTGCGATCATCAGCGAAGAAAATGCGTTGGTTACCGCCGACGGTGCGGTCCTGTTGAGTAAACGACAAGAATCACTTGTACTGATTCACTGAGGGAGTAAGAGCATATGCTGAAGTACATTTCCAAACGGTTGTTGATTTCCATTCCGGTCATCATCGGTATTACCATCCTTTCCTTCATCATCATGAAACTTTCGCCGGGCGATCCCCTGGCAAATTTCATCAACCCCTCCATCGACATGGCGGACCTTGAGAAGTCACGCCAGGCCCTCGGGCTCAACGATCCTCTCTATGTCCAGTATTTCAAGTGGATCGGACAGGTTGCCAAGGGTAATTTCGGCTATACATACAGCGGAAACCACTCGATCAGCGGCTTGATTTTGGAGAGGTTGCCCAATACCGTCATTCTCACACTCAGTGCATTCGTGATGAGCTTTGTCGTCGGAATCCCCCTGGGTGTTATCGGTGCGGTGAAAAAGAACACTAGAACCGACTATGGCATTACCTTGATGAGCCTGGTAGGGGTGGCCATCCCCTCGTTCTTCTTCGGCTTGCTGGTAATCTACGTGTTCGCGTTGATGCTCGGAATCTTCCCCTCGGGTGGGATGGTCAACATCAGGGCGGGCTACACAGGGTTTGCATACTACACCGATATTCTGCACCATCTGGTGCTTCCCGCCGTGGTGCTGAGCCTTGGCAATATCGCCAGCGTCTCGCGCTTCACCCGTTCCAACATGCTGGACATCCTGAAGGAGGACTATATCAGGACGGCAAAGGCGAAAGGGCTGCGCAACAAGGCGGTCATCTATCGCCATGCGCTTCGAAATGCACTCATTCCTGTAGTGACCATCTTCGGGCTCTCCATCCCGTTCCTCTTCAGTGGAGCCTACATCACCGAAAGTATTTTCAACTGGCCTGGAATGGGTCAACTCGGCATTCGGGCCATCCAAGATCGTGAGTATGGCATCATCATGGCACTGAACCTCATCACCGCAACGCTGGTGCTGACGGGAAATCTCATCAGTGACATTCTGTATGCAATCGTCGATCCAAGAATCAGGCACTAAGGGTGAACAACATGCTCATTAAAAAAAACAGCTTCTATGACTATGCGTATCGCCGCTTCAGGCGCAACAAGCTTGCAGTAATCGGAACGTTCATCACCTTGGCTTTCATTGTGGTGGCCCTCCTCGCTCCGATCCTCTCCCCCTATGAACCAAGTGAATTCTTCTTCATGGAGGGTCAGAATCTCTACAATAAGTATGATACGCCCTCCCTGCAGCACTTGCTGGGAACCGACTCACTGGGACGGGATGTGTTCTCAAGACTTCTCTACGGGGCGAGAGTAACCATGATGGTAGCCCTTTCTGCTGTCAGCATCTCGACGATAATCGGCACCATCATTGGACTGGTCACTGGATATTTCGGCAGGTTCATCGATGCATTTTTCATGCGCATCGTCGATATTGTCATCTCTTTTCCGGTTCTGTTTCTGTTGATTTCCATCTCCACCATCATGGACCCTTCCATCTGGATCGTCATCCTGGCCATCGGGTTGGTGAGCTGGACCAGTACGGCACGCCTGGTTCGCGGCGAGGTGCTCAGGGTCAAGGAACTCGATTACATAGTTGCCGCCAACGCGTGCGGCTCATCCTCCCTGAAGATCATCATCAAGCATATCCTGCCGAACATCCTTGCACCCATCATGGTGCAGGTGACCATCGGTACGGCACAGGCGATTCTCATGGAGGCTTCGTTGAGCTTCCTTGGAGTCGGTGTGCAACAGCCCACCCCGAGCTGGGGCAACATGCTGATGGACGCCCAGAAGCTCCTTGTGCTGCGTGATATGCCCTGGATCTGGATTCCCCCGGGAGTGGTGACGCTTTTGCTCGTTCTGGCCATCTATTTTGTCGGTGATGGACTGCGCGATGCTTTCGACCCGAAACAATGAGAACCAGGAGTACGATGATGAAGACCATATTGGAAGTTAGGGACTTGAGCGTCCAATTTCGCACCGAGGAGGGATCTTTTCATGCAATCGAGCATGTCAGCTTCTCAGTCGAGGAACAAAAGACGCTGGCCATAGTCGGTGAGTCAGGCAGCGGAAAGAGCGTTACCAGTCTTGCTATCATGCAACTGATTGCAGAGAATGGGAAAATAACCGATGGGGAGATTTTCATCGAGGGACAGGACATCCTGAAACTCACGAGAAAGGAGGTTCAGCAATCCATCCTGGGAAAGAAGATTTCCATGATTTTCCAAGAGCCGATGACAGCCCTCAATCCCGTCATTAAAATCGGGGATCAGATCACCGAAAGCATTCTCGAACACCAACAGGTGAGCAAGAAGGAAGCCAGGCAGATAGCCCTCGATACACTCAAGCAGGTGGGCATCCCCTCACCGGAAGAGAGAATCAAGCAGTATCCCCACCAGCTCAGCGGCGGCATGCGTCAACGGGTCATGATTGCAATGGGCTTGGTCACAAGACCAAAAATCATGATTGCAGACGAGCCTACGACTGCTTTGGACGTCACCATCGAGGCACAAATCCTGAATCTTCTTGAGGAACTGAAAAAGAAGTTCAAGACATCAATCCTCTTTGTGACCCATGACTTGAACATCGTCGCCGATATCGCCGATGACGTTCTGGTCATGTATTGTGGAGAAGTCATCGAGAAGGGTCCTGTCGCCGACATTTTCGAATCACCCAAACACCCGTACACCAAGGGACTCCTGGCTACCATGCCCTCCTTGGACCAGACAAAGAGCGTACTACCCACAATCAAAGGTTCGGTGCCGAATATCTCCAAGCGTCCTTCAGGATGCCACTTTCATCCACGGTGCGAGTATGCAACCGAGCGATGCCGAAAGGAAAAACCCAAGACATACGTTGAGGGTGCACACCATGTACAATGCTTCCTGTATGCACCGAAGGAGGGAACAAAGCATGCCTGATACCCCATTACTGGTTGTAGAAAACCTGAACAAGCACTTTCTTCTTCACAAGTCGATGAAAAAAGAACATGCAGTCTATGTGAAAGCAGTAAACAATGTTTCGTTTACCGTCAATGAAGGTGAGACATTGGGCATCGTTGGAGAGTCCGGATGCGGAAAAAGCACCTTGGGCAGAACACTGCTCAGACTTCTGGAGCCTACCGGCGGCGAGGTGTATTTTGAAGGCAAGCGAATCAGCGACTATACTACTAATGAGATGCGAAGCCTTCGTGAACGGATGCAGTATATTTTCCAAGACCCGTACAGTTCCATGAACCCCAAAATGACGATTCGCGATATTGTCAGCGAACCGCTGGAGAATTTCCGGAAGGACATGAGTTCAGAGCAGCGCGAAGAGCGGGTTGCAGAGCTCTTGGAGTTGGTCGGGCTCTCCCGGGAGGCGATGACTCGCTATCCGCATGAGTTCAGCGGAGGCCAACGTCAACGAATCGTGATAGCCCGAGGAATCGCCCTCAATCCCCGCTTGCTCATCTGTGATGAGTCGGTAAGTGCACTCGATGTCTCAGTGCAGGCGCAAATCATCAATTTGCTCCAGGAATTGAAGCAGAAACTCTCGTTGACCTATCTGTTCATCAGTCATGACCTGCGGGTTGTGAAGTTCATCAGCGACCGAATCATGGTTCTGTATCTGGGGGAGGTGATGGAGATCGCACCCTCCTCCACCCTTTTTGCAGATCCCAAACATCCCTATACCCGGAGCTTGATCGGCTCCATAAGCAAGGGCGATCCCCGTCATCGTGATGAACGAAAGATTTTGGAGGGAGAAATTCCCAATCCGATGAACGCTCCGAAGGGCTGTCCCTTCTCTTCACGCTGCCCGGTGGCGTTCGAACGCTGCCATATTGAAAATCCAACACTGAGGACGGTGGGAAAAGACCATGTGGCCGCGTGCCTCCTCCTCTCGCAACCTATGCAATCAGATACAAAAACAGGAGAGAACGAATGAAGAAAACCATCGCAACAACAGCAGCTCCGGCAGCAGTCGGGCCCTATGCACAAGCCTACCAAGTCAATGACACCCTTTTTGTTTCAGGGCAGATTCCCTTCGTCCCCGAGACGATGCAGCTCGTCAGCGAGGATGTTTCAAAGCAGGCGCTTCAGTCGCTGAACAATATCAAGGCAATCGTCGAGGCTGCCGGTTTCAGCATCGCCGATATCGTCAAGTGCCAGGTATTCCTCAAGAGCATGAACGACTTTGCCGCTGTCAACGCAGTATATGCAGATTTTTTCCAGGGGCACACCCCGGCAAGGGTTGCCGTGGAAGTATCGAGGCTGCCAAAGGATGTCAGCGTCGAGATCGATGCCATATGCATGAAGGGATGAAGACAATGGGAACGAGGGAGGAACTGCGTCGATATTTTCCCATCGCCGATTACATCGCAGCCATCAATGGCAGGAACTGCGAAGTACTCATTCACGACCTCAGTGACCTGAGTCACTCCATCTGCCACATAGTCAACGGGCATGTAACCAACCGTGAGGTCGGAGGCTCGATTACCAACTATGCGCTCGAACTTTTACAGAACAAGGTGTATGAAACACAGCAAAGCGTGACCAACTACACGGGAACAACCCGTGAAGGAAGGCGGATTCTGCGGTCATCCACTTATTTCATCAAGGACGAGAAAGGCGAGGTCATCGGTCTCTTGTGTGTGAATATCGATATCACCGACCTTCTGAGGGCTCACGACCTCTTGTCCGATTTGGTGGTCATCAACCCTGCACGCAGGCAGGATGCCCCCGAGGCGGAAAAGAGTTTTGAGCGGTTCGATGGTTCGGTGGATTCCATCGTCCGGGAGATCATCGATACCGTCATTCTCGAATCAGGCCTGAAGCTGGTGGATAGTACAACCTCGGAGAAGCAAGCCTTGATCGGCAGAATGGAAGCGAAGGGTGTGTTTAAATTCAAAGGAGCGGTAGGTCGGGTTGCCGATGTGCTGGGGGTTTCATCCCAGACCATATACCGCTATCTGCAGAACATGAATAAAGAGTAGCAGCAAGGAAATAGGAGTAGGAACATGGATGCAAGGAGTCTGATGAATCCCGCGTTTGCAACCATCAAAGGTGGTTTGTTTGATACGGTGGCAAAAGCCGATGTGGGCGACGGTGTCGGCCGGTTGCTTGAGAAAGGAGTAGACATCCTTGCCTGGGCTGATCCGTTCTTCCCCGACCCAGCCCTCCCCGAACCTGTACAGAAGTCCATGATTGAAGCATTGAAGACCGGTCTGCCCGCCCACTACAGCATGCCCATCGGCATGCAGGAGCTGCGCAAAACCATTACATCAAAAGTGGTGCGGCAGACCGGTCTCTCTCTTGATTGTTCTCGCAACACTCTGGTGACACCCGGATCCGACTCAGGGCTCTTGTATGCCATGATGCCTTTTCTCAACCCCCTCGACGAGGTCCTCGTACCCGATCCCAGTTATCCGAGCAATTTCCTCAACCCGAAGCTGCTTGGGGCGAAAACGGTGGCCGTACCCTTGGATGCAAAGAACAACTATGCCCTGGACATCCAGGCTTTTGAGCGCGCGTACACACCCAGGACCAAAATGGTGCTGCTCACCCACCCGAACAACCCTACAACCACCGTTTTCAGACGGGAAAACCTTGAGGCGTTGAGCAGGTTCATCATCGGGCACAACCTCATCCTGGTCTGCGACCAAGCATTTGAGGACCATATCTTCGACGGCCTTGAGTTCGTCGCTCCGGCAACGTTGCCAGGAATGTGGGAACGAACGGTCACCGTCTGCTCCATCTCCAAGGGCTTGGGTTTGAGCGGCCTGCGAATCGGGTACGTCTATGCACATGAATGCATCATGGATGTGCTGTACGGAGCTGCAGTAAATGTGCTGGGAGCCAGTGCAACCATCTCATCCATCGGAGCAATCACCGCTCTTGAACAGATTGACTACCTTGCAGAACTTTCCCAAAGACACGAAAGGCGCAGGAACCTGGCCTTTGACATTTTTTCCGCAGTACCCGGGGTTGCGATGCAGAAAAGCGAAAGCGGCATCCTCAGCTGGCTTGATGTATCCGAACTTGGAACCGACGCAGAGGTGGTTGCCTACCTGCTTGAACATGCCAATGTCTTGGTGAATGCCGGCTCCGCCTACGGAAAACAGGGGGAAGGCCATATCCGCATCGTCACTTCCTGCTTTGCCGACGATGCCAAGGCCGCAGAGGTGTTCACCCGCATGGCGAAAGCACTGAGGAAGTTGGGAGAACAGAAAGGTATCAGATGATATGCAACTGCTGCTGACGGCCGGAAAGGAATTCGACCCTTGTGTCCTGGAACAGGATGTCTATTTCCTGGCCGTACATTATTCTTAGGTTGTCCCATGAGGGTACCTGCTCCATGACGTTCAATTCCATCGCATAACAGGTCGAATCGTTGATGAGCCTCTCCCCTGAACCAGGGACGAAGACCTGATTGCCGAAGCTGCCGATCGTCGGCCCGGGTCCATGGCCGTAGAGGCCGATGGGATGGGAGTAGATCATGGGTTTTTCAATTCCTTCGGCTTTCGCTTGCGCCAGCGCCTGCTCAAGCACCTGATTCCCTGTCGCACCCTTGGAAAACGTGCGGGCCAGGATGTCCTGCAAACGCATGGCCTTCCTATGGATGAGCTCCAACTCTGCAATGAGTTTCTCATCATCTTCGGCCTTCACATAGGCCATTTCCTGCACGTCCGAGCAGAGCTTGCCGTACCGGACGCCGAAATCGCAATGCAGCAGATCACCTTGCTCGATGACGGCGCTGTCATCATCGATGTGCGCAAATCCTTTGCGTCTGATCCAGACGGTAGCATCGAACCAAGGAATCATCCCCAGCTTGATTGCACTCTCCATGAGAAAGAAGCGGGCTTCCCCTATGGTGGTTTTCCCTGGAACAATGAAGGTGCGGGAGTAGCACTTTGCAATGATTTCGCGTGTGATGTGACTGATATGGCGCATCAGATCGATTTCTTTTGGACGTCTCGTCTCCAGCCATCTGACGACCAAGTCCTGTGCCGAGTGCAGCCGAGTCTGGAACGAGGGGTCCAGGCATGCATGAAGCTTGTCGTAATTGCTCTTGGACAAACCATCGGCAAAGGGGACTTGGTCTGATACCTCGATGGCAATCCTGCGTGGGTTGTGCTGGTGGACAATGCGTGAAATGCAGCTGTACAGGTCCTCTTCGGGCATCGCCCGAATCGCCTCAAGGTCGTAACGGGAGGCGAACGCCCGGTAAAAAGTCTCCCAGTCAAAACCCTTGGGCTTGAGCAGCACCGGTTCATAAAAACGGTCTATGGAGAAATCAGGTTTGGAGACAACCATGCGCGAGAGTTTTCCCTGCTGCAGGGAGAATATGAAAGCTGCGGTTCTGCGGGCATGGAAGAAACTGCTGGGAAGCAAGGACTCCACCGTAGGGCCTTCATTGTACTCGTCACCTATGACGATCCACATATCGATGCCGCTTTCTTCCATAAGGGCAGGTAAAAGGTGTTCGAGCCGGTCCAGCAGAATTTCGTCCTGCAGTCGGAACAGTGATTGGAGAGACATCGATTGATATGCTGGCATGACAACTCCTTGGAGATTTGGCTCATCATACCAAAAAGTGAGGGATTTTGCACTGTGTCATCAAGAAAAAGCGGAGTATTGACGATTGAATCATGTGGCTTGGAAGCTGAAAAATACCTCCTGCAAGAGGCCTTTTGCTTTTAGGAAGGTTCTGGTATCATCATGAGGTAGCATCACAATTTCCTGGTCATAGGAAAGGAAGGAGCTTGATACGAGCAAGAAGGTAATCATCCTGGGGGCAGGAAGACGCGGGTTGGGATTGGCCAAGCAGCTGATTGTAGATGGAAAGGATGTTGTGTTGATCGACAACTCCCATGAACGCATCGAAAGCGTCGTCTCCAAGCTTGACTGTCTGGGAATACTGGGCAACGGCACCGATATCGCCAAGCTCATGGAGGCCGATATTGAGCACGCCCAGGCGTTCATTGCTGTCACCAACAGCGATGAGATCAACCTGGTCTCCTGCGGCCTGGTCTCATCCTCATATCCACAAGTCAAGACCGTGGCCGCCATTCGATCCTTGATCTACACCGGTGCCGACGGATTGAAGGAAGGCTTGCTGGGCATCGACTACATCGTCAATCCCAATGCAGAAACAGCCAAATCCATCTTCAACATCATCGAACAAGGGGTGAACGGCAACGTGCTCGGATTCACCAACTCCAAGCTGCTGCTCTACAACTTCTTCATCGAGCCGTTCAGTTCCTATATAGGTTCGACTGTCATGGAGATGAGAAACAAGCTGCAGGCCGAGTTTGTCATCGCATCCATCAACCGCAGGGGTCTGGTCATCGTTCCCTCGGGCAACACGACCATCCAGGCACACGACACCCTCTCCATCGTCGCCGACAGCGAGGAGGTTACCGACATTCTCAAGACGGTGGGCCAGCTTCAAAAAAAGCCGAACAACATGGTGTTGGTTGGAGCGAGTAGAATAACGCGGGCACTGTTGAACCGCATGAGCCCTTCCATGCGTTCCAAAGTTGCAGTCGTCGACCAGGACGAGGAGGTATGCAGGAACTTCAGCGAACGATTCCGTGAGATTCTGGTCATCAAGGCCGATATCACCGATGAGGACATCATGGCCGAGGAGCAGTTGGGCTCCTACGACCTGCTGGTCGCCCTCACCGACAACGATGAGCTGAACATCATCACGGCAAGCTACGCAAAACGCATTGGAGTCGACCGTTCGATCGCCCTGATCAAACAGAACAACAACTACACGCGCATGGCCAGCTACCTCGATATCGATGTGGTCATCTCCACCACCGATACCACCGTCGAGTCGCTGTTACGATACCTCAGGGGAACCAATGTATCCAGCATTCACACGTTGTTCAACGATCAGTTGGAAGTCTATGAATTTGTCATCCGGGCGGAGAGCCTGGTGTGCAACAAACAATTGAAGGATATCAACATGCGAAAGAAAGCCATCGTTGCCGGTCTTACCGACCGAGAGGGCAACAGCACCATCCCTACCGGTCTTACAACCCTGAAGGAAGGAGACACGGTTCTGGTGGCTGTCATGCGTGACTCTTCTGAATTCATCCAAAAGCTATTCGGGTAACGATATATGATCAACTGGAGACTGGACCTTCGCCTGCTGGCGTTCATAGAGCTATTCATCGGCATATTGATGCTGATTCCCACTACGCTCGCCTACCGGTATCAAGAAGCCGATGCCCTGCGGGGATTTCTCATTGCCTACCTTGCCATCGCCGTCTTCTGCTCTACCAGCCTGATTCTTACCGGAAAGCCTAAAACCAAGACCATGTATGCCCGGGACGGATATCTGGTGGTCACCCTGACATGGATGATCGCAACGGCTTTCTCCGCCATACCCTTGGCGGCGAGCGGAGCCTATGTCGATTACAGCAGCGCTTACTTCGAAGTGATGAGCGGTTTCACCACCACCGGGGCCACGGTTCTGCCGGAAATTGAGAGCCTGCCCAAGGCGATCCTTTTCTGGAGATCACAGACCAACTGGCTCGGAGGGATGGGAATCGTCGTACTCTTCGTAGCCCTCCTTCCGGCGTTGGGGGTAAGCGGGACGCTGCTTGTAGGGGCTGAATCGGTGGGTCCTACCAAGGACAAGCTTACCCCGAAAATTAAGAACACCGCGCTCATTCTCTGGTCGATCTATATTGGGTTTTCCGTTCTCCAAACAATCCTGCTCCTGCTGGGAGGACTCAATCTCTACGATGCCGTGACGGTCACCTTCTCCACCATGGCTGCAGCAGGATTCTGTGTAAAAAACTCTTCGATAGGAACTTTCGGCAGTGCTTATGTCGATATCGTCGTCACCCTGTTCATGCTGGTCAGCGGGGCCAATTTCGCCCTCTACTACAAGGCTCTGAGCGGAAAGCTCTCGTCGGTGCTCAAGGATGGGGAACTGCGGGTTTATCTCGGTATTTGGGCGGTGGTTTCGCTGCTTGCAGCACTGAAGCTTTTCACTTCCAACACCTATGATACGTTTACCCAGTCGCTGCGCTACAGCACATTTCAGACCGCCTCCATTCTCACCACCACCGGCTTCGCCACCGCCAATTACATCCATTGGCCTGCATTCACCCAGGTCCTGCTCTTTTTGCTCTTCTTCATAGGAGGTTCGGCAGGGTCGGCCGGGGGTGGAGTGAAGGTCATACGCATCGTCGCCCTCTTCAAGATGGGCAGGGCCCAGATCAAGCACAGGATTCATCCCAGGGGTGTCTTCCAGGTAAGGGTGGGACAAACGACATTCCGCGAGGAGCTGCTCGTCTCCATTGCCACCTTCTTCGGGGTGTACATCCTCACCGGTGTGGTGGGAGCGGTGGTCATCTCGCTCAGCGGAGCCGATCCACTTACCAGCTTCGCCGCCTCGTTTCTCTGTCTGGGGAATATCGGCATCGGGTTCGGGGAAGTCGGTCCTGCAGGCAACTTTGCATTCCTCCCCTCCTGGATCAAGTGGTTCTGCTCGTTTCTGATGCTTGTCGGCCGGTTGGAACTCTTCACCGTCTACGTTCTGTTCTCAAAACACTTCTGGAAGCACTAATCTATCCAATTCCTGCACTTGAGCCTCTGGAGGGTTGACTGTATCGACTCTTTATATTACATATGTTATATAACTTTTGTTATTATCTAACAAGGAGGGATACCATATGGCGCCAAGACAGAAGATCACCAAGGAAATGATACTGGAGGCCACGTTCCGCCTTACCCGGGAGCATGGATTTGAACAGGTCAACGCCCGAAGCCTGGCTGCAGAGCTGGGGTGCTCGACACAACCGATTTTCAGTCGCTTCGAGCACATGGACGCACTGAAGAAAGCCTTCCACGCCTATGCAGGAAGGTACTTCGACCGATATGCCGCACAGGCGATGCAAGGTGGCGACGCATTTCGCAAACTCGGTGAAGCCTACATCACCTTCGCCCGCCAAGAGAGCAACCTGTTCAGGCTCTTGTTTATGAGCGAGGTGATGGACCTGCACGGGTTTGAGCATATGTATGATGATCGGGAAAATCTGGAGGTTGCAGAAAACCTCTCTCGCGAGATGCACATCAGCTTGGAATCTGCAAAACGTTTCTACATGAAAATGTTCATCTTCACGCATGGAATAGCAGCAATGGTTGCATCCGGTTTCGTTCAACTCGAACCGGGAGAAGCCGAGACACTGCTTTCCGAGGCCCAGACTGCTTTTACTGCACAACACACGGAATAAGGTGGGAAATTGAATGCTTGCATTGGGAATTTTTCTTGGACTATGCTGCTTGGAAGTGGTGATGTACAAAAAGCGAGAGTGCTGGGGACGCAACACCCTGCGCCTGCGCATTGTTCTATTTTTGCTCTTTGTACTGCTTGCCGGCATTCGATTCATTCCATGGGGATTTTCGTGGTACCTCTTGGGTGGTCTGCTCGCCGTAAGGGCGCTGATTTCATTACTTGGCTTGTTAAAGAGATCAGCAACGAAAGCCAGGTCCAAAGGAAAAACTGCAGGCAATCTGGTGATCAGCATCCTGCTTATAGGGTTGTCAGTGATTCCTTTGCTCTTGCTGCCGCCCCCTGTCCCCTTGCAACAAACCTCAAGCAATGCAGTGGGAACCATGGTTTATACCTGGACTGATGAGAATCGCGAGGACGTGTTCACCCCTGTGGCGGATTATCGCAACATAACGGTACAGTTTTGGTATCCAGCCGTCACGCCGGGAGAGAGCGAACCTGTTTTGGAAGGTCCATTCCCCTTGGTTGTATTCTCCCACGGGGCCTTCGGCTATAGGATGAGCAATCATTCCACCTTCATGGAATTGGCCGGCAACGGGTATATCGTTGCAAGCATCGACCATACGCATCAGGCCTTCATGACCAAGGAAGCTGATGGAAGGGTTGTGCTCGGCGATACCGGCTTCATCCAAACCGCCATGCATGTGGAGAATGGTGAGATCACAGGTGAAGCACTCTATCAGCTGCAAAAAGATTGGATGGCCCTGCGCTCCTGTGATATGGCATTTGTACTGGAGCAGATACGGAAACGAGCGGCCCTTCCAACCTCCAACGAACTCTTTCACCAGTTGGATATCGAGTGCATCGGAGTCCTCGGCCACTCGATGGGCGGCGCAACCGCCGCATGGATCGGACGCGAGGACGATGCAATTGATGCAGTGATCGTTCTTGACGGGACGCTGATGGGCGAGATAGTGGGCTTCGAACAGGGGAAGGAGGTATTGACCGATGTTCCCTATCCCAAACCGATATTGGATGTATTCAACGAGAGTCATTACGCAGATGCCACTGCAATCGGCCTGGATTACGCAAACATGAGGATGCAAGGGAATGCGTTTGAAGCATATCAACTGGTCGTGGATGGTTCAGGACATCTGAACTTCACCGACCTCCCCCTCGTTTCGCCCTTGCTTGCATCCTTGTTGGGCACCAGTAGCGTAGACCCACGCGCTTGCATGGAAATCACCAATACCGCGGTACGGGAGTTTCTCGATTACCACCTCAAGGGAGAGGGAATCGAAATACCACCGTTCAGGAGGGTTTAGCATCCTCTTGTGGTGCTTGGGAACATACCAAGCACCACAATGATGAATGCAATTCATCTTATATTGTGTATTGGATATACGACATAGTTCTTTCTTTTACCTGCACCGGTGGTATACTGTTCAAAAACCATGAGGAGGTTGTTCATGTCTGGAATTGCATTGATCATCACGTTTGTGATCGCCATCGCGGTCATGATCCTGGCCATCTCGAAATGGAACGTCCATCCGTTCCTCGCCCTGATGGGAGTCTCCTTGCTTCTTGCCATTGTCATCGGCCTGCCATTGAAGGACATCCCGGGTGTCATCGGCTCTGGATTCAGCGGCATTTTCAGCAGCATCGGCATCGTCATCATCCTTGGAGCCCTGATCGGCACCATTCTGGAGAAGACGGGAGCCGCTCTCAAGCTTGCTGAGATGGTCGTCCGGCTTGTGGGTCGCAAACATCCCCAGCTTGCCATGGAACTCATGGGCTGGGTGGTATCGATTCCTGTGTTCTGCGACAGCGGATTTGTCATTCTCGATCCCATCCGCAAGGCTCTTAGAAAAAAGACCCAATTCTCGTCTGTTGCCATGACAGTCGCGCTTTCTGCCGGTCTGTACACCAGTCATGTGCTCATTCCACCTACTCCCGGCCCGATCGCAGCAGCAGGAACCTTGGGAATCGGAGACAATTTGTTCATGGTGATCGTCATAGGTGCCATCGTTTCCATCCCCTCGCTTGCCATCGCCTACTTCTATGCCAACTACATCGGCAAGAAAGTTCAGAGTGGTGAGGATTTGGGAGAAGAGGAGGAAGGCGTCGATTATGACACGCTGCTCAAGAGCTTCGGGGACCTGCCGAACGGATTTCTTTCCCTTGCCCCGATTCTCATGCCCATTCTTGCCATGGCCCTCGGCTCTCTTTCCGCCGCCTTGAAGTGGAAGGGTGCGATGGCCGGCTTCCTGGCCTTTATCGGCACACCGATCATCGCGTTGACCATCGGATTGTTGTTCGGTATTCTCCTGCTCGTTCAACGCAGTGAGATGAAACATTTCAACACCATGACCACCGAGACGCTGAAAGTGGTCGGTCCGATCCTGTTCATCACCGCTGCCGGCGGAGTGCTCGGAAAAGTCATCGCAAGCGCCGGCTTCGTCGCGTTCATGCAAGAGCATGCCACAGTCTTGGCTGCAGTCGGTATTTTCTTCCCGTTCCTGATTTCGGCGATACTGAAAACCGCTCAAGGCTCTTCAACCGTCGCCATCACCACTACGGCCGGTATTATGGGCAGCATCGCTGAAAGCTCGTCTATGATGACTGCACTCGGGCTCGCCAGTCCGATGGCCGCCGTGTTGACAGTCATGGCGATCGGAGCGGGATCGATGACGGTTTCACATGCCAATGACAGCTATTTCTGGGTGGTGACCAACTTCGGAAAGCTCAAGCCCGAGGACGGATACAAGACCCAGACCATGGTCACATTGCTGCAAGGTTTGGCAAGCATCATTTTCATCTGGCTTTTCTCCCTCATTTTGCTGTAACATAGAGGCAATACGGGGGCTTCGGCCCCCACATCAGTGAGGAGCCCGCGATGAAGAATATCCTATTAATCCCCGATTCCTTCAAAGGAACCATGAGTTCCGAACAGATCTGTTCCATCATGGACAGAGCGATCAAGCAACACTATCCCGATGCCCATGTCACCAGCATTCCTGTAGCAGATGGAGGAGAAGGTAGTGTCGATGCGTTCCTGCAAGCTCTCGGAGGCGAAAAGAGATCTCTTACCGTCCAAGGCCCCTTTGCATTCCCCATGGAAAGCTTTTATGGGGTTATCAAGAAAAATACCGCAGTCATCGAGATGGCGGCTTGTGCCGGCCTTCCCCTCGTAGGAGACGAGCTTCATCCTGATTTGACCACTACCTACGGCGTCGGCGAGTTGATTCTCGATGCAGCCAAGAGCGGCTGTAAGACCATCATCGTTGGTCTTGGCGGCAGTGCCACCAACGACGGCGGCTGTGGTGCTGCTGCTGCATGCGGCGTCGTGTTCCGTGACAAGGATGGAAAGGCCTTCGTTCCCACCGGAGGAACGCTTTCCAAGGTTGCCAGCATCGATACTTCGAGCCTGGACCCCGCGCTCAAGAACGTCACCATCACCACCATGTGTGATATCGACAATCCGTACTACGGAACTACAGGAGCTGCCTATATTTTCGGACCACAGAAGGGGGCTACTCCTGAAATGGTGAAGATTCTCGATGCAAACCTGCAAAGTCTTGCCAAGGTCATTGAGCGTGACTGTCACATCGATGTGCAAGCCATCCCCGGCAGCGGTGCTGCAGGCGGTATGGGAGGCGGAATGGCAGCCTTTTTCGGCAGCCAACTGCAAATGGGTATCGAGACGGTGCTCGAGACTGTAAACTTCGACAAGCTTTTGACCAAAGCCGATCTGGTACTCACCGGTGAAGGAAAGATCGACGGCCAGAGCCTGCGAGGCAAGGTTGTCATCGGGGTTGCAAGGCGGGCAAAGAAGGTCAATGTACCGGTTGTTGCCATCGTCGGTGACATCGGAGACGACGTTGAAGGCGCCTACAACGAAGGTGTGAGTGCAATCTTCTCGATCAACCGCCTGGCCATCGACTTCAAGGCCGCAAAGCCCCGCGCTCCCCAGGATATGGCGAAAACCATGGACAATCTGATGCGCTTCGTCAAGCGCATGGGCCTGTGAACCAACACCTGCTTCGCCAAAGGCTCAGCGAGCTCGCTGAGCCTTCCTATCGCGCCTTCAGCAAGAAACTCAAGGTCAGTGACCGACTCATCTTCGGAATCCGGACCCCCAAGCTTCAGAAGCTCATCAAGCAGCTGTACGGGGAGGAAGGCATCAAGGCCCTTGATGATTTCTTCATCTACCAAGAGCCTTCGTATGAAGAGATCCAAATTGCCTTCTCTCTCTTCGGGCTCTTGAAACTTGACTATCAGAGTGCCCTTTCATATTTGGACAGGCTCAGACCGTTCAACGACAGCTGGGCGACCAATGACAACCTTGCCGGATGGTTTTCCCATCTTGCGCAGGAAAAAGATTTCTACAGGTATCTTCGCTCTCTTCTCCGAGAGCAAAATCCATACGACCAGCGCCTCGGCATCGTTTCACTGATGAATTACTACCTTGAGGAGAATTCGATTGCGGAAACACTGGTCGAGCTCGCTTCTGTCACCAACCCTCATTATTACGTTGTGATGGCACTCGGTTGGGCCTATGCCACCGCCTTCTGCAAGGACCGCAACAAAACACTGCCGTATCTGCAACCGGGCATCCTGGGCGAGCAGGTTCGGCGAAAAGCCATTCAGAAGTGCCTTGAGTCACGCCTTGTCAGTGAAGAGGATAAAACCCTGTTGAAAAGCCTCAGGAAAACACCCTGAGGGCATTCTCAAACCACATGGCCTGCAACTCGGAGGACGTAAAGCCTGACTTTTCCAATGCCTGCCAGAGCAGAGAAAGTGCATCGTAATGGGGAATTTCAAGCTCACCCGTGATGCCGTCGTAATCGGTGCCCAATGCCGTAACAGCACTTCCCCCAACCTGCTTGAGATGGACGGCATGACGAACCATCGCCTCGATGCTGCTTCTCATCCAGTCCTCACTGAGAAAGGAGGGACAGAAATTCAATCCCACCACCCCGCCTTTGTCTGCGATGGTTCGGATCATGCGGTCACTGAGGTTTCTGCTGTGATTGGTAACTGAACGGCAGTTCGAGTGGCTCGCCACAAACGGCTTTCTCGATATCGAGGCTACGTCATTGAATCCTTCATCGTTGAGGTGAGAGACATCGACGAGGATGTTGTTGTGCTCAAGCTCCTCAACCGCCGAGAAACCCAGCCGTTTCAAGCCTCCTGCAAGGTGATGCGGAAACCCATAGTCGTTCTCATGGTTCCATGTCAGGGTGGCAAGGCGGACGCCCCAGGAGGCAAGTGTTCCGATGCGGCTGAGTTCTCCTTCCAGGATTTGCAGCTCCTCGCAGCTGAGAATCGCGCCATGAAGAGAAGATCCCCTGATTTCGTCTGCAGTTCTGACCTGCACAATTCTATCCTGATTCTGCTCCAATTCCATAAGGAATCGTTCATGCAGTCTCTGTGCCGATCGCCAGCAATTGCCTTGCTCGCTGTCGACGAACATGGCGAAACAGACGGTCACTTGTCCTGCCTTATCCATCCAAGCGAGTGATACCTGGCCGGAGTTTTCGGTTAGGGTTCCCGTACCCAGTTGCTGGAGTTCGTAGATGGTGTCACAGTGCAGATCGAAGACTGGATGCATAAAAAAGTACTCCCAAGTAGTTGCCGTTAGCAAATAAAAGTAGTAATGTATCTATACGATATAAGAATTCACCTGTATAGTATACAGTAACAAGGAGCATAGAATGATCAAACATGTAACCAAGAGCACATATGAAGCTGAAGTACTGAAGAGCAGTGTACCCGTAGTCGTCGATTTCTGGGCGGCTTGGTGTGGTCCATGCCGCATGCAGGGAACCATCCTTGAGCAGCTGGACAAGGAAATCTCCGCCGACCAGGCTAAGATTGTAAAGGTCAATGTCGACGAGGAAGGTGAACTTGCCGGTACCTTCGGCGTACAGTCCATCCCCACCCTTCTGTTCTACAAGGACGGCAAGGTTGTGAACAAGGCTGTTGGCGTACGCGATGCAGCAGCCCTGAAGAAGACTCTGGGAATCTAAATTCCCTTTCTGCTGCTGCAGCAAGCCCACAGGACACAATGATTCTGTGGGTTTTTTCTTGAAAAAAGCAATCTTTCTCTGAATAATTCACAAATAAGTGTTCTATACAATAAAAATGCCATACAAATAAAAAAGACGTTTCTTTTTATAGAAACTTTTCTCCTTTTCCTGTTGACAGATTGTTTCTATCTACAGTAACATCGGAACTCAAGAAGGAGAACCTCATGCAGAACCCACTAACCAAAGAGATCAACACAACCAATCTTCCCGACCGGGATGGACGTTTCGGAGAGTTTGGAGGTGCCTATATTCCTCCCCAGTTGCAGGCCGTCATGGACGAAATTACCCAAGCGTATGAGCAGATCGTCCAGGATCCTGAGTTCCTCACCGAACTTGCCAGCCTCCAGAAACATTATATCGGACGCCCGTCTCCGGTCTACCATGCAAAACGACTGAGTGAAGCAGTCGGTGGAGCTCAGATTTATCTCAAGCGCGAAGACTTGAACCATACCGGAGCGCATAAGATCAACCACTGCATCGGTGAAGTGCTTCTTGCCAAGAAGCTCGGCAAGAAGAAGGTCATCGCAGAGACCGGTGCCGGCCAGCATGGTGTGGCCCTCGCCACCGCAGCAGCCCTGCTCGGCCTTGAGTGTGATATTTATATGGGTTCCATCGACATCAAGAAAGAAGCTCCCAACGTAAGCAGGATGAAGATTCTCGGTGCAACCGTAGTGGAAGTGACCAGAGGAACCAAGACACTCAAGGATGCTGTTGATGCAGCCTTCGAGGCCTACCTGCAGGACCCTGTCACCCAGATTTACTGCATCGGTTCGGTTGTCGGTCCCCACCCCTTCCCTATGATGGTCCGTGACTTCCAGAGTGTAGTCGGTATTGAAGCACGCAGGCAGATCCAGGAGCTGACAGAGGCCCTTCCCGATGCTGTTGTAGCCTGTGTCGGCGGTGGTTCGAATGCCATGGGTATTTTCAGTGCCTTCCTTGAAGACAAGAGCGTAAAGCTCTACGGTGTTGAGCCTGCAGGAAAAGGCTTGGACACTCCTGACCATGCAGCCACCATCACCAAGGGAAGCGTGGGTGTCCTGCATGGGTTCAAGAGCCTGTTGTTGCAGGACGACAAGGGTGAAGCACTTCCTGTCTACTCGATTGCAAGCGGATTGGACTATCCGGGCGTCGGTCCCCAGCACAGCTACCTGCACACCATCGGACGGGTCATCTACGAAAGTGCCACCGACCGCGAAGCGGTGGAAGCCTTCTACGGCCTGAGCAGGATGGAAGGCATCATCCCCGCCCTTGAATCCAGCCACGCTGTGGCGCATGCGATCAAGCTGGCCCAGACCCTGCCCAAGGACAAGGTAATCCTGGTCAATCTATCAGGCAGAGGCGACAAGGACATCGACTTCGTCATGGAGCACTACCCTTTGGTTGAGTATGAACCACAGGAAGGCGGTGATGGGTTTGAGGAGTTTTTGGCCCATATCAAGCAGAAGTGATAAACAAACAATACTAAATTTTCGAAAGGCTGTTACAATAGTGTAGCAGCCTTTTATATATCAGTTAATATTTGGGAATCAACCTTTACCGCTGATTTTTGTTAAGATAGACCCGACGGTGTATACCATTACAGCCTCAGCCTGTTGGGGATGACCGCTGATTTTTGTTAAGATAGACCAACCCCTCAATTTTGTAGGGCTTCCAATCGGTTGGGGATGACCGCTGATTTTTGTTAAGATAGACCAAAGTAGGTTCAATTAGGGCCATACTACTCGTTGGGGATGACCGCTGATTTTTGTTAAGATAGACCATTGTTAAAGATATTGAGGGCGAGCTTTCTGTTGGGGATGACCGCTGATTTTTGTTAAGATAGACCTCAATCGGTACTGCTCCGAAACAGCCTTCAGTTGGGGATGACCGCTGATTTTTGTTAAGATAGACCCGGCTATCACAGGCTCACCTAGCGATGGTAGTTGGGGATGACCGCTGATTTTTGTTAAGATAGACCGTAAATCACCGATGCTGAACCTGCTCTTCTGTTGGGGATGACCGCTGATTTTTGTTAAGATAGACCTGTTGCTTCGTCTTTCATACCTTCTTCCACGTTGGGGATGACCGCTGATTTTTGTTAAGATAGACCTCAATTTCAATGCCGATGCGTGTACGGTCAGTTGGGGATGACCGCTGATTTTTGTTAAGATAGACCAAAAGGTCGGGCAGTTCGTCTACGAGAAGCGTTGGGGATGACCGCTGATTTTTGTTAAGATAGACCCAATCCTGTCGATATCCGCATGACAAGCCTGTTGGGGATGACCGCTGATTTTTGTTAAGATAGACCTCGGTTGCGACTACGGAATACAAAACCCCCGTTGGGGATGACCGCTGATTTTTGTTAAGATAGACCACCACCGATTCTCGGATAGTCGTGCCTCACGTTGGGGATGACCGCTGATTTTTGTTAAGATAGACCTGATATGATGTGACCTCTTGTCAAGCATAATATTTGTTTTCTTTTTCCTCCAGTTTGTTGAAATACATGAAAAGGATTGATAGACAGCAAATCAGTTGTTCGGCACTTGACCATTCTGATAT
>Ga0228535_1000287_pt1 | contig 162075 bp, 130 predicted proteins | sample SJ1metagenome_FD_168457 | JGI IMG/M metagenome (GOLD analysis project Ga0228535, IMG submission 168457) | Enriched culture of PCE-dechlorinating microbial communities from Ithaca, New York, USA - SJ1 | ecosystem: Engineered > Modeled > Simulated communities (microbial... > Unclassified... | reverse complement strand
AATATTCAAAAAGCCATAGAATCCTTTGAGAATATAAAGGATTCGGTAGATGAGATTAAGCCAAAGATAGACAAGGCATATGAAGAATCTCAGAGAATAATAGATAAAAAAGATGATATCCTAATAAACATCAATCTAGTAAGTGAGATATCTGAAAACTCAGCGGCAACAGCTCAGGAAATAGCTGCATCAGCAGAGGAAATGAGCGCATCAGTCGAAGAGGTAACCTCATCAGCAATTACTCTTAACTCCATGACAGAGGAAATGAAAGAAAGAGTTGAGTTTTTTAAGATGGACTAAAATAATCAAAGCTAAGTCTTTATATAGGTAGAGCATTTTAAAACAAGAAGTCAGTATATTTGTACGGGCTTCTTGTTTTTTTAATTTGATTTTTTAAGATATAAATTTACAGATAAAAATGAAATTAGACAATAAAGATTTATGCTATTATGTCAGCTTTTATAAATTTATGATAAAGTATATATAGAAATTTATTAAAATGTAAATCCATAAGTATATAAAGCTATAAGTATATAAATAAATTACCAAGAGAAAAGAGGTGAGGACAGCCATTATGAGTATTGTATGCAATATATTTGGAATTCCATCTATAAAAAAAGGTAATGCAGAGGTATCTTTTCCATATAAAAAAGCCAAAGCAATATTTTTCTATCTTTTAGTAAACAATAACTCAACTAGAGATGAGCTTGCTAGCTTATTCTGGGATGAGTTATCAGATTCTCTTGCCAAGAAAAATCTCAGGAATGCGCTTTACCAGATAAGAAGCATACTCGGTGATGACATACTGCTATCCTCTGAAAAATCTCTTGTGGTACTTAATACGGATATAATTACCTATACAAATCCAGAAGCTTTGTCTGAGCCAGAAATATTTATCAAAGCATATAAGGGAGAGTTTCTGCAAGGATTTTCAATTAAGAATGCGCCTTTATTTGAGCAGTGGTATACCCAAACAAAACAGCAATATAAAGAAAAGTATATTCAAAATTTATACATATCCATAAATGAAGAAAAAGCAAAACCTGAAATTAACTGGAATAAAATAATAAAATACGCAAAGCTACTCACTGAAGTAGACGATTTTGACGAAAGAGCTTATCAAATCCTTTTAGAAGGCTACAAAAATATCAAAGCGTACAGTCAAGCCATAGAGAGCTACAATAAGCTAAAGTCTACGCTTGAAAGGGAACTTGGCATAGAGCCAGATGAAGCAACTACGGCTATATTTAATGAAGTACTAGATGCTATGAATGAGAAAAGACAAAATACAGTCTCAGATTTTTCTGAGTTCTTTGGAAAATATTCTCAGCTCAGACTTTTAGAACAAAATCAAGAGGAATTTATGCTAGATAAGCCTCCTACCTCATTTGTGATTTTAGGAGAGGCAGGAATAGGAAAATCCAATCTGATATCAAACTTTTTAAATAGATTAGATAATAAAACAGTTTTGATTTTTAAATCTAAGTGTATCAAAACTCAGAAAAATCATCCATTTAGCTATTTTAAGAATTTATTGGTAAACGAAATTGGTGACAAGGCTCTAATAAATAGCTGGAATGAGCATCTTAAAAGCATAATTAGCATGCTGGAAGGTAATGAAGAAAGCATTTTAGACCTCATGGAGAGTTTTTTCTGGGATGCTTTTGTGGCTATGTTTAAGGACAGCAATTCTAAAATAATACTGTATATAGAAGACATTCATAACATGGATGAAAAAAGCAGGAATCTTTTAGAGTATTTGCTCACTAACAATATAAGCACCTACATGATAGGAAGCAGTAGCATTAAAGATAATAATATGATTTCGAAGCAGTTTTTAGCTTTGATTGAAAATCAAAGTCTTGAGTTTATTAATCTTTCACGCTGGGATTACAGTAAGGTAAAGCTATTTATAAGTCAGCAGCTTCCAAAGCATATGCAAACCGAAGCTCTATTTGATGATGTTTATTTTGAAACTCAAGGGAACTTCTTGTTTATAAAGTATTATGTAGCTGCAGTTTTAAGTGGAAAAGATCCAAAGAGAATAAGTAGTGACATGGTTTTTTATTTTGAGGAAAGACTAAATGATTTATCAGAGCCTGCTAAGGATGTGGCAAAGCTAATTTCGTTTTTCTTTGAAGATACTAGCTTTGAAATGATTAACAGCCTTTCTGATATCAAGGAAGGCAAGCTTATAGATGTAATTCAGGAGCTCACAGATAAAGATATTCTCAAAGAGAGTATTCAAAATGACAGTATAAGATTTTCTTTTACTCATCCGAAGCTCAGACAGTACATATACGAAAGTCAAACGGAAATCAAAAGAAGGTTTATTCATAATCAAATTGGAGATGTTATCGAAAAGCAGCTTCACGACAAGCCTGCAGACATGGATTTATACCATAGACTTATATTTCATTACATGAGAGGGGCAAACAAAGTAAAGGCGCTAGATTATAGTGTAAAGAGCCTTAATCGCTATCTTAACTACTCTCATGAGCTATTTCCAATACTTGCATCTGGAGATGAAGCTTTATTTAAGGATGCATATATGAGCAGAAAGCAAACTCAGGCTTACTTACTAGAAATAGAGAATCTACTAAAAGAGGTAAGACAAAAAGAAGGTCAGACCAGAGATGTAATTATAGGAGAAATCGCATTTTTACATATGAAAGGCAGATATCTAATCAGGGAAGGCAGCTATGAAGAAGGAACCAAATATATAAGTGAAATGATTAGCAAGTCAATAGAAATAAACGACGATGACTACGCTCTAGAGGCATATAAGCAAATGATTTACTACTGCATACAAATCAGTGAAGCTGATAAAATGCAAGAATATATTCAGCTTGCTCTAGATATTGCCATAAGGAGAAACTATCATAAGGAAACAGGTATAATACTTAGATTTAAGGGACTTTACTATATCCTTAAAAAGGAATATACCCTTGCTAGGGAAGTTCTCACTAGCTCTATTAACACCTTTACTATAAGTAAAGAGGTGGCAGAAAAATATGCACTTAATATTGCAGCTGCATATAATTATATAGGAGAGATACATAGGCTAAACAATAACTACGATGAAGCAATAATAGCCTATGAAAAAGCTATAGAGATAGGAAAAGCCAAAAATGCCTATACCAGTCTTATGGTATTTTGCATAAATGCTGGTCAAGCTATGTATCATAAAAAAGATTACGATAAGGCAAAAGAGTACCTAGATTATGCTAAGCATTGTCAGTCCATGGTAGACATACTTTGGAAAAAAGCTGTACTAGATGTCTATTTAGGTCTGATTAATATAATTAATAAAGATAAAGCTTCTGGTATGAAGCTGATAAAAACTGCTGAAACTGAAGCTAAAAAAATGAAAAACCCTGAAGAAATAGGACTTGTAGCCTGGGCAAAGCAAGAAGCTAAAGCACATCTAGAAAGCAGATAAAAATCTAAAATCTAGGTGTGCTTTTTTAAGTTCATTTTAAGTTACTCCCCTATAATGACTTTATGGAATTAAAAAAACTTTAGGAGGAATATAAAATGAAAAAAAGACTAGCAGGTATGTTTCTAGCTTTGATGCTTATAATTATGCCTTTTGCAGGATGTACGGCTCAAGATGCAGTAGGAACTACAGTAACAGAAGCTTCTAGTGCATTACAAATTGATTCAACTTATTTTACTGACAGAGACAGCAAAATTGACTACGAAGAGAGTACTGCATCCAAAATCGTGCTCAGCTCAACCACTGCTAAAATAACTGGAGATGGAGCTAAGCTAGAAGATAAGACTGTAAAGATAACTAAAGAAGGAACCTATATTTTATCTGGAAGCAGTGATGGATTAAATGTAGTTGTCGAAGCCGCTGATACAGAAAAAGTATGGCTAGTATTTGATAATCTTTCTATGAAAGGAGTTTCAGCTCCTATTCAAGTATTAACAGCAGATAAGGTATTTATTACCCTTGCCAAGGGCTCAACAAATACTATTGAAGATACAGAAACTGCAGAGAATGAGGAACTAAATGCTGCAATATATAGCAAAAGCGATTTAACAATCAATGGAAGTGGAAAGTTAATAGTAAATGGAAAATACGAGCATGGGATTAAGTCGAGTGATGACCTTAAAATGCTTGGAGGTAGCTTTGTAATAACAGCTGTAAATGATGGACTAAATGCAAACGATGCACTCAATATCAAGGATTCAGTAATAGAAATTTCAGCAAAGGGCGATGGAATTCATAGTGATAAAAATGTATATATAGATGGAAAAAGCCTTAATATAAAAGAAAGTGAAGAAGGTATAGAAGGGAAAGTTGTAGATATAGTAAGTGGGGATATTGATATAAAATCTTCTGATGATGGAATAAATGCTACAGATTCTTCATTAAAAACAGATGAAGTCTCATCAGCTACACCTGAAGGCAATCAGAATGACAAAAATCTAGAAGAAAGACCAGCTCCACCAGAGGGCTTTGGACAAAAACCAGCGAATTTTGAAGATCTGCCAGCCGATGTGCAAGAAAAAATCAAAAATAGACCAGAAAGACCAGAAGGTGAAGCTGTTCCTGAAGGCGAAATGCAAAGACCAGAGGGAATGCCTCATGGTGCAGGCTTTGAAAATCAGGAAGGAACTGAAATTATCATAAGAGGAGGAGACTTATATATAGATGCGAGTGGCGATGGCATAGACTCTAATGGAAATCTAACTGTATCTGGAGGCAAGGTTGTAATCGAAGGCTCAGGGAGTCGAGGAGATGGAGCGATAGACTATAATGGAACAGGCTTAGTAACAGGCGGAGAAGTGTTAGCTCTTGGAGGAAGTGATATGCTTCAAAGCTTTTCTAGTGAATCTGCGCAGAGTCATATAGTAGTAACAGCTAAAGAATCGATAGCTGTAGGAGCAAAAATTACTATTAAAGACGAAGCAGGTAAAGTTTTATATGAGCATATCAACAAAAAAGCATTTTCTGCTTTAGTATATAGTAGCAAGGATTTAGTTAAGGCTAAAAACTACACTGTTCAAATAGGTGATACTATACTAGAGACCATTTCTAAATAAACTCTAAAATTAATGTAAAAAATGGCAATAAATTATGGAAATTTGTATTTTACTAGGTTAATTATAGATTTATATATATAAGCCTATTTTGAAAACTTCTCTACTACACTAGAGAAGTTTTCTTGTGTATAGAAGATTCTGAAAATTACCTCTTGCGTTAACATATAAAAAAATTTATATTTTTGAATTTTCAACGAAATTTGGAATTTGTTTCGTCTGCGTGGACAAAATGTACTTTTTGCTCTTCTCTAAACACCTTGTTTATGGTAAAATAATACCGAAGAAGTAATCATTAATATTATAATTTTTTTAGGAGGAATGAAATGAACAACTTATTGGCAAAATGGAACCAAATAAGTCTAGTTAAACGTATAATCATCGGTTTAATCATCGGTATAATACTAGCGCTTACAGTTCCAGAGCAAGCAAAAGGTGTAGTGATCCTTGGATCTCTATTTGTAGGAGCTTTGAAAGCGATTGCTCCAGTATTAGTACTTTTCCTAGTAATGTCTGCAATCTCTCAGCATAAAGCAGGACAGCAAACAAACATGAAGTCTATAATAGGACTTTACCTACTAGGAACATTCTTAGCAGGACTTATAGCAGTTATTGCAAGCTTTGTATTCCCACTTACATTAACACTTCCAGGAACTGAAGGTCTTGGAGACTTAACTCCTCCAGGAGGCGTTACAGAAGTTCTTAAAGCACTTCTTATGAACCTAGTTGATAACCCTGTAAAAGCATTATTCAATGCAAATTACATAGGAATTCTTGCTTGGGCAGTTCTTTTAGGACTAGCACTTAAGCATGCAGCTCAATCAACTAAAGATATGATTTCTAACTTTGCTGATGCAGTAGCTCAGATGGTTAGATGGGTCATCAATTTAGCTCCATTTGGTATTATGGGATTAGTTTTCGATTCTATTGCTACTAGTGGATTAAGCACACTTTTAGGATATGGACAATTAATCGTTCTTCTTGTAGGAACAATGTTCTTCGTAGCTTTAGTAGTTAACCCTATTATAGTTTACGTATACACTCGTAAGAATCCTTACCCACTTGTATTAAAATGTCTTAAAGACAGTGGTATTACAGCATTCTTTACTCGTAGTTCAGCTGCGAACATCCCTGTTAACATGAGCCTTTGCGAGGAGTTAAACCTTGATAAAGATACTTATTCAGTATCTATTCCTCTAGGAGCAACTATCAACATGGCAGGAGCTGCGATTACTATTTCAGTACTTACTCTTGCAGCAGTTAACACTCTTGGTATTGAAGTTGATTTAGCTACAGCAGTAATCCTAAGTGTTCTTTCAGCAGTATCTGCTTGTGGAGCATCTGGAGTTGCTGGTGGATCATTACTTCTTATCCCTCTTGCTTGTAGCTTATTTGGTATTCCAAATGATGTAGCTATGCAGATGGTTGGAGTTGGATTCATTGTTGGAGTTATTCAGGATTCATGCGAGACTGCTCTTAACTCTTCTACAGACGTATTATTCACTGCTACAGCAGAGTTTGGAAAAATGCGTAAAGAAGGAAAAGCTTTTGATATGATTCCTCATAGAGCAAAGCACTAGTAATAATTATATAACTAAAATAAAAACCAGTTTCTATAATAAGAAACTGGTTTTTTTATGGAAATAAAAGGATTTCTGACTGGTGGATAATAATCAGAATTGCTTATAAAAGATTATTTTCTTGCAATTGTATAAACAACCTCTAATTTGACGACAAGTTGTTTATGTGATATAATGCTTTAATATACAGTTAGGAAGTGATTTTATGGTAAGGACTAATATGTTAGCAAAAAGACTAGTTATGATGTTTGGTTTGATTATGGTTGTAGGTATTTTGATATCTGGGTTATAAATTTATTATATAATTTATATACATACTAACTTAATAAAACATATAAAAAAAGAGAGGATATCCTCTCTTTTTACTTTACAGCTATTAATGCCATTTCTCTTATAACCTTGCATGCTACAGCTGTAGACATACCGCTTTGGTCGTAGTGAGGAGACAGCTCTACTGCATCCATGCCTACGATGTTATCAAGCCTTGAAAATTCTTTAAAAGCTCCTACAAGCTCTAAGAAGCTTATTCCCCCTGGCTCTATAGTTCCAGTGCCAGGAAAGATTGAAGGGTCTAATACGTCCAAATCTATAGTTATATAAACAGGCTTGTCTTTTAATTCATCAATAACTTCTTTTAAGCCATCTAATGAAAATGGATGCATATCCACGTGGTCTTTTGCCCAAGTAAATTCTTCCTTGGTTCCAGAGCGAATTCCAAACTGATGAATTCTTCCATCACCTAAAAAATCGTGACAACGTCTTAGAACTGTAGCGTGAGAAAGCTTTTGGCCCATGTAATCCTCTCTTAAATCAGCATGTGCGTCTAAGTGGATGATATGAAGGTCATTGTACTTTTCATATACGCTTTGTACGCTTCCTAGGGTAACTAAATGCTCTCCACCTATCATAAAAGGAATCTTACCTGTATTTACTATAGCCTTAGAATGCTCTTTTATCATATCTATGATTCTTTGAGGATTTCCAAAAGGGAAATCTAAATCTCCAGAATCAAACAGCATATAATCTTCTAAATCCTTGTTTAAGTAAGGACTGTAAGTTTCTAGTCCAAAGGAGTCGTTTCTCATGATGTTAGGAGCAAAACGAGTACCAGGTCTAAAAGATGTAGTACCGTCAAAAGGAGCCCCAAATAATACTATCTGAGACTCTTCAAATTCATTATCAAAACCTATAAAGGTAAAAATATTCTTATTCATTGTCTAGCATCTCCTGTACATAAGATGGAAGAGCAAAGCATCCTACATGAAGCTGAGGATTGTAGTATTTAGTCTTGATGCCAAGAGCGTTCCATTTATCAAAATCAACATCCTTAATAGGATCTAGCTTTTTAGATGCAAATCCAAATAACCAGTGTCCTGATGGATATGTAGGCATATGGAACTGATATACTTTTGAAATAGGGAAGATGTTTTTAATCTTTTTGTGAGCGCGCTTCATTTCATGAGAAAATTGGTCATAATATGGGCTTTCACTTTGATTTACAAGTATTCCGTTATCTGAAAGTATATTAAAGCAATTTTGATAAAATTCAGTAGTAAATAAACCTTCTCCAGGTCCTATAGGGTCAGTGGAATCAACTAAAATAAGGTCGTATACTTCTTTAGTATCAGCTACAAAGCGAATACCATCTTCAAAATAAAGACTTACTCTAGGGTCATCTAGCTTAGATGCAGTGATAGGAAGATACTCCCTAGAAACATCTACAACTAGCTTATCTATTTCTACCATATCTATTTTTTCTATATGAGAATATCTAGTAAGCTCTCTAACTGTACCGCCATCGCCACCGCCTATAACAAGAACCTTCTTGATACTAGGGTTTGTAGCCATAGCAACATGTGTAATCATATCGTGATAGATAAATTCGTCTTTTTCAGTTACCATCATAAGACCATCAAGAGTAAGAAACTTACCAAACTCTTCACTTTCAAATACATCTACATCTTGAAATTCACTTTTTCCTGTATATAAATGCTGCTTTACTTTAATAGAAAAGCGCACCTCATCCGTTTGTTGTTCTGTGTACCATAACTCCATAATAAACCTCCTAAGATGCTATCTCTGAATCTGTTTGAGGCTTGAAATGAACCTCACCTAAATCTTCTTTAGCAAAAGCTTTGATTTTATCAACTGGTCCTCTAGGTACTTCGCTAGTTTCCCATTTCTCAGCTTTTAAAGAATCACTTAAGTATTCAAAGCCAATCCAAGGATTTACACTATCTCCGCAAGTAAATAGGTCTACAGCGGCATATCCAAATTCAGGCCAAGTATGAATAGTAAGGTGAGACTCCTGAATAATAACAGCACCGCTTACTCCCCATGGATTGAACGTATGAAACGCACTTTGCACGATAGTTGCATTAGAGCGAATAGCTGCTTCGTTCATATGTTTTTCAATCTCTGAATGGTTATTTAACACCTCTTTATCACAGTTATAAAATTCAACAAGAATATGTCTTCCTAGTTGTTCAATTTTCACACGTATCACTCCTTTATTTACAGAATAGTTTTGGTTAATAGCAAAATTATAGTACGTATATTTTGCAGTATAATTAGTTTCATCTTGGTAAACTTAATATTTATCTATGGGGTGGTTTCGTATAGATAAACCTTAAGTTGAATTAAAATGTAGTTTACTAAAAGTAAACTTTAAGTTTATTAATACTAAAACAAAATACAGCATTTTTGATTGCTTGTCAACACCTAAATCAAAAATAAAACAAAAAATTTACATATTAATTTATCAGAAAATTTCAAAAATGCAGGCGTTGTAATTCTAATGAATTTTAGGGATTTGTCTTATAATTTTTTAATTAAATTATCTAACTTTATGTAGATATTATGAAAACGTTTTATATAAATTTTCACTTATATATTTTGATATAAAAACAATGCTAAAAAATCAATATTTCGTTAAAAATTGAATATTAATTTTGATATTAATTTGAAAAAAATCAAAAAAAATAAAACTGCCAAAATTTAATTTTGACAGTTTTGTATAAATTTTATATATGAAATTAACGTCTTAAAACTAACTTTGAATTAACATTTCATAGTAAAGCTTAATCTCAAATAGCTATTGAAGACACGTTGTTGTGTTTTAATACCTTGATAAATTCGCCTGATGGGTCGTGATTATCAGTAAGTACGCTTTTTTGAGTTTTAAGCACTTCGATATAATCGATTATTTCTTTTGTTATTCTTTCGCCAGGACTTAGTACTGGTATACCTGGAGGGTAAGCCATGATGTATTCTCCTGCGATTTCACCTACAGAATCAGCTAGAGGAAGAATTTTCTTTTGCATGTAAAACGCATCTCTAGGTATGATTACAACCTCAGGATTCTTTAGCGGCTTCACTTGACAGTCAAATTCAGGCTTTTTATATTTTACGCTTATATCCTTTAGTGCAGATACTAAAGCGCAAAGGGCTTCTTTTGTATCTCCAAGGCTTATGATAGCAAGCACATTGTTGATATCGCCTAGCTCCATTTGGATATTATATTCGTCTCTTAATATATCATATACCTCAAACCCTGTAAGCCCTATACCAGTTACATTGATGCTAAGCTTTGTTTCGTCAAAAGCATAAACACCATGAGCATCAATTAGCTCTGTAGAAAAAGCATAAAGACCTTCTATTTCATTTATTTCAGCTCTTGCACTTCTAGAAAGCTCTAGAGTATCTGTAAGCATCTTTTCTCCTCTTGTAGCTAGGATTTTTCTAGCTCCATCAAGACTTGCCATAAGTAGATAGGATGCACTTGTGCTTGTTGTGAGGTTAAGTATTGTTTTTACTCTGTCCTTATCTATGATGTCTCCTTTTAAAAGAAGAGCTGAGCTTTGAGTGAGAGAGCCTCCTGTTTTATGAAGACTTACTGCTGACATATCTGCTCCAGCTTCCATAGCGGACATAGGTAGTTCATCATGAAAATGAAGATGTGCTCCATGAGCTTCATCTACAAGTACTGCCATGTCATGTTTATGACATAGCTGGGTTATTTCTTTTAGCGCCGAAGCTGCTCCATAGTAGGTAGGATTTATAAGAAAGACAGCTTTTGCATCAGGATGAAGAGCTATAGCTTCCTTTATTTTTTCAACAGTTACTCCCATTGCTATGCCAAGACGAGTATTCATCTCAGGCTGAACATATACAGGGGTAATGCCTCCTAATATAAGAGCATTTATTGCAGATTTATGAGCATTTCTAGGTAAGATTACCTTATCTCCTGCTTGGCAGGCACTCATAATCATAGCTTGTACGCCAGAAGAAGTACCGTTTGTAAGGAAAAAAGCATGGTCAGCGTCGTAGGCATCTGCCATAAGCTGCTGAGCTTCTTTTATTACACCTACTGGATTACCTATGTTATCTAGGCATTTCATAGAGTTGACATCTATCCTCATGACTTTTTCACCGAAGAAGTCCACCAACTCCTTGGTTCCTCGCCCGTGCTTGTGGCCGGGCACGTCAAAAGGCACAACGTCTCTTTGATCATACTGCATCATCGCTTCGATAAGTGGCAGTATTTCATGGTTTTGTTTCATAGTATCACTCCTTTATTTTGAAATAAAAAAAGTAATACTGCAAAAATGTACTATGGTTTCAATTCTATCAAAAAAATTTGAAATGTAAAGTAAAATATTATTTATTTATGTAAAACATTTTATTGATTTATAATTTTCGAAATTTACAGTAAAATACTCATTAAAGACATAAAGGAGGAAACTACATGGAAAATACAGCTTATCCAAATCTACAAATCGATTTACAAAAGCTATATAAAAATGCAAAAAAACTTGTGAGCTTTGCAAACGCTAATGGTATAAACATCACTGGAGTAGTAAAAGGAAGTGATTCCTCTAAAGAGGTAGCAAAAGAGTTCATAAAAGCAGGATGCATGGGCATAGCTGATTCAAGAATAGAAAAGCTAGCAAAATTAAAAGAAGAGGGTATAAAGGAAGATATGATGCTCCTTAGAGTACCTATGCTTTGCGAAGTAGAGCAGGTAGTAAGATACTCGGAAATAAGCCTAAACTCAGAAATAGTAGTTTTAGAAGCGCTTAATATAGAAGCAAACAATCAAAATAAAATTCACAAAGTAATATTAATGGCTGATTTAGGAGATTTAAGAGAGGGCTATTTTGATGAAGAAGAGCTAATAAAAACAGCTCTGCATATAGAAACTAAGCTAGATAGCCTTCATTTATATGGAGTAGGAACTAATCTTGGTTGTTTTGGAGCAATTTGCCCTGATGAATCGAATCTAGGAAAATTAGTTCAGATAAGTGAAAAGATTTCAGCGCTTATAGGAAGAAAGCTAGAAATAGTATCAGGAGGAGCTACAACTTCATTGCCACTACTATTTGATTCTAAGATGCCAAAAGGAATAAATCATCTTAGAGTAGGAGAGGCTATGCTTTTAGCTAGAGATTTAATAGATTTATGGGGTTATTCTATGGAAGGCTATCACACTGATACTTTTGTCCTTGAGGCACAGGTGATAGAGGTAAAGGAGAAGCCCTCACATCCTATTGGAAGGATATTTGTAGATGCTTTTGGAAATACGCCAGAGTATGAAGACAAGGGAATAAGAAAAAGAGCTCTTATAGCTCTAGGAAAAAAAGATATAGGGCATCACGACAGCCTGATTCCTAAATTAAAAGGAATAACAGTAGAAGGAAGCAGTAGTGACCATGTAATTCTAGATGTAACTGATGCAGTAGAGGAGATTCACGTAGGAGATATAATAGAGTTTGAACTTTATTATCAGGCTATGCTTTATCTTACAGCTTCGACTTCAGTTAAAAAAGTATATTTGTATTAAGCTGAGATTTTTATATCCTCAGTCTTATCTACTTGTGTAAAGTATATAGAGCTTACAAATGAAGTAAGTGGAGATACTAGTACTAGTCCTATACAGCCTACAAAGGTATGAAGCACTTCAGCGGCTATAGGTTTTGAGTTAAATATAGTTATGATATTTGTTCCTTGTGCCATATAGACCATCATTACAGAGATGTAGCTACCCATGTATGCAAGGAGCAGTGTTGTAGTTTGGCTTCCAACTACTGATTTTCCTATACGAATACCTGAATCAAATAAACTCTTGCGAGAAACTTTTGGGTGATTGATTTGGATTTCTTCGAGAGCAGAGGATATATCTATAGCTAAATCAAGTATAGCTCCAGAGCTAGCTAAATAGATTCCACCGTATAGAATTCCTGTAAGGTCTAGATTTTTAAATCCAGCATATATAAGAGATTCGCTCCACTGCATTACAGCACCATTTATCTCGAAAATATGACCAAAGGCTAGGGCGGTTATTGCAGTTATAAATGAGCAGGATATAGAGCTTATAATTGCGGCATAAGACTTTTTAGTAAAGCCTCCTACTAATAGTAGAGTAGTTATAGTAAGTGCATTTCCAACAAAAAGAGAAACTAAAATAGGAGAATATCCTTTTAGCATAAGCGGAATGAGAATCTTCCAGATGCTAAGAAGCGCAAATAAAAAGCTAAGTAAAGTACGTACACCAGTAAAACCAGAAAAAATAATAAGCAAAACTGCAAATGCACTAACTAGAAGTATTTCATTTCCTATGCGGTAATGATCTATTAAATTTGCAAATATGATTTTTCTTGAGGAGTCTTGCTCAATAAGAACCCAAGCTGTATCGCCTGGTTCAAAAAATTTATCGAATTCTAGCTTGCCAGTGAGCATATTTGTACCTTGGATTTCTTTGCCCTTGTGATTCCCGCTTAGGATTTTTATAGTAGCAGTTTGTTCCCCTTGATTTATCATTCCAGTGTTATAAATACTTGTGTTATCTACATCAATTATTTTAGCTCGTGCACCTTCAGCATTAACATAGATATTTTTTTCAAAACCAGTAGGTATGAATATGAGAATAGCTATGATAATAAAAAATAAAGCAGAAAATAAAATTTCTTTTTTTGATTTTTTAAATTCAGTTCTTAATTTATCCAATTTTTCACCTCTATGTAAAAATGCCGGAATATACCGGCATTTTTAGTTTTATATAAACAACATAACTTTCGGGGGAGCTATGTTTTTATTAGAATAATGAAGCTTATCTAATTCCTACAGCTTTTAATGTTTTGAAAAACACATCAGTGTTGTCATAAGAGCCATTAAAAAGCTCTGCGCCTGAACCATAAGCAAATACTGGAACTGGAGTGCCGGTGTGAGAGTAAGATGTCCAGCCTATTCCAGCTTTGTTATTTAGAATGTGAGTCAAAGATACACTTAGAGGATCATATCCTCCATACATGATAGAAGCTTCTTGATTATCTGTCCTAGCTTCTTCTTCCTTCATAGATTCTTCAAATCCAGCTTGGAGTTTTTTATATTCATAGTCAGTCATAGCAAGAGGGTCACTGCTACCATTTGATGGAGCTTTTAATCCGAAATTTTGAGTTATAATAGGCATTACATCATCTAGAGATTTGATTTTTCCATTTGATTTCATTTCAGCTATCATATCGTCAAAAGCTACATAGCTCATTTTTTGATTTCTAAGAAGCTTAAATGCAGTGTCATATCCTGTGTAAGCTTGACCGATAGTAAGCCCACCTGTTTCATGGTCACCAGTTACTATTATTAATGTTTCATCAGGATGCTTCTCTGCGAATTCCTTAGCTACCTTTACAGCTTCATTTAGCTCTAATGTATCAGCTATAGTGCTCATAGCATCATTGGCATGACAGGCCCAGTCGATTTTTCCTGATTCCGTCATCATAAAAAATCCATTTTCATTGTCTAGTACTTCTATGCCTTTTTTTACAAAATCAGAAAGCTTTAAATCACCAGACTTGTAATCTATAGAATATGGCATAGAGCCGGAATCTTGAAGCTTTGGACTTTGAGCATATATCTTACCAGAATTCTTATCCAGTTTAGCAAAGTCTTCCTTAGTCTTTGTGATAGTATATCCATTTTCTGATAGTATTTCATAGGCATCTTTTTGGTCTTTTTTGTCTCCAGTAGGTTTGTTTATTGCTCCACCTGCAAAGTAATCAACATTGCTGTCAGTCATTTGAAGAGCAATATCATAATACTGATTACGGCTTTCAGCATGGGCATAGTAAGCAGCAGGAGTAGCGTGATTTATGGTCACAGTGCTTATGATACCAATTTTTTTACCATTTTCTTTGAATATTTCAGTGATATTTTTAGCATCTTGAGTTTTATCTACTTTTTTACCTATAACTCCAGAGTGAGTCTTAACTCCGCTTGCAAAAGAGGTAGCAGTAGAGGCAGAGTCAGGACAAAAAGAAGTAGAATCCTGTGTAGTAGCCATGCCAGCAACTGGGAACTGAGTAAATTCTAGTTTTCCTACCGCTACTTTGCCACTTTCGTTGTTTCCAGTGTAGACCTGAGCTGCATTTACTTGCACATGGCTCATTCCGTCACCTATAAACATAAATATGTACTTTGGAGTCTTGTAAGAAGTGCTGATACTGTTAGAATTGTCTGCAAAGCTTTGAGTATTTACCCCTAGTAATTGAGCTGTTATCAGGGATATGATAATAAAACCGAAAAATAAAGTTGATAAAATTTTTTTGCTAGTAGTCATTTCATTCCTCCTAAATATTAGTATTGTACTTTTGTTGTAAATACAACAAGGTTCCCAGAATTCATCTGCAGTGTTTGATTGCTTAAATTGTGGGATTCTTATTTCATGATAGAATGAAAAACTAATTATTTAGTTAAGTATAAGCGAATTTAAGTTTAAATTTGAGTTAAAAAAAGAAGACGCTTTACTCAGCGTCTTCTTTACTTATATTTTAAATTCGTTTTTAAATCTAAATACTTTACTTCTTTTATAGGTTACTTACTTTACTTTTAAATAAAGCTTTAATCCATAAATTCAATTCAATATATCAATAATCAAATAAACTAAATCTTTAATTTATAGATAAACACCTTTTTCAAGGGTGGTTAGAAATTAATAATTTAATCTAAAGACTAGGTTTAAATCTGAATCTCACTTATCGCTTTTGGTGGAATCATACGCCCTTCACTCCTTCTACTAAATAAGTAAATAAGCATTGCCACTAAATCTTTTCATATAGTATGAGTTATTTTGGTGGAATCAGCTCCTTTTATATTGAACTTATAGTATATATACCACGAGTAAATTTTATTAAACAAAATATTTGGATTTTTTTAAATTTATAGAAAAATATAATTAATACCTTGAAAAGCATTTTAAAAACCTCAAGTATAATATATACTCTAATTGAGAATACATTATGTTATATTTGGGTAAACAATAACCTATAGGATTAACAATAGTATATTTATATAAAATGGGGGCAATTATGGAGACACAATCGACGAAAAAGAAAATAACCTTTAAAAAAATAACTATTACAATAATTTTTATGGTGATTATTGCAGTTCTTTCATCATTTGGAAAGCTACTTGATTTTTGGACAGATTTCTTGTGGTTCAAAGAAGTAGGCTATACCTCTACTTATATTAAACAGGTATTTGCAAAGCTTTATATAGGAATACCTTTTTTTGTTGCGTTTACAGTATTTATTTATATATATCTTCAGCGCATAAAGAGCAATTACTATAAATATATGAATATACTTACGACAAAAGATGAAGAAAAGACTTTAAATCAAACTATGGGAGTAGTAGCTGTTCTGACTGCACTATTTTTTTCGTTTGGAATTGCAGGCTCTTTTTGGATGCAGATATTAAAATTTATTAATTCTACATCTTTTAATATCAAAGACCCTATTTTTGTTAAGGATATTGGTTTTTATGTATTTACTCTTCCTCTAGTCACTGAAATTTTCACTTTTTTACTTGGATTTATTATATTTTTAATGCTTATAACTGTAGTTATTTATATAGTGCTTATCTCTATTAGGCAGCCTATGGATAAAGAAGAACTAGGAAGTAAGATTAGAAGATTAAGAACAGATAACAGTTTTGCTAGTCTTCAGAAGAGGGTAATGGAGTTAGCATTAGATCAAATAATGTTAATAGGGGTAGTATTTTTCGCGATTGTGGCCCTTAGAAGTTATTTAGCTTCTTTTGGACTTTTATATTCAGAAACTGGAGCTATATATGGAGCTGGATTTACAGATATCAATGTAACTCTAGGAGTATATAGGATTCAAATGGTAGTAAGCATTGTATCGGCAATAGCTCTTATACTAGCTAGATATAAAAGAAATAAGAAATTAGCTGCATTTGGCCCTATAGCCCTTGTTGCTGTCTACCTGCTAGGAATAGGAGCTGAGATGGCTGTCCAAGCTGTTATAGTATCCCCTAATGAATTGGCAAGAGAGAGAAAATATATAACAAACAGTTTGGAATACACTAAGATGGCCTATGGGCTTGATGATATAGATGTTGAAGAATTTTCGGTAGATCAAGATTTAACTTATGACGACCTGCTTGATAATCAAGATACTATAAGCAATATAAGCTTAAACGATTACAGACCTACAAATGAAGCTTACAACCAGTTACAAGGTCTTAGAAACTACTATAAATTTCACGATGTGGACATAGATAGGTATATAATCGATGGAAAGCTTACTCAGATGTTTCTATCTGTTAGGGAGCTAGATAAAGAAGCTCTTGACGACAATGCTAAAACCTGGGTAAACCAGCATCTTAAATATACTCATGGTTACGGCCTTACTATGTCTCCTGTAAACAAGGTAACTTCATCTGGACAGCCTAGCATGGTAGTAAGAAATGTTCCACCAGTTTCAGATTATAAAGAGTTAGAGGTTACTGTACCACAGATTTATTTCGGAGAGCTTACAAATGATTATGTAGTAGTAAATACAGATGAGCAAGAATTTGACTATCCAATGGGAGAAGAGCTTCAAACAACTAAATATCAAGGAACAGCTGGTATTAAACTCAACTTCTTGAATAAGGTGCTATATTCAATCAGAGAAGGAAGCTTTAAGCTTTTAGTTTCAGGTGGAGTAAATTCTGATAGCAAGATTATAATAAATAGAAATATTATGGATAGAGTAAATAAAATAGCTCCATTTTTGAGTTATGATGAGGATCCATATGCAGTAGTTGTAAATGGAAAGATTTATTATATTATAGATGGATATACGACTACAAAATATTTCCCTTATGCAGAGCCTTTTAATGAAAATGCAAACTATATAAGAAACTCATTTAAAGTAATAATAGATGCCTATAATGGAGATGTGAACTACTATATAGTAGACGAAAAAGATCCTCTAGTAGAGACCTATTCGAAGATTTTTCCTAAGCTATTTAAGCCTATGTCAGATATGCCAAAAGAGTTCATATCACATTTGAGATATCCTCAGACTATGTTTGATATTCAAGCAAAAATGTATGGAACCTACCATACAAATCAGCCTGATATATTCTATAATCGTGAAGACAAATGGGAAATTGCTAAACAGAACTATCAAGGAAAGACTCAAGTAATGGAATCGCTTTATTTTACTTTTGAGCTTCCAGGTGAAGGCAAGCCTGAATTTGTTCTGAGCATACCATATACACCTACAGGAAAACAAAATATGACAGCATTTTTAGTAGCTAGAAATGATGGAGATAATTATGGCAAGCTGAAGCTATATGAGTTCCCAAAATCCAAGACTATAATTGGACCAGAGCAGGTGGAAGCTAGAATAAGCAACAATGATGTTATATCTAGAGATCTTGCCCTATGGGATAGCAGGGGATCTCAAGTTCTAAGAGGCAATATACTAACAATACCTATAAACAGCTCTATTTTGTATATTGAGCCACTTTACATCAGAGCTGATTCTGAAAAAGCTATACCTGAGGTTAGAAGGATAATAGCATCTTACAATGACAAAGTAGTGATGGAAGATACACTCGAAAAAGCACTTACAAGCCTGTTTGGAGGCCCGTCAGATCCAAACGAGCAGATAGAGTCATCTGTAAGTGATGAACCTACAGATATAGAGCAGATGCCAGTAGATAGTCCTCTACCAGAGGATGAGGCTGGACTTATAAAGCAGGCAAATGAACTATATGAGCAAGCTCAAGAGGCTTTGAAAGCAGGAAGCTTAAGTGAGTACGAAAAGAAAATAAACGAGCTTGGAAATATTCTTAAGCGTTTGGAGCAGTAAAAGGAGTGACACTAGATGATTAATTATTTCAATCTGGCAGCTGTAACAGAGAAAGTCACAGAGGCTGTCACAGATGAAGTACAAACAGCAGTAGAAGAAAGCTTTAATTTAATGAAAACCCTAAAGGAGCTATTCTTGGCTTATGGGATGGACATAATAATAGGGATAATGATATTTTTAGTTGGACTTTATATTGCTAGGTACGTAAGGAATTTGTCTAAGCGTATCATGAGAAAATCAAATGTAGATCCATCTGCTATAGGATTTATATCGCAGATACTTTATTTTCTACTTCTGATAATAGTTGCTATAGCGGCTCTTGGAAGGATAGGAGTTCCTACGAATTCATTTGTAGCGGCAATAGGAGCACTAGGACTTGCTATTGGATTAGCTCTTCAAAATAATCTTTCTAACTTTGCATCAGGGATATTAATCCTTATATTTAAACCCTTTAAAGTAGGAGATTTTATTGAGGCAGCTGGAGTGTCTGGAAGCGTAAATGAAATCCAAATTATGAATACCATTTTATACTCAGTAGACAACAGAAAAATAATAATTCCTAACTCAAAGCTTACATCTGAGAATGTAGTGAACTTTTCTTCTGCTATAGATAGAAAAATTCAGCTTATGATAGAGGTTGATTACAATTCAGACTACAAAAAAGCTATCGAGCTAATAAAAGCTATATTTAAAGAGGATCCAGATATTTACGATGAGCCAGAGCCTACAGTGGCGCTTCGAGAGTTTGGAGAGAGTGGTATAAAGATATTCGCATTACCTAGTGTAAAAAATGAGAATTACTGGAATGCATACTATAGAATAATGCAAAGGATAAAGGATGATTTTGATGCTAATGGTATTCAAATTCCATATCCTCACAGAATGCTTTACATGAAGCATTTAGATTCAGATAAAAATTAAAATATCTCAAGTGAGCTAACTTTAATGAAATCAAAGATTTATCGCAGATGTCTAGTAGCTTGCTAAATTAAAAGTAAAGTAGCAGATTGAATTTTTTATTAAAAGTTCAATCTGCTTTTTATGATTGTGATATAAAAATATTAATTGTAATAAATACAATTTAATTTTAAATATTGGATTATCTTAAAAATAAATTTAGAATAATAATAAAAAAATAATGAATTTTGGAATTTATATTAGAAAATATACAGATTTTATACTATAATCATAAATATAGCTGTTTTTTAGCTATATTAGTGGGTAAATGTGAATTAGAGGTCGTCTGACCAAAATAACTTTATCAGGAGGTAATATCATGGCAGAAAAATCATTAAAAGGAACAAGAACTCTTGGAAATCTTATCAAAGCATTTGCTGGAGAGTCTCAAGCTAGAGGCAGATACAATATGTTTGCAGAAGTAGCTGAAAGAGAAGGCTTCATGAGAATCGCAGAGGTTTTTAACGAGACAGCTGACAACGAGCGTATTCATGCAAAGATATTTTATGATCATGCAGTAGCAGGCTTAGAGGGAGAAGAGTTTCCAGTAGCACTTCATGTAGATGCGGATTATCCTGTAGTTATGGGAAATACATACACTAACCTAGTGGCAGCAGCTATGGGTGAAAACGAAGAGTGGACTGAGCTTTATCCAGAGTTTGCAAGAATAGCTGATGAAGAAGGTTTCCCAAAGGTAGCAGCTTCATTTAGAATGATAGTAGATATCGAAAAAGACCACGAAGAAAGATATCGTACACTTGCAGAGCATGTAAAAGCTGAAAATGTATTCAAAAGAGAAGACAAAGAGCTTTGGAAATGTATGTGCTGTGGATATATATTCGATGGCTCAGCAGCTCCAAATATCTGCCCTGTCTGTAAACAGCCTAAGGCATTCTTTAAACTTCACTGTGAAAGATTCTAAATATAAATTTAATTTTATTTTTGCAATTGAAATAGCTTGATATAAGTGATATAATTTTTAGCAATACAAAATCATATGTATAGGCTATGATGAAAAGTAGTAAAAAGTCCAAGTTCTACAGAGAGTGAGTGGCAGGTGAAAACTCACGTACTAAGCTTTTGAATCCGTTTCTGAGCTTTATCTTTGAAGGCGCTAGCTCTAGAAGATAACGTCTACCTACGTTACAGGTTCAAGTGGTCTTTATAGACAATTTGGGTGGCACCGCGGAAGTATAAGCTTTCGTCCCTTTTTAGGGACGGGAGCTTTTTTGATTTCACAAAATTTGATAATAACATCAGTATTATTCTTTTGTAATATGGGTAGTTAGTAAATACTGAGTTATTATCTAAATCAAATATTAATTTTAGTGAGGGGGATTTACATGTTAGATATTAAAAGAATCAAAAGAGATTTTGAAGAAATCAAACCTTTAATGGCAAAAAGAGGAGAAAAAGATTTTAGCTTCGAAGAGGTAATAGAGCTTGATGACAAGCGTATAGAGCTACTTCAAGAGGTTGAAGCTTTAAAAAATGAGCAAAATGTAGACTCTAAGCTTATTCCTCAGTATAAAAAAGAAGGAAAAAATACAGATGAGCTTATGGCTAGATTAAAAGAGCTATCAGAGCAAATCAAAAATCTAGATGATAAAGTAAAAGAAGTAGAAGAGGATTTGTTCCAAAAGCTTCTTAGAATACCAAACGTGCCACATCCAGATGTGCCAACTGGAGATACTGACGAAGATAACTTAGAAGTAAGAAAATGGGGAGAGCCAACTGCATTTGATTTTGAAGCAAAAGCACACTGGGATATAGGAACAGAGCTTAATATCCTAGATTTTGAAGCAGCTGGAAAAATCACTGGCTCTAGATTTACATTGTACAAAGATTTAGGAGCTAGATTAGAGCGTTCATTAATCAACTTCTTCCTAAATACACATACAGCTGAGCATGGCTACACAGAGGTACTTCCTCCTTTTATTGCTAATCGAACTAGCTTTATAGGAACGGGTCAGCTTCCTAAATTTGAAGAAGATATGTTTAAACTAGAGGGCTTTGAGTATTTCCTAGTGCCTACAGCAGAGGTTCCGGTTACTAATATTCACCAAAACGAAATCATGAATGGTGATGATTTAACTACAAAATACTGTGCATATACACCTTGCTTTAGAGCAGAGGCTGGATCTGCTGGAAGAGATACTAGAGGACTTATTCGTCAGCATCAGTTTAACAAAGTAGAGCTAGTTAAATTTACAAAGCCAGAGGATTCTTACAAAGAGCTAGAAACCCTTACTGCAGATGCAGAAAAAGTGCTTCAGCTACTAGGACTTCCATACAGAGTAGTTCGTATATGCTCAGGTGATTTAGGCTTTACTGCAGCATACAAATATGACCTAGAGGTATGGATGCCTAGCTACAACAGATATGTAGAGATTTCTTCTTGTTCTAACTTTGAAGATTTCCAAGCTAGAAGAGCAAACATTAGATTCAAAAGAGACAAGGCATCTAAGCCAGAGTTTGTTCATACTCTTAATGGCTCTGGAGTAGCTATAGGACGTGCTCTTGCCGCTATACTTGAAAACTATCAGCAAGCTGATGGAACTGTATTAGTTCCAGAGGTACTTCGCTCATACATGGGAACAGATAAAATAATAAAAAAATAGTATAACTTTATGTAATTTGTATTTTTAGGGTCTTCATTTGCAAGGAGGAACGCTATGAGCTTAAATGGCATCATGATGCAGTACTTTGAATGGTATTTAGAAGATGATGGAAGGCTATGGAATAAACTTAAAGACGATGCAAATCATCTTAAAGAACTAGGCATAACAGCTATATGGATACCTCCTTGCATGAAGGCTACAGCTACAAATGATACGGGATATGGAATATATGACCTTTACGATCTTGGAGAGTTTGATCAAAAAGGCAGTATAAGAACAAAATATGGGACGAAGAAAGAGCTTTTAGAGGCTATAAATGTGCTACACGATAACAATATAAAAGTGTATGCAGATATAGTTCTAAACCATAAAGCTGCAGCTGATGAGACTCAGAGGTTTATGGCTGTAGAAGTCGACCCTATGGATAGAAACAAAGAAGTATCGGAGCCTTATGAAATTGAAGGCTGGACGAAGTTTAACTTTGAAGGCAGAAACAATAAATATTCTGATTTCAAATGGTCATGGGAGCATTTTAATGGAATTGATTATAATCAAGAAAACCAAAAATCTGCAATATATCTTATCCTTGGAGAAAATAAAGACTGGGCACAGGACGTAGCTGAGGAATTTGGTAACTATGATTATTTGATGTTTACAAATATAGACTACAAGCATCCAGATGTATACAAGAGCACTATGGACTGGATGATCTGGTTTATAAATGAAACTAAAGTAGATGGGATTAGAATAGATGCTATCAAGCATATCAATGACTGGTTCATAAAAGACTTAGTATTAAAAACTAAAGAAAAATTTGGAGAAGATTTTTATTCAGTTGGAGAATATTGGTCAGTTGATATGCCAACAATAGAGAATTACCTAAGAGAAGTTGATTATCAGCTAGATGTATTTGATGTACCACTTCATTTTAAATTCCATGCAGCATCTTATGATGCGAGCAACTTTGATATGGGACAGCTTTTTAATGACACTATAGTGAGCAAATATCCACTAAATGCTGTGACTTTTGTAGAAAACCATGATTCGCAGCCTAATCAATCTCTAGAATCCTATGTAAAACAATGGTTTAAACCACTTGCCTATGCATCAATACTTCTTAGAAAAGATGGATATCCATGTATATTCTATGGAGATTATTATGGAACCCTTGGAGATAATCAAATTAAGCCTATGGCAGATATACTAGATAAGCTCATGGGACTAAGACAAAATCATGCATATGGAAGGCAAGATGATTATCTAGATCACAAGCACGTTATAGGATGGGTGAGACTAGGAGATAAAGAGCACCCTAAAGGATGCGCAGTTATCATGACCAGTACAGAAGCTGGGGAAAAAACCATGAGTGTAGGAGAAATGCATAAAGGGGAAATTTGGGTTGATGCCCTAGGTAATACAGATGCTGAGGTAGAAATCGACGAAAAAGGTAACGGAATTTTTTTAGTAAATGACGGCTCGGTAAGTGTTTATATCTGTAGAGACTAAAAGCAGTGAAGCTTATATATAAATTACTATGCAATAAAAAACTCTACTAAATTAGAGCTATACAGATTCCTAAATACTACTTTATAGATTTTGGGTTAAAAATAGGCTAGTCTTAAATCGACATGCCTATTTTTTTTGGATTTTTCTAGGCTCTTTAGAAGGATTTTCTGATTTTTCAACCTCTAGTTTGTGATCTAAAAGCTTTTCACCATGCTCTGACAAAAGCATAGGCTTCCATTTGAGCATACACCTATCTGGATAAAGCATCTCTAGCTTATTATATCCCCTTATTTCCTTCATTTTTTCTCCTCCTTATCTAAGCTGCTAGCTCCTTTATGACCACCTACATAACCAGAGCGATGTAAAAAAGTACTGCCATGAGAAAGGTTATAAGCTCTAAATACTGAAGTCTTTCCATACTTTTCTCTTATCTCATCTATAATATTATCTATTTTATTTGTTTTTTCTGACTGTATAGAGCCGAATAAATCTAATTGATAAGCTTCAGCAGGTTTTACCTCTTCACAAGAAACATTGATTTGTCTTACTAGCTCTCCACGCCAGTTCTCTTCGAATATAGCATCGAAATAAAGTGCTATCTCTGAGGTGTGATTAGTAGCTCTAGGAAGTTTTTTGGTTTTTTTAAATCCAAAGCTAGTCTCATGCTTGGAGAAGCTGATATAAAGACTCACAGCCTCGCAAGTCATATCGTATTTTCTAAGCCTAATGCACACTTGCTCTACCATCTCTCTAAGGACGGCCATAATCTCTTCTTTAGAATCATAATCTCTCATTAGCATCTGCCCCTTGCTATAGCTGTGGTGCTTGGATTCTACTTTTTCTGAGATTCGGCTGTAATCCACACCCCAGCTGTGATAGTAAAGCTGAAGGCCCATGATTCCCAGATAGCTCTTTAAAAAAAGCGGATTACTGTGAGCTAGTTCATATACAGATTTTATTCCTAAATCATTTAGTTTCTTTTCGTAGCCGTAAGAAATTCCCCACATATCAGTGAGCTTTGGAATCCTCCATACAGTGCGAGGCACATCCTCATAAGACCAGTAAGCAATCTGAGATTTATTATTCTTGGCATCATTATCAAGAGCAAGCTTGGCAAGCAGAGTATTGTCCCCTATTCCAACAGACACTACTAGCTTCAGCTCATCCCATATAGTTTTTTGGATTTTTCTTGCAATTTCTAAAGGCTCACCAAATAATTTCCTAGTTGCAGAAATATCCAGAAAAGCTTCATCAATGCTGTATACTAGCAAATCCTCATCAGCGACAAACCTTCTGAAAATATCGCAAATTCTGCGATTTATTTCAAGATAAAGACTCATAGAAGGCTCTACTATCATTAGCTTTGGATCTTCTGGGATTTGAAACTTTCTTGAGCCAGTTTTAATGCCAAATTCCTTCTTTACTTTAGGAGAAGAAGCAAGAACTACTGCTCCAGGTCTTTCAAAATCAGAAATAACTATAATATAAGCATCTAAAGGATGAATCTTTCGTCTTACTGCTTCTACAGATGCAAAAAAAGACTTAACATCAATGCATAGCACATCTCTTCTAGGTAGCTTTGAATAATCTATATCTTCGCCCATATAAATCACTCCCTCATATTCATTTTAAAACAAGAACATATGTTCTGTAAAGTATTAATAAATATAGATAAATATTTAACAATAAATTCTAAGTTTATTTAATAGTATTGAGTTGTGTTTTAAAACTCTATTTAAATTATGTAGCTCATTAATTCTAAGTAATTTGCGATAAATTAAATATTCCGCCAATTTAAAATATACAAAAAATAAAGAATTAATTCATTAGAATAAATATTTCGAGTATAACGATTTGAGTAAAATTTTGCATTATATTGTTGCAAAAATAACATACTAGTTTTATAATTAATCCATATAAAAAATATTATATGCCACACTAATATTTTTTATATTATAAATATTTAAAATTTAAAAAATTCTAAACATTACGAAAGGAATGAAGAAATTGAGTACAGATAACTCTAAAAAGTTAACACTGGTATCATTAATACTTATGATTTTTACTTCAGTGTTCGGGTTTGCGAACATGCCTAGATCGTTTTTCCTTATGGGATACGGTGCTATTCCTTGGTACATAATCTCTGCAATTACATTCTTTATACCATTTGCTTTTATGATGGCGGAATACGGAGCAGCTTTCAAAAATGAAAAAGGTGGCATTTATTCATGGATGGAAAAGTCTGTAGGACCTAAATACGCTTTCGTAGGAACATTTATGTGGTATGCTTCATACATAATTTGGATGGTAAACGTAGGCTCTGGAATATGGGTAGTATTCTCAAATGCTATCTTCGGAACTGACACTACATCTACATGGTCATTATTTGGACTTTCATCAACACAAACCTTAGGAATTCTTGGAATCCTATGGGTATTTATGGTTACTTTTGTATCTACAAAAGGACTTGATAAAATTAAAAAGATTACATCAGTAGGTGGAATCGCAGTAACATTCTTAAACGTAGTACTTATTATAGGAGCAATAGCTGTATTTATAGGAAATGGTGGACAATTAGCTCAGCCTATAACTGGAGTAGAGTCATTTATTTCATCTCCTAATGCAGCTTACCAATCACCTATAGCTGTACTTGCATTCTTAGTATTTGCAATCTTTGCTTTTGGAGGAACTGAAGTAGTTGGAGGGCTGGTTGACCAGACTGAAAATGCAGAGGTCACTTTCCCTAAAGGCTTAACAATAGCAGCAATAGTAATTTCTATAGGATATGCACTTGGAATCCTGCTTTGCGGAGTATTCGTAAACTGGACAAACGTACTATCTTCTGAAAACGTACATATGGGTAATGCCGCTTATGTAATAATGAACAACTTAGGATATCAATTAGGACAAGCATTTGGTGCTACTGAAGCAGTTTCTGTTTCTATGGGTAACTGGATGGCTAGATACGTAGGAGCATCTATGGTATTAGCACTTATGGGTGCATATTTCACACTTACATACGCTCCACTAAAGCAGCTAATCGAAGGAACACCAAAAGAATTATGGCCAGGAAGAATGTCTGAAGTAGAAGACGGAATGCCAAAAGCAGCTATGTGGTTACAATGCACAGCAGTATCTGTAATGTTATTTTTAGTATCATTTGGTGGAGATGCAATGTCTGCATTCTTTACAAAGCTAGTACTAATGACAAACGTTGCAATGACTCTTCCATATATGTTCATAGCTGGAGCTTTCATCAGCTTCAAAGCTAAAAAAGAAATCGAAAAGCCATTTGTTATATACAAAACTCAATCAAGTGCAAAAATAGCTAGTATAATAGTTGTATTTACAGTTGGATTTGCAAACTTCTTTACAATAATAGACCCAGCTCTAAAAGGTGACCTAAGCTCTACTATTTGGAGTATAGCTGGACCAGCATTCTTTACAGTAGTAGCATTAGTAATGTACTCTAGCTATGAAAAGAAAATGGGCAAAGAATCAAATAAAAAAGTAGCATAATAGTTAAAAGCAAAAGATTTACTAGAAATATAAAAGCTATATTACTTAAAATTCAATAGATTAACTAACTCACAATAAAAAGCCTGATAAAACAATAAATTTGTTTTTATCAGGCTTTTTAGCTTAATAACTAGGATACTTTAGAGAACAAAACGATATAATTATGTCCATAATGAATAGCGCATTTAGGACAGGTGGTATAAAATGCCATCATGTCATGTGAACTATAGCCCCTACTCTTAGCCAGGAACATCTGAAGCTACTAAAAAATAATGGTCGGATTTCCAACTTGAAATGTCCTTTGAAAGTATAAGATATTGCTCAGTTGTTTCTGCTTTTGCACCTTGAATAGTTCCAAAGGTTTTTGTCATAACACTGCCCATGTTTATAGGCATATGCATAAAGCTTTTTGTCGATGCTTTGATGAATTTAAGCTCGCCAAAATTAAAATTTTTTCGTCCCAGTTTTCTGGATTGTAATAATTCAATGAAGAAAATATGTTAGAATCAAAATAAAAAGGAGGACGATTCATGAACTCTGGTATATTAGAAATGGCATTTACATTGGGGAATACAATATTAGTTCTATGTATTGTTTATTGGGTTTATCAACTAGCAGTAAAGACCCCAAAAAGACTTAAAGTGCTAGAAGAAAAGGTATATGAAATAGAAAATATGGTGAGAGAAAGAGAAAAAAATGAAATCCAACGTGAATTTAGAGAAAGAGAAAATAGAGTATAGTGTAATCTACTCAAAAAGAAAAACCTTAGAAATCAGTATTAAGGCACCAGGTATCATAACAGTAAGAGCACCTATTTATATATCGGAAGAACAAATAGAAAAAAGTGTGAGAAATAAAAGCAAGTGGATAATGGAAAAACTCGCAATTCTTAGCAAAGTAGACATAACTCCTATAAAAAAAGAATATGTAGATGGAGAGACATTCATGTATAGGGGAGAAAATTATCTGCTTAGAGTAGTGATAGATGAAAAACTAAAAAAGCCTGAAGTAAAGCTATATGAAGATAAATTAATCATAATTATACCTAGGCATGATGAGGAAGCAATAAAAGATGCAATTGAGTCATGGTATAAAAACGAAGCAAAGATGACTATAGCTGATAGAGTAGAACACTATAGCAGATACTTCAATCTAAAACCCAATAATATCAAAATAAAAGCTCAAAAAACTAGGTGGGGAAGCTGTACCTATAAAAATGATTTGGCTTTTAACTACAAACTAATAATGATGCCGCCTCAGGTCCTTGATTATGTGGTCATTCATGAGATGTGCCATATGGAACATAAAAATCACTCTAAAAACTTTTGGAGTAGAGTATCTTCAGTCATGCCAGATTATAAAGATAAAAGAAAGTGGCTGAAAGAGCATGCTATGAAGCTCTGTTGTTAATGTAGCATCTATATAGCGGATATATACTATCCATTAATCATTCGTGCAATTTTAAATCCATTTGTACCACTATCAAAAGCAGGAGATGTCAAATTTTATTCTCCAAAAGAAATTAAGCGAAATTTTGAAGAATGTGGTTTTGAAATTTTCAAATTCAAAATAGATGGGCATATTCAAATTAATGCGTTTCGGAGAGCGTAAATATAAGAGATGTCTTAGATGTTAGATTATTTTCAACATAGGAACGAGGAAGTCAGACTTTTCAAATCCAAGTCTAGAATAAAATTTTTGATGCTTTTTTTCATTTGTTGTAGATAAATTTATCTTTTCTGCATCCTGCTTCTTTACTAAAGATTCTAGCTCTTGTAATAATTTCGTTCCTAATGCTTTATTTTGATATTCTTTGAATACTAGTATTTCCTCTAAATCGTAAATAAGAAGGTCGTCATATTGTTTGAAACACCCAATAGCAAATCCAAGTAATTCAGACTTGTCATACAGTCCAACACCGTAAAAAGAGGGAGTTAAAAAATTTTGCTCAAGTCTTATTTTAGCTATATTATATGTCCATCTTCCTCCTTCATCATTGTAGTAAATTATATACTTATTTATTAATGTATCTAAATCTTGTAATTTTAATTCATTAATTTCGTATCCCATAAAAATCTCCTTGTCTAAAAACTTTACTTAGCACTTTCATGCCTATTGTAACTTGATAATTGTGTAAAATTATTAATAATCTGTATAGCTTCATTATAATTAAATATTCAAGAAATATCAATTTGGCTTGAGAGTTTTAATGGTTAATATAATAATATTAATAGGATTGAGATTTTGTAATATAATGTTAGTGTAAGGATATTGATAAAGATCAGATTTAAATAAAAAATAAATCTATAGGATGTTGAATAAATATGGAAAAGTTAAAGCAAATAATTGATGGTGGAGAGAGTATAACAGTTGAATTCAAGCAGAGTAAAGGAAAATTGAATAAAGATGTTTTTGAAACAGTTTGTGCATTTCTAAATCGCAATGGGGGCCATTTGTTCTTAGGAGTCAGAGATGATGGAGAAATTATAGGAATAAAAGATGAAGAAATAGAAAAAATAAAAAAAGAATTTGTTACATCTCTAAATAACTCAAATAAGATTAGTCCTACAGCTTATATATCAATAACAGGAGTTGAAATAAAAGGGAAAAATGTTCTTTATGCCTATATTCCAGAGAGTTCACAAGTTCATAAATGTAGTGGAAAAATCTATGATCGTAACGAAGATGGAGATTTTAACATATCAGAAAATACAACACTATTATCAAATATGTATATAAGAAAGCAGTCTACTTATATTGAAAATAAAATTTTTCCATATGCAAAGCTAGAAGATTTAAGAACGGATTTGATTAGTAGAATAAGGCAGATGGCTTCAAATCAGAGAGATAATCACCCATGGATATCTATGGATGATATAAACTTACTTAAGAGTGCTGGACTATATCTACTAGATCCACAAACAGGTACGGAGGGTATTACATTAGCTGGTATTTTGTTATTTGGAAAAGATGAATTGATTAGAGCAGCACTACCACATCATAGAACAGATGCAATCTTAAGAAAAGTAGATATAGATCGCTATGATGATAGAGACGATATAAGAACCAACTTAATAGAAAGTAGAGATAGGCTCATGGCCTTTATATCAAAGCATTTAAATGACAAATTTTATTTAGAAGGAGATATAAGGATTAGCTTAAGAAACAAAATCTTTAGAGAAGCAGTATCTAATATGCTGATTCATAGAGAATTTTCAAATCCATATCCAGCAAAAATTATCATTGAAAAGCATAGAGTTTATATAGAGAATGCTACGAAATCTAGAATTATAGGTGAAATTGATCCGTTCAATTTTTCCCCATATCCTAAAAATCCTGTTTTAGCTAAGTTTTTTAGTGAAATCGGATGGGCAGAGGAATTGGGCTCGGGGATTAGAAATATATTCAGGTACACTAAGATATATTCTGGAGCAGATCCTAAATTTATAGAAGATGATGTTTTTAAAACAATAATACCTTTAGATGAACAAGCTACCCCCCAAGCTACCCCCCAAGCTACCCCCCAAGCTAAAATTGAGGATGATAGAACCCATGATATTCTTGAGTTTTGTCGTAGTCCAAAAAGTAGAAAAGAAATACAAGATTATTTGGGAATTAAAGATAGAAGGCATTTTTCTAAAAATATATTAAGTCCTTTGTTAAGAGGTGGGCTTTTGAAATTAAGTATTCCAAGCAAACCAACTAGTCCAAATCAAAAATATTACTCAGAAGTGAATTAAGAAAAATATTTACTAGCTTAAATTAAAGTGATATCATAGTAAAGTAGTATTTTAGCTACAAAGTGCACCCATAGCTCAGTTGGATAGAGCTGCAGTTTCCTAAACTGTGAGTCGGAGGTTCAAGTCCTCTTGGGTGCACCATTTTTATGCTTTCAAATTGGAGGACTGATGCAAAATGTCACAAACTACAAAGAGAGCATTAGAAGCCTCTTTAAAAAACTTACTACTAAAGAAACCACTTACTAAAATAACTATTAACGACATTGCTGAAGATTGTGAGATTAATCGTATGACCTTTTATTATCACTTCAAGGATATTTATGATTTAGTTGAATGGTCATGTATAGAAGATGCACGCAAAGCTCTAGAAGGCAAAAAAACTTACGATACTTGGCAACAAGGATTTTTGCAAATTTTTGAGGCAGTTTTAGAAAACAAGCCGTTTATTATGAATGTCTATCATTCTGTTAGCAGAGAGCAGGTAGAAATTTATTTATATAAACTTACATATGACCTTTTAATTGGAGTTGTTGATGAGAAATCGCAAGGTAAAAGTATTAGAGAAGAAGATAAGAAATTTATAGCTGATTTTTATAAATATGCTTTTGTTGGTCTTATGTTAGATTGGATTAGAAGTGATATGAAGGACAATCCCAAGACTATTATTGATAGATTGGCTCTATTGATTCAAGGGAATATTACTACTGCAATAAAAGATTTTGCGAGTGATTCTATTTAATCAAAAGTACCTTAATGATAAAAAATATACAAAAAAAGCATTATGATAAAACTTTTATCATAGTGCTTTTTTTGGTTATGGTTGATTTTTTTCTAAATTGATATTCTTAGTTTAACAAAGAACATTAATATTAGGAGGAAAACAATATGTATTATTCAAGTGGAAATTATGAAGCATTTGCTCGCCCAAAGAAACCAGAGAATGTGGATAGCAAGTCTGCATATATCGTGGGAAGTGGTCTAGGAGCTTTGGCAGCGGCATGTTTTTTAGTTAGAGATGGTCAAATGAAAGGTGAACATATCCATATTCTTGAAAAGGATAATATAGCAGGTGGAGCTTGTGACGGTTATAAATTTGAAAATGTTGGATATGTAATGCGTGGTGGAAGAGAAATGGATAATCATTTTGAATGTATGTGGGATTTGTTCCATTCTATTCCATCCATTGAAACACAAGGAGTATCTGTACTAGACGAATATTATTGGTTAAATAAGGAAGACCCAAACTACTCCCTTTGCAGGGCTACTGTAAATCAAGGAAAGGATGCGAACACTGAAAATAAATTCAATATTTCTGATAAAGGTGCTATGCAAATAATGCGTTTGTTTTTTACACCAAATGAACTGCTTCAAGATAGAAAAATAACTGATATTTTTGATGAAGAGGTTTTGGATTCTAATTTTTGGATGTATTGGCGTACTATGTTTGCGTTTGAAAATTGGCATTCAGCTCTAGAGATGAAATTATACATTCAACGATTTATACATCATATAGGAGGCTTGCCAGATTTTAAAGCTTTAAGATTTACTAAATATAATCAATATGAATCAATGATTTTGCCAATGGTTAAATACTTAGAAGGTTTTGGTGTTCAATTTCATTATGGTGTAAATGTTGTAAATGTAAATTTTGATTGTACTACTTCAAAAAAACAAGCTACAGGAATTGAAGTTATTAGAGATGGCAATGAGGAAACTATTTATCTTACAGAAAATGATTTAGTGTTCATAACAAATGGTGGTTGCGTAGAAAATTCAACACTAGGAGATCAAAACACACCAGCAGTATTTAATACTGAAATTAAAGCTGGTGGAGGCTGGGATATGTGGCGCAAGATAGCATCTCAAGATACTTCCTTTGGAAGACCAGATAAATTCTGTTATGACCCAGAGCAAACTAACTGGATGAGTGCTACTGTTACTACATTAGACCAAAGAATAATTCCATATATTAAGAATATATGCAAAAGAGATCCTTTTTCTGGCAAGGTTGTTACAGGAGGAATCGTTACAGCAAAGGATTCATCATGGCTTATGAGCTGGACGATAAACCGTCAGCCACAATTTAGAGATCAACCAAAAGACCAATGCTTAGTATGGGTTTACGGTTTGTTTTCAGATAAAGTAGGAGATTATGTAAAAAAACCTATGAGAGAATGTACAGGGAAAGAGATTTGTATGGAGTGGCTATATCACATAGGGGTTCCAGTAAATGAGATTGAAGCCATGGCTACAAAAAGTGCAAATACTGTACCTTGTATGATGCCGTATATAACAGCTTTTTTCATGCCTAGAGCTTATGGTGACCGTCCAGATGTAGTTCCGCAAGGAGCAGAAAACTTTGCTTTTCTTGGACAGTTTGCTGAAACTAAGAGAGACACAATCTTTACAACAGAATATTCTATACGCACAGCAATGGAAGCGGTGTATACATTACTTGACATAGATAGAGGGGTTCCAGAGGTATGGGGCAGTGTATATGATATAAGGGATTTATTAAACGCAACAGTTCAACTACGCGATGGCAAGAAGGCTACTGAGATGGAGTTAGGGCCAAAAGAAAAACTTGTGATTGAAGAAGTTTTAAATAAGATTCATGGGACGGATATTGAAAAGCTATTAAAGGAGTATAAAGTAATCTAGTTTGAGTTAGAGCCTCTCGTAAGTTTTAGCATATAATACTAGGAGTCTTTGCCTTGGGTATATATAAAATAAGGGTGAAAGCTATGGGAGGTGCATTATGGACGAGTTTATGAAAGAAGCTATAAAAGAAGGGTTTGTGGGGATAGGATTAAGAGCTGGAGGACCTTTTGGAGCGGTTATAGTAAAAGATAATAAAGTAATTGCAAGAGGCCATAACAAAGTGATAGAAACCAATGACCCTACTGCACATGCAGAAATAGTAGCAATAAGAGAGGCCACTAAATTGCTTGGAAGATTTGACCTTTCAGATTGCATACTTTATACTAATCAAATAGTTTTCATGAGTCCTGTTAAAAATGACAGGGCTTATTTTTTTGCATAAATAAACTCTATACTTAAAATAGAAAAACTCAATTTGATATTGATAATACAACATGCTACGCTAAAAACGTGTATGCATAATGTACACATTTTAAGTATAAATACACATATAATTTAGAAAGGGGATTAGATTGAGTACTAAACTACATATTGTTTCAGGATTTTTAGGAGCAGGAAAAACTACTTTTATTAGAAAAGTGATTCCTTTTATGAAAGGAAAAATTGCTTTAATTGAAAATGAGTATTCTGATGTAAGCATAGACTCTGAGCTTTTTATAAAAGAAGAGCTAGTAATAAAAGAGATATTCTCAGGCTGCATCTGCTGTAGCTTGATAAAGGATTTTAGAACTACCATAGATGAACTCACTAGCAATTATGATTTAGAGCATATTTTTATCGAGCCATCTGGTGTAGGCTGCCTATCTGATATAGTAGCTATCTGCGAGGATATATCAAAGACTTCGGGGAAAGCTATTGAGATTAAGAGCGTGGTTACTTTAGTGGATGCTAGCTCATTCGAAGACTATATAGATAGCTTTGGAGAGTTTTATATCAATCAGATTGAAAATGCCAAGGCTATAATAATAACTCATATAGAGGATGTAAAAGAATCAGCTCTTGAGAAAATTACGGATGAGATAAAAGCTGTCAATAATTCAGCAGTTATTTTTTCAGAAGACTATTTGTCCTATCCTACCCAAAAAACCTTGGATATTTTAGAAACTGCATATAATCATGAACTGAATGTTATAGGTTCAGGTAAAACAACTCCAGCAACGAGCTATTTTACTACAGTTTCAATTCAAAATCCAAATAAATTATCTATGGAAGAGCTATCAAATTTATCAAATATTTTCAAAAATAGAGAATTGGGAACAGTATTAAGAGCTAAAGGTGTAATTCAGCTAGCAGATTCTAGCTTTGTACATTTTGATTTTACTCCTAATTATTTTGACTGGGAGTATTTAAATACCAGCAAAGATACAAAGATATCGGTGATAGGCAAGGATTTGAACCAAGCATATATCAAAGGTATGTTTTCTGATGTTTTGGAGGCATTAATATGAGCATAACTGATTTTAACTGTACATATAATAATGGAGCAGGAGTAAACGAGGAAATAGTCCAAAAAACAAAGCTTAAATTTCCAGATGCCTATAAAAATTGGGAAGACATGGCAGTTTTAGCTAAAGAGATTAAGAATCATGAAGATGCATCATTTTGCACTTTGCCTTTTTGCCATACTCTAGAAGGAGAAGCCTTAGGCGCAGTTATAAACTACGGAGATGAAAGGATAGGACCTAGAGGCAAGGATTATCTCACATCCAGCATAGAAGATTTACTGAGCATTTCTGAGCTTGATTTTTCGAAGGGAAGACTGGCAGAGGTTCTAAAAGCTTGTAGTTATCTAAGGCAAGAAGGCGAAAACGTAGCACTATATATATCTGGACCATTTACGATATTGAACCTTTTAATTGATTTGAGGTATGTTTTTAAAGCTTTTAAAAAATCTCCTGAAGTAATGGAGAAAATTTTAGAGAAGCTGAGAGTTGAATTACTTCGCTTTATAAGGGAAGCACAAAATATGGGAGTTAATATTTTTAGTTATGGAGATTCTTCTGGGGGGCTTAATATCCTAGGACCCAAACTATCCGAACAAATAGTTGAGATGTTTACCTACCCACTGTTAAAAGAAGCTCAGCAGATTATAACTGATGATTCAATTATGCTACTTTGTCCCAAAACATCTTTTGCTTTAATTGGAACGAATAAAGCAAAATGGAAAAATGTCGAGCTAAAAGAGTCTATGAAATACGACAAAGCTTGCGTTAGCATGATTGGAAAAGTAAAATTTTTGGGAGAAATGTGTATCAAGAATAAAAATTATATTTTGAAAGATAAGGTCATAAAATCTATAGAATTATTATAATAAACTATTACTTTTCTATTAATGATTGGAAGTGAGGAAATATTATGTTTGAATCAAAAGAGGCTTTACTAAAGAGACTGTCAGACGGCGTAGTAGATATGGAAGAAGAGGATGTAATAGAATCTAGTAAAGAATATATAGAAGCAGGATATGAAGCGTTTGATGGTATTATGCAAGGGCTAGTTGATGGGATGAACAGAGCAAGCGTGCTATATGATGAGGAAGAATATTTTGTTACAGATGTGCTTTTATGCTCGGATGCAATGTATGAAGGGCTTAACATACTAAGACCACACCTGCCAGCAGAGGAAGCTGATAAAGCAAAGGTAAAGGGTGTAATTGGAGTAGTAGAAGGGGATACACATGATATAGGAAAGAATCTTGTGAAAATAATGCTAGAAACAGCTGGCTTTGAAATGATTGACTTAGGAAGAGATGTTCCTCTTGACAGCTTTGTAAGTAAAGCTAAGGAAGTAGGAGCTGATTTTGTATGCCTATCTACTCTTATGACTACTACTATGGGTGGAATGAAGACAGTAGTAGACAGATTAAAGGAAGAAGGACTAAGAGATAAGGTTAAGGTTTTAATTGGAGGAGGGCCTATTTCTCAGAAATACTGTGACACTATAGGGGCAGATGGATATTCTTCAAATGCAGTTGAGGCAGTTAAGCTTGCAAAAAAATTGCTAGTTACTGCATAGAAAGGAGATTTATATGCTTACTCCAAAGGAAAGACTAGAAAAGGTTCTAAATCATCAAGAAGTAGATAGACCTCCTTGCATATGCCCAGGTGGAATGATGAATATGGTGACAGAGGAACTTATGAAGCTATGCGAAATAAATTTTCCAGATGCTCACCAAAATGCTCAGCAGATGGCTGATTTATCTGAGGCTGTGTATAAAGAAGGTTGTTTTGAAAATTATGGAGTTCCGTTTTGTATGACTGTTGAAGCAGAGGAATTTGGAGCAGACATTGATATGGGGAGCAATATCTATGAGCCTCATGTAATAAATTACAACATAAGCTCTGTAGCTGAGTGGGAAAAACTTGAGGCTATTGATTTTACTAAAGGAAGATCAAGCACAGTAATAGATGCAATAAAAATCCTCAAAGCCAAAAATACAGAGGTTCCTATAATAGGAAATATCACAGGGCCTATAAGCATGGCTAGCTCTATTATGGAGCCTGTAGTTTTTTATAAGGAGCTTAGAAAGAATAACGAAAAAGCTCATGAGTACATGACCTTTATTACAAAGCAGATTACAAAGTTTGCTATAAAGCAGATAGAAGCAGGGGCAGACATCATAGCTATATCTGACCCGAGTGGTACAGGAGAAATTTTGGGACCAAAGCTGTTTGATGAATTTGCAGTAAAATACATAAACCAAATAATAGCTGAAGTTAAAAGGCTGGGCAAAAGAAGCATAGTTCATATCTGTGGACAAATGAAGAATGTATATAAAGAAGTAAACAAGATAGAAAGTGATGTACTTAGCTTTGATTCTATAGTGAGCATTTCTGAAGCTAAGAAAAACCTAGGAAATAGACTTATTATGGGAAATGTAAGTACATATACAATCGAGTTTGGGGAGATGCAAAAAATTGCAGATATGACAAAAAAATGCGTGCTTGATGGTTCTGATATCATTTCGCCAGCATGTGGACTTGGTATGAAGTCCTCGCTGAAAAATGTAAGGTCTATGCTGAGCGCACTGACAGAAGGAGATGCAAAAAATAATGCCTAAGATTTTTGTAAAAGGAAGCAGTAAGGCTATTGAGTATTTGCCTGGTCAAAATCTGCTTCAGATTCTTCATGACAACGATATATTTATAGAGAACCCTTGCAATGGCAAGGGTTCTTGCGGAAAATGCAAAGTAAAAATAACAGAAGGAAGTCTGGGCGAAATACCTGAAGCAGAGCAAAAATTTCTAAGTGAAAGTGAAATTAAAGAAGGAGTAAGGCTTTCGTGCCTTATTCATCCCGAAGGGGATTTAGTAATAGAAACTCTTCATAAGGAAAGAGAGCATAAGATTTTAACTACAGGATATATGCCAGAATTTAATTTAAGTCCTTCTATATCTAAGAAATTATTTGAGATAGAAAAGCCTTCTCTTGAAAATCAAATTTCCTTTGAAGATGCAATTTTAAAGAGCCTCTCACTAGATGAGGTTGATTTTGATGTTTTAAAAATGATAGAACCATTTGATGGAGCTGCGACAGCTGTATTTGACAAGGATAAGCTTATTGCAATTGAAAAAGGCAATACCATAGATAATATTTATGGACTTGCTATAGATATCGGAACTACAACTGTAGCGGCTGACCTTGTGGACATGAACAGTGGCAAGGCTATATTATCAAGCTCAAATATAAATCCTCAAAAAAAATTTGGACTCGATGTTCTGACTAGAATCACCTACGCTCTAGAAAATGAAGAGCAAGCAACTAAAAATCTTCAACATGAAATTGTAAACTTAATAAATAAAATGACTTTTGAAATGTGCATGAGTGCAAATATAAGCAAAGAGCATATATATGAGGTTTCAGTAGCTGCAAATACTACTATGCTTCATTTTTTACTTGGAATAAAATCTAATTCAATTGGAAAATCTCCTTATGCACCTGTATTTGTAAAATCAAAATACATAAAGGCTTCTAGCATAGGGATAAACATAAATAGTAATGGAAAGCTATACTGTCTGCCTGGAGTATCTTCTTATATAGGCTCAGACATAGTAGCTGGAGCTTATGTAGCAAAGCTTCATGACAGCAAAGACAATGTTTTATTTATTGATATAGGAACTAATGGCGAGATTGTACTTGCTAGCAAAGGGAAGCTTCTTTCTTGCTCCTGCGCGGCAGGGCCAGCACTTGAAGGAATGAATATCAGCTGTGGCATGAGAGCGGCAACTGGAGCTATAGAGGATATGGTAATAGATAAAGAGCAAGTTAGACTCTTTGTTATAGGGGAGCAGCAGCCAATAGGTATATGTGGTAGTGGGATATTAGCGGCATTAAGAGAATTATTAAAAACAGGAATAGTAAAAAAAGACGGAAGCTTTATAAAAAAAGAAAAATTAGCAGAGGATGACTATAGACAAAAATACATCAGGCTAAATGGTAAAAAAAGAGAATTTATGATAGAAGATAAAGCCCAGGCTCTCTATATAACTCAATCAGATATAAGGCAGATACAGCTTGCAAAGGGTGCTATACTTTCTGGTTTTTATGCTCTCCTAAATAAATCTGGTATCTCCATAAATGAGCTAGATAAGGTCGTAATTGCTGGGCAGTTTGGCTCTCATTTATCAGTCGATAGCTTAACAGGTACAGGAATACTTCCAAAAGAAGTAGAAAGCAAAATAACCTATGTAGGAAACTCATCAAAAACTGGTGCATATATGGCGCTTATGTCAGATGACATCAAAAAAGACCTTGAAAAAATAGCAAAAACTATAGACTATATGGAGCTAGGAGCATCTGATGGATATGAGAGACTATTTGCTGATTGCCTATTATTTTAATTTTTAAAGAAAGTAGGGAGCTATTATGATTGCTATACCAAAGGATGAAATGACACCAAAAGAAAGGATGGATGCATTTGGCAGAGGAGAAGAAATAGATAGAGTGCCCTGCTGCCCTTTTACTGGAGAGTCTTATGCCACTTATTTTGGTTACTCTCTAGATGACTATAACCACAGCACTGAAATAATTGTAGATACTATAATAAGAACCTTTCATATGTTTCGAGCTGACAATTGCAGTATAGGGCCTGGACTTCAGGGAATCCCCGAAGCTATGGGAGCAAGGCTTCACTTTTCGAAAAATGATATACCTCAAATAGCTGCTCCTGCGATATCAAGCTATGAAGAAATCTCTAAGCTAAAGCCTATCAATCCATATAAAGATGGAAGACTAAAGCTATATATTGAAGCTTTAAAAATAGTTCAAGATAAGCTAGGCAATGAGGTAAACATAGGAAATACAGTGGGTGGGCCATTTACTACGACAGCGTTTTTAATAGGCACAGAAAAATTCTTAAGAGATTTAAGAAGAAATCCAGATAAAATCAAAGAAGTGTTAGAAATAGCTACACTAAGTACACTTAATGTCATGGATGCAATTATGGATTTAGGAATTACGCCAGGGATAGCTGATCCTATTGCATCAAGTACTCTTATAAATAAAAGTGTATACAGAGAGTTTGTTTTTCCAACAATCAAGACCTGCCAAGACCATATAAGAAAGAGAATGGGAGGCACTGGCATAATGCATATCTGCGGAAAAACAAAGCCTGTATGGGAAGAAATAGTAAGTACAGGAATAGCTGGATTTAGCCTAGACAATATAGAAGACATAGGCGAGTTCAGGCAGGGCTATGAAGACAAAGTTCTAGTTATAGGAAATGTAGATCCAGTTGGAGTAATTTTAAATGGAACTAAAGAAGATATATATGAAGCTGTAAGAGTGTGCTGCGAAAAAGGAATGGGCAGTAAAAACGGTTACATCCTAGCTTCAGGCTGTGATATTCCAATAGGAACTCCGCCTGAAAAAATCATGCACTTTATAGATGCAGCTAGAGTATATGGAAGAATGAAATAGAAAAGCCTCAAATCCACTTATCATGAGAAAACTATCTCGAGCTGAGTGGATTTTTATTGTGAATACTTTTTTAATTTAAATATATTATTTGGTATCACTAGTTTGATAATTTTAAATAAAAATAGTAGAATTAGTTGCTATAGGTGATTTGAATGAAATGTGATAAAATATTTTGTATGTATGAATTTTATAAATAAAAACAGAAAACTTAAATAAAGGAGAGTTAATATATGTCAAATACAAACATAGAACAAATGAAAAAACTAATTGAAGAAAAAAAGAAAAAAAGTACACAACAAGGAAAGGCTGGTAGTACAACTAGTAAAACGAATTCAGGTCCGAGTAAAGGATTTAAAAGTATGAAAAGAGCAGGTTCTCTTAATAAATAAAACTTACTTGGATTTTATTAAGGAGGGAAAATATGGCGGAAAATGTACAAAATAGAAAACACAGCACATGGGAATTGTTTAGGCGCTTTGTCCCATATTTTTCTAAGTATAAAACTACACTTTACTTAGATTTATTCTTTGCCTCTCTTACCACACTTTGCGAGCTTGCACTTCCGCTTATCCTTAGAAAAATAGCAACTGTCGGAATGGAAGATGCGGCGCTTCTTACTAAAGAGCTGATATGGCAGATGGCAGGAATTTATTTTGTACTTAGAATTATAGATGTGCTAGGAAACTACTACATGTCAAGTGTGGGGCATATCATGGGAGCGAAGATAGAAACAGACATGAGAAGAGATGCTTTTGCTCATCTTCAAAATCTATCTGATTCTTTTTACAATAATACAAAAGTCGGCCAGATTATGGCTAGGATAACGAGTGATTTATTTGACGTAACTGAGTTTGCTCATCACTGCCCTGAGGAATTTTTTATAGGTGCGCTAAAGTTAGTAATATCATTTGCTATCTTAGCGAAAATAGATTTAGTCCTTACTATGGCAATATTTATATTCATACCGATAATGCTAGTGAGTGTTACGAAGTTTAACAGACTTATGAGGTCAGCTTTTAAAAGCCAGAGAAATCACATAGGAGATTTAAATGCAGGAATAGAGGATGCTCTGCTTGGAATGAGAGTAGTTCGTTCGTTTGCAAATGAAGAAATCGAAAAAGAGAAGTTTGAAAGAGACAACCAAAAGTTTTTAGGTATTAAAAAACAGGCATATAAATATCTTGCAGGCTTTCATAGTATGACTAGAATTTTTGACGGTATCATGTACCTTATGGTTATACTTCTTGGAGGATTTTTCATATTAAATGGAAGAATAAACGCAGCGGATTTACTTGCCTACATCATGTATGTCACCACTCTTCTTGCAACTGTTAGAAGAATAGTTGAGTTTATGGAGCAGTTCCAAAGAGGAATGACAGGCATAGAGCGTTTTATTGAGATTATGGATACAGATGTGGATATAAAAGACGAGCCTGATGCAGTAGAGCTAAAGCATGTAGATGGCAAGATTACATTTGACAATGTGAGCTTTGAATATCCAGATGACCACAATAAAGTGCTTTCAAACCTTTCCTTTGTAGTGGAGCCTGGAGAAAACATAGCTCTAGTTGGCCCATCTGGTGGAGGAAAAACTACGCTTTGTAATCTTATTCCTAGATTTTATGATGTAACTGAAGGAAATATCTCTATAGATGATAGCAATATTAAGAACTTCACGCTAAATAGCCTTCGTTCCAAGATAGGAATGGTTCAGCAAGATGTGTATTTATTTTCTGGTTCTGTATTTGAAAATATAGAGTATGGAAGACCAGGAGCATCAAAAGCAGAAGTAGAGTATGCAGCAAAGCTAGCTGGAGCCTATGATTTTATCATGAATCTGCACGATGGGTTTGATACCTACGTAGGAGAGCGTGGAGTAAAGCTCTCTGGAGGACAAAAGCAAAGAATCAGTATAGCTAGGGTATTTTTAAAGAATCCGCCTATACTTATACTAGATGAGGCTACTTCAGCTCTTGATAACCAAAGTGAGAGAATTATCCAGCAGTCTCTAGTAGAGCTTTCTAAAGGAAGAACTACGCTTACAATAGCTCATAGACTTTCTACTATAAGAGGGGCGCATAAGATACTAGTGCTTACTGAAGAGGGTATAAAGGAGCAAGGCTCACATAGCGAGCTAATGGCTCTAAAAGGAATGTACTACGATTTATATACTCAAGGAAATCAAGAAGAAGATACACTTCCAGAGGATATAGATGCAAAAAAGAAACCTGAGTAAATTAAAAAGCCTGATTTCAGCGAAATGTTGAAATCAGGCTTTAATACTAAATAAAATAAATACTATTAAACTCAATTGTAAGCTGCAAAGATTTAATGAGAAATTTTAAAGCTTATAGGTTGAAATATACCCTTTGAACTCGTTTGTAAGTTTTTTGAAGTCGTTTATTCCTTCAGTAAGCTTTAGAATTTCTTCTGAGTAGCTAGTTACATTTGAGCTTACTTCCTCAGTAGATGCAGAGTTTTCTTCAGCTATAGCTGCTAGGGATTCTATGTTTGTAAACATAGAAGTGATTTTTTCTGATTGACTCTCTAGCTCTACTGCTGTTACTAGCATTTTCTCAGCTACAGTTTCTATCTTGCCGTTGGCAGATTCTGTTTTTTCTATAGCTTGTTTTATAGAAGTGCTTTCTGAATTTATTACATCGTACTGATCTGTTATACTGCTTACCATGTTGTCCATTTCAGACAAGAAGCCATATACGTTTTCTTTGATGTTATCAGCGGCAGTTTCTGACTGCTCTGCAAGCTTTCTAACTTCCTCAGCAACAACTGAGAAGCCTCTTCCCATTTCTCCTGCTCTTGCCGCCTCGATAGAAGCGTTAAGTGCTAGCAGATTAGTTTGGTAAGATATGCTTGATACAAATGAAGCTATTTCTTCTATTTCTTTTCCTTTGTTTTTTAAATTGATACTTTCATTTCTCACATTTTCAAACTTCTCTAGAATATTTCCAAGGCTAACTACTGTGTTATCAAGAGCCTTGAATGAATCCTTGATATTGGTAAGGGCGTCCTCTAGCTCGGTTTTGTTTTTGTTTTCCTGCTCAGATATATTTTTTATGCTCTCTACGTTGTCCTGAAGCATGCTCACAGCGTGCTCGGTTTCTTCAGCCTGAGTAGTTGCAGAGTAAGCAAGCTGCTCTACTACATCTGCTATATCCTTGCTGGTAGTGTCCATTTTTTTAGAAATCCCACTTAAGGTATCGCTAAAGCCTTGCATTTCTTCAGTCATACTGTTAAATCCTATAAAGTCCTCAGCTACTGATTCCTTGTATTTATTAAGAGCGCTGTGGATTTCTTCGTACATATCTTTTCCTGTAGCTATCTCTGTTGTGATTACAAAGTTTTTAGCAGAAAGAGCATTTAGTTCATTTTTTATATCCTCAAGAGGAAGGCTCAGCATTTTAAAGCCTATAAATGCAAAAAGTGCTGTTACTGCTGGAGTAATCACATAGCCATAGGCTACATCTTTGGTTAAAAATCCAGCTATTAGCCCTATAATCACTGCAAAAATAGAGACCTTTGCTCCCAAATCCTTTATAAAGCCTAGAGACATTAGCTTGTTAATTTGGTAGGTTTTTCTTTTTCTCACTTCATATGGAAAGGTAAGCTGAAGCTGCATCTCACCATCTTTTCTATATAGCTCTTTTACTTTTACGTCTTCGTTAAAGTGAGCTTTAGCACCTATTATAAGTCCATGAAGATAGTTAAACATACCACGTTTAGAGCGGTATGTAAGCAGTACATCGTTTGTTCCTATTATCTCCATATCCAGTCCAGGAGGGTTAGATCCTGAAATTCTTTTTCTAACTACTTGGTGGACATCATTCATGGAGTTTAGAAATTGAAATAGGTTTGCTTTTTTGAAGAATGATGAATAGCCTTCATAAAATGCTTTGATATTATCTCTTCCTATTTCTCTCCATAGGTCTTCTTCTTTTATTGAAAATTGCTTTGATATTTCGTTTGTAAATCTAAAAACCTTAGCATCCTCTATATCGTCTAGTGGTGATATGGCTTTGTTAGGGTCCATTCCTGCCACTTTCATTTTTTCCTTTACGATATCTTCTGGATACATACGACTAAGAGTTTTGACCCAAGTTCCTACAACAGTACCTTTCAAAATTATGCCCCCATTCAAATGATTACTATAACAACAAATTTATTTCAAAAAACAAATAATTTTTCCTTACACTATTACCCATAGAGGGCAAATTTAAAACTACTTAACTTTAATTATACAATAAGTTTTTAGCTATGTAATTAGCTATATAGAGAATTTTAATGTGTATATCATTATTTGAGAACTTTTCTTGTGTTATGTAGTGCTAGTTGCTATAATTTACTGTGATAATTTAGATAAAAACTTTTAGAATTGAGGATAACAAAATGATTCAAGTAAAAAAACTTTCCTTTGATTTTCCTGCAAAAGTATTGTATAAAGAGGTGTCATTTTCATTGGAGATGGGACAACACTGCGCTTTTATAGGAAGCAATGGCTCGGGTAAATCAACTCTTGTTGATATGATTATTAACCCAGATAAATATATGTATGACGGTAAGATAATTAAAGATGAAAGTTGCCGTATTGGTTATGCTAGTCAGTTTGCAGTGCGAGATAAAGAACAAGAGCAGACTGTATTTGAATATTTGAGCGAAAAATTCGTTAAAAATCAAAATGCTACAGTTGCTATATGTGAAGAAATGGCTGTAGCTGAGAATGTAGAGCCTTTATTTGAAAAGTACCAAGCTCTACTCGATGAATTTGTGTCAATGGATGGAGATAATTATATTAGTAATATCCAAAAACAACTATATTTAGCGGGTATGCGTGAATTAGAGGAAACGAAGCTATCAGAACTCAGTGGTGGAGAGTATAAATTACTTCAAATTATGAAAGAAATGTTATTATCTCAAAATCTTCTTGTTTTGGACGAGCCAGATGTATTTCTTGATTTTGGAAACTTAAATAGACTTTGCAAGCTGATTAATGGGTATAAGGGCACATTATTAGCTATTACACACAACAGATATTTACTGAATCATTGCTTTAATAAGATTTTACATTTAGAGGACGGCGATATTCAAGAATATGATGGTAGTTATTCAGAATATCGTTGCTCTCAATTAAAGGAAAAGTTAAAACTTAAGCAACAAAGTATAGAAGAGCAAGAAGAAATTTATCGTACCGAGAAGATGGTCGATGCTCTTAGAATAAGAGCTACAATAGTGGCTAATCCTACACTTGGAAATGCTGTAAATGCCAAACAAACACAGCTTGACCGTTTACTTGCAAGACAAATTAAAGAACCATTTATTGAGCTTCGTGAACCACTTATTGAATTTAAGCCAGTGGAAGTAAAAGATGACTATACGGTTTTAAGCGTTACAGATTATAGCGTTTCATTTGACGATGTTTTGTTAGAAGATATTAGCTTTGAATTAAAATCAGGAGAAAAAGTAGCTATTGTTGGTCCAAACGGTACAGGAAAAACTACTTTGATAAAAGATATTTTAAAGAACAATCATCCCTCAATTAAAATTGATGAGAATATAAATTATGCATGCTTATCACAATTAACAGATGAAAATATAGATGAGACAAAAACTGTATTTGAAGTTATGGAGAATTTAGGCTTTGAGACAAAAGAGAGTATTAGCGGATATCTAGAGAAATTTTGTTTAGAAGGGGATGCCTTAAAGCAAAAGGTTGGACAGCTATCTGGTGGAGAAAAGAATTTGCTCAAAATAGCCATGATTGCAAATACCAACGCAGAACTTCTTATACTTGATGAACCTACTAGCCATCTCGATATTTATGTCCAAATGGCTGTGGAAAAAGCTATTTCTGAATATAAAGGAGCTGTACTAATGATTAGCCACGATTTTTATCTTATAGCTAATTGTGCAGACCATGTTTTACTAGTAGAAGACAAGACGCTAAAGCGTATGCGTACAAGAACCTTTCGAAAGATGGTATATGATAAATATTTCAATAAAGAGTATTTAGAAGTAGATAAGAAAAAACAAGAGCTAGAAGCAAAAATTACATTGGCTTTTAAAATGGATGAGCTAGTGAAAGTAGAAAAGCTTTGTAATCAATTGGAAGAAATTAGCTCGAATTAGAGAATAATATGGAGGGAAAAATGGCTGAATTACTAGCTCCAGCTGGAAATATGGAGGCTTTAATAGCTGCAATTTCTAATGGATGTGATGCGATATATTTAGGAATGCAAAAATTTGGGGCACGTGCATACTCATCGAATTTTGATTTTGAATCGTTAAAAGAAGCTATTTCTTATGCTCATCTTAGAAATGTCAAAATTTATGTAACTATGAATACCATAGTTTTTGAAAATGAAATTGAAGCTATGAAGCAGCAGATGCATCAATTAAATGAAATAGGAGTTGATGCAATTATTGTTGCCGACCTTGCGGCTTTTGATTATTTAGTTAACAACTTTGTGGATATGGAAGCGCATTGCTCAACTCAAATGGGGATAGATGATTTAGACGGGACTTTATTGTTTAAAGAATTAGGGGCAAAAAGAATAGTTTTGTCTAGGGAAGTTCCCATTGAAAAAGTAAAAGAGATTAAGAAAATAGCACAAATACCTTTGGAGATTTTTGTTCATGGTGCTTTATGTGTATCTTATTCTGGAAACTGCTTAATGTCAGGGTTAATAGGCTATAGAAGCGGAAATCGTGGAAGATGTGTTGGTTCATGTCGTAAAGAATATGAAATAATCGATAAGACAGCTGATGAGGCTTTAGGAAAAAATTATATTTTATCCACGAAGGACTTAAACACAATAGATTATATTGACGATTTAAAGGAAATTGATTCCTTGAAAATAGAAGGGCGAATGAAAGAACCAGCCTATGTTGCTAATGTAGTATCACGCTACCGAAGAGCTCTAGATTATAAAATAACTGAAGAAGATAAAACAAATCTAAGTAAAACTTTTAATAGAACATTTACTAAAGGATATTTATTTCATGAGGATAAGAAAGATATAACAAATATATTAAGACCAAACAATTATGGTTATGAAATTGGAAGAATTAGTAATATTGTTAAAGGCATGTACGAAATAAAGCTCACAAGACCTCTAAATCAAAATGATATTATAAGGATAAGCCATAACAATGAAGATATTGTTCTAACAGTCGTAAAATTGTACGATAAAGAAGGTAAGCTAATAAATAGAGCTAATGATGTAGGCTATATCAAAATAAAAGAAAAGCTTTCTAAGGATGATGTCGTCTATTTAACAAAAGATTACTTATATTACAAAGAGCTAGAATCGTCACTCGAAAAAGAATTTAAGCGTTTTAATCTGGATATTAAGGTGAATGCACAACCAAATTCAAAGCTTATTATAGAAGCAGAAGGCTTGGGTTTTAACTTTTTATATGAAGGCGAAGACATACTAAGTGAAGCAATTAATAATCCAACAACAAAAGAGCAAGTAATAAAACAATTTTCAAGACTAAATGATACAATATTTGAGCTTAATAATGTGATTTATGAGGAATGTAATGTATTTATTCCGGCGAAATTGTTAAATATAGCAAGAAGAGAAATTGTACAAGCTTTATATGAGCTAAAGCTTAACAGCAAGAAAAAAAGCATCAAGGCTTTTAAGGCAAAAGAAAAAATAAGCTTTACTCCAAGAGAACCATTCTTTACTGCTTCCGTAACTTCTAAGGAGCAGTATGATGCTTGCGTGAGCTGTGGAATTAAAGAAATTTATTTTGATAATACTGTTAGAAGAAACCAAAATGATTATAAGGAAAAAGAAGGACCATTACTAATTGGAGGCTATGGTGGAATTTACCATTATAGAAAAACAAATCCTTTTGTTACAGACTATTCTCTAAATGTTGTTAATTCAGACAGCTGCTACGAATTATTTAAGTTAGGAGCAAAACGAGTTACTCTATCATACGAATTGAACAAAACGCAAATTGAGGATTTAATAAGTTCTTATTATGAAAAAAATGATGGTTATCCAGCACTAGAGATGATTGTATATGGTAGAGCACCTATGATGTTTTCAAAATATTGTCCACTAAAAAAAATGAATCAATGTGGTAGTTGTAAAACTAGGAGCTATGAGTTAAAAGATGAGCATGGTACATTTCCTATCATTACTCATGATGATTGTACTACAACTATACTTAATGGAAAGATTCTCAATCTTTTAGATGAGGTTCAAAACATTGAAGGAATAGAGGCATTTAGATTGAATTTTACGGTTGAATCTAAAGAACAGGTTATTAAAACCATTAATATGGCAATGAAAAAATTAAAAAGTAAAGATAGTCAAATTATATTTAACAAAGAAACTGACACAAGAGGACATTTCAATAAAGAGATTATGTAGAAATATCCAAGTTGAAATCTATACATTGCTTTTAAAAATAAAATGCTCTTTCGGATTAATAAATCCAAAGGAGCATTTTTTACAAAAGCTTTTAAATTAATAATTTATTGAATTTCTGATAATTCTAAATCGGCACCGAGAACTCCAACCACTTGTCCGTTATCAAGTATTGGCACTGATATAGTCACGCATGGACTATCAGAGCCCAGTGGCACATATACCTCAGAAATATAATTGTTTTTAGATGTGAGTGGGTTTTTGTACCACTCTCTAAAAGCAACAGTATCCATCTTAAGGTTGAGGTTTATGTAGTGTAGATTGTGAGTCTCTGGAGTTGCAGAATATACTACAGATAGATTCTTTTCTTTTCTTACAATATCATCTATAGCTTTTTTGTGCTGATTGTAATCCATTCCTGTAAGAGCTGATGTCAGAGCAAGCTTTTTTAGTTCAGAGACTAAACGATTTATTTCTTTTTTCTTTAACTCAGTAATTACAATTCCTTTAGAAAACTCTTTAACTTGATCGAGTGCATCCTTTGATGATTTTGTTAATATTTCGCATGAAGACATCATCTGCTCTGCACTTGAGGTTTGCTCTTCGCAAGCTGCATAGACATTTTGAGTCTGAGAGGCTATATCGTTTGATAGATTTGATACTTGAGCTAAAGCCTCAGCTATTTTTTCAGATTCCTTGGCTTGGTTTATAGTAATATCTTTGATAGAAGAAATTTCATTTTCCATTTGAGTTATGTGAGTAGCAGTTTGCTCTATTAGGGTTTTCACCTCTGAAACCATGCTGACGTTTTGAGCTACAGTTGCAGTGTTACTGTCTATTTGCTCTACTACTAGCTCGGTTTCTTTTACTACTTCATTTACTATTTTGATGATATCCTCTGATGCTAGTCTAGACTCTTCGGCTAGCTTTCTAACTTCATTTGCAACCACTGCAAAGCCTTTTCCAGCTTCTCCAGCTCTTGCTGACTCAATAGAAGCATTCAGTGCTAGAAGATTAGTTTGCTCTGAGATTTTAGTAACTACAGTTATAAAGTTAGATATATTCTCTACTTTTCTTTTCAAATCGTGAATCTTGCTTGCAGAGGTTTTTGTTACATCTCCTGTAAATTCTATTCCATCTAGGAGCTTATCCACATACTGCTTTACATCGTTTACACTTTTTTCTACTGTAACAGATAGTTTGTAGTTATGCTCGCATTTATCAGCTATAGAGCTTGCATGCTTTGTCATTTCAGATGAATTTTCAGTTATTTCATCTATATGTTCCTTTTGCTCAGTAGAGCCATAAGCTATTTTTTCAACAGCATGACTGATGTTTGAAGAGACCTCGTTGTTGATTTCGAGCTGGTGATATACCTTTTCGCTTTCATAAGCACTTTGCTCGCCAGAAACCTTCATTTTAGCAATCATATGATTTACTGCCAGCATGATTTTATCAAGCTCAGCAGCTACCTCTCCCATTTCGCCAGTAGCTCCTAGTTTCATTTTGAAATTATAGCCGTAATCTCCAGATACTACAGCTTTTAGACCGTTTATTAAGTCTTTGTTTGAAGTGCTGCCTGAAGAAGCGGATATGTATATAGCAATAGCTATAAGTAGCACGATTATTACTAGAGCTGGAACTAAACCTAGCATCTGATTTCCGTAAGCATAACCTACGCCGCTTCCTAGCAGTATAGATATCAGCATGAATATCGTATTTTTATTCATTTTTTACCTCCCTTTACACTATTTATTGTGAATCCTTACATCGTAGTATTATGTATTAGACAATATGTTACAAATGGATTAGGATATATTGACTACATTTTAACATAAATTATATTTACTTCATATATATATAAAGTAAATTATATAACAAGTATAAAAAATAATCATAGATTAGGATATAAATACTGATTTTAGGCTAAAAAGAGAGAAAACTTTGTAAAATTAAAAGAGTGATTAAAAAAGAGCATAAAAAACTTCCAGTTAGATATGTCTTCTATTATAAGACCTTATCAAACTGGAAGTATAAAGTTAAATTTTGCTAGTGGTTTTATATTGTTTTTTTAGTTTATAACGAGATTGTTAATAAAGTACTCAAGCCACAAGGTTTCATCTGTAAGCTCAGGATGAAAGGACGTAACCATCATATTTTCTTGCCTTGCAGCTACTATATTTTCATCTACAGTATGAAGCACTTTTGCAGTATTTCCTATGGCTTTAATATATGGAGCTCTTATAAAAACTAGCTTTGATGGCTTATCATCCAGTGCTTTTATATTATCTACAGTGATAAAGCTATCTAGCTGACTGCCATAGGCATTTCTTTTGACAGTGATATCCATACAGCCAAGGTGAACTGTAGGGTCGTCTACTAGTTTTTTGGCTAGTAATATCATTCCTGCGCAGGTGCCCCAAACAGGAAACCCAGATTCTATTTTTTCCTTTAGAGCCTGCTTTATATCAAAATCGACTAGGAGCTTTCCGATTGCAGTGCTTTCTCCACCAGGAAGAATGATGCCATCGATACCTTCAAGCTGCTCTTTTCTTCGTATTTCTACAGCTTTATAACCTAGCTTTTCGATATGATTTACATGCTCTATAAAAGCTCCTTGAAGAGCGAGAACCCCTATTGTTTTCATATTAATAACCTCTGTCTGCCATTATATCGTCTTTTGCTATAGAATATACATTTATACCTACCATAGCTTCGCCAAGATTTTCTGATACCTCAGCCAATATTTTAGGGTCATTGTAATTTGTTACAGCTTTTACTATGGCTGCAGCTCGCTTTCTTGGGTCTCCAGATTTAAATATTCCAGAGCCTACAAACACACCATCACAGCCTAACTGCATTATCATAGCAGCATCGGCAGGAGTGGCTACTCCACCTGCAGCAAAATTTACAACAGGAAGCTTTCCGTGTTCATGTACATAAGTCACTAGCTCTATAGGAGCCTGAAGCTCTTTGGCTGCATTCATCAGCTCTTCCTTAGTAAGTCCCTGTATACGTCTTATCTCACTGTTCATCATACGCATATGGCGAACTGCTTCAATTACATCGCCTGTTCCAGGCTCTCCTTTAGTACGAATCATAGAAGCACCTTCTCCGATTCTTCTAAGAGCCTCTCCAAGATTCTTTGCTCCGCAGACAAAAGGCACATTAAATGCTTTTTTATCTATGTGGAGACTAGGATCTGCTGGTGTAAGAACTTCGCTTTCATCTATGTAATCCACGCTCAGAGCTTCTAAAATCTGAGCCTCTACAAAATGCCCTATACGAACCTTTGCCATTACTGGTATAGATACAGCTGCTTGAATTTCTTTTATCATTTTAGGGTCAGAGGCTCTAGCTACTCCGCCATCTTTACGAATATCAGCAGGTACTCTTTCTAGTGCCATAACTGCACAAGCTCCAGCTTCTTCAGCTATTTTGGCTTCCTGTGCATTTGTTACATCCATGATTACTCCGCCCTTTAGCATCTGAGCTAAGTTTTTGTTTAAGTCATAACGATTTTCCATTGTATTGCCCCCTTTATGTAAGTGTATCGATAATTGTATTGGTGGTACTCCTATATATTTCCATATTATTTGGAAAAATACAATACAATTATGATAAACTTACTAAAAAAGGAGAATTGAATCGATACGCATCTAGATTAATTATTTATACTATTTGCATATCCTAGCTCTATAAGAAGCTGACTTAAAGATGCTCCGTCTATATATACCTCTGCTATTACAGTGTCTTTATCTAGATTTTGAGTAACCTTTATGCTTACATTTCCGGAAGCTAAAAGCTCTTTAATTTCATCTAGCTTAGGATTTGAAATACTGCCTAAGATACAAGCTCCACCAGTGTTTAAAAGCTTATTGTCTTCATTTGCGCACACTACATTTGCAAGCTGAACTTTTTTGATCTGACCATCTATATTCATCTCTAGTGTAGTAATATCTAGTACCTTTATTGAGCTATCAGCAGCTTTAGCTTCTGCCATAGTCATGTTAACAGGGTCAGAATGCACATATACATTCATACGAACTGGGTCCCACTTAATATCGTAATTCAGAGCATTTGCGACAAAGCTAAGAGGAACCATAGTTCTGCCATTGACTATTATAGGGGGATAGTCTAGATGCATAGGATTATCATCTATATATGCTAGCTTGCTATTTATAGATAGCCTTACTATGGAAGCTTGCTTTCTTATGATTACGCTTTGATTACGCTCATTCCAAGTGATTTTGCAGCTAAGAGCATTTCCTATAGCAGAAATGGGAACCAGAGTTCTACCGCTTCTTATTATAGGAGGAACGTCCATTTTTAGTGGCTTATTATCTATGTAGACACCTATGCTGTGGTTTGCATATACTGGAGATGAACCATGAGAAAAAGTAAAAATTGATATGAGAATAAGAGTGATAATTCCGAGCTTATGCAGAAAAGATTTAAATAAAATGTTATTTTTCTTCATATAAAGTTCTCCTCTAAAATATTTAAAAAATTATTAATTTAATAGTATACTAACCTAGAGGTCATTACAAGGGTCAAAGGTTACAATATTATTGACAATCAGTGGATTTTTGTATAAAATGATACGAGGCGATTTATGATGAATAAAGAATTTTTTATGAGAGAAGCTTTGAGAGAAGCTTTAAAAAGCTATAGCATAAATGAGGTTCCAATCGGATGCGTAATAGTCAAGGATGGAGAAATCATAGCAAGAGCTCATAACAATAGGGAGCAAAATAAAGATCCTCTAGGACATGCAGAGCTAATAGCAATAAAAAAAGCAGCTAAGCATCTAGGTGGATGGAGACTAGTTGGCTGTGATATGTACGTTACTCTAGAGCCATGCATCATGTGTAGTGGGGCCATCATGGATTCACGTATAGAAAATCTCTACATAGGAGCAATAGACCCTAAAAGAGGATGTGTATCGAGCTATCTGCCTATTTTAAAGGACAGAATGATTCCTCATAATGTAAACTATGAGTATATCAAGACTATCAGTCCATACATCATTAAGAGATTTTTTAGGCATCTAAGAAAAGCCAAGAAGAAAGATTAAGAAAAAAAAAGAAAACCTTAATAGGTAGTTAAAGAAGAATACGCAAAATGTATTACAGCAAACAAATAATATAGATAAAATTCCAATAATTGATGCACTAATTAATAAACTATGGAGAGATGTCCGAGTGGTTTAAGGAGCTCGCCTGGAAAGCGGGTATACGGGGAACTGTATCGGGGGTTCGAATCCCCCTCTCTCCGCCATTATCTAAAGTAGACACCTTGTATTACAGTTACTGTAATGCAAGGTTTTTTTAAACTTACTTTCCAAAATTAGTAAGTTTAATTTACTGTAAGTAGGTTGGTTTTAAAATACTATTATTTGTGTGTAATACTAAGCTGCTTTTAAATGTAACATGGAGGAATTTATGAGAATTTTGCATATAGCAAATAACCCCAACCTTTCAACTCAAATAAAAACTGCGATAAGAGATAGATATAATGGCTACGAGACAGTGACCTTTGATGAATTAAAAAACCACGAGAAGAATATAGATTACTACAGACTAATAATCATAGAAGCAGATTGCACATCTCAGGAGCAATGCGAGATAGTGCTAAATAAAATTCTAGAGGCAAAGAAATATCTAGTAAATACCATTATAATATCCCATGGTATGAGTGTAGCTATGAAAGAGCACCTATATGACAATGGAGTTATGGCGATTATAGATAGGGATAAAATAGACCTGAAGCGCTTTAGAAGATATATCAGCAGTATAGAGTCGGAAACTCAGACCATAGGTAGTCTTAAAAACATGAAAATAGCAGTAGTGGATGACAGTAGATTCTCCTTGCAGGTATTACAGGATTTTTTCGATAAAAGTGGGATTCATACTGTAGACTACTACAATGATTCTGAAAAATTCTTAAACTCAGATTTAAAATACGACCTTTATGTGATAGATCTGGTTATGCCTGTTTACGATGGAGAGGATGTAATCCACAGAATCAGAGAGCAAAATAACGACGGCATCATAATCCTAGTGACTCAGTATGGAGATGTAAGAGCTATTTCTCACTGCCTGAGCATCGGAGCAGATGATTTTATACTAAAACCACTCGACTTTAAACTATTTATGCTCAGACTCAGCTCATGCATAAAAAACTACAAAGTGAAAAAGAAAAATATAAATAAGACTAACAAGCTCTACCAAAGAGCAACGAGAGATTCTCTAACAGGGGCTTACAACCGCTCGTATTTAAAGGAAAAATTTTCAAAGGAATTTCTTAGAGGTTGTAAAAATGGAGAAACTTTTTCCGTTATTTTATTCGATTTGGATTTTTTCAAGCAGATAAATGATGAGTATGGCCACCAAAAAGGAGATTTGGTGCTAAAAGGTACTGCTGATTTGGTTTCAAAGCTAATACGAAAAACAGATGTCCTTTGCAGATGGGGAGGAGAAGAGTTTTTGGTTCTGCTGCCAGGAGCGCATATTGAGGAAGCTACTATAGTTGCAGAAAAAATCAGAAGAGAAGTAGAATCTCTAAGAGTTAAAGGCGTGAAGAAGATTACCTCTAGCTTTGGAGTTACGCAGTGCCAGAAGGAAGACACTGAAGACAGCTTGTTTAAACGTGTCGATAACTCTCTCTACCTAGCCAAGCTTACAGGAAGAAATAAGGTAGTTTACGATGAGGAAGTATATATAGCAAAAGGAGGAATTCCAGTAAATATAGACTGGGGGCCTTTCTTTAGAAGTGGAAATCCTCAGATAGATAAAGAGCATGAAGAGCTTATAAGCATATCAAACGATATAATTTCAAATTGCTTTATTGAAGATAATCTTGAAGAAATTCTAGTTATGTTCAAACGACTGCTAGATCATGTATCGCTGCATTTTGAAAATGAAGAAGCCATACTTTTAGAGCATAGCTATGAAGAGTATGAACAGCACAAAAAGATTCATAATGATTTAGTAATAAAAGCTAAAAATATGTACGACGCTTTAGAAAAAGGTCTTATTTCTCCTATAGCAGTCGTAAAATATGTAGTACAAGACGTAGTAGTAGGTCATATCATAAAGAGCGATTTTGATTTCTTTGAGCTATTTAATAAATAAAAACCTACCAAATCAAATAAAAAGCCATATAGATAAGTGTGATAACTAATCTAATGGTTTTTTTGTTTGGAGGTAATATTATGACTGATGCTCAGAATTTTATAAATAGGCAAGAAATAATCGATACAGCTAAGATGCTAAAAGACAAGCATGTGAGATATAGCCTAGGAGCAAAAGCAGTTCCGCCAGCTATACCAAAGGAGTTAGACTGCTCGGGCTTTGTGAGATATTGCTACCTAGCTGCTGGTATAGCTGTACCTGATGGAAGCTGGCATCAGTGGCATGTAAGTGAGCCTATTGATAAGTCACAGCTTCAGATAGCCGACCTTGGATTTTTGTATGATCCAAATAAAAACAGTGAAATCAATCATATAGGGCTTTATTTTGGAGCTGGAAAGTGGATTCACTGTAGCTATAGTGCAAAAGGAGTGACCGTAGATGATGGCAAGGTGTTCAAGTACTTTAGAAGATTTATAAACCTGTCAAAAGTACCTGAAAAACACCTAAATACTTCACCAAATCCACCTAAATGGATGATAACAGTAACCGAAAAAGAAAAGCAGTATGCAGTTGATTCTATACATGTGCTGGCAGATTTAGGTTATATATTAAACTCTAGCGTGCATATCAAAAACCTCTACGATAGTCCTGAAAACTGGGCGCAGTGGGTAGTGCTTGCCAATATGGCTAAGGAATTTGGGAAAAAGCAGTCTTAGATTTATGAAGTAGCTTTTTGTAAGTATTGTCAACTCCGATAGCACCAAGCGGTGCACTGATTAATATAGCAACTACGGCTACAGTCAGAATTAAATTTCCAGCTCCTACCCCTGCGGCAAGAGGAACAGCGCCTATAGCGGCCTGAACTGTAGCTTTTGGAAGATAAGCTATAGAGCAAAAAATACGTTCTTTTTTATCCAGTGAAGTTCCAAGTAGGCTCACATTTACTCCAACTATTCTAAATGCTAGTGCGCTTAATATAAATACAATAGAGGCTACTCCTGCTCCTTTTAGATAAGAGATATCAACAGCCGCTCCAACTAAAACAAACAGCAGAACTTCAGCAGCAACCCAGATTTTAGAAAATTTTCCAGTGATTCTCTTTGCAAGAACCTCATAGGTTGAAAGTATGGTAGCAGAAAATGCCATAACTGCAAGTAGCCCAGATACAGGAAAATATGGCTTTATAAAGTCTTCAAGTGAAACAAACAAAAAGGCAATACTTAGCATGATTAGTACCTTTACAGTATCTCTGACATGAATGGCTTTAAAAACCTTCACAAAAATAAATCCAGAGATGATACCTAGCGCCATACCAGATATAATAGAAACAGGAACTAAAAGCAGTGAAGTAGGATTAAAGCCTTCTCCTCCATACATGCCCATAAAAGAAGCAAATAATACAATTACAAAAATATCATCCACAGAAGCCCCGGCCATAATGAGCTGGGGTATACTTTTGTCCTTACCATAGCCTGAATCTATAAGATGAATCATGCGAGGAACTATAACAGCTGGAGATACAGCAGCTAGAACACTTCCCATGATGGCGGCTTCTATATAGGATATATTAAAAAATAAAGGAGCAAGAAGAGTAACAGCAGTTATTTCAAATAAAGCTGGGACAAAGCACATAAGTATCGCAGGTCTTCCTACTTTTTTCAAATCCTTTATGTCGATATTAAGACCAACCCTAGTCAATATAATGATAAGAGCTATTTCTCTTAAATCTGATGAGATATCCAAGATATCAGGAGAAATGAGGTTAAGAGCATAAGGGCCAAGGATGATCCCATTGAGGATCATGCCCAAAAGCCCAGGCAGTCTTAATCTGTTAAATATTCCGCTTAATGAAAAGCCTAAAATTAAAATCAGTGATAAACTAAACAGCATAGTATTTCCTCTTTTCTATATTAATTTTTTGTATTCACATTAAAAAAGAGCAGACAAATTCTGTGAATACTCACAGAAGTCATCAGCTCTAGAAAAAGCGGTTTTAGCAAATACTGCTAGGGGAGAACTTCATTCCCATAAATATAATATCATCATAAGGCAGTAATAATCAACATATATCTAGTGGAGAAACCACAATTGATACGAAGTGATTGAAGAATCAGCTATAAAGCAATTTTACTTTACAAATAGAGCAAACTTGTTTATAATATCATGAGTAGATAACTATTATCTACTGAAAATTGTCTATAGGATTTGCTGTGCTAGATGGGGAGTTAGCGGTGCCTTGTAACCTGCAATCCGCTTCAGCAGGGTCGAATTCCTGCCAGAGTATGAGCATTTGTAAAGCTGGAAAGAGTAAGTGGTGTTGAGACCTGGGTCTCGCGCAACGGAAGACTGTGAACCCCGTCAGGTCCGGAAGGAAGCAGCGGTAAGCGGACCCTTTTGTGTGCCGCGAGGGTGCCTAGATTGAGCTAACTGCTTTGATACCGTTTATGATACTCACACGAAGGCAGGTGCACAGCTTTAAATTTTCACATATTGGACTGTATGAATCCTCATACGGTCTATTTTTATATACAAAATCAATAAATCAAGCGGTAAATCTGATATAATATTTAAGTAAGCTAATATAGATTTAGGAATACTTTCAATTAGTGTACTGAAGGGACTGAAAAGCAAAAAATCATGGAAAAAAACATGCATAAAGCTTTATATAGAATATATAGACCTACTAGCTTTATAGATATAGTAGGACAGGAACAAATAATCAGCATCCTCAAAAATCAAATAAGTGAAGGCTCTGTTTCTCATGCTTATTTATTTAGTGGAGGAAGAGGAACTGGAAAAACCTCTACGGCAAAAGTATTTGCAAAAGCAGTAAATTGCGTAGACCCAGTAGATCAGGAGCCTTGCCACAAATGTAGCGTCTGCGTGCAAGGTGATATGGACATAATCGAAATTGATGCAGCCTCAAACAACAGCGTAGACAACATAAGAGAGCTAAGAGAAAATGTAGTTTACACTCCTTCATATGGAAAATACAAGGTCTACATAATAGATGAGGTTCATATGCTCTCTCAAGGGGCATTCAATGCTCTACTCAAAACTCTGGAAGAACCACCTTCTCACGTAATATTCATACTTGCAACCACAGAGCCTCAAAAAATTCCAGCAACTGTGCTTTCAAGATGCCAGAGATTTGACTTCAAAAAAATAGACAAAAATCAAATAATAGCAAGAATGATAAAAATCCTAGATGAACTAGGTTTGACCTACGAAGAAGAAGCTATAGAGCTCATAGCCCAAAAAAGCGATGGAGGAATGAGAGATGCTCTTAGTCTTTTAGACCAAGCTATAGCATACAAAGAACTGACATATCAAAATGTAGTTCATGTAATAGGAGAGCTAGATTATAGAGAGTTTCATGGATTTGTAAAAGGCATAAAAGAAAAAACTACAGTAAGCTTACTTGAAAACCTTCAAAAAATAGAAGCTCAAGGGAAAGACCTAAAAGTATTTACAAGAGACTTCATATCATACACTAGAGATATGATGGTATGTAAATCAGGAGCTAGTCAGCTTCTTAGCCACTCAGGCGACGAAATTGAAGCTTTGGAAGAAAGCGCAGCTCTAGTGGATATGGATTTTATAATAAATCTAATAGAAACCCTGTCTGATTTAGAAGTAAAAATAAAGTACGCTACAAAACCTAAAATCCTAATAGAAGCTTGCTTTATAAGGCTTACAAAGCTAACACAGATGACATCAAGTAGCAGTGAAGCGGCAACTCTTCCACAGATAGAGGAGCTAAGCAGAAAAATCGATGAGCTTGAGCTTAAAATCAGCAACCTAGAAAAAGGCGTTCAAAAGCCCAAAGAAAAAGTAATCCAGTATCAGGAAGAAAAAAAAGCCAAGGCTGCTATGCCTTATATTGACGATGTAAGACTACAGGCAAATATAGACGACAGCGAAAAACAAAAGCTCGAGGAAGTAAAAGCGAGAATGACAGAGGTACACGAGGTCTTAAGAAAGCAAAAAAATGTTCACCTAAAGGCACTACTCATGGAGGGAGAGCCTGTACGCTACGTAAATGACTGCATATACATAGGCTACGACGACAACTTTGCTTTTCATAAACAGACTATAGAAACTCAAATAAATGCTGACCATATATCCCAGGCGCTCACAAAAGTATTTGATAAGCCTTTAAAAGTAGCATTTATATTCAAAAGAGAAATGGGAAATATAAAAAAAGACGAGATAGATGAAGAAAAAAACATAATAGAGGAAATCAAGCAAGCATTTCCAGATGTACCTTTAGAAATACGAGAAAGAGAAGACTAAATATGATATAATAAATAGAATAAAAAGCTTAAAGGAGGAATTAATTTGGCTAGAAAAGGCGGATTTCCAGGCGGAGCAATGCCAGGAAATATGAATAATATGATGAAACAAGTACAGAAGATGCAAAAGGACATGGAAAAAATCCAAGCCGAGCTATCTGAAAAAGAGGTAGAGGCATCTGCTGGTGGCGGAGCTGTAACAGTAAAAGCCAATGGTAAAAAAGAAATCGTATCAATAACAATAAAGCAAGAGGTAGTTGATCCTGAAGATGTAGAAATGCTAGAAGATCTAGTACTTTCAGCTGTAAACGAAGCTCTTCGCTCAGCAGAAGAAATGATGAGCAGTGGCATGTCAAAAGTAACATCAGGACTTAATCTGCCTGGCATGTTTTAAGCGGGTGATATAGTGGATTATTACTCAGGACCCATCAGCAGATTGATTGAGGAATTTGCAAAACTGCCTGGGGTAGGTAGGAAAACAGCACAAAGACTGGCTTTTCACGTTATAAATATGGATAAGGACCAAGTAAAAGCACTGGCTCATGCTATAGTAGAAGCAAAAAACAACATAACCTACTGCTCTACCTGCTGTAACATAGCAGACAAAAATCCTTGCAGTATCTGTGATTCTCCTAATCGTACCTCTGATATCATTTGTGTGGTTGAAGACCCAAGAGACGTAGCCGCAATGGAGAGAACAAAAGAATTTCATGGAAAATATCACGTGCTTCACGGCACCATATCACCTATGGACTCTATTACTCCAGATATGCTAAAAATAAAAGAACTAGTAGGAAGAATGGCAAACCCAGAGCTAAAAGAAGTAATACTAGCAACGAATCCTACCATAGAGGGCGAAGCTACAGCTATGTATATAGCTAGACTTATAAAGCCATTTAACATAAAAGTTACTCGTATAGCACATGGACTTCCAGTAGGAGCTGATATAGAATACGCAGATGAAGTGACTATAACAAAAGCATTAGAAGGAAGACGAGAAATTTTTTAACAAAAAAATTTTTGTTTAAGCAAAATAAAGCGCTTAAACAAGTTAATAAAGTAATTTAAAAAGCAGGAGATAAATTGGGTAACGTTCCAATATACCTTCTGCTTTTTTTGTACTTAAAATCAATCAATTTTTTATACCTCAGATAATTCAATAAGCCAGATTTAGGCTAATAAATTAGAGTTACTTGTTCATATTTAAAGTTCCCCACTCGCTCATACCTTTTAGAACAGGAAGTATTGATTTTCCAAAATCAGTAAGAGAATATTCTACCTTTGGGGGAACCTGAGGGTATTCCTCTCTATGGATGAATCCATCTGATTCGAGCTCCTTTAATTGCTGGCTTAGCATTTTGTGAGTGATGCCTTTTAGGCTTCTTCTTAACTCGCTGTATCTCATGATGCCTTCGCTAGCTAGATGCCATAGAATAATAAGCTTCCATTTTCCCCCTATCAAGTCCAAAGTATATTGGATGGGGCAGTTATATTTCATATCTGTTTTAGTTTCCATAATTCCCTAACTCTCCTTTTGGGTAGTACCTTACTAAAAAGTGCATACTTACATAAATGTAAATATGATATATAATTATAGCATAAGCAACAGGATAAGACAAACGAATAGTTTTTAAACGAAATAATATTAAGAAAATATAAAATGAAAATTCTAAGGAGGAAATGAAAATGTCAAAAAATTTTTATGAAGCATTAAAAGAAAGAAGATCAATTTACGCTATAAGCAAAGAATCTGGGGTATCAAATGAAAGAATCCAAGAGGTTATAAATGAGGCAGTGCTTCATACACCATCGGCTTTTAACTCTCAAAGTGCTAGAGTTGTAGTGCTATTTGGAGAAAATCACAACAAGCTATGGGATATCACAGAAGCATCACTTAAGAAAATAGTGCCTGAAGAAAATTTTGCACCTACAAAAGAAAAAATCGATTCATTTAGAAATGGCTATGCGAGCGTACTTTTCTTCGAAGATCAAAACGTTGTTAAAAATTTACAAGAGCAGTTTTCGCTATATAAAGATAACTTCCCAGTATGGTCACAGCAATCAAGTGGAATGCTGCAGTATGTAATATGGACAGCTCTTGCAGTAGAAGGCTTAGGAGCGTCACTACAGCACTACAATGAACTAATAGAAGAGGATGTAGCAAAAGAGTGGAACATACCTTCAGGCTGGAAGCTAGTAGCTCAGATGCCGTTTGGAAAGCCAGTCGCAGGAGCTGGAGAGAAAGAATTCTTGCCACTAGATGAGAGAGTAAAAACCTATTTATAATCGGTAGCTCATATATGAAAGCTTTAAATCTTCAGAAAGGAGATATTACCATGCTAAGGAAAATAGATCATAAAAAGATGGGTTCTAGTGAGTCACGCTGGCTTAAAAGCCTTTTTCACTTCTCATTTGCAAACTATCATAATCCAAATAACATAAATTTTGGAGTTCTAAGAGTTGTAAATGATGACCTAGTATCTGCAGACACTGGATTTGACATGCACCCTCATAGAGATATGGAGATAATCACCTATGTGCTAGATGGAGAGCTTACTCACGAAGACAATATGGGTAACAGAAATACTATATCAAGAGGTCATGTTCAGTATATGAGCGCAGGAACAGGAATATATCACAGCGAACACAATCTAGGAAAAGATGTTCTAAGATTACTTCAGATATGGATATTTCCAGATAAAAAGGACCATAAACCTAACTATGGAGATTTCAGAACAGACGAGAAGGATAGGAAAAACAAGTGGTTTCACATGGTATCAGCCAAAAACGGTGAAGCTCCTATACAAATAAATCAAGATACAAATTTTTATGTAATAGAGCTAGATAAGGACAAGGAAACTGAATTTTTAGTAGATAGCGATAGACAAGCCTATATAGTTCAAATAGAAGGAAGCTCAGAGATAAATGATATAAATCTAAGCGAAAGAGATGCAATGGAAGCAGTAGAGGAAAATCTAAAAATAAAAGCTCTGGAAAACATCCATCTGCTAGTAATAGAGATGAAAAAAGCATAAAAAAATTTAATAAATGAAGATTATAATACCCTAGAGGATAGAGTAAGAATTCTATTTTCTGGGGTATTTTGATTATTATAAATAATGGTGTAAGATATATATAAATCCAATTAGGAGGTATCTCATGCGAAGAAAAGATAGAGAAATGAGTGAAGAATTTGCACTGGGAATAATAGATAAATCTAGGTATGGCATAGTATCTATGATAGATGGGGACAATATGGCCTATGGTCTTCCTCTATCGATAGTAAGAGACGATAAAAATTTATACTTTCATTCAGCTATGGATGGTAGAAAAGTTCATGTCCTAGCCCATAATCAAAAAGTCAGCCTAGCCTTTGTAGGGGAAGTAAATGTACCAGATAACTATACTAAAGCTCAACTAGATGAGATGGCAATAGATGAATCAAAAGCCGTAACTTTTATAAGTAACGTATTTACTACAGAGTTTGAATCAGCTATAGCTTCAGGTACAGTAGAAAGATTAGAAAATGAAGCTGAAAAAATTCATGCAATGAAGCTCATATGTCAAAAATATACCCCTGATAAAATGGCATATTTTGATATTGCAATAAAAGCAGGATTAGGAAGAACAAACGTATACAAAATAACAATAGAAAGCATTACAGGAAAGAGAAAAAAGTATGATTCCAAAGGGATAGAAATGAAATTTGGAAGAATGGAATAAATATAAAATTTGGTATATATTAGTATAGCGTGAATAAACATTAAAGGAGTGAAATGTTTGAGGACACTAAAAATTGGCAAGAAATACAGACATTTTAAAGGTAACGAATATCTAGTAATGCATATAGCAAAGCATTCAGAGACCTTAGAAGAGCTAGTAGTTTATCAGGCTCTTTATGGAGAAATGGGAGTATGGGTTAGACCTCTTGAGATGTTTCTAGAGCAGGTGGAAGTAGATGGGCAGATGGTAAATAGATTTGAGGAGATATAATAGTCTAAAATAAAATTTAAAAGGCAGACTCATACCAAAATGGATGGAGCTGCCTTTTATTGTGAGAAAAACAACATTTTAAGGAAATGACAATTACTCTTAGGTTATATGATTTTAGATATTTATAAGGGACTACAATGGTTTAGGTTTTGAATATATATAGCCTTGAATTATATTGCAACCAGACTTTTCAATAACCTTGACTTGCTCAGCAGTTTCAACACCTTCAGCAACAACGTTGCAATTGAGTGATTTCGCAATTTTTACGATGGCATCAAATAGAGAATAAGCCGTTTCATCAAGATGAACATTATCTACAAAGGACTTATCTACTTTGATTTCATCAAACTGAATTTTGGATAGGTAATTAAGTGATGAATATCCTGTACCAAAATCATCAAGTGAAATTTTAACTCCTAAATTTTTTAGCTCAAGGATTTTAGCCTGTACAACTTCAAAATCACTGATAAAAACGTCCTCTGTAATTTCAAGCACAATTGAACTTGCTTTAATTTTACTAGATTCTATCAAAGACTGAAGTGAACTCACAAAGCTATCACTAAAAAATGATATAGGAGATATATTTATAGAAACGCTTACATCTTCGCCGTAAAGCGAATAAATTTTTTCAATATCATCTACAACTTTTCTTAATACCATATTGGTAAATAGAATCATTAAATTAGATTTATGTAGCACAGGAATAAATTCTGCAGGGCTTACAAACCCCAGTTCTTTGCTGTACCAGCGTGATAAGCTTTCAACCCCGACAACTTTTTGAGTTGTAACATCAACTTTTTCTTGATAATAAACTAAAAATTCATTTGAGTGAATAGCAAACTCTGCTAACGATGTGATTTTTGATTCCTTTTCAAGCTGTGCATACATCTCGTCCTCATATTTAGTTATCTCCATATTTTTGCTACTTTTTGAATATTGAAGTGCTGTAGATGCTTTTTTATAGATATCTTCAAAGTCCAAATTCGTAGAATCAACAATAACTAAGCTAGTATAAAAATCAATATGATTTATAAACTTTGAAGCTCTTAGGCTAAGCTTAAACTCTTTAAGAATATTAGATAGAATATCAGATATTTGATTTTCATTTACATCCTCTATCCAAACAACGAATTCATTGCCACCGATTCTAGCAACAAAACTATCATCTGATTTCATATCGATCACTTTTTTACCGAGATGAGCTATAATTTCGTCTCCGTATGTTGTACTGTAAATTGAGTTAATAATATTAAAATCCTTAATATCTATTAATAACATAGCAGCATTACTATTTAGATGAGCCAATCTCTCGCTGACATGCTTTTTGAAATAATAAGAATTAGGAAGGCCGCTTAGCTGATCATAATAGGCATATTGGAGAAGCTGATCATCTTTTTGAATTAAGTCTTTTTGAGCAGTATCAATAGCTTGAACCATAGTATTGAATCCGTGAATTAAATTTCCTATTTCATCGTAAACTTCAAATTGAGGAACTATCCCATAGCTACCCTCTTCTACAGATTTCATAGCATCAACTACTACAGTGAGAGGCTTAGTAATTGAATTAATATATACTCTTGCAAACAAAAATCCCAAAATAATCACTGCAATCATAGTAATAACAGTTATTTGTAAAATTATTAGAGCAGCTTTATCAAAATCAGATATATAGGAGCCAGCAGTGACTACCCATCCCCAATTAGGGTCGAGCTCTGAATAGACTACTTTTTTACCGAGCTCATTTGAATTAGGATATTCCCATGTGTACTCGGTAAATCCGCCTCCACTTTGGGCTTTTTTAATTTTATCTTGAACTAAATAGAACGGTCTATTTTTGTTTGTTTTGTCTTTAAAGTGCCAAACATTTTCACCTTCAAGGTTTGGGTGCATTATTTCTACACCTGATGTGCTGTATATTATGTAATAGCCATTCTCTCCAAAATCAACTGGAGAATTAATTTGTCTTGTACCATCTTCATTAAGTGGACCGAGCAGATGAAGCTTTATGTTTTCTTGGGCTTCTTCTAAAGTAATAGAGCCGTTTTCTACATCTTTATTCATTTCATCAATCAAAATTAACGCAGATTTTACTCCATTTTGAAGAAGAGTCTTCCCCTTTTCAATCAACGCATTTCTAGCGACTAGATAGCTGCATCCGCCAACAATAGCGCTTGATATAAATAGCATGATTGTTGTAAATAGTATGAGTTTTTGTCCGAATGAACGATCCTTATACATAGTGCCTCATTTCACTTATTTATTAAATAATACTCAATGAAATATTATACACCAATTTTTTCCTGAAATTAATAAATTCTTATTATTGAAAATATCATATAGAAAACAACTTGTTTATATTTTAACATTTAAAGTTAGGTTTATTCAATTACAATATTTGTAAAATGGTGTTTGATAATCAATTTTTTTGAGCTATGATGTTAATATATACAAAATTTCACATATTGATTATTCAAGAAAGGAGGCTAATATGTCTAGAATTGCAAATGCATTAAATATGTATTTTTATTTGAGCGTAAAAGGTAAAGCAACTATAGGTCAGTTAGCAGATTATTTAGAAGTAAGCGAGAGAATGGTTAAAAAATATAAAGACGATTTAGAACAAGCAGGAGTATATATAAGTTCTATTAGAGGGAGGAATGGGTACTACTTCATCGAGCAGAAAAAAACTTTTTATAATATTGGCCTTAGTGAATCTGATATTATAGCGCTGAAAATGGCAAAAGAAACAATAACTAGTGGCAATTTCCATTATAGTAGAGGATTTGAAAAGTTAGCATATAAGCTGCTCGAGATAAACAAATCAGAGGAAGTAGTTTATTTTAATAAAATGATGGTTGAATCGAATGAAGTTATAAATAGAGAAAAAGACATATGGAAGGTAGTAAACGAAGCAATAATAGATAAACATAAGTTGAAAATAAAATATAAATCACTCAAAAAAGCAGGTATTTCTTTAAGCGAAAGAACAGTACATCCATATGGGGTATTTGATTATAAAGGAGCATCTTATGTATATGGATATTGTGAAAAAGCTAAAGCTATAAGATTTTTTAAATTATCAAGAGTAGATAGTTATAACAAAACCGAAGATTCATTTGAACCTGATAATAAATTTGATTTTCAAAACTTAATGAATACTTCATTTGGAATCTATAATGACGAGGCAAAGAAAGTAGTTTTAAAAATATATTATCCTATGAGCGAAATAGTTAAAGAAAAAGAAATCACAAAAAATCAAGAAATAATTGAGATAGATGAAAAGACAATATTATTCACTGCAACCATGAAAGGGTATGAGGAATATAGAACTTGGATACTCGGAATGGGTGCCTGTGCAGAAGTAATAGAGCCACTAGAGTTAAAAGCAGATATATTAAATCAAATACAAAGTATGATGAATCTTTATAAATAAATAATTAATACATACGTTATAGTACCTGTTTTGTTTGTTATTATGAATATAATATAATTTTTATGCTTTGAAAGGAGGAGATTAATTGAATTATTATGAGGTTATTGTAACAGTATTATTGAAAGAAAATTTAAATCTCAACCAAGTAGGTGAAAAACAAGGCGATGTTTTAAAAGAGTCAATGAAAAATTCTGAAATACTATCAAAATTACATCAAGGGAACCACATTAAGTTATATTGCTACGATTATTTATACCCAAGAGAAGAAGATAAAGTTTATAAAAAGGATCGTATTTATTGTTTTAAACTCAGAACACCAGTTAAACTTACAGCATATGAATTTTCAAAGAAATTAAATGGGTTTGAAAATGATAACTTTAAGGTTATATCAAACCAGTTGAAACAAAAAACATTTCATTTAAAATCTGAGCTTTATACTACCACTCCAGCTATATGCACTTTAGGTAAAAAGTATTGGAAACTAGAAGAAGGATTAGATGTTATTGAAGAAAAGATTGAAGTGAATTTAGTCACAAAATACAAAGCTTTTTATAATGAAAATCCGCCTATAGAAAAGGGTTTTATAAGTTATATAAATATTAAGAATAACAAGCCTATTACTATGAAATATAAAGGCGGAAGTTTATTTGGCAACAAATTTTTAATTGGATTTTCATCAGATGATATATCAGAAAAAATGGCATTTTTAGCATATACTACCTCAATTTTAGAAAAATCATCTAGCTTAGGGAGTGGCTTTTGTATTTAACTACAGAAGGGAGGGAAATGAGTGATAGATAATTTACTTGAAGCATTTAAAAAATCATATGAGGAATATGGAGATGACTTTATATCAGATCAACATAAACTAGATGAAGGTCTATATATAAAGATATCTCCAGAGGGGATAATAGAATCTCATATCATAAGGAAAGACAATGAAAATGATTCGGTTGATGAAATCTATAAATGGTTCCAAAAAAGAGATTTCATATCAAAATATTTAGAGTCAAATAAAGCAGTTCCAACTAAACCTATAAAGCTAGTACACAGTAATAATTATTTATCTTGGTTTGTAAAGAAAGATACTTTAATAGATACAGAAAAAAGTTTAGATTTAAAAACTATTATTGATATGAATGAATCATATTATGATAGTCTACTTAATAAATTTAATAATAATGAAGTAATAAGTTTATTAGAAGGAGATTTTTCCAATGAAAAATTTGATTTTTGTAAACATTTTCTAGTAAATAGATTTGAAGAAATATACCAATTAATAATAGAAAATAAAGAGAATTACACATTTTATGTAAAGGTATTTTTTGATTTTGATATTAATATATATCAAAGGGAGAGTAAACGATATTTATATCATAAAATTTTTAATAGTGACAAATATAATATCGAAGTTGATTCAAAAATTTACGGACTTTCTAATTTCAATATGGGGTTAAATTCAAAGAAACCATATCTAGAACATAAAACAATGAAGAGAAAAACTCCATTTATGGTTTCTCTAGAAAAAGCTTTGTTGATATATAAATATAGTCTCTATTTAAAAAATAATGGTTATGGAGTTAAGTTTCAGCATACTAGTGAAAAACTAAAACATAATTTAGATAAAGAAATTATGAAAAGCTATGATTGTCAAAATATGTTAATATTATCACAAGATAACGGAAACAGTATAATAGATGATTATGATATTATTTCTAATTATGATGAATACAGCTTATATTCAACAAAAAACCACTTAGAATATGTATTTCATGATAAAGAAAGTAATAGAGATATACTTAAATCCTATACTTCAAATACAACGAATTCCAAGAAAATATTAGAAGACGATATTAATAAGTTTTTGTTTAATCTACAACTGAAATCAAATTATTATAAAAATGCTAAGGATATTAAGCCATCTAGATTCTTGAGCAAATCACAAATTGAAATTTTGCTACAATCTAGAAATATGTTGTTTGACTATTTTTATAAAGGAATTGATAGTAACCTAAAAATATTTATTGATAAATTTGGATTAGCATTACTATTAGAGAGTTTCGAAACTATGAAAGAAGAGGATTCTTTTAATGTGTATTATTCTATAAAAAATTATTGTAAAGGAGAGGATAAAGTGAGTGATATAAAAGAATATAAAAAACGAATCAAGGAGATAGTTGAAAGCGAGAACGATGAGTATTTTGCAAATGAAAACGAATATTCATTAGCAGCAGGTCAATTGGCTTATTATATTTTATCTTGTTCTAATTCAAATAAGAAAAATCATGATGCAATACAGTCTTTTATCAACAGAAAAACAGTAGGTCAGTTAAACGATGAAATAATATATTGGTTCAATAGATATGCGCATGATATAGGTAGAAATTTCAGGAGGTTCAATAGGTTATATGCAGCTATACTAGCTTACGATAAATCAAAAATAAAAATGGATGATATGTTTTTAGCAGGTTACTTATCAAATAATATTTTATATGAAAAAAAGGAGGTAATTGAAAATGGAGAAGAAAAATAGAGTATATGGAATTATTGGTATAAGAAGCAATATGTCAAATTGGAATGCAGATTTTACTGGAAGACCAAAATCAACATCTAAAGGGGAAATATTTGGAAGTGATAAAGCTTTAAAGCATCCTATGAAAGTAAAATGGGAGATAAATGGAGAAAACGTATTATATATAAAGTCATTTAAAGAAGATAAAGGTAAGATATCACCAAGAACTTTATCTGAAAGATATGAGCATATATTTGGAGAGAAAGTATCGAAAGATAATAATATTGCAATTAAAAACCTGTTTAATTGTATAGATGTTATGAATTTTGGAGCAACATTCGCAGAAGGCGGATCTAATTTTTCAATTACTGGTGCGGTTCAGATTGGGCAGGGATTTAATATTTATAATGACACTAGGGTAGAAGTCCAAGATATTTTATCGCCATTTAGGAATTCAAAAGATGAAGATGCGAGAAATTCTTCTTTAGGAACTAAAATAACTGTAGACGAAGCACACTACTGCTATCCTTTTACAGTTAACCCTAATAGTTATAAAAATTATGCAGAAATCATTGACGGATTTGAAGGATATACAGTTGAAGCATATGAAAAGTTTAAAGAGGCTTCGAAAACTAGTGTTACTGAATTTGCAACAAATAGTAAATTTGGATGTGATAATGAGTATTCGATTTTTGTAGAGTTAAAAGAAAGCTCAAACATGACTCTTCCTATGTTAACATACTATGTAGATTTTAAAAAAGATAATGGTGAATGTGAGTTAGATATCACAAGATTAATGAATTTTTTAGCTGATGTTGATGATGTGGAATCAATTGTCATAAATTATAATCCAGAACTTGTAAAGCTAATTAATACAAGCGGACATAAAGAACATATAAGACAACATATATTAACAGGGAAAGAAGTGTAGTTATGAGAGCAATAAGCTTCGTACTGTCTGGCAAAACAGCACATTTTAAAAGGCCTGATGTAAATGTAAGCACATATTTCACTTATCAACACATTCATAAAGTGGCTCTACTTGGCTTATTAGGAGCAATCTTAGGCCTGAAAGGATACAATGAACAAGGAAAAAATGATAAATATCCTGAGTTTTATGAAAAATTAAATAATATTAAAATAGCTATAGTTCCATTAACAAAATATAATGGGATATTTAGTAAAAAAATTCAAGTTTTCAATAACTCAGTTGGATATGCTAGCCAAGAACAAGGTAACAACTTGATAATTAGAGAACAATGGTTAGAAAATCCACGTTGGAAAATATTTATTAATCTTGAATCAAAAGTAGAGACTAATTTATTAGAAAAATTAGAAGATTATTTAATAAATAGCAAAGCAATATATATACCATATTTAGGTAAAAATGATCACTATGCAAATATTTCTAATGTTGAATTACTAGAGTTAAAAAAATTAGATAAACCAGAATATGTTTCTAGCCTTTTTATTTGGGATGAAATAAGTTTAGAAAAAGATTCATTTGACTTCAAAACACCATTTACATTTAAAGATACAATGCCAATTAGGCTTAATGAAGAAGGAATGTACGAATTTATAAAACTTGGTCTTACAAATAGGCTAATAGAAGAAACTAATAAAATTATTTATTCTTCAGAAAATGAAAATATATTTTTTATATGATGAATTTATTAAAACCATGTGCTCTATTGTGCATGGTTTTAATAAAAGGAGGGGATTACTCTGAGAGATATTAATGATTATTTTAAGCATGATTTCTCCTATTATGCTCATGTTAAAAAGAATCAAAATAACAGTGAAACGCTTAAAGAACATTCTGATTTAACTTTAAATTACTATAAAAAAATTTCAAACAACAAAAACACATCTTTAAAAAAATATATACAGCAACAAGGTTTTGATAATATGGATCTACTAAATATGGCAATAGAATTATTTGAAAATGCTATTTATCTCCATGATTTAGGAAAGATAAATAGGAATTTTCAGATATTAAAAATGAATAATCCAGAATTAAAAGATTTGCCAACACAAGATAGTAATCATAGTATATATTCGTCTTTAATGTATATGGATATTTTTTTAAATGATATAACATCGAAAGCATTTAATAGAAAAGAACAGGGAATATTAATTAAATTATGGTTAAACTTTGCGTATAGTATATCTAGACACCATGGCTACTTAAATGAAATAGGGGATTTTCCGGATGCGATTAATGCTGCTTTAGCAAGGCTGATAAATGATACTAAAGTTATAGATCAATATCTATATTTAGATAGATTATATCAAAATAAAGAAAGATTAAGTTATTTAATGAATAAAAGCATTATAGATATGTCAGAAGATAAAAATGAAAATGCTTTACTACTATGGTTTATTGGTAAAGAGTTATTTTCCTATATTGTGACATGTGACTTTTATGCAACAGGGCACTATATGAGTAATACTGAAGTAAGTTATTTTGGAGATATTAAAAATGTAGAGAAATTTACAGAAAAATATTATTCGGATAGTCTAGTCAAGCAAATAAAAACTTATAAGCCCCAGAATAAAAAAATAAAGCCAATCAATCATCTTAGAAGTCAGATGTTAATTGAAGCAGAAAAAAACTTTATTAAAAATAAAAATGAAAGAATATTCTATTTAGAGGCTCCAACTGGATGTGGAAAAACTAGAACTTCAATTAACATAGCAATAAAGGCAGTCGAAAGTTGTGATGAGGTATCAAAAATAGTATATGTTTTTCCATTTAATACATTGGTAGATCAAACAGCAGATGTTTTAGAAGATTTATTCAATGTTGAAGATATAGCAGTGGTTAATAGTATAGAAGCTATAAAAATAAATGAAAATGAAGATTATGATAGAGCATATTTAGATCGAATTATGCTTCATTATCCTATTACAATCACGAGTCATGTAAATTTTTTTGGAGCATTAACAGGAGTATCTAGAGAATCAAATCTAATTTTTTCTCATTTAAGAAATAGTATAGTAATTTTAGATGAGATTCAAAGTTATAAGAATATAATTTGGAAAGAACTAATTGAGTTAATGCATTTAGCATCAGAATTGTATAATATAAAGTTTTTAATTATGTCAGCAACATTACCTAAGATAAGCAAATTAACATCATATAAAGGTATTTCATTAATAGATAATCCAGAGTATTATTTTTCAAATGCATTATTTAAAAATAGAACTAAAGCAATATTTACACTATTAGATAATAAAAACTTTACTTTAGATGATTTATTAAATGAGATTAATAAACAAATTATAAGAAAAAAAGAGAGAATACTTATTGAATTTATTGATAAAGTAACAGCAAGAACTTTTTATGAAATTTTAAAAAATGATTTAGACAAAGAAGACTACCAAGTTATTGAATTAACAGGTGATGATCCAATTTATAGAAGAAAAAAATATATCGAACAACTTAAAAAAGTAGATAATAATGGTGAGTTCGTATTAAAAAATGTGATAGTAATAGCAACTCAAGTAATTGAAGCTGGGGTAGATATAGATATGAACATAGGATATAAAGATATATCGATACTGGACAGCGAAGAACAGTTTGCTGGAAGAATTAATCGTTCGTGTAATTTACATGAAGCTCCTATTTACTTTTTTAATATTTTTGACTCAAAAATGATATACAAAAAAGATGTAAGAATAAACTTTAACTTAATGCAAGAAAAATCAAGAGAATGGTTTTCTATGAAAAATTATGATGAATATTTCGACGAAGTATTAAATCTCCTAACAATTGAAAAATCTAGACATAATTTAAATAATATAGAAAATTTTTATAATCTTATTACTAAATTAAAATACAAAGAAGTATATAAATTTTTAAAACTAATAGAGGATGAAAGTATAACTATATTTATTCCTCAAATAATTGAAGTTGAAGAAAAAATAGATAATATGACTATAAAGAAAACCTTAAATGGAATAGATATATGGAAACAATATTTTGAATTTATTGAAAACAAATCTTTGCCTTATGCAGAAAAACAAATTAAGTTATCCAGACTAAAAAAAGAATTTTCATACTTTACTTACAATGTAAAATACAAACCAAGTTTTAAATATTCTGAGGTTGTGGGAGAAAACATGTACCTACTAGATATGAACGAATATATAACAAATGGAAAATTTGATCGAAAAAAATATAATGAATCCAATGGAAAAGGCAACTTTTCTCCAGAGGAGTTGATAATTTGAAAACAACTGGAACATTGGTTAATTATTACTTCCATTGTAAAAGACAGTGTTATCTAGCGGGCAATAGGATTAATCTTGAGGATAATAGTGAATTAGTTAAAATTGGCAAGGCAATGCATGAAACTAAAATAAGTGGACCTAAAACAGAAGTAAGTATAGATAACATAAAAATCGATAAAATTAAAGGGGATTATCTTATTGAATATAAAAAATCAAATAGTGATGTAAATGCTTGCAAATGGCAAATTTATTACTATCTCTATATTTTAAAACAAAAAGGAATAACAAAGAAAGGTAAGTTAATTTGTTTTGAAAAAAACAAATCAAGCTCTAAAACTTTGGAATTAGATTTATCTGAAAGCATAGAGCTAGAACTAGTTCAATTAGAAGAAAATATAGAATCTCTACTTAAATTACCTAGTCCTCCAGAAGTCATTAATAAACCAAGATGCAAAAAGTGTGCATATTATTATTATTGTTATATATAAGGGAGGTGTCAGCTGTGTCAAGTTCAACCAGATATATTTTTTCTATAGGTACTTTGAGTCGTAAGGATAATTCGCTTACATTCAGAAATGAGCAAGGAACTACTCATTTACCTATTGAAGGAATAAAAGAGCTATACATTATGAATGAAGTAAGCATCAATACAAAACTTCTAGATTTTTTGTCTCACAATGGAATAGTTGTTCATTTTTTTAATTATTACGGTTATTATAGTGGGAGTTTTTATCCAAAGGATAAATATTTGAGTGGTAAATTACGAGTTAATCAAGCAATAGCATATTCTAATAATCGAATGGGAATTGCATCAAGCTTTGTGGAAGCAATAAGAATTAATATGGTAGATTTGATAGCAATAAAAAAATATAAAAATCCAGAAGATTTAAAGGAGATTGGATTTTTAATTGAGAATTATAATGTAGATGGTTCCCAAAATGATATAAAGAAACTATTATCTATGGAAGGAGAGTTATGGAGACAATTCTATAAAGCTTTAAATATTATAATAATGCCATATTTTATATCTGATAAGAGAGTAAAACGACCACCAGATAATCCTCTTAATGCAATGATTTCATTTGGAAATATGTGGTTATATACAAAAACAATAACTCAGCTATATCATACTCATTTAGACCAGTGTATTAGTTTTTTGCACGAACCAAGTGAAGGGAGATTTTCATTATCATTAGATATATCTGAAGTATTTAAATTAATCATTGTATATCCTGTGATAATAAATATGATTAATAAGAAAATGATTAGTGTAGCTAGTCATTTTTATAAAGATTTAAACTACTGTCATTTAAATGAAGAAGGAAAGAAAAAATTTGTAATGGAATTAGAAAAGAAAATATCTGGAACTTTTCAACATTCTAAACTAGGAAGAGCAGTAAGCTATGAAACTGCATTAAAATTAGAGGGATATAAGTTATCAAAGCATTTGCTTGAAAATACATCGTTTATGCCATTTATTGAAAAGGTAGGCGTATGATGAATAAAGAATATAACTATAATTATATTTTTGTTATGTATGATGTAGGGGAAAGGAGATGCCATAAAGTATTTAAAATATGTAAAAAGTATTTAAAACATTACCAACTATCGATATTTAGAGGTAAAATTACTCCATCACAAATAATAAAAATGAAAGCAGAAATATGTAAAGTAATAAACAAAGAAGAAGATTCAGTCTCAATAATTAAGTTTATAAGTGATCATTATTTTGATGAAGAATCTATTGGAAAAAAACAAAATACACTTGAGCCTGACTTGTTTGTATAGCTTTTTATAGATATTTGTTAAAAAAGTATGAATCATTTTTTGTAATGCTTTATAAGTGTTACAATATCTAAGATTAGTATAATATTTATATAAATAGAAACCATATTTTACAGTACTAGAACCTCAACATTAGATGTATTGAAATTTGCAGAAGATGTATCAGCCCCAGTTCCTAAAAATAACTAGAACCTCAACATTAGATGTATTGAAATACAGGAATATGATATGATTGTGGCAACGCCACAGCACTAGAACCTCAACATTAGATGTATTGAAATCAAGAGCTGCTAAATTTAGCTTAGTGAAAAATTACTAGAACCTCAACATTAGATGTATTGAAATTCTGTTGATTAACCCAGGTTGATATTTTTATTCCTTCTAGAACCTCAACATTAGATGTATTGAAATATTTTAAATCTGATAAAATGATAGAGCTTTAAAGACTAGAACCTCAACATTAGATGTATTGAAATCTCGAAAACTGTTAAAAAGGGGGTAAAGACCATGCCTAGAACCTCAACATTAGATGTATTGAAATGACTTGAAGGAATGAAAAAAGAAGAGCTTGCGGAAACTAGAACCTCAACATTAGATGTATTGAAATAAAGGTTCTACAAGTTTAAACTGTTCCTGAAGTTCTCTAGAACCTCAACATTAGATGTATTGAAATCTATGATTAAAACAACGCTGAAGCATCACTATATCTCTAGAACCTCAACATTAGATGTATTGAAATATTTTTTATTCTCCATACCTTGCCCCCTATATTTTACTAGAACCTCAACATTAGATGTATTGAAATCTATAAAATCTAAGTCTTCCATAGCATCAAGTATCTCTAGAACCTCAACATTAGATGTATTGAAATCCTATGTAGTAAGTGACAAAACGCTTGTCGTAGACCTAGAACCTCAACATTAGATGTATTGAAATAGTTAGAAAAAATAAAAAAATGATTATTGCTACTGCCTAGAACCTCAACATTAGATGTATTGAAATGCAAATACCCAAACTTTCTTATCACCCATAAATCTCCTAGAACCTCAACATTAGATGTATTGAAATTGTTGATAAACTCATTCGTGATGTTACTTACTCCGTCTAGAACCTCAACATTAGATGTATTGAAATTTATGTTTCACCCGATGTTGAAGATAGAAATACTGTCTAGAACCTCAACATTAGATGTATTGAAATCTATAAAGGAGCGTTTCTCCTTCTTGTAGTGTTACACTAGAACCTCAACATTAGATGTATTGAAATTCTTCTAAAGTATCTTTATTTTGAAGGTATGCTTTTTCTAGAACCTCAACATTAGATGTATTGAAATTTAGATTATGGTACAATAACTAATATTTTATTTAGCTAGAACCTCAACATTAGATGTATTGAAATTAATTTAACCTCCTAATAATAAAAAGAGGGGCAAAGCTAGAACCTCAACATTAGATGTATTGAAATATCGCTCAGGATTTACATGTTGCAGCAACGATAGAACTAGAACCTCAACATTAGATGTATTGAAATAACCTTGCTAAATCAATTGTTACTGTTTCAGAATAACTAGAACCTCAACATTAGATGTATTGAAATATGGTCGCATCCACGATAAAAGGAGAAGATATTTTCCTAGAACCTCAACATTAGATGTATTGAAATGGTGTAGAATTATCCCAAGAATTTAATTTATTAATTCTAGAACCTCAACATTAGATGTATTGAAATTCGACTCCTATCCAGTCCATTGAGCGCCCTTGATATCTAGAACCTCAACATTAGATGTATTGAAATTTGTCTCCAATTTGCAAGTAAAGTCCAATAATAGAGCTAGAACCTCAACATTAGATGTATTGAAATTACATTAAAGGTCTTTTAATTCCTAGCTCTCTCAGACTAGAACCTCAACATTAGATGTATTGAAATTGGGGAAAACACCACAAATGTTATACGATAACCAACTAGAACCTCAACATTAGATGTATTGAAATGCTTCATGGAACTTATAAGAGTTAGCATTGCCAACTAGAACCTCAACATTAGATGTATTGAAATTGCTGACATCCTCCCTGTCTCTTAAGTGCTATCTCCTAGAACCTCAACATTAGATGTATTGAAATTGTTCTATGGCAACGAAAGAGAATCTAAAAAGGAACACTAGAACCTCAACATTAGATGTATTGAAATAAATAATGGACACACTTTAGTTGCAGTGGGATATTACTAGAACCTCAACATTAGATGTATTGAAATCCTTCTTTATATACAATCCCCTTAACCTTGTACTTCTAGAACCTCAACATTAGATGTATTGAAATAAGAATATGGTCTTACTTTGTACTGTGGTCGTCAGGGCTAGAACCTCAACATTAGATGTATTGAAATTAACTTTACTGATTCTGAGTGGCAGGGATTAAAGATCTAGAACCTCAACATTAGATGTATTGAAATCAAATATTACTCCATCAGTACCGTTTCTAATATCAACTAGAACCTCAACATTAGATGTATTGAAATGAGGATATACACAATATCTTAATGATATTAAATACCCTAGAACCTCAACATTAGATGTATTGAAATAGAGGTTAAGAATATATTTAATAAAATAGGATTAACTAGAACCTCAACATTAGATGTATTGAAATAACTAATAAGTTAAGGGAACTCTTTAACTCTTACGACTAGAACCTCAACATTAGATGTATTGAAATTTGTTACAAGTGAAATGTTAGCTCCTATTACTGCTGCTAGAACCTCAACATTAGATGTATTGAAATCCTCCTAAATTAGTGAAGTTCCATGAAGAAAGATAGCTAGAACCTCAACATTAGATGTATTGAAATAAGGTGGATTGAAGATGAGTACGGAACCTACACTGGCTAGAACCTCAACATTAGATGTATTGAAATTAAGTATCATATAAGTTTCTTATTTTATCTGTCTGCTAGAACCTCAACATTAGATGTATTGAAATGTCCAATCTATTGATTTGGTTTATTTGTAGAATTTACTAGAACCTCAACATTAGATGTATTGAAATAGCTTACACTTTGAAAAGTCCTCTATTGCCTCTCTCTAGAACCTCAACATTAGATGTATTGAAATAACTCTATAAGATTTATCTTCAATTCCATACTTTTACTAGAACCTCAACATTAGATGTATTGAAATCAAAGAGTAGTAATCGCTCCGGATTTTGTAATCGAACTAGAACCTCAACATTAGATGTATTGAAATAAAGTGCTATAGGTAGTAACAGAACAGTTATCGACCCTAGAACCTCAACATTAGATGTATTGAAATGATTCTAGTACCTCATTTATTCTATTAGTCATAATTCTAGAACCTCAACATTAGATGTATTGAAATGTAATTATCAATTTCTTAAGCTTATTGAGTTCATCAACTAGAACCTCAACATTAGATGTATTGAAATGTCATACTTACTACTAAATCATCTGGAACTTTATATCTAGAACCTCAACATTAGATGTATTGAAATTAATCAGTTATATTCTCCATTACTTCAAAAGATACACTAGAACCTCAACATTAGATGTATTGAAATTCAGACATAGCAAGTCTAACTTCTTTACTAGAGACACTAGAACCTCAACATTAGATGTATTGAAATAAATATTTCTTTTTACATTCTTTAAGGTTTTTCAACCTAGAACCTCAACATTAGATGTATTGAAATTGGACTTACTATGAAACGCAAATAATGTACATTTTTCTAGAACCTCAACATTAGATGTATTGAAATACGTTAAAGTTTTTTTACAATTCAAAAAACAAAAACTAGAACCTCAACATTAGATGTATTGAAATTAAGCTAAAGTCCAAAGATAAGACATTATTCCTGAACTAGAACCTCAACATTAGATGTATTGAAATGAAGGTAATCCAATTGAGCTTGTTGATGCACCTACTCTAGAACCTCAACATTAGATGTATTGAAATTTGATGAAAACGGCGATGGTCTTGATGATAGAACTCTAGAACCTCAACATTAGATGTATTGAAATACCTAAAGGTTGCCATGAGCAACTCCTTAAAATGGCTAGAACCTCAACATTAGATGTATTGAAATTATAAAAAAAGCTCCTTTTTTGTACACAAAGTTGAACTTGAACCTCAACATTAGATGTATTGAAATATATAAGGGTCAATCTTAACATCAGAACTATCTACACTAGAACCTCAACATTAGATGTATTGAAATCTTATTGGAGTGTTAGCCATCTAATCACGCCTTCCTCTAGAACCTCAACATTAGATGTATTGAAATCTACAGCAGTGGCACAGCGTGGATTTGGAAAAATATCTAGAACCTCAACATTAGATGTATTGAAATTGCACTAGGACTCCATATTCATCTGTCTTTAAGTTGCTAGAACCTCAACATTAGATGTATTGAAATGTTTCCATGATGATATCACTAGATTCTTTCATAAGCCTAGAACCTCAACATTAGATGTATTGAAATATCTGGAATAATTAGACCAGATGCAGCACTTGACACACTAGAACCTCAACATTAGATGTATTGAAATTCACCCCACCAATCACGAATCGTAGTAGGACTATTGCTAGAACCTCAACATTAGATGTATTGAAATAAGTTCTGTAATAACTTACATTCAGTTAGTTGAGCTCTAGAACCTCAACATTAGATGTATTGAAATGATACATAAGTTCTGTCATTCCTGTGCCTGTAAAACCTAGAACCTCAACATTAGATGTATTGAAATACAAACGGTAATGTGCAACTTTTTGTTAACGCGGGTCTAGAACCTCAACATTAGATGTATTGAAATTGTTTCTCCAGGTGTTCAGGAAAGAAATACTAAGGGCTAGAACCTCAACTTTAGATGTATTGAAATAATAATGGGAACTATACTTAATTTTCCTGAACCTCTCTAGAACCTCAACATTAGATGTATTGAAATTAAAGATTAACCTCCATTTATACATTACACGCACAACTAGAACCTCAACATTAGATGTATTGAAATAGTCCACGCCTCCAAACGCATATACTATGCAAGTCCCTAGAACCTCAACATTAGATGTATTGAAATGTATTATATGACTGGAAAAGATGGTTATGTTGATTCTAGAACCTCAACATTAGATGTATTGAAATTTTTCTGTATCATATATCCCTGCCTCATAATCCAGCTAGAACCTCAACATTAGATGTATTGAAATACAGTGGATTGAGGATGAATATGGAACTTATAACCCTAGAACCTCAACATTAGATGTATTGAAATCACCAGTTTTAGTAAGTTCTCTATCATCTAGTATCACTAGAACCTCAACATTAGATGTATTGAAATGGCAAAGAAAATACTTGAAGCTAGGGGCTTTAAACCTCTAGAACCTCAACATTAGATGTATTGAAATTATTCTAACTCGCGTATCCTTGGTATTACGTCTTCTCTAGAACCTCAACATTAGATGTATTGAAATTTATTAGATAGTTCTTCATTTTAAAATATCAAATATAATAAGCATAATTTCACTTTGATTCAGACCATATAGTTCCTCTTTACTTTGTTACAATATATGTAAATAGCCATTGTAAAATCAAAGGAGAGATTAAAGTGAAAGAAAATTTAATGGTTAATTGTAAAGCTTGTGGGAAAGAAATTGCAAAGGGAGTAAACAAGTGTGTGCATTGTGGAAAAGATCAAAGAATTTTTTTTATGAAGCACAAAATTTTATCTGGTATAATAATTCTATTTTTAATTAGTGCAATAGGAGCTGTGCTTGGTGGTGGCGATAATGAAGATAATACTATAGCAGAGGCAGATTCTTCTGAGGTATCTCAAATAGAAGATGTAAAAGAGGAGCTAGTTCCAGAAATCATAACTTCTGCTTCAGAGCTTGTTAATGCTTATGAAAGTAATGAAGTTAAAGCCAATAAAGAATATGGTGGAAAAGTTGTTGAAGTATCTGGAGAAATTAGCGATATAAGTATAATGTTAGGAAAAACCTTTGTTATATTATCTTCAGGGCAAGATTTTTCTTTATCAGATGTACAGTGTTTTTTTGATGATGAGGTAGAGATTTCAAAGATAGAAAATCTAAGTAAAGGTCAGCAACTTACAGTTGTGGGAACCGTAGATGGCAAATCTATGAATATAGGAATAAATAATTGTATAATAAAATAATGTAGTAAGCATTTAAAATAGCCCATGTTTGGGTTATTTTTTTGCAAAAAAATAATTTTATACATATAAAATGTAGTCTATTTTACAGAAAATTTTATATATTGAATCTATAATTAGTAAAAAATGATAGGAGGGATATAGGTGATTAAACTTATAGGTGTTTTAATTATTGTTATTGGTTTTGCACTGAAGCTAGACACTATAGCTGTAGTGCTTATTGCTGGAATAGCGACGGGATTAGTTGGAGGGTTATCATTTCCAGAAATCCTTTCAGTTCTAGGAGAAGCTTTTATCACAAACCGTTATATGTCATTATTCTTAATTACACTTCCAGTTATAGGAATACTAGAACGATATGGGCTTAGAGAAAGAGCGTCGGATTTGATAAAAAGTATGAAGACTGTATCAGCCGGCAAGGTTATCACTACTTATACATTTATTAGAGAAATAGCAGCTGCCTTATCGTTAAGATTAGGAGGACATGTACAGTTTATCAGACCTTTAGTGCTACCTATGGCGCAAGGAGCAGCAGAGTCTAATCATGGAGAAATTAGCGAAGAAGATTTAGAAGAAATCAAAGGGTATTCTGCTGCGGCAGAAAATATAGGGAACTTTTTTGGACAAAATGTATTTATTGCTAGTGGGGGAGTCTTGCTTATAGTAGGTACTTTAAAAGAACTAGGTGTGGAGGTAGAGCCACTAGGTGTAGCCAAGGCATCAATACCTATAGCTATAATAGCATTTGTATATTCAGTAGTTCAAAATCATATGCTTGATAAAAGAATTCAAAAAAGAGCTTTAACAAATAAGAAAGTGGACAAGGGGGCGTAGAAATGGTAGATATACTATTAGAGATTTTTTATATACTTTCTGGGCTTGTAGCATTTTCAGCAGCTTATATGGCATTTAAGGATGATAATCATCCTAAAAAAATAGGGACAGCTATATTTTGGATATTGTTGGGACTTACATTTATGATAGGAAAATATATTCCGTCTGAAATAGTTGGAATCATGATATTAGCTATGGGAGGACTTACAGCCTTCAAACAAGTAGCTATTGGAAATCAGGAAAATGCGCCAGATGAGTTTAGACAAAGAGAGTCAGAACGTATTGGAAATAAAATTTTCCTTCCTGCGCTTAGTATGGCAGTATTTGCTTTCTTAATAGCTCAGTTTACAACACTTGGAGGACTAGTAGGTTTAGGTATTGGTACTGTGATTTCAATTATAATGACGCTTGCTATGACTAAAGCAAGTCCAAGTTATATTTCGTATGATGGAAGCAGATTATTGCAGCAGATTGGTTCATCTAGTATTCTGCCTCAGCTTCTTGCAGCTCTAGGAGCACTTTTTGCTGTAGCTGGTGTAGGAGAGGTTATATCTACAGGGATATCTAGCGTTATACCTCAAGGGAATATATTGCTTGGAGTAATAGCTTACTGTCTAGGCATGGCAATATTTACAATGATAATGGGAAATGCATTTGCTGCATTTGCAGTTATTACAGCGGGTATAGGAATTCCTTTCGTATATTCACAAGGAGCAAATCCTGCAATAGTAGGAACTTTAGCTTTGACTGCAGGATATTGTGGAACTCTTATGACACCTATGGCAGCTAATTTTAATGTTGTTCCAGCTGCAATTTTGGAAACTAAGAATGAAAAAAGAGTAATTATAAGTCAGATTCCATTTGCAATAGCAATGCTTTTAACCCATATAGCACTTATGTATTTTTGGGCATTTTAGATATAACTTGAGGAGGTAATTTAGTGAAAGTTTTAATTACAGGTTTTGATCCTTTTGGAGGAGAAAAGATTAATCCAGCTTGGGAAGCTGTAAAAGGTATAAAAAATATAATAGAGGGAGCAAAAATAATAAAGCTTGAGATTCCAACAGTATTTAATAAATCTATAGAAAAAGTAAAAGAAGCTATGGAATTAGAAAAGCCGGATATTGTTTTATGCATAGGACAAGCAGGTGGAAGATATGACATAACGATTGAAAGAGTAGCTATAAATGTAGATGATGCTAGGATAGAAGACAACGAAAAAAATCAACCTATAGATATTCCAGTATTTGAAGATGGAGAAAATGCTTATTTTTCAAATCTTCCAATTAAAGCTATGGTAGAAGAAATAAAAGGCCAAGGTATACCAGCATCGATTTCAAATTCTGCAGGAACTTTTGTATGTAATCATATTATGTATGGAGTTTTATATCATATCAATAAAACCTATAAAAATATGAGAGGCGGATTTATCCATGTTCCATTTATAAATGAGCAGGTCTTGGATAAAAAGAATCAGCCGTATATGCCAGTTGAGCATATAACTAAAGCGCTAGAAGCAGCCATAAAAGCAGCTGTAATAAATAATGAAGATATTAAAAAATCAGGTGGAGCAATCTGCTAATAATAAAGAGTCTTTTGCTATAAATTAGCGAAGGCTCTTTTAATTTGCCTCTATGATATAATTGATTTAGCATAAATTTTATGTAAATGATTGTATAAGTTTTGGTAGAGGTGAAGCAAATGTATGACCTATTATTTGAAGAGAAAAAGCAGGAAGAGATGAAACAGTTTTTTGTAAATCTAGCATCTTCTGGAAATATAAAGAAATATAAGAAAAAAGAACTAATTGATATAGAAGGATATGAGTTTGTTGGGATTGTTTTAGAAGGAACAGTGAAACAAACACTTTATAGTCCTCAAGGGTTAGAAAAGTCACTGTTTTTTCTCAAAAGAGGAGAAATATTTGGTGAAATGGATTATTTTACTCAAAGTAAATGCGAGCTTATTGTAAAAGCAGTGGAAGCATCTGAAGTAGCAATAATAAATAAGAAAGCATTAGAACAGGCGTTGCGTGAAAGTCCTAAAAACTACGAATTTTTTATTCACAGTATGGTTAGAAAGTATAGAATAACTTTATTTCAGATGAAAAGTATGGTTTTTAATAAATCTATAAAAAGATTGGCAGATACTTTGCTAAGGCTCAGTTACCAAGATTCAACTAAAAAGGATGATAAAACTGTTCTAAACAGGATATTTACTCATCAAGAACTAGCTGAACTTATAGGTTGCTCTAGGATTACAGTTACTAATGATTTGAATGAACTTAAGAAGAGAAAACTTATAACAGTAAAAAATAAAGAGATAAGTATAGATAATCTGAAAAACCTTGAACATTATTTGCAAGATGAAGATTAATGATGTATTTATAAATGAATTAATTCTGATAGAGGATATAATATGAACACAAATAAAGTTAGCGTCAATGAAAAACACACAATAATGATCCCGTCTATATTAGCTTGTATTTTGATGTTTGCTATAGAGAGGTTTATTTCTCCTTCATACTTGATAAAGTCAGCGATAAAACTTGTTGTATTTTCTCTGCCAATTATTTTGTATACAAAGAGGTTTGGATTTAGGAGCATAAGAAATCAATTTAGCAATTTGAAGTTTAGTAAGCTTAAATTAATATTTATTTTTGCTATTTGTGTATACTTTTTTATTATCAGTTTATTTTTTCTACTTAAGGATTATATTGACTTAGATGTTATTAGAAACAATTTACTTGCAAAGGAAAATATTACAGCATCAAATTTTGTTTATGTATCTTTATATATCAGTTTTGTAAATTCATTTTTGGAAGAGCTATTTTTTAGAGGCTTTATGTTTTTGAGTCTAACAAAATCAGGCTCTAGAAGATTTGCTTATCTCATAAGTTCTTTGGTTTTTTCGCTTTATCATGTAGCTATTATTTCGGCTTGGTTTAATATTTGGATTTTTATTTTGATAATAGTAGGACTAATGTTTGTAGGATATATTTTTAATTACATTACTGAGAAGTTAGATAGTTTTTTAGCTTCTTGGATAGTTCATATTTTTGCAAATCTTGCTATTAACACGATAGGATTTATGATGCTGGGAATTATAAATATAATATAAAGTGGCGGAGAGAGGGGGATTCGAACCCTCGATATAGTTTTTGTAGTATTAAATAGTACTGGCATAAAGTACTATTTTTTTTTGCTTATTTGAGTATAAAGTTTTATTTTCCTTGCTTGTGAATAATATATAAAGTTATAATGAAAAAATAACTTTAAAAAAAGATACAATTTGAGAATAAAGTTATAAAACTAGAATACTATATATATTTGAAATGTATATTAAAATTTTAGAAAAGGAGATGATATATCATAAAAAAGTTTATTATAAAGTTATACTTGTATACTATTATAGCCGCTCTTATTGCTATAGGATTAATATTTAGTCTATTTAAGACTTTTGATACACGCTTGCTTGAGGAGATAGAAAAAAATCTTACCATAGAAAACGAATACTATAAAACTAGTATTAGCTCACAATTAGAAAAAAAGTCAGAAATAATCAATAATTTAAGTACATATATGGAGTCGAAACGCCAGCTAGATTATGATGAATTGCTAGATTACATGAAGGCAATGCTGAATAAAAATAGCAATATTGAATCGATATATTTTGGTTCAACAGATAATTTACTTGTAAATGGTAGTGGATGGATTCCGCCAGATGATTTTGATTTAAGAACTAGACCGTGGTATGTAAAAGCAATAAATCATGGAAAATTAGTTATTACAGATGTATTTTTAAATGCGACCAGTGAGAAGCATATCATTACTATTGCAAAACCTGTGTATAGTAATAAAGGTCAAGTTATAGGCGTTTTAGGTGCTGATTTATCATTGGATTCAATCGTAGATCTGATTTCAGTTCAAGATGACTCTTATGGGGAGTTCTTTATACTAAATGAAGAGTTTGAACTCATTGCTAAATCTAGAACACAAGATGATGGAAAACCAATTCTTGAAGATACATCTTTAAAAATATCAAGCAATATATCAAGCATAGGAACTTCTGTAGCAGAAGCCACTCTAAACAATGAAAAGGGTTATGTTTCTATATCCAAAATTGATGGAACAAATTTATATGTAGGTGTATTCAATCCAATTAAAAGCTACAACTATTATGATACACAGTGGAGAAATATCTTAATTATCTCGGTTATATTTCTAGTAGGGTTACTGCTTATAATGTTCCTTATTCAAAATAAAATCATAATAAAACCAGCGTATACATTGGAAAATGACATAAAACAGATATCTGTCACAGATAATATAAATTATAGACTGGAAGAGTTAAAACGTGACCCTTTTGAAAATATCAGAAAAGCAGTAAATACAAGGCTTGCTCAGACTGAGATTTATTTTAGTGATTTACTTGAAAACAAGCTATTACTTGAAAAAAGTCAAAAGAGAAATGCTGCCATAATAAATGTACTACCCGACATAATATTCATGTATGATTCAAAAGGAGTTTTTATTGATTGCCAAACAAATGATGAAGCTGGACTTGTTCTAAGCAAAGATTTATTTATAGGAAAAAATATAAGTGAGGTTATGCCTCCTGATATTTCTGAAAAAGCTATAATGAGTATTACTAAAACTATAGCAACAGGGCAGCTTCAAAAATTTGAATATAATATTAATATAGATGGCTCACAGCGAACCTATGAAGCGAGAATGGTAAAAAGCAACGACAACGAAGTGCTAGCTATTTCAAGAGATATTACTTCAGAAAAGCAAGAACAAGAATATATTCTAAAGCTAACATACAAGGATCAATTAACGGGGCTCTATAATAGAAGGTACTATGAGGAGCAAATTGAAAAGCTAAGTGGAAGCGAGTTCTTGCCTCTTGCTATTATGATGATTGATGTCAATGGACTAAAGCTAACAAATGATGCTTTTGGACACCATATTGGAGATGAATTATTAAAAAAAGTAGCTAAAAATCTAATATCGTGTGATTCCAAAGGAGGCTTTGCATGCAGAGTAGGTGGAGATGAATTTTTAATGGTGTTTCCAAATACTGACGAGAAAGAGGCTGAATATCTCGTAGATAAACTATATGAGCTAGTAAGTGCTGAAAAGTTAGAAAATATAGTTATATCAATATCAGCTGGATGTCAAGTTAGAACTGATGTAAGCCAATCTATACGAGATACTCTTATAAAAGCTGAGAATCACATGTTCAGAAAGAAAATAGTTGAAAGCCAAAGTATGAGAAATCAAACTGTAAATATAATCATGCAGACCTTAAATGAGAAGAACGAGAGAGAAAAAAGACACTCTGTAGAGGTTGCAAAGTGGGCAAAAGAGATAGGCGTAGCTATGGGATTAAGTGTTCAGAAAGTAAAGGAGATAGAGCTAGCTGGACTACTTCATGATATAGGCAAAATAGCGATTAAAGAAGATATTTTAAATAAGCCTGGCAAATTAACAGAAGAGGAATATGACGAGATAAAAAGACATCCTGAAAGTGGATATCATATTCTAAAATCTGTTGATGAATATTCTTCGCTTGCTCAGTGCGTCCTCGAGCATCATGAGAGGTTTGATGGAAAGGGATATCCAAAGGGTATAAAAGGAAGCCAGATATCTCTGATAGCTAGGATAATAGCAGTAGCAGATGCTTTTGAAGCTATGATTGCTCAAAGACCATACAGGAAGTCCTTAACTGAGGAAATGGCTATCGAAGAAATAAAGAAAAATGCAAATACACAATTTGATCCAGAAATAGTGACTGCTTTTTTAAAAATATTTGATAAAAGCTAATAAATAGTAAAAGCCATAAGAATTAGAAATGTATTGTTTGATTTCTAGCTCTTATGGCTTTTTTTATATCAGGTACTGAAGCATTACTGTTGCAAGTCCTAGGAAAAAGAAAAATCCTAGAACATCAGTTACAGTAGTTACAAATACGGCAGAGGCTAGAGCAGGGTCTATGCCTACTTTTTTTAGCAGGATTGGAACTAGGTATCCAGATATAGTAGCTACTATGAGGTTAAGTAGCATTGCAGTTCCAATGACAAATCCAAAGGCAAGACTTCCTACCCAGAAATATCCCAGTACTCCAACTACTAGTCCAAGGCAAAGTCCATTTATGATCCCTATAGCTATTTCTTTTTTGAGTATACCAGCTTGATTTTCATAGCTTATTTCTCCTATGGCAATACCTCTTATGATTAATGTAAGTGTCTGAGAGCCTGCGTTTCCTCCCATACCTGCAACCATAGGCATGAAGGTAGCAAGAGCTACTATCTGAGCGATAGTATTTTCGAAAAGGCTTACTGTTTTAGCAGCTAGGGTAGCGGTTACGAGGTTTACTAAAAGCCATGGAAGACGAGATTTGATAGCTCCTATGACAGTACCAGCTACTTTTTCCTCTTCATCTAGTCCAGCAAGTCTGAACATATCCTCTGTATACTCTTCTTTCATTATTTCCATTACGTCATCGACTGTTATTATACCTAGGATTTCTCCATTATGGTCTACTACAGGAATAGCCATAAAGCCGTATTTTTCAAATATATGGCTGACCTCTTCCTGGTCCATATCTACAGGAGCGCTTATGATGTTTTCTATCATAATATCTTTTATGAGAGTGTCTGGAGTAGATACTATGATTTGTCTTAGAGGCACTACCCCTTTTAGTACATCTAGGTCATCAACTACATAAATATAATATGGAGTTTCTGAATCGGGAGCCATAGTTCTAAGGTAGTTTATGGTTTCATTTACTGTATCTGTTTCTTTTATGGATATGAACTCTGTAGCCATGATACCGCCGGCAGACTCGGGGTCATAGGATAGAAGGGTTTTTACTTCCTCCACTTCCTCAGTGTTCATATTGGTGATTATTTCATTTTGCTCATCTTCATCTAGGGTTCCAAGTAAGTCAACTAGCTCATCTGAAGACATTTCAGATATAATCTGAGCTTGCCTATTTTTCGAAAATAGAGAAAGTAAATTGAATTTTTCATCGTCCTCTGCATAATCTAGCAGCAAGGCTACATATTCGTCTGGAAGCTTTTCTAGTATTATGAGTGGATCATCGTCAAATTCTCCTAATGCTTCTAGAAAATCTACGGGATGTATCTCGTCTATTTGTTCCAATATAGTTTCAAATGGACTTTCTAAGATGAACTCCAGTATTTGATTTTTATCCTCCACAATACCACCAACTTTCTGTTTTGCATATATTACTTGATTTTCCTTTATTTTAAAGCTTTACAAAGCGTATGTCTAGCAATTTAGATTATAAATGAGAAGGGAGCTTTTGCAAATATACAGAGATTCTAAAGGATGAAGCGAAAAAAATGCAATAATGAATATAGTTATTTCAGGTACCTTATAAAAAGTGCCTTTTTTTGTAAAAAATAGTATAATTTTAGACATAAAGTACTATAAATGAGTTATAATAAATGGTAAATACACTTTAACCTAAGATTTAGGAGAAAACTCATGAAGTCAATTAAATCCCAAATACTCATATATCTGGTACTAGTAGCAGTCTTGATTTTTTCAAGTCTAGCTTATTTTAGCACAAAACAGCTTGAGAAACTGAATCCTTATGTTGAGGCTCAGTATCTGGAGATAGCTACTGCGCGCTCAGACCAAATAAGCAAGGAGCTTACTGGAGCCCTCGAGCAAGTTAAGATGCTAAGCCAGTCAAATGTAGTGCAAGATATGAATAAAGATGAAATTATGAACTTTCTTACAAGCGTAAATCTTGGGGACAAATATAGAAACATGAGCTTTTCTGATATAGAAGGAAAAGGGATGAACACCAAAGGTGTAGAGCTAGATATTTCTGAGCAGGAGCAGTTTAAGGAAATTATTTTGGGAGATAAGGATTACTGGATTTCTGATCCTTTTATCAGTCCGTATGCAGAGGAAAATATTCCTATCATAACAGTATCTCATGTAGTAAAAAGAGATGGTGTAAAGATAGGGCTTATTAATGCAGTTTTTTCTACGGCTTTTTTGGATGAAGTAGTAGGTGGTATAGACGTAGGAAAAAGCGGATTTTCGTGGATTTTAGATGACAATGGAAATATAGTTGCCCACCCTTCTAGGGATATTAGCATACATACTAAAGCAACTCATTTGATTCCAAATCAAGAGGATATAGATAAAGTTATTAAGGATGAAAAGGGAACGATGATTTACACTTGTCCAGAGGGACATAAATTTATGGCTTCATTTTCAAATATAAAAGGCTCTCCTGGCTGGACATTTATAGTATCCATACCATATGAAGAAGCCTTTAGTGAAATAAGCTCAATAATAGCATTTTTCAAGCGGATGACTCTTGTATATTTTTTTATTGTTGCTTTTATTCTTTATCTTTATGCTAGAACACTATCAAAGCCTATCGAAAATCTTAAGAAGGTTTTTGAACGTGCGGCAAATGGAGATTTAAATGTAAAGGCTGATGAAAAAATTAATAATGAGCTAGGTGAAGCGGGAAAAAGCTTTAATGCCATGCTCTCTCATATAAAAAATCTCACATATAGAGACCCAGTTACTGGACTTTATAATTTTAACAGCTTTATGCTAGAGCTTCCATACAAAATGGAAGGCTTAAGAGGGGAGTATGGAATAGCTTCTATTTCAATAATATCAATAGATGATTTTAAACGCATAAACAGTATAAGTGGATATCAAACTGGAAATAAAGTACTTGAAACTCTTTCGAAGAGAATACTCAACTTTAAGATGCCTTCTGAGATGGTGGCAAGGTATTTTGGAGACGAGATAATAGTATTTTTATGGGAAGCAGATTATGAAAGCTTAGAAAACAGGATAATAAAGCTCTGGCAGCTATGTGGTCTTTCTATAGATATGAATCAGCACAGATTCAGACTTAAAACTAGTATAGGAACCAGCATAATGTCTATGGAAAAAGGCAGCTACGATGAGGTAATTCACGAAGCTACGATGGCAAAGCTAAAGGTAAAAAATTCTGGTGGAAACGGATATGAATTTTATAATGAAGCCATAAGCAAGATGATTAAAGAAGAGGAAGAGCTAGATGATGCAATTTCAAAGGCTCTTGAAAAAGAGGAGTTCTACCTTGTTTATCAGCCTATAGTAGATATAACAACAAGTGAAATAATATCAAATGAGGCACTTCTTAGATGGGATAATGAAAGCTATGGCAGACTTCCTATACCTGTAGTTATTGAATTTGCTGAGAGAAAAGGCTATATAGAGGATATAGGATTTTGGATTCTAAAGGAAGCTTGTAGGCAAAATAAAGCTTGGCAGGACGAAGGACTTGGACTTACTGCTATTTCTGTAAATATATCAGTTCACCAGCTAGAAAAGCCCGACTTTGTGGACAAGGTAAAAATCGCTCTGGAGCTTTCTAATTTAGCTCCTGAGTATTTAGAGCTTGAGATAACAGAAACTACGGCTATGGAAAATGTAAATGAAAAGCTAGCAACTATGTTAAAATTAAAAAGACTAGGAGTAAAGATTTCAATAGACGATTTTGGAACGGGTTATTCTTCACTCTCTTACTTTACAAAATTTCCTATCGATACCTTGAAAATAGACAAGAGCTTTGTAAGAGATATGCTAGAGGATAGTAATGCGATGACTATCATAGATACAATAATAAATATGGCAAAGGCTATGGACGTTGCAATAACAGCTGAAGGAGTAGAGACACTAGAGCATATGGAAAAACTTAAAATTATGGGCTGCGATAAAATTCAGGGGTATTACATCAGTAAACCTCAGAAGGCATCAGTATTAGAGCAAATGCTTAAAAAATTACCTTAAGTTTTGTGTGAAAAATCATCAATGGGAGGGGGAGCCCAGTGATTAAGAATTTAGGTAAAAGAAAGCTTTCTATAAAGCAAGAGGTTTTTTATCTTGGCGTTGTTTTCTCACTGGTTACCTTACTTTTGTTTGGTGGCATACTTTGCACGAGTATTTATTACATGCAAGTAAATCACGCAAAGCAAGCACTTCACGATTCAAACTACCATATGGCTATGATAGCTAAAAATCAAAGCAGAGCCATATCAAATACACTTCAGGTGCTTTCAAACAATCCAGATGTAAGAACTGCTGGCTTAAGTGATGACGAAGCTTTAGTTTCAAAGGTACGCTCACTTTATATAGATTACTATAATTCAGATAAGAATATAATGTACATTTACTCTGGCTATGAAAATGGCAGGATAATCATAGATAACTGGACATCACCACCAGAGTTTGACCCTAGAGAGAGACCTTGGTACAAACATGCAACGGATATAAAAGAAAATAAAGTAGTTCTAGGAAGAGCTTATCAGGATGCAAGCACTAAGCAGTGGCTTGTTTCTTCGAGCACTCCGCTGTATGGTATGGACGGAGAGTTTGTAGGCGTGCTTTCTATTGATAGAACAGTTGAAAATATGAGCAGCATTATAAATGAAAAAAATCTATACAAAAGCCAATATAGCTTTATTATAGATGGATATGGGAAAATCTTAGTTCACCCTAATCAAAATATGATTCAAAAAACTTTTTCATATTTTGGAGCTGAAGTGCCGTCGCTTAGTGGAGAAATCAACTTTGATGAGGGCGGAGAACCGTCATGGGCTTTTTACAGCGCTTTAGGAGACAGCGAATGGTATTTAGTTACCATAGTAAACAAGCACGAGGTACTGCTTCCTCTATATCAGACCATATTTATTCTAGCTGTGATTAGCATTATCATTGCACTGATATTGGGAGCTTTTCAAAGTAGAGTTCTAAATACTAGACTTGGAAGGCCGCTTATAGTGCTAGGAAACAGAATAAGAAAGATATCAAATGGAGAGAATCTGGAAAAGCTCAAATATTATCATTCAAATCATGAGATAGTTGAAATAGCCCAAAATATTGAAAAGCTAGCAAGCATTGCTGTTAAGGACAAGGAAGAAAAGCTGAAAACCATACTATTTTCAGTTGCAGACGGAGTAATAGCAACGGATAGAAAAGGGATAGTCGAGTTTGTAAATCCGGTAGCAAAGGCACATATAAATAGATTGGAAGATAGGATTGTAGGCAGAAAAATAGAAGAGATTTTCGACATATATAGTGAAACTGATAACTGCAAGGTGGCTGTAGGGCTTCCTAAATCATGGAGCGAAAATCAATATTACAATAAGGAATACTATGCCAAAATGAGAACTCAAAGTGGAGCAGAGATTCCAATAGAGTACAGCATTTCGCCTATTAAGGATTCGAAATCCAAAATAACGGGTATGGTTATAGTTTTTAGGGACTATACTGTTAAGAAGAAAAAACAAGAAAAAATAGAGTATATGAGCTATCATGATCCACTTACTGGTATCTACAACAGAAGATATTTTGATGAACAGATAATTGAGCTAGATAAAGAGGAGAATCTTCCACTTACTATCATATATGCAGATATAAATGGGCTTAAGCTTGCCAATGATTTAAAAGGTCACGCAACTGGAGACAAGCTAATAAAGCTTGCTGCGAGCAGTATAAAAAAAGAGCTAAGAACAAATGATATTTTCTCTAGAATAGGTGGAGATGAGTTTGGAATAGTTCTTCCTCAAACTGGTGCTGAGGCTGCAGGACTTTTGATAGAGAGAATAAGAGCAAGTCTAGAGGATAAAAAGGTTGAAGGAATTTCACTTTCTATATCCTTTGGCTATGCTACAAAATATAAGCCAGAGGAGAAGATAAGTAGCATCATTACTGATTCAGACAGCAATATGTATAATAATAAAATAACAGAAAGTGCAATTTTTAAGAAAAATACTATAATAGATTTTAGAAATGCCCTAGAAAATAAGCATTCAATGACACTTGAGGATAAGCTTAGAACAAAGAAAATTTGTGATGTAGCTATGATTGAAATGGGTATTAAAGGAGATGAGTAGCTTGAAAAGAATAATACCTATAGTTATAACGATAGTAGTTTGCGTATATTTATTTGTGTATGCAGTAATGACGCTAAAGGGGATGAGCCTTTCTGAACCACTTGGAATAAAGCTATTTATGCTGTCGATAGGAGCGATATCCATAGGAGTGATGTTTGCTATGGTTATAGCTTTATTTAGAAGGCTAAGAGAAATAAAGGAGGAAGAAGACGATGATATTAGTAAATACTGATTATATAACTGGCAAGGAGCTAGAAATGCTTTCACTTGTAAAGGGAGCTACTATTAGGTCTAAGCATGTCGGAAGTGACATAATGAACAGCTTAAAGACTTTGGTTGGTGGAGAGTTGGATTCATATACTGAAATGATGAATGAAGCTAGAGCTATAGCAACAAAGAGAATGGTAGAAGAAGCATATAATCTTGGGGCTGATGCTGTTGTTAATATTAGATATGCATCAAGCGCAGTTATGCAAGGAGCTGCAGAGGTAATAGCCTATGGAACCGCAGTAAAATTCATCAATAAATAGTAAGGAGATAATAAATGAGATATGAAGGAACGGTATATAGACCACCTAGTGAGGCGAGAAGCTTAATCGTGCAGGTGACTATAGGATGCGCTCACAATAGATGTACATTTTGCAGTATGTATAAAGACAAGCAGTTTAGAATAAGAGATTTAGATGAAATATTTGAGGATTTAAAGTCTGCTAGAGCAGTTTATCCTAAAGTAAAAAGAGTGTTTTTGGCAGATGGAGATGCTTTGGTACTTCCTACGGATAAGCTTATTGCTATTTTGGACAAAATAAATGAGCTTTTTCCTGAGCGTGAGAGGATAAGTGCCTATGCGACTCCACAGGACATAATGAGAAAGAGTAGTGAAGACCTAGCTCTATTAAAAGAAAAAGGACTACTAATGCTCTACATGGGGATAGAATCAGGCGATGATACTATCTTGCAAAAGATAGATAAAGGGGCAACTAGCGCGGACATGCTAGAAGCTGGAAAGAAAGCTAAAGAAGCTGGGCTTATTCTTTCTGTCACTATGATATCAGGACTAGGCGGCCCTAGAGGCTCGGCAGCTCATGCAATAGGATGTGCGAAGCTAGTAAATGAAATGCAGCCAGAATATGCATCCTTTCTTACTCTTATGCTAGAGGAAGGTACAAAGCTCTATGAAGATTATCAAAGTGGAGAATTTTTACTTCTTGAGCCTAGAGCAGTTCTTTTAGAGCTTAGATTATTTATCCAAAATACTAATCTTGAAAACTGTATATTCAGAGCTAACCATGCCTCTAATTACGTAGCTCTTGCAGGGACACTAGGAAAAGATAAACAAAGACTTCTAAATGAAATAGATACTGCCCTAAAGGAAGACGATTTTAAACCCGAGTATTTAAGAGGTCTGTAAATATAAAAAAGGATTGCCAGAATAAAGAACATAGTTCTCTATGGCAATCCTTTTTTTATACTTAGAAAACTGAATATTTTCTTAAGTATTAAGTTTTACTTATGTTTTTTAAGTTAATTCAGTTATATCTGGTCTAAGTACTCGTCGTAAGTCATCATGTAGTCCTTAGCTCCAGTTTCAGTCAAGTAGATGATTCTGTTTGCTATGGTTTGGATGAACTCGTGGTCATGAGAAGCAAATAATACGTTGCTCTTGAAATCCTTTAGGCCGTTGTTTACAGCTGTGATAGACTCAAGGTCTAAGTGGTTAGTAGGCTGGTCAAGGATTAGTACATTGGCACTGCTTAGCATCATACGAGACAGCATGCAACGAACTTTTTCTCCTCCAGAAAGCACATTTACTTCTTTTAGAGCTTCCTCTCCAGAAAACAGCATTCTACCTAAGAAGCCTCTGATATAAGTCTCTGCTTTTTCTACAGAGTATTGTCTTAACCAGTCAACTAGGTTTATCTTGATGCCATCAAAATATTTTGCGTTATCCTTAGGGAAGTATGATTTTGTAATAGTTACGCCCCACTTTACTGTTCCGCTGTCTGGCTCTAGCTCACCAGCAAGGATTTGAAATAGTGTAGTTACCATGATTTCACTCTCGCCTAAAAATGCTATTTTATCGCCTTTTCTAACTGTAAAAGATACATTGTCTAGGATTTTTACTCCATCTATACTCTTTGATAGGTTTTCTACCATTAAGATGTCATTTCCTACTTCTCTTTCCATAGTAAAGCCTACATATGGGTATCTTCTAGTTGAAGGCTGAATATCTTCTATATTTATTTTATCAAGCATTTTCTTTCTTGATGTAGCTTGCTTTGACTTTGATGCATTGGCACTAAAGCGAGCGATAAAGTCTTGAAGCTGCTTGATTTTTTCTTCTTTTTTCTTGTTCTGGTCCTTCATAAGTGAAAGAGCTAGCTGACTAGATTCATACCAGAAATCGTAGTTTCCTACATAAAGCTTGATTTTTCCAAAGTCCACATCAGCCATATGAGTACATACGTTGTTAAGGAAGTGTCTGTCGTGCGATACTACTATAACTGTTCCGTCAAAGCTGATTAAAAACTCTTCAAGCCATTTTATAGCTTTGATGTCAAGGTGGTTAGTAGGCTCGTCCAGAATCAAAATTCCAGGCTTGCCAAATAAAGCCTGAGCAAGCAGGACCTTTACTTTTTCGCTACCTTCTAAATCCTTAAGCAGACTGTAGTGAAGGTCAGTTCCTATGCCAAGGCCTTGAAGCAGTGAAGAAGCATCGGATTCAGCTTCCCAGCCGTCCATCTCTGCAAATTCGCCTTCTAATTCTGAAGCCTTGATTCCATCTTCATCTGTGAAGTCTTCTTTAGCATAGAGAGCATCTTTTTCTTTCATGATTTCATATAGGCGGGCATTTCCCATTATTACTGTGTCAAGGACACTATGCTCGTCATATCTGTAGTGATCCTGCTTTAGTACAGACATACGCACGTTAGGAGCTACATGAACCTCACCTGCATTTGCATCTATTTCTCCAGACAGGATTTTTAGGAAAGTAGTTTTTCCAGCACCGTTTGCGCCTATTACACCGTAGCAGTTACCAGGTGTGAATTTTAGGTTAACATCTTCAAATAATTTTTTATCGCCATAGCGAAGAGCCAAGTTAGTTACACTAATCAATTTATTTATTCCTCCAGTTATTCTTCGTTAATTTACACACAGCTTCCATTTTAACATATATAATGGATAAAATAAACAAATTTACATCCATATAGGAAAGTTTTTCCACAATTTTGGAAGTTTTTGTTGTGGATATGTTGATAAAATAGTGTATAATATCTGTGGATAAGTGGATAACATTGTGCAAAAGTCCAATTTTAGCCACTGATTTAACAAGAATTTTATATTTTTCTGTGGATATGAATTTAAAAGTAAAATATAGCAATATATTGTTATAAATGATAAAATGAATTTTATGTTAATTTTAAGGAGACGATTTATGAAGAAAGATTTTATAGAATTAGGGATTACAAATGAGCTTAGCGAAAGACTTTTAAAGCTTAGAATAGATACGCCTACTCAGGTACAGGTCAAATCCATTCCATATATATTAGAGGGAAGGGATGTAATAGCTCAGGCTCAAACTGGAACGGGAAAAACCCTTGCTTTTTTACTTCCGATATTGGAAAAAATCGATGTAGATTCAGAGGATACTCAGGCACTTATTATTTCGCCAACTAGAGAGCTTGCAATCCAAATCAGTGAAGAGGCTCAAAAGCTGATATCAGTAAAAGGCATCAATATCCTATCTGCCTATGGTGGACAGGATGTAGAAAAGCAGCTTAATAAATTAAAGAAAAATATTCCACTTGTTGTGGGCACCCCAGGAAGAATACTGGATTTAATCAGAAGAGAAAGTCTAGACCTTAGCAAGCTAAAGATGCTGGTACTAGATGAGGCTGACCAGATGCTTCACATGGGATTTCTAGATGAAGTGGATGCGATATTTTCTTACACTCCATCAGAAAAACAAGTGATGTGCTTTTCAGCTACCTTTAATAAAGAAGTAAAAAAATTAGCCAAGACTTATATGAATGAACCTCATTATGTGAGTGTAAAAGGACAAAATGTAACGCTTGACGAGATAGATCAGATTATAGTCCACACTACGGACAGAAAAAAGCAAGAAGCTCTATGCGAGATGATAGATACTCAGCAACCATTTATGGCAATAGTTTTCTGCCGTACTAAAAGAAGAGTAACTGCTCTTTATGAAGATCTTTCTCAAAAAGGCTATAACTGTGACCAGCTTCACGGAGATTTAAGCCAAGCTAAGCGTGAAAAGGTCATGAAGGATTTTAGAAATGCCAAGATTCAGCTTCTTATAGCTACAGATGTTGCAGCTAGAGGAATAGATGTAGATGGAATCACTCATATCTACAATTACGATATGGTACTTGATACTGACACCTATATCCACAGAATAGGAAGAACAGGAAGAGCTGGAGAAAAGGGCACAGCAGTAACCTTTGTAACGCCAAAGCACAATGCATCACTTGAAAAGCTAGAAGGGGATATCAAGGCAGATGTAAAAAAGATAGAAATGCATAAGGCAGTAAAGCATGAGGATGGTAAAGCAAAGCCTCATGCAAAGAAAAAGCCATCATTTGATGACTTTTTAAAGAAGAATTCAAATAAAAATTCAAGGCATAAAGGAAGAGCTCCTAAAAGATAAGGCTAATTTTTCTTTTGTTTTAAATAATCTTTTTTGAGTATTGCCATGATGTAGATAGAGTCGTATTTTCCATTGTGAAATACAGCCTCTCTTAGAAGACCCTCCTGAGCAAAGCCAAGGTATTTATAAAGGCTTTGAGCAGAGTAGTTGTATTCTTTGACATCTAGCCATACTCTATTAGCACCTAGTGTATCAAAGGCATAGGCAAGTAGCAGTTTAATACTGTCACGGCCGAAGCCTTTATTTTTTTGGGATACTGCGATTCTCATTAGCTCTATACTCTTATGAGGACTGAGAACTCCTGCCACTATCATATAGCCAGCAGGCTCGCTTGTATCTTTATCTTCTATTAATAGATGAAGGATATCTGGATTTTCCATGGCAGCCTTGTGCTGGTCATAGGTCCACTGAAATACATAAGGAGAATTGCTAGGGTCGCTCTCAGTTTTCATAATGTAGTCTATATCGCTTTCTAAAGAAGCTCTGACTCTTACTATGTCGTTTTCTAATAGTAGGTTTTGCACAATACATCGCCTCCATGACCTTTTAGTATTTTACATAAATATTGTATCATATAATTACAGTCAGGAAGCGACAAGAAAATTACATAAGGGATTACTAAGCGGCAAGCTCAAGCTCTTCAAATATTTCGGCCAAGGTTTCTATGAGCAAATCTATTTCGCTAGTTCCTATTATAAGAGGTGGAATAAATCTGAGCACATTTGTGGCAGTGCAGTTTATAAGGAAGCCTTTGTACAGGGCTTTTTGAACTACAGCTGCTCCAGGGATGCTAAGCTCAAGTCCAAGCATAAGACCGTGGCCACGCACAGCTTTTACTACTGAATATTTTTGAGACAGATATTGAAGCTTTAATTTAAAGTATTCGCCGATTTTTTCAGCATTTTCAGCAAGCTCATCACCTAGGATTGTCTCAAGTGTGGCAACACCTGCGGCGCAAGCTAAAGGATTTCCGCCAAAGGTACTGCCGTGGTCTCCACTTTGAAAAGCATCTGCCACTTCTACCTTGGCTATTACAGCTCCTATAGCACATCCACCCGCAAGACCTTTTGCCACTGTCATGATGTCTGGGGTGATATCGTGATGCTGGTAGCCAAATAATTTCCCTGTTCTACCCATGCCTGTTTGAATTTCATCAGCTATGAGAAGAACATCATTTTGCTTGCAAAGCTCAGATACCTTCTTGATAAAGTCGCTATCTACTGGAGTTATTCCGCCTTCACCTTGGATGGGCTCAAAAATAACAGCGCAGGTATTTTTAGTTAGGGCCTGCTTAAATGAATCTATATCATTGAACTTTGCAAACTTAAAGCCTTCTGGATGAGGACCAAAGCCTTCCTTGTATTTTAGATTGTCTGTTAGGTTAAGAGTTGCTAAGGTTCTGCCATGAAATGAGCCTGTCATAGCTATGACTTCATTTTTTTGAATTCCATATTTTCTATAGGCATATTTTCTAGCTAGCTTTACAGCCCCTTCGTTTGCTTCTGCACCAGAGTTACAAAAAAATGCTTTGCCATCGAAGGAGTTTTCTACGAGCAGTTTTGCTAGCTTAACTTGAGTATCTATCCAGAAATAATTGGATATGTGAATCAGCTTCTGACTTTGGGCAGCTATTGCGTCATTTAGTTTTTTGTTGTTATAGCCGAGGATGTTTACAGCTACTCCTCCAAGAAAATCTATATATTCTCTTTGATTATAGTCGTATACTCTGCAGCCTTCCCCATGGCTGAAGCTAATTGGAAATCTGCCGTAGTTTGACATTAGATATTTTTGACCTTCATCTATTATATTTTGCATGTTTACAGCTCCTTTCATACTTTTATGCAGTTATCATTGTGCCGATACCAGTGTCTGTGAATACCTCGAGCAAAATGGAGTGAAATTGTCTGCCGTCGATTATATGACATTTTTCCACACCGTTACTTACAGCATTGAGACAGCAGAACATTTTAGGAATCATTCCACCTTTTATTATTCCTTTTTTTATGTAGGAATAGGCTTCGTTGATATTAAGTGCAGATATTACAGTGCTTGGATCTTGATGGTTTTCAAGCACACCGGCTACGTCTGTTATAAGAATTAGTTTTTTAGCATTTACGCTTATAGCTATTTTTCCTGCGACTTCATCAGCGTTTATATTGTAGCTTTCTCCGTTTTCACCTATTCCTATAGGTGAAATTACTGGCACATAGCCTTTTTCTATCACAGATAGGATAAGCTCTGGATTGATGCTAGTGATTTCGCCGACTAATCCCAGCTCCTCGCTTTTTTGCTTGGCTTTTATTATATTTCCGTCTTTTCCGCTAAGCCCAAGAGCTTTGATGTCGTGATTGCTAAATAAAGAGACTATCTCAGGTGCTATTTTACCTGTTAGTACCATTTCAGTGATTTTCATAGTCTCTTCATCTGTAACTCTAAGACCATTTATAAATTCTGGTTTTTTGTTGTAAAGAGTCATTAGTTCATTTATTTCAGGCCCTCCTCCATGCACTATCACAGGGTTTATTCCTATGTACTTAAGAAGAGCAATATCTCTAATTACGCATTCCTTGAGCTGATTGTTAATCATAGCGTTGCCACCGTATTTTATTACTACTATCTGTTTATGAAAGGTTTTGATATAGGATAGACTCTCGAGCAGTACATGAGCTTTCTGCTGAGGAGTAAGCTGATTTACCATGAATTTTTCCTCCTAACTTATATGGCTAGAGTTTATTTTTACATAATCATGTGATAGGTCACAGCCCCAAGCAATAGAGTTTTGACTACCTGTTTTGAAGTCTACAAGTATAGTTATATTTCTCTCTTTGAGAAGTTTTTTTGCTGATTCCTTGCAAAATACAGTACTTTGACCATTTTCGACTATTTTAATAGTTTCTTTATTATCCCCTAAAAGGCTGATGTCTAATTTATCCATATCAAACTGAGCTCCAGAGTAGCCTATACTGCAAAGGATTCTGCCCCAATTGCTCTCTTCGCCAAATAGTGAAGTTTTGACTAGGTTAGAGGTCAAAATAGATTTTGCAGCGAGCTTTGCAGAAGCCAGAGTGTTGCTGTTAACAACTTGCACCTCTATAAATTTTGTAGCTCCTTCTCCATCCGCAACTATTGATTTTGCTAGGTATTCATTTACAAAGGCAAAGGCATTTGCAAAGCTTTGTACTTCTGGATGATTTGCATTTAGCTCGTTATTACAAGCCTTGCCATTAGCCATAACAGCAACCATATCGTTTGTGCTTGTATCACCGTCGATTGATATCATATTGTAGGTTTTTTCAGTAGTGTCATTAAGGAGATATTTGAGGTAAGCCTTATCTATATTTGCATCTGTAGTTACTATGCTGAGCATGGTTGCCATTTGAGGATGTATCATTCTAGAGCCTTTTGCCATGCCGCCTATAGTTACGACTTTATTGTCTATAGTTACTTGCACAGCTATGGTTTTGAGGTGTGCGTCTGTAGTTATTATGCCTTTTGCAGCTTCCTCACTTCCGTTTACTGATAGAGCCTCTGCGGCTTTAGTTATTCCTGATTTTATTTTATCCATCTCAAGAGGTAGGCCGATTAGTCCAGTTGAAGATACAATTACATTTTGAGGAGCAATATTTAGAGCGCTGGCTGTTACTGTAGCCATTTCGTAGGCATCGCTTAGCCCTTTTTGACCAGTACAGGCATTGGCATTGCCACTATTTATTACTATTGCTTGGATATTTTGGTCTTGGATATGAGATTTTGATAAAGTGACAGGAGCGGCGCAGGCTTTATTGGTAGTAAACATTGCCCAGCTATATGCAGGAACCTCGCTATATACTAGGCTAAGGTCGTTTTTTCCACTTTTTTTGACTCCACTGTGAATTCCACTGGAAAGAAAGCCTTTTGGAGAGCTTACTCCTCCATCTATTACTATATAGTTATTCATAGGTATCTCCCCCTTTTCTATGGCCACATAGGAAGCTGATTGATACCTATATGCTCATCTAAGCCAAACATAAGGTTCATATTTTGGACAGCTTGTCCAGATGCGCCTTTGATTAAATTATCTATTGCACTTACGATTATTATTTTTCCAGTTCTTTTATCTATATCAAATCCTATATCGCAGTAGTTTGAACCAGATACAGCTTTTGTCTGAGGAAGCTTACCGCCTGAAAGCAGTCTTACAAAATATTCATCTGAGTAGTAGGTGCTGTATAGGTCATAAACCTCACTGCAAGAAAGATTTTTGTTCATATCTGCATATATAGTGCTTAGGATACCTCTATTCATAGGAATCAAATGAGGGGTGAACTGCAAAGCAAGAGAGGTATCAGAATATAAGCTTAGCTGCTCTTCTATTTCTGGTATGTGTCTATGCTTGCAGAGGCTATAGGCTCTTATGTTTTCATTGCACTGAGAAAAAAGGTTGGCATCTGAAAGATTTCTTCCTGCGCCTGAGATGCCGGATTTTGAATCTGCTATTATGCCTTGGGCTTTTATTACACTTTCCTTAAGAAGGGGATAAAGAGCCAGCAGAATGCTTGTAGGATAGCACCCAGGGTTTGCAACTAGATTTGCAGCTTTAATTTTTTCTCTATTTATCTCACATAGACCGTACACAGCAAGCTTTACTTCTTCTTTTGCCAAATGCTCAACCTGATACCAATGCTCATATGAAGCTATATTAGATATTCGAAAGTCAGCGGATAAATCAATCACCTTAACTTTATTTTTTAGTCCCTGCTTTACTGCTATTTGGGACAGCCCATGAGGCAGAGCGCAAAATAAAAGATCTAGGTTTTTGAAATGAGAATCATCCATAAGGTCTATAGATGAGCAGTTTTTATCTAGCTTTGACTCAAGATGTGGATAGATGTCTGTGTAGGATTTATTTTCATAACTTCTAGAATCCAGAAATACAATTTCTGCATAAGGGTGAGAGCTAAGTAGCCTTACGAGTTCACTTCCTGCATATCCAGTTGAGCCTAATATTCCGATTTTTATCATAAGTTCACACCTTTCTTCCGGATTTTGGGTAAAAAAAATCAAGGAGCAATAGTATCACCTACCATTCCAAGATTTTATGAAGTCCTATATGATGTTTTGAAATTGTAATTAAAGCATATCTGGTTTAGTGCCTTGCTTTAGTATAGAAGAAGGCTCTATATAGCTGTACACATCTTCCTTTATATGAGGGCTAAAAGCTTTTAGTTCTTCAAGTGAAAGCTGGTCTATTTCCATAGCTTTTGCTTCACAGTGCTTTACTACCTGCCCCACTATGCTATGAGCATCTCTAAATGCTATTCCTTGCTTTACTAAGTAGTCTGCAAGCTCTGTAGCATTTAAAAAACCTCCCTTTGTAGCTTTTTCCATATTTTCAGATTTTACTGTGAGAGTACTTACTACTCCTTCTATGATGGTGATGCAGTCTATAACTGTGTCTAGACTTTCAAAGTAATACTGCTTATCCTCTTGCATGTCCTTGTTGTAGGTTAGAGGAAGAGCTTTCATAGTAGTTAGGATTCCCATGAGATTGCCATAAAGTCTACCTGTTTTGCCTCTTACTAGCTCTAGCGAATCTGGGTTTTTCTTTTGAGGCATTATACTGCTTCCAGTGCTGTAGGCATCAGATAAAGCTATAAAGTCAAATTCTTTGGTTGAAAATATTATAAATTCCTCTGATAGTCTGCTAAGATGCATCATGATGATGCTAAATGCAGAAATCATCTCTATTATATAATCTCTGTCACTTACTGAGTCCATAGTGTTCTTTTGTACAGCTTCAAATTCGAGCATAGCTGCTGTGAACTCTCTGTCTATAGGGTAGGTAGTTCCTGCTAGGGCGCAGCTTCCAAGAGGACAAGTATCCATTATGGATAGGGCATTTTCTATACGCTTCATATCTCTAGTTAGCATTTCGTAATAAGCCATAAGATGATACTTAAAGGTAACTATCTGAGCTCTTTGCAAATGTGTGTAGCCTGGCATAGGAAAGCTTGATTCACTTGATTTTTTTTCTATAGCTGATATAAGCTTTTTTAAGCTTTTTATTACTTCCTGACCAGAAAGCTTTACGTATAGCTTCATATCAAGGGCAACCTGATCGTTTCTGCTTCTTGCAGTATGCATTTTTTTCCCTACTGCTCCAGCTTTTTGAGTTACTTGATACTCTAAAAAGCTATGAATATCTTCAAACTCACCTTCAAGCAAAAGAGTACCATCTAGAATCTCAGAATGTATTTGCTCAAGAGCCTTTATTATTTTTTCAGCCTCATCACTGCTTAATATGTGACACTTGCTGAGCATGGACACATGGGCTATAGAGCCCTTTATGTCCTGCTCCCAAAGTCTTTGGTCTATATTAAACGAGCTGTTGAACTTATCCATAAAGCTGTCTTCTTCTGTTTTAAATCTGCCGCCCCAAAGTTTCATACTTCCTCCTATTTTTAGCTTAGCCTACTGCTTTTATATTGTTTTTAAGCGCTTCTTGTTGCTGAACTTTTTTCTTCATCATGCTTTGTATCTTAGTAGGCAGTGAATATAGATTTATAAAGCCTTCTGCATCCTTGTGGTCATAAAGAGGGCTCTCTCCAAAAGATGAAATAGCTTCATCGTAAAGTGCGAAAGGACTGTCTATTGATGCTGGCATTATATTGCCTTTATAAAGCTTGATTTTTACTGTGCCGCTTACCATCTCTTGAGTCTTTTCAAAGAAAGCATCTAGTGATTCACGAAGTGGACTAAACCATAAGCCATCGTAGATTAGCTTTGCATATTCAAGAGCTAGGATGCTTTTAGTGTGAGTTGTATTTCTGTCTAGAGTAAGGCTTTCAAGCAAGCTGTGAGCCTGAACTAAAATACTTCCACCGGGAGTTTCATATACACCTCTTGATTTCATTCCTACTAGACGATTTTCTATCATATCTAGTACCCCAATACCGTGATTTGAACCTATTTGGTTAAGCTGAGCTAGCATTTCGTGTGGCTCAAGTGATACTCCGTTTAGCATTACAGCCTCGCCTTTATCAAAGGTAAGCTCTACATATTCTGCTTCATCGGAAGCTTTTTCTAGAGTTTTTGTCATCATGTAAAGGATATCTGCTTTGTGTTCGTTTTTAGTATCTTCCAAATCTCCACCTTCATGGCTGATGTGAAGAAGATTCTGATCTCTTGAGTAGATTTTATCTTTTGTACAAGGAACCTCTATGCCTTTTGCATTTGCATAGTCTATTGCATCTTCACGGGATTTGATATCCCAGATTCTCCATGGAGCAATTACTTTTATATCTGGATCAAAAGCTGCTATTCCTACTTCGAAACGAACCTGGTCATTTCCTTTTCCAGTACATCCGTGACAGATATAAGGAGCGCCTTCTATATGAGCTATTTCTACTAGCTTCTTAGCTATTAAAGGTCTAGCTAGAGCAGTTCCTAGAAGATATTTGCCTTCATAAAGAGCATTTGCTTTAATCGATTTATATACATAGTCTTTTACAAATTCATCCACTACATCAGCTATATATACCTTTGATGCTCCTGATTTTATAGCTTTTTCCTGAACCTTTTGCATATCTTCATCTTGTCCTACGTTTATGCAAGCAGCTATTATATCTGCATTGTAGTTTTCTTTTAGCCATGGAATTATTATAGAAGTGTCAAGTCCACCAGAGTAAGCAAGTACTATTTTATCTTTTTTAGTTATATTATTTGTTTTCATTATATTTTCCTCCATTATTTTAGAAATTAAAAAAATCCGCCTCTTCGTATATTACAAAGAGACGGATTTATATCCGCGGTACCACTCTAATTAATTGTATTTGTGCACTAATACAATTCACTCGATATCGTTAACGGCGACAGCCGTGCCTTCATACTTTGATTTCAAAAGGCATCCTCAGGGTCCCTTGTTCGGTTAAGGTGAGACTGTCGGCCTTCCACTCTGTGCCGACTCGCTGGAGTCATCTCTTAGCTTACTTTTCCCATCACTGGATATGCATATACTTGTTTTTTTCTGATTATAGGGATTTAATTTTTACTTGTCAACATCAAAAAATATATTTTTATGTTTTAAAAAATTATTTTTATATATAAATAATCGGGGAATAGCCATGAAATTATTATGAAAAACATTTTCCTAAAGCTTAAAAATTTTTTAAAATATTTTTACAAAAGTTAAAGTTTTTGTTTACAATTGAGCAAATTTTGTTTAATATAATTTAAATTATATATATTTTTAGTAAGTAGATGATTTATTATATGAGGTATTAAATTTTGGTAGATTAATAAATATATAGAATGAATAGAGTATATATTAAAAGGGGAGAGTAATATGAGTAAGCTATCAGATATGGAAAACATAGGACCAACACTAGAGCAACGATTAATAAACGCAGGGATAACTACTCCTATGGAGCTGAGAAAGCTAGGTTCAAAATCTGCATATGTGATATTAAAAGAGCATGATATAGACGCCTGCATTAACACTCTGTATGCGTTAGAAGGAGCTATACAAGGGATAAGATGGCATGATCTGGCAGACGATATCAAAGCTGATTTAAAGAGATTTGCAGACTCAGAAAAAAAGTAAAGCTGGGATTAAATGAAAAAACAAGAAGAACCACTACAAAAAAATATTAGGCAGTTTTATGTATATATGCTAAGATGTAAAGATAACAGTTTGTACACTGGATACACAGTGGATATCGATATGAGGTTTAAACTTCACTGTGAAGGAACAGCATCAAAGTACACTAGAGCAAGGCTTCCCGTTAGCTTGGTTTATGTGGAAAGGCACGATACAAAAAGCAGTGCAATGAAAAGAGAGTGTAGTATAAAAAAGCTCTCAAAGCTTCAAAAAGAAGCATTAATTAAAAACTCAATAGTATGATTCTTATCGAGAGAGACGGAGGGATATGGCCCTGTGAAGTCTCAGCAACCTTCAGCCTAGGCTGAAAAGGTGCTAAATCCAACTGCGTAGCAGGAAGATAAGAGAAAACTTATAACTAGGCTTTCTCTTTGAGAAAGCTTTTTTTAATGTAAAGGAGAGAGCGATGATAAAAATATTTGATGGTGGATTTGGAAGTCAGCTTATTAGCAAAAATATATGTTTTGAATGTCCTGAGGAGTTAAACTTAACTCAAGGCGAAGTAATCAAGCAGATACATAAAGAATATGCAGATAATGGAGCAGATATAATTACAACCAATACCTTTGGGGCAAATCCTCTTAAGTTAAAAAGCTATGACCTAGAGGATAAGGTAATGGAGATTAACGTTGCAGGAATAAACTTAGCTAAAACTACAGGCAAAGAGATAGCTTTTTCTGTAGGACCTACAGGAGAGTTTGTAAAGCCTGTAGGGGATGTGAGCTTTGAAGAAATGTACGAGATTTTTTACAGACAGCTTGAAGCTATAACCATATCTCAGCCTGATTATGTAATATTTGAAACCTTTAGCGATATAGCAGAGCTAAGAGCAGGAATAATAGCCTTAAAGGATATTTTTAAGAAGCACACTATAAAAATTCCTATACTCGCCTCTATGACCTATGACAGCATCTATACCTTGACTGGAGTATCGCCAGCTGCCCAGGGAGTTATTTTAGATGCTCTAGGAGTGGATGCCATAGGAATAAACTGCTCAAAAGGACCAAAGGATATACTTGAGCTACTTGTAGAGATAGAAAAGTATACCAGTGTAAAGCTTATTGCTCAGCCAAATGCAGGGATGCCTGAGATTGTAGGCGAAGATGTAGTTTATAGCATGTCAGCTAGTGAATTTGCAAATCAGATGAAGCCATATTTTGAGCTTAATATGGGATATATAGGCTCTTGCTGTGGGTCTACTCCTGAGTTTACTAAAGAGCTAAGAAGGTTAGCGGATAGCATAGAAGTAAAAAATAATAAGGAGAATAAAACTAATTCTCATGGATATCTTGCTTCAAAGGGCAAGGTAGTTTCTTCAGAAGCATTTATTCTAATTGGAGAAGCCATTAATCCTCATGCAAGAAAATCTGTAAAGCAGTATATGGAAGAGTTTGATATAAAAGGACTTACAAGCGTTATATCAGAGCAGTGCTTAAAAGGTGCAGATGTAATTGATATCAATGTCAATGCAGAGGGAGCAGATAAAAAAGCATTAGCAAGGGAGCTAGTGATAAGTGGACAGTTAAATTCTGATTTTGTACTTTGCATAGATTCAAAGGAGCCTGAAATCATAGAAGAGGCGCTTAAAAATTATGCAGGAAAGGCGCTTATAAACTCAGTTGCATTGGACGAAAAGGAATTAGAAGAAATCCTTCCTCTTGCAAAAAAATATGGTGCTAGTGTGATAGGACTATGCATAGAAAATGAAATCCTGCCAACTACCATAGCTGAAACTGTAGAAATAGCAGAAAAGCTTCAGAGCAGACTTATAAGTGAAGGAATAAAGGCTGAGGATATCTATATAGACCCACTGCTTTTTACAAATAAAACCTACAGTATATCGCCACTTGATACAGTGGAGATTGTAAGGAAGCTATCAAAAAAAGGAATAAGAACCTCTCTTGGGCTTAGCAATGTTTCTTATGGCATGAAAAATAGAGATAGATTAAATCAAACCTTGCTTTCCATGCTAATAGGAAGTGGACTTTCCATGGCAATTGCAAGTGCTAGCTCAAAAGGTATAGTAGAAACCATAGACTCAGCTCAGATACTTATGGGAAAAGAAAAACTATCAAATAAAACCTATATAGAGCTAGAGGATATAGATAAATTGACTATAGAAGGAGAGCTAATCTATCAGCTTATAAATAAAGAAGAGCCAACTGCATTTGATAGCTTGATAGCAGAAAAAACAGAGCAAGAAGTCATAAATACAATGCTAATAGCACTTGACAAGGCAGGTAAGCTTTACGATGAAAAGACAATTTTCTTACCTGATATGATGCAGGTAGTTGAAAAAGTTCAGGGATTATTTGACAGTCTTGAAAATAAAGCAAAATCTAGTCATACCTTAGTTTTTGGAACGGTATATGGAGATATTCACGATATAGGTAAAAACATAGTAAAATCAGTACTAAAGCCTTTTGGCTACAATATTATAGACCTTGGAAAAAGCGTTACAAAAGAAGCTTTTGCGGCAAAAGCAAAGGAAGTAAATGCTGATATTATAGGCATCAGTGCTCTTATGACTACTACCATGGTAAATCTAGAACCAACTATAGAGTATATAAAATCAGAGCTTCCTAATGTAAAAATAATAGTAGGTGGAGCAGTTGTAACTGAAGATTACGCAAGGAAGGTAGGAGCTGATGGATATTCTAAGGATGCGATAAAAGCTATAGGGCTAGTAAAATCTTTGACGAAAGTGGATGAAAAATAATGCGTATAAATCTTAACCTAGATGCGAAAGAGCTACTAAAATATATAGATAGACCCTATGATGAAGCAGAGGTATCTGAGCTTATATCGGAAATCAAACCTAGTCTAGGTTACAAGGTTTTGCCTGCAAGCATTACAGACTTCATGGTAAAGCTTTGTGGGTATGATATAAAATCCTATTATCTTGCTAAAGGTCTTGAAAATTCTACTAAGGCAATATTTATATGGGCTACCCTAGGCAAAGAGCTAGATGATAAAATTCATGACTTGCTAAGCGAAGATAAAATATACAAGGCTACACTCCTCGATGAATTAGCTTCATTTGCAGTGGATTTTTTGATAGAAAAGCTTTACTTGAGATTAAAACAGGACTATATCAAAAAGAGAAAATTTCTAACTCTTAGATATAGTCCTGGGTATGGAGATATTGCTCTAGATGAATCCGAAAATCTTATAAAGCTAGATGATACCTGTACTATAAGCTACAATGGCGCAATGCTCCTACCTCAAAAAAGCATAACTGCTATAGTAGGAATCTCATCTACTCCTGAGCTTAGGAATTATCCAAAAGGCATAGGACTGTGCAGAGGAGAAAATTGCTATGCTTGTAAGACCTGGGCATGTATGAAAAACTGAAAAATTTAAATTTTAAATTTTGTGATTTGGCCATCTAGCTCTTCAGCCTTTGTAAACAATTCCTCAGCTAGAGAGCTCATTTCTTGCATAGAAGCCGTTTGCTCCTCAGTTGATGCTGATACCTGCTCGGCAGAGGCAGCGTAGTCTGATATTATAGCATTTATTTCTGTTAGGTTTTTTATGATATTTTCCTTGCTGTTAGTAAGAAGTTGCAAGCTACTTCCGAGATTGCTCATATTTTCTATGTTCATTTTGAAGGTAGACTGAACATTTTTTACTGACGAAGCCACTTGATGGACTACTTCTTTACCTTTACTGCTTTCTTGTTGACCTTGAGCTATAGAATCTCTAGATTTTCCTATAGTCTGCTGAGTAGTTTTAATAAGCTCGGATATATCGTTAGCAGATTCTATGGATTTTTGAGCTAGCTTTCTAATTTCATCGGCAACTACTGCAAAGCCTCTTCCTGCTTCTCCAGCTCTAGCTGATTCTATAGCGGCATTTAGTGCAAGAAGGTTAGTTTGATTAGCAATGTCGTTTATAACCTCGATTATATTTCCGATTTGGTTTGATATCAGGTCCATATCCTTAATTGTATGAAGGGATTTTTCAGTGCTGTCTGAAATTATATCCATTTGCATTTCCATGCTTTGCATACTTGTAAGAACCTCATCTAAATCCTTGTTCATAATTTTTGAGCTGCTAGAAAGCTTTTGCATTTCTCCATCAACTTGATCTACTTGCTGTCCGATGTCATTTGCATTTTCCATGATTTCTTCCATGAAATCAACTTGCTTTTCTGAGCCTTCAGTTAAAACATCTATAGCAGAGGCTATGTGCTCAGATGTCTGAGTCAGTTGCTCAGAGGATACATTTATTTGTGAAGAAGAATCCTTTACTGTGTTTGATATATCTACTATGCTTCTTACCATGGATTTTAGATTTTCTTTCATAGTATTAAAGCCTAGACTCATTTCGCCTAGCTCATCAGTTCCAAAGGCAGGAGTTTCATTGGTTAAATCTCCGTTAGCAAGCTCATTGCACGATAGGGATAAGCTTTGTATAGGATTGATTATTTTTTTAGAAATAGTTAATAAAATTATAAATGAAACAGCAAGTATAGCAGCTGTAACTACTAAAAAAGCCATCATCAAGGTTCTTACGCTGTTATGTACATTATCAAGAGAAAGACCTATGTGAAAAAATGAGCCTGCCTGAGCATTAAGAGGAATAGATATATTTAGTACCTCTTTTTTTATTGCTGGATAATAATAATTAGCAGAGCCACCTTTTTTTGTCTCCATTAATCCTAATATGGTTTTGTCTGTGTATTTCTGGTCGCGCATTTCTTCGTTGCTATGATAGGTTATAGTTCCGTCGCTTCTAGAAAAGCTAGCATATATTAGGTATTCTGATTCACTGATTTCTCTGAGATATTTATTGATTTCTTTGTCGTTTACAAATTTCATGCGCCTGTAGTTTTCAAGGGCATTGTTTGCAAAGAGCTCTCCATCTTGGACCATCTGCTGATTTAGATACATCTGAGCTACATAAGTAGATACCCCAGCCAGAAGAATATTTGATATTATTAAGATAGCTAGAGGAATAACGAGGATTTTTGTTCTGATTTTCAAATTCATGAGATTAAGCATTGATTCACATCCTTATTAGAAAATTTATACAAAATGTAAATTTAATATGATAGGTATTAATAACTATTATATTAGTTAAAGAATTTTAACACAAGCTAAAAAGAGAATATTAACAAAATTAAATAATTTAAAATAATTCTGATAAATTATGAGATTTGATAGTTATAATAAAAAAAGGGTAAAAATATTTATGTAGTTATTAAGATGTAATAAGGATACATAAACATAAATATGATACTTAAGTTCTATGGATAAATATACTATTGTTGCCGATAAATTATGAAAAGTATGTGACGGGAGTGGGAAATATATGAAGGTATCTATTAAAGAATTAGAAAAAGGCATGATTATTGACAGCGATATTTTTAGTAAAAAAGGAGCATTATTGTTATATAAGGGCTTCAAAATAGAGAATCCTGATCTTGTTGCAATCGTTTTACACAGAAATGGAATAGATGAAATTTTAGTGAAAAATGAGGTGCCTTCTGAAGTTGTAAAGGTAGTAGAATCAGAGGATGTAAAGCAAAGGATTGCTCATGAGGTAAGACTATTTAAAGAAGAATTTGCTCAGATTATGAATGAAGTAAAAGAAGATGTAAAACGTTTTGAAGAAACAAATGACATATCTGAGATTAAGGATTTAGATAAAGGATTAGAGCTAGCTCATGAGTATGAAAACTCAATTTTTACTCTATTCCAGATGATAGAAAAAATTAAGCTAGAAAATCAAGATGATTATGCTCAGATAGTAGAAACTTCACTTCTTGCATATTCTATTGGAAAGTGGCTGTATCTTAGCGAAAAAGAACTTAAGGAAATTTCTGAGACTGCACTTCTTAGTCAGATAATGGAGTATGCTCATTTTGATTTTAACCAAGACCCTGCAAGTGTAAAGGGAGCAAATTCAGTATCAGCAGATATATTAAAGGCAGCATTTCAGATTCAAGAGAGAATGGACGGCTCAGGCTATCCAAAAGGACTCACTAGAACTCAGATTCATCCATATGCAAAGGTGATAGCTGTTGCAGATGTATTTCAAAACCTTACAACTGGAGGAGAGCTTGCAGAAAAGCTTTCAGTTTTTGAGGCTGTAAGGATAATGGAAAGAGAATATATTACAAAGCTAGATGTAAAGTCATTATATGTATTTTTACACAGAGTTGGAAGCAAGTTTATAGGAAGCTCTGTGAGATTAAGCGATGGAACTGTAGGAGAGATAGTTTTTGTGCCAGAAAATGAGGTTTCTATGCCTTATATCAAGCTAGAGGATGGACATGTAGTCAACCTTCAAAGCCCTGAGTATAAGGATAAACATATAGTAGAAATTTTTTAGTATTTTTTAAAACTTAATAGGGGGCGCATTTTATGTACGTTATGGAAATGAACCTGGAAGACATCATCGCAGAAAAAGACGAAAAAGATCAACGACTTTTGATGGCAGAATTTAGGAATCTAGGAGGCTATGAAACCCTAGGAGAGTTTTTTGAGGACCTTGAAGAAATGTCGGAAAAAAATGATCCGAAGGCAATAAGACTCTATAGGTTTGCAGAGTGGCTATCCCACGAAAGCTTATTCTATAGTCTAGTCAATCTACTAGAAGACTTAAAGAGTTCAGTTCATACGGAATATGCAATAAAGGCGATAACTAAAATCCCTAACGAACCTAAAGCTTTATGTGAAGCTGTATCTAAGGTTTTAGACTCTGTACAGAGATTTCAGGAGCCAGGAGTTTTATATCAAGCAGTAGCACTTCTTCACCGTATGGAGATGGTAGATAGCAGTGTGAGAGCTTGTCTTAGAACTCGCAGAAGGATTACTCTAGATGAAAATGTACTAAGAGAAGTGAGCAATAGAATGGAGAACCTTGCTAAGTACGAGGAGGATTTCCATAAGAACAGTGATGTAAGAGCAGATTTTGCATCCAAAGATAAATTTATTGAATTTGCAAATGAATTCATAAACTTTAAAAATACCCTTTAATGGGTATTTTTTTTACCAAAATTAGTTCCCACTAAAAGGGTATAATATGTTATATTAAAAATACTATATGCGAAAGCCTGTGAAGAATAATGATAGATATATTTGTTTTAGAATTTATGAATAGTATTTCGAATCCTTTATTTGACAATGTCATGCCTTTTATAACAAAGCTAGGAGACAAGGGTCTGATTTGGATTTTATTAGCACTTATAATGTTATATTACAAACAAACAAGAACCTATGGCATCGCTATGATTATGGCTTTGCTGCTCACATTGGTTTTAGGAGAAGGAATAATAAAAAACATAATACAAAGAGACAGACCTTTTATAAAGCACAGCTTTGATGTGATTATTAATCATCCTATAAGCTATTCATTTCCTTCTGGACATACAGCTTCATCATTTACCGTTTTAGGAATATTTTTATTTGGTATAAAGAAATATAGAGTTAGTTGTTTTATTCTAGCCTTTCTGATTGCTTTTTCTAGGCTGTACCTAGGAGTGCATTATTTCACTGATGTACTAGGAGGAGCGGCTCTTGGCTTAGTGGATGCCTATTTAGTGTATAGGCTATATCTTAGAAAAAAACTCCAGACATAAATTCGAAATTTAAGAAAAAGAGAGGAGACAGATTATGGAAAATAATTGTGTTCCAAAGGATAAAAAGTTTGTTCCTGTTATAGAGTCAAAGCTAAGAAAAAAAATAGTAGAGGTTCCGAAGGAAATATATCAAGCAAGTGGGATTAATATTTTTGCCAAACGTATCAAGTCGCTTATGTTTTCTACCGATGTAGCACTTATAAAGAATTCAAATGCAGATGGGGTTATTGCGGTATACCCTTTTACACCTCAGCTATCAATAACTCAGGCTATAATAGAGGTTTCTCCTAGCCCTGTATTTTGCGGAGTAGGAGGAGGGCTTACAACAGGACAGCGCTCTATAGATATTGCTCTTCATGCAGAGCTAAACGGTGCTTTTGGAGTAGTACTTAATGCACCTACACCAAATGCTCTTATTATGGAAATGAAAAAACGCATAGATATACCAATAGTTATAACTGTGGTATCTGAAAAAGAAGATATAGCAGCTCGAATAAAAGCTGGAGTGTCCATATTTAACGTATCTGGAGGAGCTAAAACTGCTTCCATAGTTTCAAAGATAAGAAATGAATTTCCAGAAATGCCAATTATAGCTACGGGAGGACCTACGCCAGAGAGCATACTTGAAACTATAAATGCTGGAGCAAACGCTATAACCTATACTCCACCTAGCAGTGGAGAGCTATTCTCGCAGATTATGGAAAACTACAGAGGGGGACTTAAGTAGGAATGAGAATTCAGATTGAAGATATTCAAAAGGATATGATTATCGACGAGGATGTATATAGTAATCAGGGAAACCTCATAGTAGGCAGGGGTTTCTCTGTTTCCAATGCTATGATACTAAAAAATCTTCTAAGGCAGCATAAGGTGGACAAAGTAAAAGTATTGACTTTATCTGAGGAAGTAGCACAGCCATCACCTCAAGAGAAAATTGAGCAGGAAATAGTGGACTTTAAATTGGAGTTTCACGACACAGTAAGCACTATAGAAAATGAAATTTCAAGCATATTAAGTGGTGAAATTGAGGAAGAAAAATTAAACAATCTTGTGGAGTCCAGTCTTAATATGCAATCAGGAACTACCTTGAATATTTTTCAGATGATGCAAAAGGTAAAGGACAGCGATGATGTTACCTATTCACATTGCTACAGTGTATCATTATCCGCCTATGCTATAGGAAAATGGCTTAAGCTTTCTGAAGAGGAGCTAAAGGAATTGACTCTAAGTGCAATTTTAGCTGATGCTGGCAAGGCTTCAGTTCCAAAGGAAATCCTTATGAAAAAAGGGTTTTTAACAGAGCAAGAGCTGAGTGAAATGAAAAAGCACGTTCAGTATTCATATGATATGCTAGATAATTATCCTATAAGCAAAAAGGTTAAGGATGCTATACGCTACCATCATGAGAGAGAAGATGGTTCAGGCTACCCAGAGGGATTAAAAGGGGATAAGATACCTTACTATGCCAAGATTATAGCTGTAGCAGACGTGTATACAGCATTGACTTCAAAAAGACCACAAAGAGAGAAGCTAACTCCTTTTGAAGCTCTTAAAATCATGGAAAGAGATTTTATGGATAAGCTAGACGTGACCATACTTACTGAATTTTTGAAGCGAATAGCGGAAAACTACATAGGAAATCCTGTAAAGCTAAATGATGATACGATAGGTGAGATAGTGTTCTTATCTGTACATAAGTTGTCAAGACCAGTTATTAAAACTACTCAGGGCGATAAACTGATAGATTTAGGAAATAAAGAAAACGCTGGATTAGAAATAGTAGAATTTTTATAGAACTTAAAAAGCCTAAATCCAACTAAGTTTCAAATGAAACCATTTAGTGTGATTTAGGCTTTTTCTATTAATTATACTACTTAGAGTAAAACTCTATGATATATGAATCAGTTACCTCTATAGGTACCTGGTCTCGTTTTGGCTGAGCAATTAGCTTTCCGGAAAAATCATTTAGATTTTTCTCTAGATAAGGTAAATTGGTTGTTGTGCTTGTAAAGCTATCCTTGAAAATAGCTATGCTTTTAGATTTTTCTTTTAGAGAAATGATATCTCCTACTTCTACTTTATATGATGGTCTGTCTACTTTTTTTCCATTCACTAGGATATGACCATGAACTACCATCTGCCTAGCTTGCCTTAAGGTAGATGCAAAGCCCAGTCTATATGTCATATTGTCCAGTCTTTGTTCTAGTCTTTGAACTAGCTTTTCACCAGAGTTTCCCTTTGAATGCATAGCAGCTTCCACATAGATTTTAAACTGTTTTTCCAGTACGCCGTAATAGGCTTTTAGTTTTTGCTTTTCTCTTAGCTGTTTTCCATATTCTGATATTTTCTTTTGTGGCTTTACCCCTCTATTTAACGCTTTAGGGTGATCAAATACATTTACGCCCAGACTTCTTGCCACTTTAAATCTAGGTCCCATTGGTCTTGCCAATATGTTTCCTCCTCAAAAATACTAAACATAATAAAATTACGTCCAGCAGCCGATTATTATTATACGATAAAATCCAAGGAATGTAAACGATAATTTAAATCAATTGATACATAGATTCGAATAAAAATTAATAATGCTATGGCTTTAGTAAAGGATATAGCTGTAAGTGAGACTCTTAAAAGCCATATAAGATTTACTATAAAAATTTACTTTTGTGAAAGGGATTGAGTTTTATAAAAATAAGAGGATAATATAATTAAGAGGTATTAATAAAAACTAGAAGCTAAGATACTGGTTTTCAAATTAATAGCTATGATATAATAATATATTGCATTTACATTAAATTTATTAAGTATAAAATAAAGGATGATATTATGAAAAAAAGAGTTGTTTTAGGTATGAGCGGAGGAGTAGATTCCTCTGTATCAGCAGTAATTTTAAAAGAAGCTGGCTACGATGTAGTCGGTATTTTTATGAAAAATTGGGATGAAAAGGATGAAGATGGAGTTTGTACAGCTACAGAGGATTATGAAGATGTAAGAAGAGTTGCAGACCAGCTTGGAATCCCATATTATACAGTGAATTTTGAAAAGGAATACTGGGATAGAGTGTTCAGCTATTTTCTGGATGAATACAATAAAGGAAGAACACCAAATCCAGATGTAATGTGCAATCAAGAGATTAAATTTAATGCATTTTTAGATTACGCGCTTAAGCTTGACGCTGATTACATAGCTATGGGACATTACGCTAGAGTAGAAGAAAGAGATGGTAAATTTTACTTGCTAAGAGGCGTTGATAATAATAAAGACCAGACCTATTTCTTGTCTAGAATAGGCCAAAAAGCTCTTTCTAAATCACTTTTTCCAATAGGCGAACTTGAAAAATCTAAAGTGAGAGAAATAGCTGAAAAAAATGAGCTTTACACTGCAAAGAAAAAAGACTCTACAGGAGTTTGCTTTATAGGTGAGCGTGATTTTGATGCCTTCCTTGACAAATACCTGCTTTCGAAAAAAGGCGATATGATAAATGTAGATACAGGCAAAAAGATATCCCAGCATCATGGACTTTACCACTACACGCTAGGACAAAGAAAAGGCATAGGAATAGGTGGAGTAGGAAGCGGAGAGCCATGGTTTGTAGTTGGAAAGGATCTTAAGAAGAATCTTCTATATGTAGCTCAGGGAGAGCAGCATGAGGCGCTTTATTCTACTTCATTGATAGGAGAAGCTCCAGCGTGGACGCTAGATGAGGAGCCAGTATTTCCACTTCACTGCACTGCAAAATTCAGATACAGACAGCAAGATATTCCTGTTACTGTAAACAAGATGGAAGATGGAAACCTTCATATAGTGTATGACAATCCAGTAAAAGCAGTTACTCCAGGACAGGTAGCTGTACTTTATGATGCAGATATCTGCTTAGGAAGCAGCATTATAAAATCCATAGAGCCTGTAAATAATAAGTATAAATATCTTAACCCGACATTTTAGATAAAAAGCTTTATTAAAATACATGCAAAGGACAGACTTGATAAAAAGTCTATGAGGTAGTCAAAATGGACAAAGAGACAAAAAGCTATTTAAAGATTGCCCTAGCAGGCAGTTTATGGGGCATGATTGGTATTTTCGTTCAGACACTTAGAGGATTTGGATTAAGTGCAGAATTTGTAGCATTTTCTAGAGTATTTCTGGGATTTGCTTTGCTTGCAGGATGGTTTTTAATAAAAGATCCGAGCATTTTAAAAATAGACCTAAAAGGACTGATTTCTGCTTGCGTTATAGGTGTGATTTCGCAGGGATTATTTAATCTTACTTATTTTGCGTCTATTCAAAGAGTAGGAACCTTTACAGCGGTAGTTTTGCTTTATTTTTCACCTGTGTTTATGTTTTTGCTAGGAACCTTTATGTACAAGGAAAAAGCTGATAAAAGAAAAATAATTTCAGTGCTGATATGCTTTGCAGGCTGTATATTTGGAGTAACTGGTGGAGACTTTTCAGCATTGAAAGCAGATCTTCCTGGAATAGCCCTAGGACTTATTGCATCCCTTAGCTATTCACTGATGCCAGCACTTAGCAAGAAAACAGCATCCTCGTATAATCCTTTTACTATTATAATCTACAGCTTTATGTTTGGAAGCCTCATGCTACTTCCATTTGCAAAGCCGATGAACGAGCTATATATGCTTCAAGATTTAAGACTTGTAGTATTACTTATAGCCTTTAGTATATTTGTAGCAGCTATGCCTTATTGCCTTTACATACCATCACTTCACAATGTACAGGTTTCAAAGCTAGGAGTTATTGCATCTGTTGAGCTAATAGTATCGATTGCAATTGCTGCAGTATTTTTAAAAGAACCTGTAAGACTGGGCAATCTTATAGGTGTAGCCATAATACTAGTGTCTATAGTGGCAATGAACAAACCACCTGTGAAGATGATTAAAAGAGAAATATCGCAGTAGATGAGAGAATAACTTTGTAATTTTATATTAAGCCTTGATAAAAATCACAGACGAATCAGCTTAAATTCTTTACTGTGAATACATTAAGGTTATAAGTCCAATCGCCTATTAACCTGATTGGACTTAATTATTTAATACGAGATTATCAAATCATCTGGAGGGTAATAAATGAAAATAGCTATATTAGTAAATGAAGATACGATGAAAAGATGTACAGGAAAAGGTTGCTTCAATGCGTTTTTCAATAGGCTTGATTCGTTTTCAGACTATGGACCAGAGGCTCAGATTCTAGGCTTTACTCATGTGGGCGGAGATTTGGAGCATAAAATAGAAAAATTAAAGAAAAATAAAGTTGAAGCAGTTCATCTTTCGAGTTGTCTTAGAAGACGCTACTCAGGATATCAGGAGCTTTTAGAAAGGCTCTCAAAGGACTTTGAAGTTAAAGGCTATACTCATGGAAGAGCGATATTGGATTAATATCTTTAAGATGAAATAGGGCTATGGGATTACTATATATACTATGAGTATTATTGTTTAATAATCATATAAAGCTAATGCGTTTTAAGCAATTAAAAACCCTCCTTGAAGCTTAAGCTGATTCTTAAACTTCAAGGAGGTTTTGATTATTTATTAGCTTAGAATTTATTTATGCTAGATAAGCTTTAATCATCCATAAATTCTTTTCATAGCCAGCTAGCATTCCTGTCAGCATATCTTCTGTCACAGGGTCGTCTGCTTCTCCAGCTATATCAATACCATTTTTAAGAGATTCGATTACATACTCATAATCCTTTTGAAGAGCAGATAGCACTTCGTCTGGGCTTATGCCTTTGCTTTCAATTTCCTTGATTTTTGCATTTGCTAGATAGTCCTTCATAGTTGCAAATGGACGCTCACCTAACTGTAGGATTCTTTCAGCAACTTCATCAAGCTCTCCTGCTACGCCATCATATAGCTCCTCTAGTTTTGCATGTAGCTGGAAGAAACCTCTTCCTTCTACGTTCCAGTGATAGTTGTGAAGCTTAGTATACATAACGTGAAGATCTGATAGATGAACATTTAGAAACTGAGTTACAGTGTTAGCGTTTTTCTTGTTAGCCATAATAAAATTCCTCCTTAAAATTATATAAAATTTATTTTTATCATATTAATTAGTTTACCCAGAAATGATTTAATTAAACTAAATTGTAATCATTTCAAAGTTGTTTATAGTACAATTATAACCAATTAAAATAAGTTTAAACATCTTTTTAAAAAAAATTTTTTGAATAAGTTTTTTTGTGGTATATAATATTTATGAGAGCTGTCAAAAGCCAACAATTTCAAAACAGACAATTTAGAACTAATCCGGTTGTAAACATAAATATAAGGAGGGCACAATGGAATTTAAATTTGCACATAACAATATAAATGTACTAGATTTAGAAAAAAGCATGGCTTTTTATGAAAAAGCACTAGGGCTTAAAGAAGTAAGAAGAAAGGAAGCTTCTGACGGAAGCTTTATACTCGTATATCTAGGAGATGGAAGCTCTGCTCATCAGCTAGAGCTTACTTGGCTTAGAGACTGGGATAGACCTTATAATCTTGGAGACAATGAGTTTCATATAGCCTTTACTGTGGATGATTATGAAAAGGCTCATGAGCATCACAAGCAGATGGACTGCATAGTATTTGAAAATCCATCAATGGGTATTTATTTTATAGCAGACCCAGACAATTATTGGCTAGAGATATTGCCTCAAAACAGATAAGAGATAAATCAATAAGGTAAAATACCAGGGTGTCCTCATATAAAAATATGGGGGCACTCTTTTGAATTCAAAAAAACTTAGCAAGCTAGTTTAGAAATGTAAAAATAGGCAATAATTAGGATAGAAAGTGAGGCGATTTCATGCTTTGTCAAAATTGTAAGCAAAACGAAGCATCTATTTCATATATGCAAGTTATAAATGGTGCAGTTACAAAGGTATCGCTCTGTGAAGACTGTGCAAAGGAGAAAAAAATAAAGCCTATAGATATAAATATACCTTTTTCAGTCAAGGATTTGTTTGCAAGTCTAATGGATATGGACAAGAGCAGTACCTATGAGACTGAAAAAGAAAAGGCCTGCCCAAAATGCCGCTCTACCTACAGCAGATTTCAAGCTCTTGGCAAAGTGGGCTGTGAAGCTTGTTATGAAACCTTTAAGGATGAGCTGAGTCCTCTAATAAGAAGAGTGCAAATAAAAGGAGAGCATATAGGAAAAATACCTGAGCATGCGGCCTTTGACATAAAGCGAAAAAGAGAAATCACTAAGCTCAAAACGGAGCTCTCTCATGCTATACAGGCAGAAGAATTTGAAAAAGCAGCTGAGCTAAGAGATAAAATCAAGCTCCTTGAGAAAGAGGTGGGATAATGAACGAAAATGCAGAAGCAAGCAAGCTTGAGGACATGAGAAAAAGCATAGTTGTGAGCTCTAGAGTAAGACTTGCCAGAAATTTGGAGGACTACAATTTTCCAAATAAATTAGAAGCAAATGAAGCAAAGGACATTATCTCAAAGGTAAAAGAAAGCTTAGATGGCTATGATATAAACTTTAACGCTGTAATAATGGCTGAGGCAGATATGCTTTACAAGGAATATCTGCTTGAAAATCATTTGATAAGCAAGGAAATGTCAGAAGAAGCAAAAGGAGCAGTATTTATAAATGAGCAAAATACCCTGTCGATAATGGTAAATGAAGAAGACCATCTGAGAATTCAAGCTCTTCTTCCAGGACTCCATATGGATAATGCTTATGAGATGTGCGATAAACTGGATGATTTACTGGAAAAAAACTTAAGATACGCATTTAGGGAGAACCTAGGGTATTTGACTTCTTGTCCTACAAATCTAGGAACAGGAATGAGAGCCTCTGTAATGGTTCATCTGCCAGCGCTAGTTGAGATGGGCTTTATAACTCCAATACTTGAAAATGCTACTCAGATAGGCCTTGCAGTTAGAGGGCTTTATGGAGAGGGAACAAAGTTTATAGGTTCGCTTTTTCAGGTTTCAAATCAGCTTACTTTAGGCTTCAAGGAAGAAGAAATAGTAAACAGCATCATGGGTATAACTAGGCAAATAATTGAAAAGGAAATAGAGGCAGAACGAATATTAGTTTCAAAGCTGGGTATAGGATTACAAGACAGAATTTCTAGATGCCTTGGGATATTAGCGACTAGCAGGGTCATGAAGATAAATGAATCTATGAACTATCTTTCTAAAATCAAGCTAGGAATACGATTAGGCTGGATTACAGGAATATCAGATGAAGAAATAAACAGAATCATGATAAAGGTACAGCCAGGAAATCAAATCATAGATTATAAAGCAAAGAGCCAAGAACAAATAGATACAGGTAGAGCAAATCTGCTCAGGACGATTTTTAAAGATGTTGACTTTGTAGGATAAGGAGGATTACAAAAATGATGGAAAATTTTACAGAAAGAGCAAAGCAAGCCATAGAGCTTGCAAAGAGGGAAGCTAGCAAGCTAGGCCATAATATTGCTGGCAGTGAGCATATTCTTTTAGGACTGATGGCTGAAGGTCAAGGAATAGCTTATCAAGTACTATATAAATTTGGTCTTACCTTAGAATCGCTAGTAAGAGAAATAATAGATTTAGAGGGTATTGGACTTCCAAATACTCATTTTCAAGGCTTTAGCCCTAGAACCAAGGGGATTTTTGAGCTGAGTATAATGGAAGCAAAGATGCTAGGCCATAGCTATATAGGTACTGAGCATTTACTTCTAGCCTTGCTAAAGGAAAAAGAGTGCATAGGATGCAGACTTCTTATGGAAAAAGGTATAGACTATAATCTGGTATTTAAAGAGATTATGAATCTTCTTGGAGGAAGCAGTGCAGGCAAAGAGCCTAATCAAGCAGGAAATACAAGCTCTATGAATAGTCAAAATCCAAACACCCCTACACTTAACCAGTACGGTGTGGATTTGACCAAAGAAGCTGATGAAAACAGACTTGACCCTGTAATAGGTAGAAGCAAGGAAATAGAAAGAATAATTCAAATTTTAAGTAGAAGAACTAAGAATAACCCTGTCCTTATAGGCGACCCTGGTGTAGGAAAGACAGCTATAATAGAAGGACTAGCTCAAAAAATAAACTCAGGAGATATCCCATCTACCCTTAAAAACAAGCGTATTATGACTCTCGAAATGGGAAGCCTTCTTGCAGGAGCTAAGTACAGAGGCGAGTTTGAAGAGAGAGTTAAAAAAATAGTAGAGGAATTAAAAGCAAACAAAGATGTGATTATATTTATAGATGAAATCCATAATCTAGCAGGAGCTGGTGGAGCTGAAGGCGCTATAGATGCATCAAATATCATGAAGCCTGCACTAGCTAGAGGAGAAATCCAGGTTATGGGAGCTACTACTATAGATGAATACAGAAAGCATATAGAAAAGGATTCTGCTCTAGAGAGAAGATTCCAGACAGTAATGGTAGATGAGCCTAACACTGAGGATTCTATAAAAATACTTCACGGCCTTAGAGATAGATATGAAGCTCACCATAAGGTAAAGATTACTGATGAAGCAATAAAGGCGGCCGTTGATTTATCACATAGATATATCACAGATAGATTTTTGCCTGACAAAGCTATAGATTTAATAGATGAAGCGGCTTCTAGAGTAAGGCTTAGAAAATATATGGAGCCTGATAATATCAAGGAGCTAGAGGATAAACTATCCAAGCTTTCTATGGAAAAGGAAGAAGCAATAGCTACTCAAGATTTTGAAAAGGCTGCTAAAATTAGAGATGAAGAAAAGCAAATCAAAGAACAGCTAGGCGAAAATAAAGAGCAGTGGACTAAGAAAAATTATACTAGCACTGAGGTAGTATTAGAAAAGGATATAGCAGAAATAGTATCTTCATGGACAGGTGTTCCAGTTACTAGACTTCAAATGGAAGAATCTACTAAGCTTTTGGATTTAGAAAACATACTTCACAAAAGAGTTATAGGGCAAGAGGAAGCAGTAGAAGCTGTATCTAGAGCCATAAGAAGAGCTCGAACAGGTTTGAAGGATCCAAAGAGACCTATAGGCTCATTTATATTCCTAGGACCTACAGGAGTAGGAAAAACGGAGCTTTCAAAGGCTTTAGCAGAAGCAATGTTTGAAGATGAGGATTCTATAGTTAGAATAGATATGAGTGAGTATATGGAAAAGCATTCTGTATCAAAGCTCATAGGCTCTCCTCCAGGATATGTAGGCTATGATGAAGGCGGACAGCTTACAGAAAAAATCAGAAGAAAGCCATATTCTGTGGTATTATTTGATGAGATAGAAAAAGCTCATCCAGATGTATTTAATATGCTGCTTCAGATTCTAGACGATGGAAGACTTACAGATTCTAAAGGACGTACTGTCGATTTCAAAAATACAGTGCTCATCATGACTTCAAACGTAGGTGCAACTACTATCCAAAAGCAAAAGACTCTTGGATTTAGCACTGTAACAGATGAGGAAAAGAAAGAAAAAGCGGCTTACGAAAAGATGAAGGACAATGTTATGGTTGAGCTTAAGAGAAGCTTTAAACCAGAATTTCTAAATCGTGTAGACGATATTATAGTATTCCATGCGCTTACAGATAGAGAGCTTGAAAAAATCGTATATCTAATGATATCAAATCTGGAAAAACGTCTTATGGATAAAAATATTACTATAGAGCTAGATGAGGCTGCAATGAAGCTCATCACTAAAAATGGCTATGATTTAGAGTTTGGTGCAAGACCTCTAAAGCGTGCTATTCAAAGACTGCTTGAAGATGAAATCTCTGAAAAGCTTTTAAGAGGAGAAATAAATGATTCTGACAATATAAAAGTTACAGCAGTGGATGACAAGCTAGATTTCGTAGTAAAGACAAAAACAGTTTAAAATGAAAGGCTAGGGTTAAAATATGGCAAAGGTAAAGACCAAATATATCTGTCAGCAGTGCGGCTATGAATCCGCAAAATGGTGGGGAATCTGTCCAGAGTGCAATAGCGGTGGCTCTATGGTAGAGGAAGCTTATACCCAGAAGGAAACTGCTAGAGCAAAAAAACAAAGCTCACATTTGCAAAAATCTGTGGATTTAAAATCTGTAGAGGGAACTGAGGCTGATAGATTCACTACTCATATTTCTGAATTTGACAGAGTGCTTGGTGGAGGGATAGTAAGAGGCTCTCTTGTTCTTATAGGAGGAGATCCAGGAATAGGAAAGTCCACTTTGCTGCTTCAACTAGCCCACCATATTTCAAAGGAAAAAAAGGTGCTGTATATCTCAGGTGAGGAGTCAGCTCAGCAGATTAAGCTAAGGGCTTCTCGCCTTTTTTCTGGTGATATGAACATGCTCATACTGGCAGAGACGAATCTAGATACTATAGAAGGAGAGATACTTGCAGTTATGCCTGACGTAGTAGTAATAGACTCTGTTCAGACGGTATCATCGCCAGAGCTTACATCTCTTCCAGGAAGTGTTTCTCAGGTTAGAGAAGCAACTGGAAGGCTTATGAATATAGCAAAGGCAAATAACATTAGCTGCTTCCTAGTAGGCCATGTAACAAAAGAAGGAGCTATTGCAGGACCTAGAGTTCTAGAGCATCTAGTGGATACTGTGCTTTATTTTGAAGGTGAGAGATTCAATACCTATAGAATGATAAGAGCTGTAAAAAATCGTTTTGGCTCTACAAATGAGCTTGGAGTTTTTGAAATGACAGATAAAGGCTTGATAGAAGTAAGCAATCCATCTAAAATTCTACTATCTGAGCACAGCGTGGGAGCTCCAGGAACTGCTATAGTTTGTACTATGGAAGGCACAAGACCTATGCTAGTGGAAATCCAAGCTCTTGTTGCTCCAACTACATTTGCAGTGCCTAGAAGAACAGCTACAGGGATTGATTTTAATAGGCTAAACATGCTTCTGGCTGTATTAGAAAGAAGAGCTGGGCTTAGAATTCAGAGTCAGGATGTCTATGTGAATTTGACTGGAGGCATAAAAATTTACGAGCCTTCACTTGATTTAGGGATAGCCTGCGCAGTGGCATCGAGCTTTTCAAACAGAGAAATCAAAAACAATGTGGCGTTTTTTGGAGAGATAGGCTTAACAGGAGAGATTCGCTCAGTGAGCTTTGGAGAAAAACGTATTAATGAAGCCTTAAAGCTTGGGTTTGAAGAGGTTATAGTGCCTTATAGCACTGCAAAGGACCTTAAGAATATAAATTCAATTAAGGTTACAGGAGTAAAAGATGTAAAGATGGCTCTTGCTGAGGCATTTAAATAAAAGGATTATCAATAATTCAAATATGAATTGTAATAAGCTCTAGAAATCTTCATTTATTCACAATAAAAAAGGTAAAAGTCTTGTTTAAATAGACTTTTACCTAAATTACATATGATTTTCCTCAGAATTTCCACAGTATTGTAAGTCATTTGTAAATCACAACAGAGTTAATATATTGTAAAATAGTACTGTGAAGATTTTTAAAAAAGACTGAACTTGCCTAGGGTTGTTATTTCGTCATGTTTTTTGCTTAAGATATCGCCAGGGCTCAAATTCAATGTGTTGCACAGTGCAGATATATAAAAAATATGATCGCCTATTTCATGAACTAGCTGTTCTTTGCATCTAGGACAAAGCTCTCCATCTATATGATTACTTGTAAATTTATCAAGCTCAGAGTAATCCACTTCTGTAGATAGCTGCTGTTTGGAGGCCTTGATACTGATACAGCCACACTCTGTAACGGCTTTTGCTACAGCTCTAGTTGTTCTGGCATCAGTTTCTTGAAGCTTTGTCATTATGTCGAGTATGCTTTTATGTCTTATTAGAACCTCTTCAACTTTTTGGGTAAATTCATTTAGCTCCATCTTTTTACCTCCTTGTATTTATATATTATTATACTTAAAGATGCTGTAAAAGGTCAACTGCGAAGATTGGATTAAATTGTGCTATAATGTACTAGGGTCTAGGCAAAAAAATTAGAAAGGTAGGTGAACACATGGTAAAGAAGATTTTAAGAATAATCGTATCTTTAGTTGGAGTAACTATAGGTGCAGCATTTTATATTTATTTGGAACGTATTGTTCCTGAGTATGCGCCTGAAAGTTTAGTATTAAAAATAGGATTAGCCTCTATTATTTCACTTTCATTCGGACTTATATTTTATTTTTTCTCTCCTTATATCATGAATCTAGGCCAAAAAGCAGCAAACAAAATTGAGAATGAGGTTTCATCAATGCCCACAGGTGAAATTCTAACCTCGAGTATAGGACTTATAATAGGACTTATAATAGCGTATTTTATAAGCGGTTTGGTTATTAATATTCCACTTGTTGGAACTCCTATAGCCACTCTTATTTATATATTCTTCGGATATATAGGCTATAATATAGCAAGTAGAAGAAAAGAGGATTTAGCCAATCTAATAAATGCAGTTAAGCCAATAGGTGGCAAAGAAAAAGGTAGCAGCAAGAAAAGCAGTCATGCTATACCACCTAAGATTTTAGATACTAGCGTGGTAATTGATGGAAGAATAGCTGATATTGCTCAGACAGGATTTGTAGAAGGCAAGCTAGTGGTACCGACTTTCGTTTTAGAGGAGCTAAGGCATATAGCTGACTCTGCAGATGATTTAAAAAGAGCTAGAGGACGCAGAGGCCTCGATATATTAAACATGATGCAGACAGAGCTTAAGCTAGATGTAGAAATTTGTGAAATGGATTTTGACGATATAGCTGAAGTCGATATGAAGCTTTTAAAGTTAGGACAGGTACTAGATGGAAAGGTACTTACAAACGATTATAACCTAAATAAAGTAGCTCAGTTTCAAGGTGTAAAGGTTCTAAATATCAATGAGCTGGCAAACTCTATCAAGCCACTTGTAATTCCTGGAGAAGAGATGCTAGTTACTATTGTAAAAGAAGGTAAAGAGCAAAACCAAGGTATAGCATATCTAGATGATGGAACGATGATAGTAGTTGAAGGAGCTAGAAAGCTCATCGGCCAGACTTTTCAAGTTCTTGTTACCTCAGTTCTTCAGACAGCAGCAGGTCGTATGATATTTGCAAAGCCAAAATAAAGTTAACTTAGCCCTCCAATGGTTTTTGGAGGGTTTTTAAGTTTTTGATATGAGGGATAGATATTCCAAGCATTGCCATCCACAAGAAGCCCATCTGAAATATATAGCCATAATTAATAGCTAGTGCAGTCGACGACATAAGTAGCAGTATTCCTGCTAGCTTTATTCTTTTTGGACTTAGAAAATATTTATCTCTATCAGAGGTAGAGAGGATATTTTTTAAAGTAGATAGCCTAAATGCAAACATAGGCGTGATTAAAGACACCATAAGTATATCTATTATAGAGGTTTCTGTTTTTTCTATAGTATATAGATTCAAAAAAGAAAGCAGTGAAATAATAAGCATGAAGCTAGCATAAGGAATATTTCTTTTTTGACCTCCCTTTAGCTTGTAATCAGCAAATATAAATATAGAGGCGCTAAGAGGAAAAATAAAGCTATAAAAAAAATAGAGATACACTGAAAAAAACAAGACGAAAATCAAATCAAAATTTGTGACCATGCTTCCTGAGCTTCTAGTTAGAATTCTAGTGAGAAGCAAAAAAAATATTCCTGGCAGTATGAGAACCTCATCTACAAAAATAAATATTATAAAAAGAGGAGCAAGGCCATAAAAAGCTTCCACTTTTGCATCAGGGTCTAGCTCTCTTGCAAAGCACCAGCTAAGATAAAATCCCATAGTTTTTACAAGGCTGTGTTTTACAGCCTCAAGCACACCATTTCCACTATATATACTCCAGATATAAAAGCTTATTAGTGAAGCTATCAAAATGCCTATAAGCCATTTGCTGGATTTTTCTTTTATATCAAAACTTCTGATTAAGCTTGAACGTACTACCATATTATTTCCTCCAAACCTAAGCCAAATAGCTATTTTAAATAAAATCTAAACCTAATTTTCAAAACTACTGATATATAGTGTATAATACCATTATAAAACAGTTATTTAAATATATTTTGTGAAAAGGAGGTATAAGCTATGTATCAAATTTTAGGCGATGAAGTCTATGACAGTCAGGATATAGCAAAGAAGATTGAGCAGTACACTAGCTTTACAGTAAGAGAAGATATGAGCAAGAGAACAAAGCGTGATGATGCACTTGCATTTAAGCTGAGCATACCAGTGAAAATACTAGATCCTACGGCAAAGGATTACATTGAGGACGATACAGAAATCAATCAGCTGATGGTACTTGCAGACGAGATGAGCAATTCTCAAATGGAAAATTTAGGACTTAAATTTGCAATTCAAAAAAGCTATGCCTATACGTACGATGAGGTAAAAAACGAAATCCTCCTTGTAAGCGGAATCATGCATATTTCAAATGGAAGAAGAAAACTTCCTGATGTTATGAAGAGGCTGCTTAGCCAAGTCTAGACTCCATCCAACTTTAAATCAAAACATAATATGTTAATTTTTGTTAATTTTGGGTAAAAACTTCTATCAAGAGCGATAGAAGTTTTTTTAGTGGAAAGGAGAAAGTATGAAAGTAGCATTAGGATTAATTACAAAATATATAAATGCCGACATTTCTATTTTAGATTTTGTTAAGAACGCCAATAAATTTGGGCATGAAATCGATGCTCTTATTATCTGCTATTCTCATGGGTATGACAGACCCTTTGTCGAAAAACTAGAAAGAGAATTTCCAAAGACTTATTTAATCAAGGTAAACCATAGCTATGATATGGAAAGAGACCTTAGAAAAAGAGGAATAAGAGCCAAGGATTTTATGCCTCTTATCTATGCAGAAACCTTGGAAAACTATGGACTTTTGCCATATAGCACCTATAGAAATACAGTTCTAATCAAAGCAATGCTCTTAGAAATGGACGCATTATTCTTCGTAGATACGGACGTTTATCCCCTGCTTTTAAAACCAAGCCATAGAAAGTCAAACCTTCCAGATTATATATCCTTAAAAGATACCAAAGAGCTTGAAGACTATGAACTTGAAGAAATTGATTTCTTCGAAAGACATTTTAAATATCTGAGCCAAAATGATGTAATGGTCACAACTAGCGACTATTCAGGCTATTACATCATTCCCCCTATGGAGTATTCATATCTAGAGGAGTATCTAGGAGGACTTCAAAAAGAATCAGCTATAGATTTTGTAAAGAGCTGCAGTGGAACAGGCTGCATAAATTTTGCTTCTGAAGAAGAAAAGCCATATAGCACAGATAAGTTTTTAGGTGGAAATATGGCAATAAAGCTCAAAGCATTTAAGGAGCTTCCGCCATTTTTCTCCACTACCTATATGGCAGGAGATGAGCTTGTGCTAACTAGAGGCGAGGATACCCTTATGGGAACATTTGCAAAAAACAATCAGCTAAAAGCTGTGGATATAGATACACTCATATTTCACAACACCTATTCGGATTTTCCGAAAGTGCCTGACATTGTAAACAGCGTGGCTATAAAGGATAGATTCTATTATGCATCTCTAGGCTGGATAGGTAGAAATCCATTTATGAATTATATAAATGGAAATGACTACAAGGCTCTTTACGAAAAACAAAAAGAACTCCTTGTGAAAAGTAGCGTCCATACAGCTAGATACCTAAAGGACAGAAGATTCTTGATTATGCCAACTGCAATAGACAGTGCTATGAAAAGCTTTAACAGGGTAATAGATGAATATGAGCTTTCTATGGAAGGCTTTGATCATATTAAAATGAAGCTTATTTAAAAAGGAGGATTCCAAAAATGAAGGTATTACTTGTAAATCATTTTCCTCTTGAGGGTTCAGGAAGTGGTATTTATACCAAAAATATTGCTTCTAAACTAACTGAGCTAGGCCATGAAGTAATGGTGATTCTTCCAGAGCATACAAATATCAGTAAGCCTTATATAACCAAGAGCATACTGTTTCGAAGCGAAGCAAATAAAGGTGAAAATGTAGATGCAGAGTTTAACTTTCCTTGCTTTACGACTCATCCTAAAAGCAATAACACCTTTTATCAGCTTACAGATGAGCAGATGCATCATTATATAGATTTGATGCAGATAGCTATAGATGAAGCTGTAGCTACATTTAAGCCTGATATCATACATTGTCAGCATCTGTGGATAGCGCCTTATTGTGCTAGCAAGACAGGAGTTCCCTATGTAGCGACAGCTCACGGGACAGATTTAAAAGGTCTTGTACTCGATTCAAGATACGTGCCTTATGCCCTTGAAGGAGCTCAAAAATCTAAAAAAATAATAACTATCTCCAAGCAAGTGGATTATGAGGTAGGCGAAAAATACTCAGTTCCTGATTCTTTAAGGAGGCTGATTTTAAATGGATTTGATGAGAGCATATTCAATCTAAAGCCTGTAAGCAGAAAAGAAGTTCTTGCTAGCTTTGGACTGCCTGATGCAGGGCATGTAGTTTCTTTTGTAGGCAAGCTAGCTCAATTCAAAGGGGTAGACTTACTTCTAAAAGCCGCAAAGATTTACGAGGAAGAAGTGGAAGATGTAATGACACTTATTGTAGGTCATGGAGAGCTTTATGATGAGCTCAATAATCTAAGAAGAAGCCTAGGGCTAAAACACGTGTATATGCTAGGGCATCAGCATCAAGAAAAGGTAGCTGATATCTACAACATAGCTGATGTATCTACAGTTCCTTCTAGAAAAGAACCTTTTGGACTTGTGGCTATAGAGGCATTAGCCTGCGGAACTCCAGTCGTAGTTACAAATGGAGGCGGGCTAGTGGATTTTGTAGATGATACGATAGGAAGCGTAATAGATGAAGAGGATTATGAAACTCTAGCAAAATCCATAATTTTAGAAATAAAAAACCCTGACAAAAAAGCCAAGAGAAAAAGAGCTCATGAGTTTGCTATGAAAGAGTTTTCATGGAATAGAGTCATAAATGAAGTGATTGACGTATATGAGAAGGCTATAAAAGGATAGTAGAATTTTGCGAAAGGAGAACTTCTATGAGACGAGTAATGGTGATACCTGTTTATTATTCTAGACCTAAATCAGAAGGGCATCAAGACGGAGACTCGGTATATGACCACCCCACACCTATTGATGAAGATGGTACCTTAAAGCGGACCTTAGAAAGCATTAGAATCATTAAGAATCAGGATTTTCAGCTGGTTATATTAGTTTCGCCTACAAGTGAAGAGCTTACAGATAGAGCAAAGGAGAAAGTAAACAAAATTCTATCTGAGGTGAATCTAGACATTCAGACTTTTATTTTTACTCCTGCAGAGCTTGAAAAAATTAAAGCTCTAGCAGCAGAGCAAGATGTAGACCAGAGCGTTATTAAGCTTATGAATATAAGAGGGTATGCAAATGTTAGAAACATGTGCATTTATACTGCATATATACTAGGCGCAGAAATGGCTATGCTCATTGATGACGATGAGCTATTTGAAAAAGAGGATTTTGTGGATTTGGCATCTCAGTATATAGGTGGAAGGCTTTATGGCAAGACAATAGATGGAGTAGCTGGATACTATCTCAACAAATATGGCAATTACTATGATGATGTAGATATAGAGCCGTGGATGACTTACTGGGATAGATTTGGTTTTAAAGGAAAAGCCTTTGATAAAATAATCGGGCAAGAGCCTAGGATAAAGCTTACTCCGTTTGCATTTGGTGGAGCAATGATAATTCATAGAAATCTTTTTAAAACAGTGCCTTTTGATCCGAATGTAACTAGAGGAGAGGATATAGATTATCTTATAAATGCAAAGATGTTCGGCTTTCACTTTTTCTTAGATAGAGAGCTTTCTATCAAGCATCTGCCTCCTAAAAAAACTCATCCAGTTTGGAAGAGATTTAGAGAGGATATATACAGATTCCTCTATGAAAAAGCCAAGATAGATTCACAAAGGGATCTTCCGAATATGAACAAGGTAACGAGCCACGATTTTGACCCATATCCAGGAAATTTCCTTACAAATGAACTAGAGGATATGATATTTAAAGCAAATATAATGCTGGCTATGGACTATCTTAGCAATGGAGATATAGAATCGGCAAAGCAAACTATGAACAATATCTATCTTTCGAAATACGATGCTATGCCAAAATTCAATGTTTTTGATGCCTTTATTGAGCTTCAAAAAGACTGGAAAAATCTTCTGAGCTTTACCAAGCAGTACATGATTGATATAAGAGCTATTATGGATATGGCAGAGTTTGGCTATGTCAAAAAATACGATAAAAAATCTGAGCTGGTATCTATGTCTAGAGATGAGATGGAAATCATTCTTAAATCCATGGATTTCTTTAATAATCTAGAAGAAGATGAAATAGATACCCTTGCGGCAATAGCAAAAATGAAGGAATATCCTGAAAATACTTTCATAGGCAAGGCCAATGAAAAAGTTGTCAGAATGAGAATCATCTATAAAGGTGTGGTTAGAATTCAGAAGGAAACCATGTCAGGCGATTCAGTAGACCTTGCTATACTTGAAAAGGGAGATTATTTCGGAGAGAGCTTTGATAAAAACTTTACTTCCTATGTGGATATAATAGCTGAAGAGGATTGCGAGCTTATAGAAATAGAGCATGCGGACCTTGTGAGCCTCATAGAGTCTCAGCCAATGCTAGGCATTAGAATACTTCAAATGCTAAATGCAAAGCTATCGCTCAAGCTAAAAACTTTAAACGAACGCTATACCTTGCTTTCGGATAGAGGAAGCAGTATATATTAGAAAAGATGGGCTAAGCCCATCTTTTCTAATATATAGAATATAACACTATTAAGCTTGAATTTACTATATTTAAGCTATAAATGCTTTAATTAGTAATAGATAGCTTTTAATTAGTAATAGATAGATTTTAATTAGTAGCTAGATTTTTTGAAGAAATGATAAAGGAGAGAAACTCCAGCACCAGTTCCACCGTATGGGCATAGACTACTTGCTTTGTCTGTCCATGAAGGCCCAGCTATATCTAAGTGAACCCAAGGAAGCCCACTTGTAAACTCTTCTAAAAATAGGGAAGCTGTAATAGTACCAGCTGGTCTTCCAGGAGAGTTCTTAAGGTCAGCAACTTCAGATTTAAGCATTTTTTTGTATTCCTTTTCAAGAGGAAGTCTCCAGATTTTTTCGCTTGCTAGCTTTGAAGCGGCGTCAAACTGGGCAAACATATCGTCATCAGAAGAAAGCGTAGCTATTACTTTTTCTCCAAGTGCAACTATAGCTGCTCCTGTAAGTGTAGCTATGTCTATGAGCTTAGTAGCTTTTTCCTCTTTTACTGCATAGGTTAATGCATCAGCAAGAGTAAGTCTTCCTTCTGCATCTGTATTAGTGATTTCTATATATTTCCCAGCCATAGAGCCTATTATGTCTCCTGGCTTGTAAGCATGACCAGAAATCATATTTTCACAGCTTGCAACTACTGCTGTAACGTTAATTTTTAATTTCTGAGAGGCTACCATTATCATAGCACCTATAACTGCGGCCGCTCCGCCCATATCTGATTTCATAGTATGCATGCCATCAGTAGGCTTGATTGAGTAACCACCACTGTCATAAGTTAGTCCCTTGCCTATAAGACCGTAGATTTCAGGGTCATTAGGGTTGCCATGATACTTCATAGTGATGAGCTTCATTGGCTCAGCTGAGCCTTTGCCAACAGAAAGAAAAGCTTGCATATCCAGCGCCTTTATATCTGCTTCGTCCATTACCTTAACATCAAATCCATATTCCTTGCCGTATTTTTTAGCTTCTTCAGCAAGCATAGTAGGAGTCATGATATTGGCAGGTTCATTTACTAGAGCTCTTGCCACACAGATGCTTTGACCTTCCATTACACCTTCGTCTAGAGCTTTTTCTAAAATAATCATATCCTCATCAGGACCAACTAGAATATTTACTTCTAGTATATCCACGCTGTCTTCTTTAGGTGCTTTGTAGTCTCCAAAGTCATAATCTGAAAGTATGGTGTACTTGGCAACTAGGCTCACCATTTCCTTAGAAGATGTGTTGCAGGAATTAAAAATCTTATGAATTTCTATAACCTTTGATTTTAATTGTTTAGCTTTTCTTATAGCTGAGCTTATAGCTAGCTTTACTGTTTCTTGGTCTATGCACTGGTCATCGCCAAGGCCTACCAAAATTATGTTTCGAGGGTTTTCTTCTCTTGCAAGTCTAAAGGATTCTATTTGTTCTTTTTTTCCTGTAAATATCTTGTCCTTTACTAAGTAACTAATCATAGCCTCTACATCTGAATCTAGATAGAGCAGACCTTCTGATATTTCTATTCCCTCAGTAAATGGGATTATAGCTGTATCACAAAGTGCAGTGGATTCGCCGTGCTTGGAAATTCTAATATCCATAGTTTCCCCTCCTAATAATATAAGTAATACATATAATGTGTTTTTCACATACCTAAATTATACCCCAAGAAACAATCACCCACCACAAAGATTAATATAATAAAAATTAAAAATGTTAAATTTTAGAAACTAATGGGTAGTAATATATAGGAGTCTAAAATTTTGAAAGGAGCAATACAAATGAAACTAATGAAAAGAGACGAAAAAGCTGGTGCACTGAGAAAACAGGATATGATACCAGGGGTAGTTTATGGACATGGAATCGATGCAATTAGCGTTAAGGTTCCAAGGAAAGAGTTTGTAAAATCCTATGAGAAATTCAGACAGACAAAAACCTTCAATTGTGAGATAGATCAAAGTCCTCATCAAGTGTATATCAAAGATGTTCAAAGAGATGTACTTAATCCAGAAAAAATTACTCACTTTGACCTTTTAAAAGTATCAGCATCTGACAAAATCCATACCAGATTGCCGATAGTTCTTTTAGGAAGAGAGAATATCGAAAGACAAGGGCTGATTGTCCAGCAGAGTCTAAATGATATCGATGTAAAATACCAAGTAGGAAAAGGACTGGAGTCTATAGAGGTAGATATTGCTGATTTTAAAGATGGAGACACACTTAAGGTATCAAATATAAAAGTGCCAGATTATGTAGATGTTCTAGAGGATATGGATATGCTGGTTGCATCTATAGCTCATCCTAGAGTAGAAGCAGAGCCTGTAGAGGGTGAAGCAGCAGAAGTACCTCTAGTAGAGTAATAGGCAAATAATAAACTAATCCACTAGAGTAATGCGGATTGCTCTTGGAATTTAGAAATATTATATTATGTACAAAACTAAAGCGAGCCAAACGGCTCGCTTTTTAAATGCATTTAATTAGTCAACCTTTACTACCCAGCCTTCTGGGCCTTCAACATCTCCGAATTGGATTCCATAAAGAGTATCATATAATTTTTTAGTCACAAGACCTACTTCAGTTTCACTGTGGAATACATGAAGCTTGCCATTGTGTGAGATGCCTCCGATTGGAGTGATTACAGCTGCAGTACCACAAGCACCAGCCTCTTTGAACTCATCTATGTTGTCGATTAAGCAGTCTCTTTCTTCTACTTCCATACCTAGATATTCCTTAGCAATGTGTAGCAGAGAATATTTAGTGATACTTGGAAGAATAGATGGAGATATAGGAGTTACAAACTTATCGTCTTTAGTTATACCAAAGAAGTTAGCAGCGCCTACCTCTTCTATTTTAGTATGAGTAGCTGGATCTAGGTAGATACAGTCAGCAAAGCCAGCTTTTACAGCTAGTTCATGAGGATATAAGCTTCCTGCATAGTTTCCACCAACTTTTGCTGCGCCAGTTCCATAAGGAGCTGCACGGTCATACTCAGAAGTAATAAAGTTTACAGGAGTCATTCCACCCTTGAAGTATGGACCAACTGGCATACAGAAAATACAGAAGATATATTCTGGAGCTGGCTTAACACCTATGTTGTCACCTACACCGATTAGGAAAGGACGTAGATACATAGTAGCGCCACTTCCGTATGGAGGCATAAATCTTTCATTAGCCTTTACAACCTTTTTACAGGCATCTACGAATCTCTCTACAGGAAACTCAGGCATCATGATACGATTACAGCTTTTAATCATACGCTTAGCATTTTCGTCTGGTCTGAATAATTGAATCTCACCGTTTTTTGTTCTATATGCTTTTAAGCCTTCAAATGTTTGCTGTCCGTAATGTAATGCTGCAGCAGACTGGCTGATAGTTAGAGTGTTCTCTTCGATAAGCTTACCCTCGTCCCATTGGCCGTCCTTGTAGTATGATATGTAGCTAAAGTCAGTTCTCATGTAGCTAAAACCTAGTTTGCCCCAATCTATGTTCTCAATTTGCATAGATTATCCCTCCTTCAAATTTAATATCATTAAATATATTATAGCATAGAAAAAACGTTTGCCTAAAGATTAGAATATTCAAAATAATTAGAAATACAATTTCCTAAAGTTTTTTCAATCAAAAAAGAGATTGTCTCGTATTTTAAAGACAATCCCTAATAAGATAACAGTAAAACTATAGATTATAAATTATTAGATTATAAAATGTTAGATTATAAAACCTCGGCAATAAAACCAAGCTAAAACTTTATTTTATTGCTGAGGTTGATTTAATTATTTTGCTGATATAGCTGCCATAGTTATATAGTTATATGGCTTGTTAAAGTGAGGAAGGAAGAAAATGTCAGTAAGAGCAAGCTTATCAATAGTAACTTTTTCCTGAATAGCAAGTGAGAACATATGGATACCCATAGACATATCATAAGTTGATGCCATCTGAGCACCTATTATAACTCTTGTGTTTTTATCATATACTATTCTGATTTTTACTGATGGATTTTCTGATTCTATAAACTCTGGTTTTTGAAGGTCATCGTAATCAGTAGCTAGAGCATCTATTCCTAGTGACTTTGCTTTTGCAAGAGTAAGTCCAGTAGATACCATTTTTAGGTCGTAGATGCAGATGCCGTTTGAGCCTTGAACACCAGCAGATTCTAAAGAAGTGCCTCCTGCATTGTGAGCGGCAACTATACCTGAACGTACAGCATTTGTTGCTAGAGCTATATAGTTAGTGTCTTGGATGCTGTTGTCGTAAACAGTAGCGCAGTCACCTATAGCGTAAACGTCCTTGATGCTTGTTTCTTGATTTTTATTTACAACATAGGCGCCGTTTCTAAATAGCTCAAGCTTGTCTTTTCCTAGCTCGTTATTTGGTCTAAAGCCTATAGAAAGAACTACCATATCTGCTTTATGAGTACCTTTATCAGTAACTACCTCTTTAACCTTTGTATCGCCCTTTAGCTCAAGGACTTTTTCTCCAAAAGCGAGTTTAATACCGTGGTCTTTTAGGTTCTGCTTCATAAGCTCAGTAAATTCTTCATCGTAATATGCAGGAAGACAAGTATCTGCGATATCTATTAGAGTAACATTTTTTCCATGTCTTTCAAAAGCTTCAGCAAGCTCTACGCCTATATATCCAGCGCCTACTACTACGACATCCTTTATATCTTCTGTTTTAAGTTTTTGGATTACCTCGTCAGCATGCTGGTACAGCTTTACTTTTTGAACATTTTCTAAATCTCTGCCAGGAATATCTGGGATTATAGGCATAGAACCAGTTGCTAGGATGATTTTATCGTAGCTTTCTTCTACCTTAGAGCCGTCTTTTAGGGTAGCGTAAACTATTTTTTTATCAAAGTCGATGCTTTCAACTGGAGCTTCCATGTGAACTACAGCACCTTGAGCTTCTAACTTTTCTTTGTTTGAATAAAATAAACCTTCAGCTCCAGCTATCTGCTCACCTATCCAAAGAGCCATACCACAACCTAAAAAGCTTATATTTGAATTGGCATCAAATATAGTTACCTTGGCATCCTTGTAGTTCCCCATAATAGTGTTAGCAGCAGCAGTTCCAGCGTGATTAGCACCTACGATTACGATTTTGTTCATGTTAACTCTCCTCTCAAATTAAAAACAATTAAGAATTAAAATTAGTTAAAACTAAAGTTAAAAATGATTATATTTTAAAATTAAAAAGTATACTAAAACAGTATTGATTACAATTTGAATTTATTATAACACTGGTTAAAAAAATAGCAATAGGTTTTTAAAAAAATTTTAAAAAATATCCAAAAATGGTATAATCTAGAGTTGAATGAAGAATTTGTGGGTATAAAATATATTCAGTTAAAAATTTATAAATTGATATGAAACAATGGAGATGAAACTTGATGAAAAAATGTTCAGTATGTAAGAAGAATATAGCTATGCTTTTTGCTTCGACATATGAAAATGGTAAACCAGAAATGAAAGGGCTATGCCTTAACTGTGCTAAGAAGATGAATATCCCAGGAATAGATGATCTTATAAAGCAGACAGGTATGTCAGAGGAAGAGCTATCTGCAATCACTGACCAGATGAATGATTCTATGAGTATGTTTGATGAGGATAGCGAGATGGATTTTTTATCAAATTTTAAGGATGCTGATAAGGAAGACGAGATTCAAATAGAAGAAAATGAAGAAGCTGAGGCTCATCAAGATGAAGTAGATGATAAAGAGCCGTCTAAGAAAAAGAAGAAGAAAAAGAAATATCTAGATACTTTTGGAACTAACCTTACTGACAAAGCTTCAAAAAATCAAATAGATAAGGTTATAGGAAGAGACAAAGAAATTCAAAGAGTAATTCAAATATTAAATAGAAGAGCAAAAAACAATCCAGTACTAGTAGGAGAGCCAGGAGTAGGAAAAACTGCTATTGCAGAAGGACTAGCTGTTAGGATAGCTGAAAAGCAAGTGCCATCAAAGCTACTAAACGCAGAGGTGTATCTGCTGGATATGACTGCTGTTGTTGCTGGAACTCAGTTTAGAGGGCAATTCGAAGGTAGGATGAAGTCCATAATCACTGAAGCACAAAGCTACGGCAATATCATTTTAGTAATAGATGAGCTTCACAATATCATGGGTGCAGGAGAGGTTCACGGTGGAACTATGAACGCTGCCAATATCCTAAAGCCAGCTCTTGCAAGAGGAGATGTCCAAATCATCGGAGCAACTACTTTATCAGAGTACAGAAAGCATATCGAAAAGGACTCTGCGCTTGAAAGACGCTTTCAGCCTGTAATGGTAGATGAGCCTAGTGAAGAAGAAAGCATAGAAATATTAAAAGGGATAAAAGGCTACTACGAGGATTATCATCAAGTGAGTATTTCTGATGAAGTCATAGAAGCGGCTGTAAAGATGTCTAATAGATATATCACAGATAGATTTTTGCCTGATAAAGCCATAGATGTAATAGACGAGGCAGGCTCTAGAGCCAATCTTGTAAATGAAGTGCTAACTAGCATCGAGGATTACAAAACTCAGCTGATGCAAAGCACCTACCTAAAAGATCAAGCTTCAGAAAAAGGTGATTTTGAAGGAGCAGCTTATTACAAGGCTGAAGAAATTCGTCTTACTCAAAAAATTGAACTGCTTGAAAAGAGTGCAAAGACACCTCTTACTATAGAAGATGTAGCTCATATCATAGAAGCATGGACTAAGATTCCTCTTAAATCCATAACTGAGGAAGAGGCTATAAAGCTTCTGAATCTAGAGCAAAGACTTCACCAAAGAGTAATAGGCCAAGATGAAGCTATATCTAGCATTTCAAGAACAGTAAGAAGAAATCGTTCTGGCTTTAGAAAAAGAAGAAAGCCAGCATCCTTTATATTTGTAGGTCCTACAGGAGTAGGAAAGACAGAGGTAGTAAGAGCTTTAGCAAAAGAGATGTTTGGAAGCGAAGACGACATGATAAGAATCGATATGAGTGAGTATATGGAAAGACATACAGTATCAAAGCTCATAGGCTCACCTCCTGGGTATGTAGGCTATGATGAGGGTGGACAGCTGACAGAAAAAGTAAGAAGAAGACCTTACTCTGTAATTTTATTTGATGAGATAGAAAAAGCTCATGCAGATGTATTTAACATGCTACTTCAGATTTTAGAGGATGGAAGACTTACTGATGCACAAGGCAGAACAGTATTCTTTGAAAATACTATTATAGTTATGACCTCAAATGCTGGAACCTCATACAAAAATAAGAGCATGGGTTTTGGAAATGCAAACACTCATGAAGAAAGCGAGCATATCAAGGATGCCCTTAAGGAAGTCTTCAGACCTGAATTTTTAAATCGTGTAGATGATATAGTTGTGTTTACTAGACTTTCAAAGCCTCAGCTAAGGGAAATAGTTGACCTTATGATAAAGGAAGTTCAAACTGAGCTAGCAGAAAAAGGAATCAGTCTTCATGTGAGTGATGAAGTAAAAGAATTCTTACTAGAAAAAGGCTATGATGACAAATATGGTGCAAGACCTCTAAGACGAGTGATACAAAGATATATTGAAGATGAAATATCGGAGCTATACTTGCGTAAAGAGATTCTGGATAAAGATTCAATATCAGCAATCATGCTAAATGCACAGGTAAGTATAGTAAAAAGCCATGAATGAAAAAAAAGCTCGTTTTATTAGCATAGGAATGATAGCCCTTGCTGTACTTGTTGGAATATTTGGATATACACGCCCTGAAAAGCTTCTAAGCAAAGAGGGCGTGTACTACTACATACCTGTAGGAGATTACATCGATTCAAATGGAGATGGAGTAGGAGATATCCAAGGAATAATCAGAAACCTAGACAGCCTAAATGATTCCAATCCAAATACCAGTACGGACCTTGGCGTAAATGGAATAGTAATTAGCCCAGTATACCTAGCAAAAGGTCCAAATAAAAGCGAGCCTTTAGATTATTATAAAATCGACCCTGAATATGGGAACCTAATCGATCTAGAAGAGCTTATTTCAGAGGCGAACAAGCGTGGTATGAAGGTCATCATGGAAATGGAGTTTAATCATACCAGCATAGACCACGAGTGGTTTAAACAGGCATTATCAAGCACAAAAAGCCCTTTTAGAAGCTATTACAATCTAAAAGGCTTAGATTATCAGCCTAGAACTGAGTCAAGGCTTGTCAATGAAGAGTCTTTATGGCACAGATTAAACGGCTTAAAGTACTTTAGCTACAAAGATTATATGACAGCTGATTTAAATTATGAAAGTGCTGAGCTTAGAAGTGATATCAAGGAAATAGCTATATTTTACCTTGAAACTGGACTAAATGGACTTAAGCTGAAAAATGCCAACAATATCTATACCTATTATGAAGAGCCTAATGAAGATTCTAGACTGGAGAAAAATTTGGACTGGTGGCAATCCTTTAGATTGGCTTGTAAAGAAGTAGACCCAGATGTTTATTTAATCGCCGATGTAAATGATAGAGCCGCAGTTATAGCACCATATTTCAAAGAATTTAACACTGTTATGAATGTCTTCGCAGGTGAAAGAGCTATTCCATATATGATTAAATCTGGCAAGGATATGTCAGCAGATAATGGTATGTTTGCAAAGCAGATGGATAATATAAGCTCGTCATATAAAAAATATGGCAAAAATCCTATAGACGGAATTTACTTATCTGATGAATCAGGAACTATAATGAGCAAGGTAGGAAATCATGCTAAAAAATCTAAGCTGGCAGCTAGCATAATGATGACGCTACCTGGAAATCCATTTATCTACTATGGCGATGAGCTAGGCATAAATGATGAAAAAATCCAAAACCCAGACTCTACAATATACAATCATTACACTGATTTGATAAGGCTAAGACAGCTTCATCCTGCATTAAAAACAGGAAGCCTAATTGAAACCTCAGATGACAATGTACACGTACTTTCGTATATCAGATACGATTCAAAAGAAAAAGAGAATCTTTTAGTGATACATAATCTTTCTGATGATACTCAGTCAGCCTATATAAGAGAGCTTAAATCCTATGATGAAAAGAATATAATTCATTCCACATCAAATCATGATGTCATGGACAAAAATCTCAGCAAGGTTCAGCTCAGTGGATATTCTACATTGGTAATTTCATTGAAGTAGGAGCTAAGCTAATTAGAGGGATAAAGACTGCTTATAAGTTGCTGAAATCTTATTGCATTCACAATAAGGAAAATCAGGTTCTTGAATAAATTGGAAAATTGGTATATAATATTTTCAGATAAAACCAGAGTTACTATAGGTACTCAGGATAAAATTATGAGGTGTTTTATGAGTGTGATTGTTCTTTTATAGTGAATTAAATAAAATCTAACAGGTACGAGGTCATATGAGCATTTGCTATATGTCTATTTGACTTGTTTGGATTTCACTGATAAAAGACGATACTAACTGTATGAACCTTGTAAAGCAAAAGGCTAAATTGCCTTTGATTTTAGCATGGTTATTAACTGCAGCTATTTAGTCTGCAGTTTTTTTGTTTTTGAAATAACCCATAATTTTATTTTTGAGGAGATAAACATGAATAAAGCGATACAAACATTAGAATTTAATAAAATAAAAGAAAGACTAAGTGAATTTTGCCAAAGCTCATTAGGTAAGCAACTAGTAGATAACCTATATCCTGCTGTAAATATAAAAGCAGTAGAAACTAGGCTTAAAGAGACGAAAGAAGCAGTGAGGCTTCTAAAGGCTGGAATGATAGCACCTCTTGGAGGACTCAGCAATATATCCATGCTACTTGAAAAAACTGAAAAAGGTATGATATTAGAAGCTAGTGAGCTAACTGCTATCAATGACTTTCTAAGAGCCTGCAGAAACCTAGAGCAATTTATGAATAAGCATAAAGAGCTGATACCCCTCATATCTGAGTATATACTTTCTATGAAAAGCTATAAGGATATAGAAGAGGAGATTTCCTACAGTGTAAGCGGAGCACTAGTTCTTTCTCAAGCGTCCAAAAACCTAGGAAGAATAAGAAGGCTAAAGGAAAATCAAAAAGAGAAGATTGAAAAGACCCTTCAGGCATTTTTATCATCTAGCTCAAACAAAGCTCTTATTCAGGAGTTTTTTATAAGCGAAAAAAATGGTCATTACACCATACCTATAAAATCAGCATACAAAAATCATGTAGAGGGAAGCATAATAGAGACCTCATCTACAGGCTCTACAGTGTTTATAGAGCCAAAAGCAATAGCAAAGCTCTCAGGAGAAATGCAGATGCTGGAAGCCGAAGAAATGGCAGAACAGTATCAGATACTAGCAGGGCTCACTGGACTTATATATGAAAATATAAGCAGTATCAAGCAAAACATGGAGCTTATGGCGACTTATGATTTAATATTTGCAAAGGCTAGATATGCAATCAGCATAAATGCAGCAATGCCTGAAATAAATCTTAAACGGCATATAAAAATAGTAAATGGAAGACATCCTCTGCTAGAGGGAAGAGTGGTGCCACTTAATATAGAGGTAGGACCAGATTTTAATACCCTAGTGATAACAGGACCAAACGCAGGAGGAAAGACTGTGACACTAAAAACAGTTGGCCTTCTTATCCTCATGACTCAGTGCGGATTATTTATACCAGCAGATGAGAGTAGCCAGATACCAGTTTTAGATGATGTGCTAGTAGACATAGGGGACAATCAAAGCATAGAAAATGCCCTTAGTACGTTTTCATCCCATATGCAAAATCTCGGAATCATACTCAAAAAATCATCAAACAACACCTTGGTTCTAATAGATGAAATAGGAACAGGCACAGACCCTGCAGAGGGAGCAGCTATAGCGGCTGCTATACTTGAAGAACTCAGCAGAAAAGGAAGCCTTACCATAGCAACTACTCACTATGGAGAAATAAAAGAATTTGCTGTGAGGCATCCTCTGTTTAGAAATGCATCTGTACTATTTGATAAAGAAACCCTGTCACCTTTGTATGAGCTTATTATGGGTGAAAGTGGAGAGAGCAATGCCTTTTGGATAGTGGAAAAATTTGCATTTCCATCTGGAGTAATTAATAATGCAAAGCGCTACCTTATGACAAATGAAAAAAATAAAGCGGCATCCTATATCACTGAAAAAGACAAGGAAAAACTGCAGAGTGAATTTGAAAAAAACAAACAAAGACAGCTTGAAAAGCAGACCCTAAAAGAAGAAAGACTAAGTAGCATAGAAGAAAGAAAAGTAGACTACTCAAAGGGTGATAGAGTAAGACTTCTAGATACAGACGAGATAGGGCTAGTTTATGAAGAGGCAGATAAAAATGACAATGTCACTGTATACCTTTCGAATGAGTATAAAAAAATCCTAAGAAAAAGACTTTCTCTTATGGAAAAAGCCCAAAATCTTTATCCAAGTGACTATGACCTAGATACGCTTTTTACGGACTATTCTGCTAGAAAGCTAGACCACGATATAAAAAGAGGCTCGAAAAAAGCTATCAAGAAAATCCAAAAAGCAATGAGAGCAAAATAAATATTAGTATTTACAATACCATTCTTTTTATTTTATGATTAGTAACATAAGCTTAACATTAATGCTCTGATTGGAGGATGGATATGTACAAAGGAACTGGAGTCTCTAGAGGGCTTGCTATAGCAAGAGCACTGGTTATATCCAATCAAGAAATATCAGTAAAAACCTACGAGGTAGAAGATGTAAAATCTGAATCGCAAAGAGTGACCCTGGCTTTCCATAAGGCCAAGCTGGAAATAGAAGAGTTTATAAGCACACTTACAAACGAAGAAGAGAAAAACATAATAAACACTCAGCTTATGATGTTAGAAGACCCAGAGCTTTTGAAGGAGATAGATAGTTATATTAAAGAAAACTCTGTAAATGCAGAATCAGCTATAGATAAGATTTTGGATGTGTATATAGCTATGTTTGAGCAGATGCCAGATGAGTACATGAGTCAAAGAGCTGTGGATATAAAGGATATAAAAACTAGAGTTCTGCTTACTATGACTAGGCTAACTAGAATGGATGCTATTGAGCTAGACCACGACTGTATCATAGTGGCTGATGAAATATTGCCATCGTATATGACCCAGCTAGACCAGACAAAAGTAGTTGGATTTATTTCTAGCAAGGGTGGAGTGAATTCGCATAGCTCTATTATAGCTAGGAGCATGCAAAAGCCTATGATAATAGGGCTTAAGGATGTAGTTACCCAGCTAAAAACCGATGATATGCTAGCGATAGACGGAGCAAAGGGCATGGTTTATGTAAATCCAGATGAAGCCCTGATAACTGACTTTGAAAAGCAGATGGAAGCTATGAGGCTTCAAAGAGAGCTGCTTAGGATGCTGCCTGATGTCACAGCAACAAAAGATAGCCATCACATAGGTCTATATGCAAACATAGGAAGCATAGAGGATGCAAAATATGCGGCTGAAAATAAAGCTGAAGGGATAGGACTTTTTAGGACAGAGTTTATTTATCTAAACCAATCAGAGCTTCCTAGTGAAAAGTACCAGTATGAAATTTATAAATCGGTTTTAAAGCTCATGAAAGGTAAGGAAGTAGTAATAAGAACGGTTGATATCGGAGCTGACAAGCAGCTAGGCTACATAGATATCCCAAAAGAGGATAATCCTTTTCTAGGCTTAAGAGGCATAAGGCTGTGTCTTGCGAACAAGGAAATGTTCAAAACTCATTTAAGAGCGCTTCTAAGAGCGAGTATGCATGGGGAAATGAAAATTATGTATCCTATGATTTCGTCGTTAGAAGAGCTTCAAACTGCAAATTATATTCTCGAAGAATGCATGCTAGAGCTAGATGAAGAGAACATCCCATATAAGAGAAACATAAAGGTAGGTATGATGGTGGAAGTTCCATCTGCGGCTATAAATTCAGATATACTTGCAAAGCATACGGATTTTTTCAGTATAGGAACAAATGACCTGATTCAGTACACGGTAGCAGTTGACAGAATGAATGAACAGCTTTTGAATCTATATAGCCCTTATGATCCTGCTGTACTTAGACTGATAAAGCTAACAGCTGAAAATGCTCGCAAAAATAATATACCTGTATCTATATGTGGAGAAGCAGCCTCAGAGGAAGCCCTTCTTCCTCTATTTCTTGCTATGGGAATAAATAGCTTAAGTATGAGCGCAGGAGAAATTCTGCCTCTTAGAAAAAAAATAGGAGAGTTCCAGCTGAAGCTTCTAAAGACCATATCCGAGGAGGTAATGGCGTTAGAAACAGCTGGAGAAATAAAAAATCATCTCAAAAAATACATGAGATAGCTAAGTGAATTAGCTATCATACTCATATAATTTATACTTCTCGATAAGCTCTATGAGCTTATCGGGATAATTTGGGTCTGTGGAGTAGCCACAAGCATAAAGAGCTTTCGCAGCTTCTTGATAAGTGAGGGATTCAACTACAGGCTTATACCTATCAGCAGTTCCAACTAGCAGTCCATGATGAGCCATGGATGCGGCAAGATTATCATAGGCTCTAAAGGCACCTGGTATTTGAACTAATTTTCCGTCGATATACTCGTTCGTTTGAAATACAACCCTCTGATCAGTTTCTCTGATGCTTTTTATTCCAAAATAGTTACTGTAGTCCTTCGAAAGAGTAGATTCCCCCCAATTGCTTTCTAGTATTGCTTGAGCTATGGTTATGCTAGGAAATATTTTGTACTTCTCCTCATTTTCCTCAGCATAGGGAAGCATAGCCTCAATAAAATTCTCTTCTCTTATCTCATCGTCGTGGATACGTTTTTTTTCAGGAAGGCTTGCGATTTCTCTTCCTGCAAATATAATTATCATCATTATAGATATGGTGATTAAGCCTGTAGATGCAAATCTCAAAAAAAGATAAAAGTTTTTAGGAAGCCTTTTCTTTCTTCTTTTTCTTTTTTTCATATAGTTATTCTCCAATAAATTATTTTTTTATTTGCTAGTATATTTAATGCATAATTTAGTACATCGTTGTTTATTATATCAAGGTCTTTGGACTTGATAAGTAATATTCACTACGTTAATTAGCAGACTTCTTTCTTTAATTATACAATTTTTGGTTCGAAAATCATAACTGGGATATAAAAATAAAAGGCAACCTTGCCAAATTATATTAGGAATCTAAAAATAAGGAGAAAGGAGAGTATGACTTAGCCGAGAGGTTAATCATAATAGTAAGCTATGGAAAACAGTGAAGCCTTAAAAGTACTTCATCATTTAGAAGACCTATTAAAACAGGACGATAGAAAAGCTATATATGACCTTATGACTCATGATTTTAAATCTAGAGTAGGCATGGACCATTATTTAAGACTTGAAAAATATAGGCTTAATTTGAGTTTGCCCCTTTGCCTTGTGCATATATATGAAGCGAGCGATGAAAAAATGATGCTAAGAGTGAAGCAGGAGTCAAAATCTGACCATGAGAGCTTTGCAAATATATTATTTGTGAAGGAAGAGGAAATGTGGAAGCTAAGTGGTGTACTTACTTAAATTCCGCTTCTATAATTCAAAATATTCACAAAAGATTGACTAATTATTCAGAATATCTTTTATATTGGAATATTTTGGGTTACAATTATGGTAACTAGCCGTGATATTCACGGCAATATTTAAATAATAAGGAGGTTAGAAAATGAAGAGTAAGAAGGTTGGTAAGCTTGGAAAAGCTGTAGCACTTATCGTAGCATTACTTATGGTAGTATCTCTTGCAGTTCCTGCATTTGCACAGGATACCAAGACGGCATCTGGACCTGTAGTTTCTATGACTGAGCCAAAGGAAGTGGTTTTTGAGGCAAGAATGTCAGCAGATACAAAGGTTTCAGATTTAAAATGGTATTTTGGTGACAAGGAGCTGTCAGCTTGGAAGAAATGGAGTATGGAAACTGGAGATTTCACAGGAGGTCCATTTATTACATTTACTAAAGAGCCAGTTATTGAGAATGGTTTACTTAAGGCAACTATTAGTTTTGACAGATTATTTGACACTACGGATTTAAGCCAAAGAAGACCATATAACATCAGACTTAAATATCCTGAGTTCATAGGAACCTACGAGCTTAAAGCTGTAAATGAAGCAGGACAGCAGCAAGCGAAACTCGATGTTTCCCTAGTTCCTTATGAAAGCTATATGAGCTATGACCAGATGAAAGCGGCTATAGCTGATATAAAAAATTCTGCTAAAGCAGATAGATTTGTAAATCTAGAGGTTTATGGGACTACTGTTCAGGGAAGACCTATGGATTTAGGTATCATAGCAAAAGATAAAGAAGCTGTAGATAAATATCTTAATGAAACTACACCTATGATGCTTGAAAACCCTGAAAAAATGATAGCTGATATCAAAGCAAATAAAGCTGATTACAAAACAGTTATCTTTATGAACAATATCCACCCAGACGAGCAGCCTGGAGTAGATGCAGTAGTGAAGCTATTTAATGACTATGCTAAGGAAGATTTCATTGATTATGCAACTACTGACGAAAATGGTAAGAAAGTAAATAAGAGAATAAACGTAGATAGATTACTTGAGGATTTTATACTAGTATTTAGCTTTACTCAAAATCCAGATGGTAGAGTAGCAAATACTCGTACAAATGCTAACAACTTGGATTTAAATAGAGATAATGGTTTCCAAACTCAACCTGAGACTCAGGCTATGGTAGCGCAGATTTCTAAGTACAATCCTCTAATATTCCTAGACTATCACGGATTTGTACAGGAGTTTTTAATTGAGCCTTGCACACCTCCTCATGATCCTAACTATGAGACAGATTTACTTTACTCTACTATGCTAGAGCTTGCTCATATCATGGGTAGAGCAGGAGTTGAAAACTCTAAATACGAAGATTACCTTATTCCTATGATAGACTATGGAACTGGATGGGATGATGCAACTTCAGCCTATACAGCAACCTACGCTATGCATCATGGAGCTCTAGGACATACTATTGAGGTTCCAGAAATGAATGAGGACTCCTTTAAAGCAGCTATCCATACTGGATATGCAGCTGCAGATTATGCAATTAATAACAAAGACATGCTTATGCTAAACAAACTAGAATACTATAAGCGTGGAGTAGAAAAACTAGATTCAAGAGAAGCTGATAAAGCAATCGTTAACGCTCAAAACGAAATAAAAGGTCGTCCAAGAGGAAGTAACGAAAACTTCTTCCCTGATTACTATGTAATTCCTATGGGGCTTGATGCTCAGAAAAATGCAGTAGCGGCATTTGATATGGTAGCATATCTTGAAAGAAATGGAGTTAAGGTTCATGAGCTAAAATCAGATGCTGGAGCTTACAAAAAAGGCGACATAGTAGTAGATATGGCTCAAGCTAAACGTGGCTATGCAAACCAAGTGCTTTATTCTGGAGTAGACGAGTCAGAATGGGCAGAGATGTATGCAGAAATAGTAACTAATTTCCCTGCGCAAAGAGGCTTTGATGTGATGGAAGTTAGAGATGCAAATTTATTTACAGGAAAACTAGGAGATGTAACTATTAGTAAAGCTCCATCAAGTAGTATTACAGATGCTGAGTTCTACTTGATTCACAACAATTCACTGGAAACTGTAAAGGCTGTAAACCATGCAATTGAAATGGGACATAAAGTCGTAAGAACAGATTTAGGACAGGGAAAAGAAGGATTTGCAGTTGATAAAGCTTGCCTAGAGATGCTAGTTGACAAGCATGCACTTAAATTTGAAGCACTTGATAAAATGCCTGAAGGCAAAGAAATAACTTCAAAAACAGTATATGCACCAGCTATGAGTACAGCTTATTTTGCTCTAGAGGCTATGGGCTTTGAGGTAGTAACTGATGCAAGCAAGGCTGATGTTTTAGTTACAGATTCAGGCTCATTAGATCCTGAATTAATCGGAACAAAGCCGATGGTAGCTATCGGTGGCTCTGCTATGGCAGCTATAGGTGAAAGTGGAAAGATAGCAGGCTTAGAAGTTAAAACTACAGATTTCTATCACGAGGGTCTACTAAAATCTACAAATAACGCTTCTAGTATGTATAGCTTAGGCTATGCTTCAGATGATACTATGTACAGCTCTTCTGGAACATGGATAGAAAAATTACCAGCAGGCTTCACAGCATTATCAACTGTTAAAAATACTGGAGATTACTTCGTAGCAGGCTGGTGGCCAGGACATGAACAGGTTAAAGGCAAGGTTATGTCAGCAGTAGGAATGGTAAATGGACAAAAAACAGTTCTATACGCTGGAAACCTAACAAATAGACTTCATACTCAGTATCTATATAGATGGATTAGTAATGCAGTTTATGAGCTTCAGTAAGAGCTCATAAAAACGAAAAATTGAATTCTATCTTAAAGTTAAATTAGATAGAATAAATGATTAAATAAGGTATTAGCTAATTATTAAAAAAGAAATTGCTTAAATTTTAAAAAAGAGATTTTTCAAATAAAAGAAAGTAAATAATAAAAGAGACTATCTGAAAGAAAATTTAATATAATATGTTGATTTTGTCTATTGCAAATTTAAACATATTATATTCTTCTTTTTAGATTAGTCTCTTTTGTATTTTACAATTAAGCATTTAAATTAAATTTATTAAGCCATAATGTAATTTTAAGCAAATAAATTTATAAAATAAACTCAATTAACACAAAATTGGAAATATTTTCAAAAGTTAAAATATATTAATTTATGCAAAAAAAGTTTTATAGACTAGTTAAGAGAGGTATAATTAATATGTAGCTTTAATGACTACTGATGTGGTTAGTGTTTTGTTATGGGTAATTATTATGAGGTGAGCTTTTAATTTATTTAAAATGCCTATGAGTGGTCTTATTGCTATCTGTGTGAAATCGTTTTTATTTTAAAGGAGGTAAGACGTATGGAACAAAATAAGAAGAAATTTTCTATGCCTTCAGCCTACACTATTTTATTTGCAATTATTGTAGTTGTAGCCATCTTAACATGGATAGTGCCGGCTGGACAGTACGAAATGACAGAGCTAAACGGCAAAGAAGTACCAGTGCCAGGAACATATCAGCAGGTGGAAAGAACACCTCAAGGCATATTTGACATAATAACATCTCCAGCAAAAGGTTATCAGGATGCTGTTGACGTTGCATTATTTATTCTAATAATAGGTGGATTCCTAGGAGTAGTAATGAAAACTGGTGCAATAGACGCAGGAATTGCTCAGGTTACAAACAAGCTAAAAGGTAAAGAGAAAATCATGATTCCTATATTGATGATCCTCTTTGGAGTTGGTGGTACTTCCTATGGTATGGCAGAGGAAACCATAGCCTTTTATCCGCTACTTATACCAGTGTTTGTAGCGGCAGGTTATGATACAGTGACTGCAGTTGCTGTAATACTTCTTGGAGCAGGTGTTGGAGTTTTAGGCTCTACGGTGAACCCTTTTGCTACAGGTATAGCATCCGGATTTGCAGGAGTTTCTCTAGGACAGGGTATAGTTCTTAGATTATTAATTCTAGTGGTCGGAGAAATAGCGGCTATACTTTATGTTATGAGATATGCAGAAAAAGTAAGAAAAGATCCAACCAAATCTATAACCTATGCTACTAGAGAAGAAGATATAAAACATTTTGGAGCTCAGCAAGAAGGAACGTCTTTCCCAGAGCTTACAGGAAAGCGTAAACTTATTCTTGGATTATTTGCTCTTACTTTTGCAATTATGATTTACGGAGTTATTCCTTTTGAAGATATGGGAATCACAGCTATTCCTACTCTTTGGTGGTGGTTTACGGAGCTAGCTTCATTATTCTTAATTATGTCTATAATTATAGGGCTAGTAGCTGGACTAAGTGAAAAGGAATTGATTGGGGCTTTTGTAGATGGCTCTAGGGATTTACTAGGAGTTGCTCTTATAGTTGGTCTATCAAGAGGTATCACAGTAGTTATGAACGCAGGGAATATGACTGCTACAGTGCTTAATCTAGGTGAAAGAACTCTTGCTAGCACAGGAAGCGTAGCCTTTACTATATTGACCTATTTATTCTATATTCCTATGTCATTCCTTATTCCATCGACTTCAGGACTCGCTACACTTTCTATGCCTATCATGGCTCCTTTAGGAGACTTTGCAGGAGTAGCAAGAGATGTAGTAATCACAGCTTATCAGTCAGCATCTGGTATAGTAAATCTCATTACTCCTACTAGTGCTGTTGTTATGGGAGGTCTTGCTATAGGAAGAGTGCCATATGATAAGTGGCTGAAATTCGTAGGAAAATTCATGGTTATAATCTTCCTTATAACTGTGGTTGCACTTGCTATAGGAGCGCTTGGAATATTGTAGTTATAAAGAGCTATTATGATATTAACTGAAATATATGTGGCTATGCGCAGTATGGTCAAACTAAATAAAAAGGGTGTATAATTAAAAGCAGCAGGGATAGCCTTGCTGCTTTTTAAAGGAGGGAATAGTTATGAATAGTGCATATTGCATGGTACTAGTGATAAATGATATAGCAAAATATGAAACGATATTAAAAAAACTGTTTGATATGGGTATAGGTGCGACCTCAGTAGACAGCATGGGAATGGGAAAATTTCTCTTAGAGTCAGATATTAAGATTCCATTCTTTGGAACCATCCAGCAGATGGTAGAGGGCAACAGACCATATAACAAAACAGTTTTTAGCGTGATAAGAACAAAGGATGTACTAGATGAAGCAGTTGCGATGATAAAAACTGAGCTTCATTTAGAAAGTGAAACAGGTAAAGGCTTTATGTTTGTACTTCCAGTGCTAGATTATCATGGTTTTGAAGAAGAAGGCTCTCTAGTTGAAGATTAGTCCCTATATTCTATAGTAAACTCACTATTTTTTAATTCAAATGAATCAGCTATGGATTTTGAAAGAATTATTTTCTTATCCTTGGTTATAACTATAGCATCTGAATCAGGCAGAGAGTCGATAAGCTCAAAGCCTTTTTCTATTCCTAAAGCAAAAACAGAAGTCGATAAAGCATCTGCCATCATGGAGTTTTTAGAAATTATTGTAACAGCGGCTATTTCATTCTCCACAGGGTAGCCGTCAGCGGTGGATAGAATATGGTGATATTTTTTACCATCCTGCTCGAAATATCTCTCGTAGGTTCCCGACGTAACCATAGAAAAATCAGTATCTCTGTAGATGCCTAAATAATCTCCGTGCTCAGAGTAAGGGTTCTGAATACCTATACTAAATGGACTGCCGTTTTTATCCCCTCTAGCATAGATATTGCCGCCTAGATTGATAATCGCAGATTCCACCTCGTATTTTGCCAAGATACTATTTATTTCATCAGTTACATAGCCTTTTGCTATAGCACCTACATCAAGAGCCATGCCTTTTTCTGTCAGGTATACAGTTTTTGCATTTTTATCCAAAACAACCTTTTCGTATCCAACAAGTGAAAGGGCATTTTTTAATTCCTCTTCAGTCGGAACCTTTGCAGCCTCAGTTCCTATACCCCAGAGATTAGCAAGAGGACCTACAGTGATGTCAAAGCTTCCATCAGCTAGCTCACTATACTTGATACCCTCTGATATAACTAAAAAGGTTTCATCTGATACGGAAACAGGAGCGATGCCAGCGTTTTGATTTATTTTAGAAACCTCACTGCTTGAAGCTTTTGAAGTAAGAACATTTTCAAGGCTCTGAACTCTCATTGTTATCTCTTCGTTTATCTTCTCTATATCCTTTCCTTCATCCAAAATCTTTACATCTAGAACAGAATTGAGAAAGAAATTAGGACCAGTAGATATGAGCTTTTGCTCGGGTTTCATTTGGCATCCTGTTGCTAGTATAGAAAAAACAAATAATAATACAAACAAAAATAATCTTTTTTTCATTGAATCTACCTCGTTTTTTAAGTGATAGAATTATTATACCAAAAAATAATAATATAAAATTTATATTTAATTCTTTATTCTTTGACAATTTTATAATATAATAAAGACATCAAAACTAGAATGTAGGGCTTTAGCCTTATATCCATAACAAGAACAGATGAACTATAGCTAGATATGGACGCCTTACGCTATAGGGATGTAGTGGCGTAACCGGCTGAATTATAAATCAGTACGGTTTTTTTTATGCCTAATTAATAAGTTTTATCAAAATCTTTATAATTAAACGCTAAAAAACTATAAATTAATTCTTGTTAATTAACTGATTTAAAATCAGCAAGGAGGACAATATGCCCAATAAAAAAATGAGACTAGGAGATATTTTAATCGAAGCTGGGATTTTAACTATAGACCAGCTAGAAGATGCTCTTGTACTTCAAAAACAAAAAAATAAAAAGCTCGGAGAGCTTTTAATAGATGAAAAAATACTTACGGAAGAGCAGATTCTAGGAGTACTTGAATATCAGCTAGGAATTCCTTATGTGGATTTAAATAAATATTATATAGACCCAAAAGCGCCAAAAATAATATCAGAATCACTAGCAAAAAAACACAACCTCATACCTATAGGAATGAATAGAGGAAAGCTTATGCTAGCCATGTCAGATCCACTTGACATGATAGCTACAGACGATATCCGTATCACGACTGGACTGGAGCTGGATTTAGTAATCAGTTCAAAAAATGATATCAAAAAAGCCATAAATATATACTACGATTCCACAGAGCTAGCAGAAAAAGCAGTAGAGGAGTTTAAATCTCAGTCGGATGTTCAAGAAATAGATGACGATATAGAAGATGAAGATATAATAAATGCACCTATGGTTAGATTGGTAAACACAATAATAAGCCAAGCAGTGCGCTCAAAAGCTAGTGATATACATATAGAGCCGTTTGAAAAAAACGTAAGAATCAGATACAGAGTAGATGGAGAGCTAAAAGAAGTAATGTCACCAGCAAAATCTACACACTCTGCTCTAGTTACTAGAATAAAAATCATGGGAAAAATGGACATATCAGAAAAGCGTATCCCACAGGACGGTAGGGTAGAGACCATAATCGAAAACCATGCAATAGATATGAGAATATCTGTACTGCCTACAGTTTATGGAGAAAAAATAGTAATAAGACTTCTAGATAGAAATGCAATAATAGTTGGAAAAGAGGAGCTAGGATTTACAGCTCATAACCTAGAGCTTTTTGACAAGATAATCAAAGCTCCAGAAGGAATTATATTACTTACAGGCCCTACAGGAAGTGGAAAAACCACTACTCTGTATACCATATTAAAAGAACTGAACCAAATAAACAAAAACATCATAACAGTAGAAGACCCTGTAGAATATAGACTAAATGGAGTAAATCAAGTACAGGTCAACACAAAAGCAGGACTTACCTTTGCATCAGGTCTTAGATCTATCTTAAGACAGGATCCAGATATAGTAATGGTAGGAGAAATCAGAGATGCTGAGACTGCACAGATAGCAACTAGAGCAGCTATAACAGGCCACCTTGTGCTTTCGACTCTTCATACCAATGACACAGCTAGCTCTATATCAAGACTGATAGATATGGGGATAGAAACCTACATGGTATCCTCATCAGTTATGGGAATCATCGCTCAAAGACTAGTAAAAAAAATCTGTACTAAATGCAAAGAAGCCTATGAGGCAACAGATGAAGAGCTTCATTTTCTAGGAATAAATGAGAAAGTAACTCTTCATAAAGGAAGAGGATGCAATGCTTGCTCAGGCACTGGATACTCTGGAAGAACTGCCATTCATGAGGTTTTAGTAATGGATAGAGAAATAAGAAATCTAATCAATGAAAAGAAGAGCGTAGATGAAATAAAGGATAAAGCTAGAAGCAAGGGGCTAAAGACACTGAATGAATCATGTAGAGAGCTAGTGCTTTCTGGAATCACCACTATGGAGCAGCTAATCAAAATTACCTATAGTGTCGATATATAAAATACAAAAGTATTTAAATAAAAGACATATAGTTAATTTTAAGATAAGAAAAAAGGGTATAAATATATATATGGTAAAACTAAATACCTAGTACATCAGTATTATAAAGTGAAATGGGGGATGGGTGTGAATGTTTTAGAGTTACTAGATAGAGCAATAAGTGAAAATGCTTCTGATATTCACATTACAGTAGGCTTACCACCTATAATGAGGGTAAACGGAGCACTTATCAAGATGCAAGAAACTCCATGTACCCCTAGAGATAGCCTAGATATAGTAAATCAAATGCTAAAAAGCAAGCAAAGAGATGAGCTAGAGGAAAAAGGAGAAATAGACTTTTCTTACTCTGAGCAAAGTATAGGAAGGTTTAGAGCAAATATCTACAAGCAAAGAGGAAGCTATGGTATAGCACTTAGGGTAGTACCCATGTACGTACCTAGTATAGATGGACTTAACCTTCCGCCTATACTAAAAGATTTATCTATGAAGCAAAGAGGATTAATTCTAGTCACTGGGCCTACAGGAAGTGGTAAATCAACTACACTAGCAGCTATGATAAACCATATGAATCAAAATAGAGGCTCTCATGTCATCACTATAGAAGACCCTATCGAGTACCTTCACAAGCATAACAAATGTATGATAAACCAAAGAGAAATAGGAAATGACACAAGGTCGTTTTCAAATGCACTAAGAGCAGCTCTAAGACAAGACCCAGACGTAATCCTAGTAGGTGAGATGAGAGACCTAGAGACCATATCTACAGCTATAACTGCTGCAGAAACAGGTCACCTAGTGCTATCAACTCTACATACAGTAGGAGCAACAAAGACCACTGACCGTATCATAGACGTATTTCCACCATATCAGCAACAGCAGATACGTACTCAGCTAGCATCAGTACTAGAAGGAATTATATCTCAGCAAATTATACCTAGGGCTGATGGACATGGAAGAGTAGCGGCATTTGAACTACTAATCGCTACACCAGCTGTTAGAAACTTAATCAGAGAGGGCAAAACTCATCAACTGATGACCTCGCTAGAAACTGGTTCGAAATTTGGTATGAACACCATGGATTCAGCTCTTATCAAGCTATATAAAGATGGTGTAATAGACAATGAAAACCTTAGAAAATATGCAGTTGATATAGATATGATAAACAAGCAGATAGGCTACTACTAAGGGGGGATAAAATTGGCGACTAGTTTTAAATACAAAGCAGTAGATGCCACGGGCAGAGTAGTGGAATATACCCACCAAGCAAATACACAAGAAGAAGTTCTTAAGATGATAAGGGAAAAAGGCTTTACTCCTATAAGAATACAGGCGGAAGAGCAAAAATCAAAGGATGTAGGAGAAATCAGTTTATTTCAAAGCAGAGTAAAGATCAAAGACATTTCAGTGTTTTGTAAACAGCTATACACTATGCTAAACGCAGGTATGCCACTTTCAAACGCACTAGATGTGCTAGGTGACCAGACTGAAAACAAAGTACTTAGAAGAACAGTAAAAGAAGTATATTCAGAAGTGCAAACTGGACTCATACTCTCACAAGCTATGAAAAAACATAAGAAAGTATTTCCAAACCTTCTAATAACAATGGTAGAAGCAGGAGAGATGACAGGAAATCTAGACAACGTACTCGCCAAAATGTCAGAGCACTATGAAAAAGAGAATAAAATAAATTCAAAAATAAAAGGGGCTATGGTATATCCAGCTATCCTAAGCGTGGCTGCTGTCGGAGTAGTAATATTCTTACTTACCTTCATAATGCCAACATTTACAGGGATGTTCACATCGTCTGGAGTAGAGCTACCAGGACCTACCAAATTACTTATGAGCATAAGTGATGCACTTAAAAATTACTGGTATATATTCATAGCAGTAATAGGGACAATAATAGTTCTATTTAGAAGATATATAAAGACCTCTGTAGGAAAAAGACAATACGACACACTAAAACTTAGGATTCCTGTAATAGGCACCTCAGTTACAAAAATAGCTACATCTAGATTTACTAGAACTCTATCTACACTTATGGCTAGTGGTATTCCTATAGTGCCAGCTATGGAAGCCGCAGCCAATGTAACAAACAATCAAGTAGTAATAGATGGAATGGACAAAGTAATAGAAGATGTAAAAAAAGGACTAAGTATCAGCTTTTTATTAAAAAGTATGCACTTCTTCCCACCTATGGTTATATCTATGGTAGGGATAGGAGAAGAATCAGGTTCCTTAGAAGATATGCTTTCAAAAACTGCTGATTACTATGATGAAGAACTTGATGCTTCTATTCAGAAAATGCTAGCACTACTAGAACCTATGCTTATACTTTTTATGGGGGTTATAGTTGGTTTTATCGTTATTTCTATGATGCTACCTATATTTGATTTAACTCAAACAATACAGTAGCAAAACGAAATAACGTTAAAATATATTGCAATATTATACTTATATTTTAAAGGAGGAAGATTTGTATGATGGAAAAAATGAGAAATGCAAAGAAAAGAAAAGGATTTACACTTATTGAACTTATTGTTGTTATTGCTATTTTGGGGATTTTAGCTGCTATCGCTGTACCTAGATTGTTGGGGTTCCAAGATAGAGCCGCGGAGCAAGCTGACAAGCAGATGGCAGTTCAAGCTAAAAATGCAGTTGCTTTACTGATTGCTAATAAGGAAATAGCTATTCCTACAAATGGGGAAACCGTTATTACTATCACTGGGCCTAGAAAACCTAATGCTGCTGGGAAACCAGTGGTTACTGGTGGCGGAAATAATGAGACATTACTAGGGCAATTGATAGAAGATTTTCAGTTACAAGGAAGTAAAAATGTTGTAGTAACAATAAATAATGGTGGTTCAGTAAAATCTGAACTAGTTGCCCCTACTTCAACACCATAAGAACCATAGGTGTTCGACGCTAAGTTATGGAATATTAAATTATTGAATTTCTTATCATAGAGCGGAGAGAATTTTTCTTTGCTCTATGATATAAAATTTATCTCTATATATTTTGTATTATTGTTTTTTGAGAATTGTAGAAAATTAGAAGTAATTCAAAATATATATAGATAAATTGTTTTATGAAGAAAATATAAACATCAAATAGTAAGATAATATATAG